>ERZ1673703.1585-NODE-1585-length-17521-cov-5.943032_pt1 | contig 17521 bp, 10 predicted proteins | sample MGYA00580233_ERZ1673703 | MGnify/ENA primary metagenome ERZ1673703 (study PRJEB41218, sample SAMN15661748) | gut metagenome | host: Homo sapiens | place: Canada: London | collected 2015-08-20/2019-03-30 | study: EMG produced TPA metagenomics assembly of... | reverse complement strand
ACTGTCCGCTACCGTTTCCGTCTGCGGGATTCTGCCGTAAGCCTTGTGAGCGCAACAAAAAAAGCCCCGCATCATGCAGGGCCGTGCCGATTGTGTCAGCTTGATTGGCCCTGCCTTCGTTGACGGGGCTTCAAGCATCAGTGCCGAATTAGTCCGCCAGCGAAGACGGGCTAATAATTCGTGCGGATACAAACGCAGAAGCATTGAATCCAGTCATCGCGTGGCCTCCTTTCGGTATTTCCTCAGGCCGTTCGACCTGAACTGGAATGTAAACATAGGTTTGTATGTCTTGCCAATCCAGCAAGGGTTCACATTGTGGACATTGTGACGTAGGAGTCATGTGAGATGGGTGACTGTGGGCGGCCGTGACTCGGCTCCCCTCAGTCGCCTACGCCGCCAGCTCGGCCGCAATTACAGACGGGCTACCGCCCGCAGTCTGCCTGCTCGCCTCCCGGCTCGCCTTCGCCTACAAACAGTCCACCGGACTGTTTGCTTCACAGCTCAGCCTCAGAGAGGGGAGCCAAGATAGGAGTCACCGGGTGGTTTCGCCGGGGATGAGGGCTACGGGGATGACTTCTTCGGGAGTGGGTTGGGTGTCAACGTCCGAAGCGCTATCGTTCTTGGCCGGAGAGGCGTGGCCACCGTCGGCGGCAATCTGTGAGTCCATGCGGGCGGCGAGCGCGGCGGCGATGGCCGGGAAGTCCTGTCGAATCGCGGTCAGGCGTTTGCCGGCGGTTTCGGCCATGAGAGTGCCGTCATAGGCGATGACTTGCAGATCAGCAGGCATCTCGATACCCCGGCGCGAGGCTTCCTGCAATGCCACGGATGCCACCACATCGGAGCCGACGATGGCGTCGACATCGGGATACCGCTCGAAAATGGCGCATGCGGTGGCTGCGTGGGCGGCGATGTCGGCCACGGTGCCGGCTTCGACATAATCGCAGGCAATGCCGGCCTCAGCCAGCAGACGCTCAACGGTGAGATGGTAGCGAATCGTGGGGAAAGTGGTGCCTTCCGCGAACTGGGAACGCGGGCCACCAACGAGCACCACGTGGCGCGCGCCGGAATCGATGAGCTGGCGCGCAATCAGACGGCCGCCCTGTTCATGATCAGACCGGACGACCGGCACACCCTCACCGAGCGTGCGGTCGAAAGCGACAATTGGCCGATGGATGGAGGTCCAGTAGTCGGCCGGATGCTCGGTGTGGGCCGCCATGATGATGCCGTCCATCATGTGCCGCTGGAGCATGTCGATGTACTCGCTCTCGCCCTTGTCTGTATCGGCGGTGGAGCAGAGCAGGGTTTTGAGGTCGCGCGCGGCGAACTCGCGCTGCAGATGCGCGGTGAGTGTGGAGAAGAACGGGTGGGCGATGGTCGGCATGATCACGCCGATGGTGTTGGTGCGGTTTCGGTAGAGGTTGCGGGCCAGCTCGTTGGGAATGTAGTTGAGCTGGCGCATCGCGGACTCGACTTTGGCACGCATATCGGCCGAGACGTAGCCGGTGTTGTTGACCACCAACGAAACGGTGCTTAAGGACACCCCTGCCGCTTTGGCTACGTCGCGCATGCCGACCATGGTTTTGCTCCCCTGCGAGTACTGGACTGGATCACTGCTGACCAGTGTACTCGAACCGGTTTATTATTCGGCAGATTTGGTGGTGAGGGTGACGATTCCGGCCAGCAGCACCATGACGATGGCGGACGGGAAGAGCAGGTAATAGCCGAAGCTATGCTCGAAGGCGTTCACCAGTAGCGCGCCGATGATGGCGGCGAGCGCCAGACCGGCCGAGTTGGCGAGCGCATAAATGCCGAGGTCGTGGCCGGCTCGGCGCGGGTCGGGCAAAGAGTCCATCACCAGTTCAAGTCCGAGCGAATCATAGACGCCAAAGGCGAATCCGGAAATCAACGCAAACAGCAACATGCCGTTTTCACGGGCAGTGCCGGTGGACCAGACGCCAAGGCCCCATGCGAGCGCCAAACCAGCGGCATACAGCAGGCAGGCACCGGCCACCACACGGGCCACGGGAATGTTCTTTTCCTCGATTCGCTCGGAAATCGGCCCGGCGGCCCAGGAGGCGAGCGCGGCACCGATCAATGTGGCCACAGCCATACCGGCAATGAGGAATCCGGCCGGAATGGTCAGCGGCGCGGACGTAAGTACCACGGCCTTGCCATAAACCCAGAAACGTACGAGATACCACAGAAACACACCGGTCAGCCCAACACCGGCCATCATGCACGTACGGGCGGCGAACATCCGGGAGAACTCGGGAGCGTGGGCCGGCGGGCGCAATTGGTCAAGTACCTGACTGCGGTCAAAAAGCTGGTTCGGCTGCTCAGTGCTAGAAGGCTCCTTGGGCAGAATCAATACGGTGGCAATACCGGACACTGCAAATAGCACGGCGGTGTAACTAAACGGCGTAAACGAATTGAACATCACACCAAGCGCACCCATGCACACGCCAAGCGCTTGGCCGAGCATCACACCGATGCCATGCCAGCGTTCGATGCGAGGGCGGAACTTGTCGGGCACCCGTTCGCTGATGGCGCTGGTCAACGGCACGGAAAGCATCGCATAGGCGAACTGTAGGAACACCCAGAAAATACAAAGCACAATGATGCCGATATTCTGCCCCAGAATCAGCGTGATCAGCGCGCACAGCAGACCTCCGCCAACCATCCACGGGGTACGACGGCCCAATGGCGTGCGTGTGCGGTCGGACAGGGCGGAGACCAGGGACATCGAGAACATGGAGGCCACGACGCCGACAATCACCAGCACCGCCAGCGGCATCGCCAATTCGGTGGCGACGGGCAACGGGCGGCCAGTGGCCGGATTGATGGCGATATGACCGGCAACAGCAGTGTCATAGCCGAATGTACGCGCAATCGCGTTGGGCATGGCAATGGTGTTCAACGCCACCCAAGGTGCGCCGACCAGAATTGAAGCAGCGAAGAAACCCCAGTTGAGTCGGGAGACCTGACCTGCGGTAGGGCGTTGGCCATTGACGGCGACCATGGGATCGCGCATGTCGAGGTAGGCGGACGACATATCCGGCGCGGGAGTGTCCACACTGGCGGCTGCAGCAGCGGCTGCCGAAGAACCGGCGGAAGCCAATCGCACAGCCTGAGCCTCAGGCTGGTCCGCAGAGGCTTCGGGCGGGCGGCGGCGATTCTTGATGGCCAGTCTGGCCACGGCGGCTTTGTCTTCGGGACTTAGGACCTTGTCCAAATCCGGGCGATCATCAATACCCGGGCGCACATACGGTTCCAACATGATGCTGCTCTTTCTCTGTTCTGCTGCTCGTCTCGTCGATTCCGGCGGGATGCTTGGGCCGCGCCCGCAGGAGCACGACCTTCAACCCCGCATACGCAAAACCGCCCGAGCGCACTGGCTTCAGTGCACTGCGGGCGGTTTGCTCTCCATGAACCCAGCTTACGCCGGGCGCACTACTTGGAGCGCGCACAGCGGAGTGGCGTTTATGGGCCAACGGTTAGTCGATATCGGCAATCGGCGGGTTGGCGAGCAGATCGTGGGTTTCGTGGTCGCCGGCGGCATCGCTCCAGGCAAGGCTGGCGACCGGGGTGGTATTGTCTGTGCCGAGGCCGCGTCCGGGCTCGAAGGTGAGGGCGGCCGTGGACGCGCCGTCGGCGGCGGTCCAGCGGAAGGTGATGGACGTGTCGCCATCGACCTCGTAGCTGAACTCGCCATCGAATGCAGACAGCTCGTTGCGGAACTTGGCCAGGGCGTTCAGGGCCTTGACCACCGGGCGTTCGAGGTTTTCATCGATTTCGGCGGTGGAGTAGTAGTGGCGGTTGATGTCGCGGCCGTTGTTGGTGCGGCGCAGCAGTTCCATGTCGTTGCGGCCGGCGAGCGCGCCCACGTAGTAGACCTGCGGCACGCCCGGCAGGAAGAACTGCACGGCGCGGGCGGCCAAGTAGTGCTGGTCGTTGCAGCCGAGGGCCGAGTAGTACGTGGAGTTGACCTGGTAGAGGTCGAGGTTGGACGCGGCGGCACCGGTGGCGGCCTGGGATTCGCCGTGGGTGTTGGCATGGATGGTGTTGACCAGGTTGTCGACGTCCTCGTCGGGCACGAGGCCCTTGAGGGAGCGGTCGAGCTGGTCGGAGCCGATGTCGATCACGCCGATGCCATCGTGCGTATCGAGCACGGTGACGGCGTTGTTCGGGCGGATCTCGGTCCAGTGGGCCACGGGTTCGACGTGACCGGTGAACAGCGAGTGCAGAAGCAGCGGCGGCAGGGCGAAATCGTAGACGCGGTCCACCTTGGAGGCGATCTCCACCTGCTTCTTGTAATAGCTGTGAACCTCGATGAGGATTTCAAGGCCGCGCTTGACGCCCTCCTCGCGCAGACGGGAGATGAGCTTAAAGGTCTTGGGGGTCATGAAGCAGCTGGTGCCGGCTTCCTTGGCGCCGTAGCCCACGGCGTCGAGACGGATGTAGCGCACGTGGCTGGCGGCCATCTGATCGAAGATGGACATCAGGTATTCCCAGCCCTTGGCGGAATCAGTGTCGATGTCCACCTGCTGCGGGGTGAAGCTGACCCATACCAAACGGGTCTTGCCGCCGAGGTTGTAGTGGGTGAACGGCAGGCCCGGGCGCGGACGGTAGATGCCGGCCAGGTCTTCTTCGGTAGCGCCGTTCGGGAAGACGGAGCTCATGGTCAGGAACATCGGGTAGTACTCGGAGTTCTCGCCGTTCTTCAGCACGTCCTGGAATTGGGCGGATTCCCAGCTCATGTGGTTGACGATGGCGTCGACCATGATGTCGTGGGTTGTGGAGAGTTCGGCGACGTCATCCCACGAGCCGAGGCGCGGGTCGACCTTGGTGTGGTCGATCGGGTCGAAGCCGGCGTCCGCGCCGTCAAACGGGGTGAAGAACGGCAGGATATGAACGCCGTCATACACGCCGTTGAAGCGGGTGCGCAGGATGTCGGTCATCGAGCTAAGAGTGCCATCGCCGAGACGATCGGCGTATGTGATGAGTTGCACTTTGTTTTTCATGGGACCTCCCTTGGCTCATGGGCGCGGGTGCAATTTGCGTGCGCATCTGCCTGTTTGTTGTTTACGTATTTGCATACTCACGTATGTATCGAACCGGTTCGATATTACCTCGAAAGGGACGTCAATGTCCAGTCGCGCAGTGAAATGCGCGTGTCGAACCGATTAGATGCGGTGTTCTATGCAGCTTAGCCTGTCCGACTCCAATGTGTCCGATTGATAACGCCCGGTTTGTTGCGCATTTTGGTTGAGGCTTGAGTTGAGAGACATGGTCCGTCGTCCGGGTACGATTTCAGTCGCCAAACCAAATCAACCTATTTAGGAAGGCGACGGAACCATGCCGAATCAGATTCTACAGGTCGACGAGAACATGCTCGAGACGAAGCTGGACCGGTTGGTGTCGGAGAAGGTCGAACAGCTGTTGAACGCGATGCTGGACGCGGAGGCCGACGAGATCACGGGCGCGTGCAGGCGTTCGTATACGCTGGAATGCAAGACGAATGCGGCCAGACGCGCGCTCGAGGGCGAGCCCCTCGCCCGCGTGGCGCGCGACGCGGGTTGCACGCCGACGAGCGTGTACCAGTGGATGCGCCGCTACCGGAGCGAGGGGATACTGGGACTGATGGACAGGAGAAACGCGCCGATGCCGGCCGAACCGATGCCCGCGGCCGGCGATGACGTGGAGGAGCTGCGCCGGCAGGTGGAGGTCCTGCGGCTGGAGAACGCGGTGATGCGGGAGACGATCGATGTTTTAAAAGCCGACGACCCGCGCCTCGACCCGTCCATGCTGACGAACAGGGAGAGGACGCGGGTCGTCGACGCGATCAGGGGTGAATTCGGCCTGGCGGCCTGTCTGAAGGCCGTGGGGCTGAAACGCAGCACCTACTATTACGAGCGCGGCGCGATCGCCGCGGGCGACAGGTACGCCGTGCTGCGGGCCCGCGTCGCCGGCCTGTTCGAGCAGGGTGGGCGCGCATGGGGATACCGGACCATCCACCGCATGCTGCGCCTTGACGAGTCCGACCCGATCGTCGTCTCGGAGAAGGTCGTCAGGCGGATCATGCGCGAGGGGGCCATGCGGCCCGTGTACCTGAAGCGGCCGAAGCGGTGGAGCTCCTACGCCGGCGAGATCGGCGAGGCCCCGGCGAACCTCGTGGAGCGGGACTTCCACGCCGACGCGCCGAACATGCTGTGGGTCACGGACGTCACCCAGTTCACCATGGACGGGTACAAGTGCTGGCTTTCCCCGGTGGTCGACTGCTTCGACGGGATGGTGGTCTCCTGGACCTTGTCGCGCTCCCCGAACGCCGACATGGCGAACCGGATGCTCCTTGACGCGGTCGCCACGCTCAGGGACGGGGAACATCCAATCATCCATTCCGATTAAGCCGGGTTTGTTGTTAAGCCGGGGAACGGTTCGGGGTCTTGGTGGCTGGCCGTGTCCCATGTGGTTTCCCGGCTTAACGTTCCGGGTTATGTTCGTCTTGTCCCATTTGATTCGAACGAAGGAGTTTGCCATGGGTGAGACGACGGTTGGCCATGTCGCGGGCGAGGTGGTCCGCGCGCTTTACGGGGCCGGTTATATGGAATCCACCATAGGCCAGTACCGCAAGTCCATCAGGGCGTTGGAACGGTACGCCGGAGGCCCGGATGCGGTGTACACGCGTGGGTTGGGCGCGGGGTTCGCCGCGTCGACCTTCAGTGAGCGGACGGGCGGTTTCAGCAGGCAGCGGTGGTTCGATTACGGCAGGCTGGCGCGTTTGTGCGACTCGTATCTGCGGTCCGGTTCGGTGGACCTGGGCAAGTGGCGCAGGAGCAGGCTTGCGGAGCCGGTGGTTCCGGGTTTGGCCGTGGTCATGGAGCGTTGGGAGGCGTATCTCGCCGGTTCGGGACTGGCTTCGGCGACGGTGGGGCATTACCGTCGGATGGCGGGCTTGTTCCTCACGTGGCTGGAATCTCATGGGGTCGTGTCGTTGGACGGTTCGGATGGCTCGCATGTGCTGGGGTTCCTGGCCGGGCTGCGTTCACGCTGGTCGGAGTCGTCGATGCGGCACGCCGCGTCGGACCTGCGCCCGTTGTTCAGATGGCTCGGGCGGGATGACCTGGCGGACGCGATCGGCCTGGCCGGCATACGCAGGACCCACGCGATCGCGGGAACGTTGCCCGACGACGAGCACCGCCGCTTGCTGGAGGCGTGCGCCTCGCGGTCGGTGCCGTCGAGGGACGCGGCGATCACCCTGCTGTCGCTGACGTGCGGGCTGAGGGCATGCGATGTGATCGGTCTGAGGATCGCCGACGTGGATTGGGATTCCATGAGCATAGGTCTGGTGCAGCGAAAGACGGGCAATCCGTTGACCGTGCCGATGACGGGACCGCTGGCCGCGAGGCTGGCGTCCTGGCTGTTGGACGAAAGGCCCGCCACCGACGACGACCGTGTGTTCGTGCGGTACAAGGCGCCCCATGTCGCGCTTCGGGGTCATTCATCGGTGTACGAGGCGATCAGCCGTGTCATGCGGCACGCCGGGCTCGGACGCCGGGGCGGTTCCAGGCTGTTGCGGCGCAACGCGGCGACGAGGATGCTGGAGGCGGCCACGCCGTTGCCGACGATCAGCGCGGTGCTTGGCCACGCCGACCCCGATTCCACACGCGTCTACATGGCCACGCACCGCGGGGGAATGCTCGCGTGCGTGCTGCCCGTGCCGGAAGGCGGATCGTCATGAGACCCACGGAACACGGATTCGTCGGCCCGCTCGCCGGCGAATTGGAGGAGTACATCCGCTTCAAGGCGTCCATGGGCAGGCATGGCGCCACCCGCGTCCAGGTCCTGCGCTCGTTCGACCGGCATTGCCTCGAACACGGGGCCGTGCGTCTGGAGCGGGGCGTCGTGGAGCGATGGATCGCCCATAGGATCGACGCGAATCCCGGGGGTTGCCGCTCGTGGTTCTCGTACATCAGGGACTTCGGCAGGTGGATGCGACTGGCCCACGATCCCGACGCGTACGTGCTCTCCGACCAGTGGAAGGCCGGATCCCCGCGTCCGACGCCGTACCTGCTGACGGACCGCGAGGCCGCCCTGTTCCTGCGGGCCGCGGGAACGTTGGAGTCTCCGTCGCCGTGGGCGTGGCAGTCTCGCGCGTTCTTCATGCTCATGGCCTGCTGCGGGCTGCGCACCCGAGAGGTCAGGAGACTCGCCGTCGGGCACGTCGACCACAAGGCCCGTTCCATCGACGTGGTCGATTCCAAGGCCGGTCGCAGCCGCAGGCTGCCCGTGGGCGACGAGGTCGCCGCCGAACTGCTGGAATGCGACCAACGGTCCCGCGAACGCTTCGGAGACGACCGTCCCGCGTTCTTCGTCACCTCCACCGGCAATCCGGTCTCCCCGGGCATGCCCGGCGTGGTGTTCCGCCGCGTCTGGACGCGGGCCGGGCTCGAGTGGCCACAAGCCGGCAAACGGCCCAGGCCCTATGATTTCCGGCACCGGTTCGCGTTCGCGAACATCGAGCGGTGGACTCGCGACGGCGTGGACGTGATGGCGATGCTGCCCTATCTGGCGGCCTACATGGGACACGCCGGCATCGACAGCACCCTCTACTACGTGCACGCCAGCCCCGATTTCATGGACGGATACGCGGACCTCGTCGCCGACGCCGAACGCGTGGTCCCGGAAACGGAGGAACCATGAGCAAGGCAAGGAAAACGGCCGCCAGCTCCGGTGAACCGGACTTCTGGCGAGTCGCGCGCGACTGGCTGCACCACTGGCTGCCCAAGGTGCGGGGCAGCTCGCCGAAGACCGTCGAGGCGTACCGCATCGGCCTGGAATCCTACGTCCGATGGCTCGAAACCACGGAAGGCACGCAGCGCAGCCACATCGGTTTCGGGCATTTCGACCGGGCGCGCCTGGGCCGGTGGGTCGAATGGATGCGGACCGAGCGCGGGTACTCGGACCGCACCATCATGCTGAGGATGACGACGATGCGCGTGTTCCTCGACCACGCGGGCCTCGAACACCCGGCATTGACCGCGCTGGGCAACGACGCGGCCGGCATACGTGTCAAACCACCCGCGCGCAAACCCGTCGACCACCTCGGGGAGGAGCACACCAAAGCGTTGCTGACCGCATGGGGCACCGGCGACGCCAAATCGCGCAGGAACCGCATGCTCCTGATCCTCATGTACGACACCGCCGCCAGGATCGGCGAACTCGCCGCACTGACCATCGCGGACGTGGGTATGGATAAGCCGGCCAGGGTCACGCTCACCGGCAAACGCGGCAAGAGCCGGGTCGTGCCCCTGGGAGAAAGGACACGAACCCACCTGGCCGCCTACCTCGAGGAATTCCATCCCGGACCGTCCATGCGCGACGGCGACAGGCCGTTGTTCCACTCGACGAGGAACGGCGCCATCCAGCCGCTCTCCGTGGACCGGATCGACGAGATCCTCAAAACCGCGGCGGCCAGAGCACGCCGCGGGACGTGCCCGTCCATGCCCGAACGCGTCCACTGCCACCTGATCCGCCGGACCCGCGCCATGGACCTCTACCAACAGGGCGTGCCGCTACCGCTCATCATGCAACTGCTCGGCCACGAAAGCATGAGCACAACCAGCGCGTTCTACGCGTTCGCGACCCTCGACATGATGCGCAAAGCCGTCGATGCGGCCAACCCCGGCCCCGACCCCTCCAAGGAGACATGGCTCAGCGAGCAACGACTCCGACAACTACACACCCTCAAATAACCCGGAACGTTAAGCCGGGAAACCACATGGGACACGGCCAGCCACCAAGACCCCGAACCGTTCCCCCGGCTTAACAACAAACCCGGCTTAATCGGAATTAAACCGACATCGGTTTAACTCGGACCGCGGCTGCCACTACCGGTGGGACGAATGGATCCGCATCTGCGAGGAGCACGGGCTGATCCGGTCGATGAGCGCCAAGGGATGCAGCCCGGACAACGCGGCCGCCGAGGGGTTCTTCGGCAGGCTCAAGAACGAGTTATTCTACGGGCGGGACTGGAGGGGCGTGGGCTACGAGGAGTTCCGCGAACGCCTGGCCGCCTACCTGACCCACTACAATGAAACCAGGATCAAGAAGTCACTGGACTGGATGAGCCCCGTGCAATACCGCAGAAGTCTTGGACTGGCCGCCTGACCGTCCAAAAAAACATCCGCACCCCCTCCGTGCGATCATGGACGATGCGCTCCGCCTGCGCCATCGCATGATTCCGTACCTCCACACCATGAACTGGCGCGCATCCCGGACAGGCCTTCCCCTGGTGGAGCCCATGTATTGGGGATCGCCCGACATCGACGCCGCATACCACGTTCCCAACGAATACATGTTCGGCACCGAACTGCTGGCCGCGCCCATCACGGAACCGATGGATAAATCCTCCCGACGGGGCAAGGCCGACGTATGGCTGCCGCAGGGCGACTGGTTCGACTTCTTCACCGGGCGCCGGTATAGCGCGTCTTCGCCCAACGGACGGCGCATGACCGTCTGGCGTCCGCTCGACGGAATTCCCGTGTTCGCGAAGGCCGGCGGCATCGTGCCGATGCAGCCCCTGTCCGAGGGGGATTCCATCAACTCCGTCGACAACCCGCAGCATCTGGAGATCATCGTCTTCCCCGGAGCGGACGGCGACTTCACGCTGATGGAGGATTCGGGACATTACTCTCGGCAGATCACCCCGGCGACCACCGCGATCACCTATCGATGGCGCAAGGACGGCACCACATCCGCACTCACGGTATCGCCAGCCCAGGGAGACGTTCACGCTCTGCCGGCCCGGAGAACATGGGATTTCCTGTTCCGAGGCATTACCGACAGCGACATATCCGTACAGGCCGACGGCGCATCCGTCGATTCGGATCGCCGGTATGATGCCGAAACCCTCACATTGCAGGTAACGGTCGCCGACGTATCCACCCGCAGCGAGATACGTGTCACCATCGGCGACACGACGATGGCCGCCGATCCCCGCATGGAAGACGTCTTCGACATCCTTCGGCATGCCGAAATGCGATATCTGACCAAGGAACAGGCTTATGCCGCCATAGCGGAGAACGGCATCGACGCATTGGCCACGATGGATTCACTCGAGCACGTCAGCGGGCCGGACATGGAAGATTGCTCCGATTCGCATATGCCGAGCGCCGTCCGTCAAGCGCTGACGGAGGTGCTGCTCCGATCCTAGCCCGCATGTCGCCTCTCCCGGAATACGCCACGGGAGAGGCGACAGCAGCCCGTCACAGACCCATGTCCAGGCGAACGCCGGGCCGTCAACACGTCGAGGCACGACGCACCAGATCGTAGGAGGTCACATACGTGCGGAACGGATCCGCCGACCCCTCGATGCGCGCGATCAGCATATCCACGGCATGTCGCGCGTAATCATCCACGTGCGGGTCGATCGTCGTCAATCCGGGCATGCAGTACTCGGCATCCGGCACGTTGTCGAACCCAATGACCTGCATATCCTGCGGCACGCGCACGCCGCGCCGCTGCAGCTCATGAATCACCCCGATGGCGAGCGCGTCGTTCAGGCACATGACCGCATCCGGACGCGGCGCATCCGGATCGTCCAACAGCCCCGCCACCGCATCGCGGCCGCCGGACTGCACCCAATCCGCGTTACGGACCAGCCGCCAATCGACCTGCAGGCCACGCTCCTCATGGGCCAACACATAGCCGCGGGTACGCATCGTGCTGGTGGTTTCGGGCCGCGACTCGCGGTCGGCATCCGGGCATGCGTTCTCCGCGGTGCCGCCGATCAACGCGATCCTACGGCATCCCGAATCCAGCAGCGCCCCCACCGCGGTGCGTACGGCCTCCACGTTCGGCATCGTGACCCAATCGGCCAGTCCCTGCGTATCGTAATCGCCCACAATCACCAACGGATACGGCTGGTGCAGTATCGTGCGATCCGTGATCGGCGAGCCCATGAAGAAAATCCAGCCGTCCGCGGCCAGCTTCTTCGTCTCCGGGATCGCCTGCGCCAAGCCGCCGGCGCTGTTGTAGGTATCGGTGATCACCGCGTACCCGCGGGAACGTGCCGCCGCCACGATGCTGTCGGCGAGATAGGGCATGAACGGCTGGCAGAAATCGGTGATGGCCAGTCCGATGAGCTTCGTGCCGCCGGTTTTCATGGCGCGGGCGGACACGTTAACGCGGTATCCGAGGCGTTCGATGGCATCCTGGACACGCTGGCGCGTCTCCGGGCGCATACTGCCGGTGTTGTTCAGCACATTCGACACCGTTTTGATGGAGACGCCCGTCTCGCGCGCCACGTCGGTGATGGTCACCCGTTTCGCCACAGCACCCCTCTCGTCGCACCATCGGGCATGTTCCGCACGGTTCAGGCGGAACGCCCGTCTGATTCCAGCATAACGCGTTTTCCCCGGCCGGTCCGGTCCCTTCCGCCCGGCCCGGGAAGCAAGGGCCGTGCGATCCGTCCTTCTCCGGAACGGACCGCGCGGCCCATCGCGTCACTTGATGTGCAGGGCGGTCCAACTCACCGGCGGCAGGGAGACGCGGACCACGCCGGACTCGGCATCGTACATGGCCGACCCGTTGGCGTGCGGGGTCACACGGTTCTGGTCGTAGAGCGTATTCGCGGCGAACAGATCGTCGTCGTGCAGCGTCTGCGCCTCGACGGATGCCGGCTGCGCGCCGTCCTGCAGCCTGATCTCGAACTCGGCGGTCGCCTCGAGCGAACGGTTCACCGCAAACACGGCGAGCGAGCCGTCGGCGCAGCGCACGGCCACGGCGTTCACGCCGTCGACCTCGCCATAGCGCGGCGTATCCACGGTGCCGGCGGACAGCTTCGGCTCCAGCACGGTGCCGCCCTTGGCCAGGCGCGCGGTCACGGAGAACGGGTGGAACGTGGTCTGGCGCCAGGCCGGGCCGCCCGGCTCCGTCATGATCGGGGCGATGACATTGACCAGCTGCGCCAGGCTGGCGGCGCGCACGCGGTCGGCGTTCTTGAGCAGCGTGATCATCAGATCGCCGAACACCACGGCGTCGGCGGCGGTGTAGATGTCCTCCAGCAGACGCGGGGCCACCGGCCAGTTGCCGATGCCCTCGGGGGTCTTGCTCGGCTCCTCACCCTGGTACCAGACATTCCATTCATCGAACGAGATGTACACGTCGTGCGCGCTCTTCAGATGGGCCTTGGTGGCGTCGATGGTGGCGGCCACGTCCTTGATGAAGCCGTCCATATCCACGCCGGAGGCCAGGAAGCTGGCCATGTCGCGCGTGCCGTCCTCCTTGAAGAACGGCTGGTAGTAGGCGTGGCAGGAGACGAAGTTCACGTTCTCGTAGGTCTTCTCAAGAACGGTCTGCTCCCACTTGCCGAAGGTCGGCATGCCATGGGCGGAGGAGCCGCACACCACCAGTTCCACGTCCGGATCGATCTGGCGCATGCCGGCGGCCACGGAGGCGGCGAGCATGCCGTAGTCCTCGGCGGACTTGTGGCCGAGCTGCCACGGGCCGTCCATCTCGTTGCCCAGGCACCACATGCGGATATCGAACGGCTTGTCGGCGCCGTTGGCGCGGCGACGTTCCGACAGCTCGGTGCCGCCGGGCACGTTCGCGTACTCCAGCAGGTCCAGGGCCTCCTGCAGGCCGCGCGTGCCCAGGTTGACGGCCTCCATCAGCTCGTTGCCGCCGGTGGCCTCAAGCCATTCGGCCATCTCGTGCAGGCCGAATTCGTTGGTTTCGGTGGAATGCCAGGCCAGATCGAGTCGACGGGGACGTTCCTGCTTGGGGCCGATGCCGTCCTCCCAGCGGTAGCCGGACACGAAGTTGCCGCCCGGGTAGCGGATGGTGGTGGCGCCGAGTTCCTTGACCAGGTCGATGACGTCCTTGCGGAAGCCGTGCTCGTCGGCGGTCGGGTGGTCGGGCTCGTAGATGCCGGTGTACACGCAACGGCCAAGGTGCTCGACGAACGAACCGAACAGACGATTGTTGACCGGAGCGACCTCAAAATCGTCATCGACGACGAGACGTGCGGTCAGATGGTCCTGCTGGGGCATGGGATTCCTTTCTACATATCTGCATGCACTCTGCATACGTGACACGTATCCATACAACGATGTACCGCGGAGGCGCGGGCGACCGGGGACATCCGTGTGACAGCCACCAGTGTAGTACAACCTTGTACTGACTGCCGGAAGGCGTGGCGCAGAGACGGCTGAGACCTTTTGGCGCACCACTGCAGCAAAAAAGATCCCAAGAAGTCGAATTACAGTCCCATCCGACGCATAGCCACCGTGAACATACGGCAAAAGGCATCAACCACGTCACCCGTCCACCCGCTACATTCACAAGCAGTACCGCCCACTCTGCATCATTCGCATATGCAAAGGCCGCGAACCGTACGATGACGGTTCGCGGCCCCCTAACATGCCATTAGGCCACCCGGCTCGCACCGGCTGTTCGGCCTGCCGGCTCAGCCCTCGCGCTTGGGCGCCTGGCTGGCCACGCGGGTCAGGCGCGGCGGGCGGCGCGTGGACACGAACAGCGGCTGCACCTCGACCAGCGGGTTGTACGGCGCCAGGCCGAACCACTTGACCGGGGAACCGGCCACGCGGCGGATCGCGTACTTGATCTGCAGCGAGAGGGCGCCACGGCCGGAGACCTTCGACTCGGGCATCAGCGCCTTGTGGATCACCACGTAGCGGATGGTGCCGATGCCGGGATCGGCGTCAAGCTTCGGGTAGATCGACTGCTGGTTCGGCAGCTCGCCGGTCTTCTCCAGATCGTGCATGATCTGATGCAGGTAGGCCGGGATGGACTGAGAGACCTTGAAGCCGAGGCGGATGCGCACACGGAACAGGTAGTCGGTACCGAAGCTCTCGACCGAATACTCACGGGTGAACGGCTCGTCGGTGGTCTCGACGGCCACCGCCCACCATGCGCGGGCGCGCTTGGGGTGGTCGGCGAAGATCGAGAAGAAGATGTCCGTATCGAGACGCTTCAGGTCCGGATCGCTGGTCAGGTAGACGATGTTGTCCGCGAACCGGTGGATGCGGCTATCGCCGTGCAGCTTGTCCAGCGCGGGGAGGAAGTCCTTCGGCATCATGTGCCGACGCTGCGAGCGCTCCAGCTTGGTGCCCTCGTTCCACGTGTACATGATCATGAGGATCGCCAGCGTGAGCAGCAGCGTGAACCAGCCGCCGTGCAGGAACTTGGCCATCGAGGCGGCGAAGAACAGGACCTGGATCGCCAGGAACACGATGGTGAACACAACGGCGCCGAACTTGTTGCTGCGGTGCCACAGGTAGATGCCCAGCAGGATCGTGGTGGTGATCATCGTGATGGTCAGTGCCAAGCCGTAAGCCGCCGAGATATGTTCCGAATCGCGGAACAGCAGCAGCACGGCCAGCGTGGCCACGCACAGCACCACGTTGACGACCGGAATGTACAGCTGGCCGCGGGTACGGGCAGGGTAACAGACCTGCAGATGCGGCATCCAGTTGAGGCCGGTGGCCTCGGAGACCATGGTGAACGCGCCCGTAATCAGCGCCTGGGAGGCGATGATGCCGGCGGTGACCGACAGCACGACGGCCACATAGCGCACGTTCGGATCCATCATCTGGAAGAACGGGTTGATCCCCTCGGCGTCGGCCAGTTCGGGGTTGTTCTGGTTGCGCAGCATCCACGCGCCCTGGCCGAAGTAGTTGAGCACCAGCGCCACCTTGATGAACGGCCAGGTGAAGTAGATGTTGCCGCGGCCCACGTGGCCCATATCCGAGTACAGCGCCTCGGCGCCGGTGGTCGAAAGGAACACGGTGCCCATCAGCGCCAGACCGGTGGCGTTATTCGGACTGAACAGGAACTTGATGCCGTAGTACGGGTTGAGTGCGGCGAGCACGGACCAGTCGTTGCCGATGGCTACCACGCCGACGATCGCCAGGAACGCGAACCAGACCATCACCACCGAGCCGAAGACCTTGCCGATCGATTCGGTGCCGCGCGACTGCACGGCGAACAGGATCACGATGATCACCGCGGTGATCATCATCGTCAGATCCTTGTTCTCGGTGAACAGATGCTCCAACGCCGGCAGCGTCTTCAGGCCTTCGACGGCGGACGAGATCGACACGGCCGGCGTCAGCACCGAGTCCGCCAGGAAGGCCGCGCCGCCGAGCATGGCCGGTATGACGAGCCATGCGCCGTATTTGCGAATCAACGAGTACAGAGCAAAGATGATTCTGCAGAAACGGACATCCAAACATCCCAATTCACATCACACATGACCGATTCTCCAGAATCGGACACACAGAACACATTTTTCGGAACTCAGACGTCCGATTCGGCAGAATCGGACACATGTGCACAAGTCGAATGATGAGCACGACTATCGACGGGCGTTCGCCGGTTGTGGACGCCGCTGAAATCGATGCGATCCACACCGGGCACACGCATGAAGACGCACAGTATCAACGCGTGGTATCGCCTGGCACCAGTGTCATGGGAATAAGCACGTTCGGCTCGAACGGCTTGGGGATGTTCTTGCGTGAAGCGTTAGCCGCGGCCACTTCCTCATTGGCAATCGCCTGCACGATATGGTCGGCCGCCGACTGTGCGATCGCCGAGAAATCCTGCGCGACCGCGGTCAGCTTCATGCCGGCCAAATCAGTCAAATACGTACCATCGTAGGCAACGATCTGCAGCTCGTCAGGAATGGAAATTCCACGGCCCAACGCTTCGCGCACGCAGAACGATGCACCAATATCGGAACTGACCACGGCATCGACGCCGTCGGTCGTCACCTTGTCGAGCGCATTGCTGACCGCACGATGATAGCCGGCAAAATCCATCACTTCGCCAGCTTCAACATACTCGTATTTCACGCCTGCGGAGGTCAATTCCTGTTCCAACGTGAGGTAGTAGCGCACCGTCGGGAACGTGGTCTTTCCCAAATCGAACGGTCCTTCCTCGACTTCTCCGCGCGCAGCCAAATCGAAGAATTGATCTCGCGGACCGCCAATCATCACCACATGTTTGGCACCATTGCGGATCAGCATCTGCGCAATCAATCGCCCACCCTGCTCGTGGTCGGATCCGATTGACGAAATACCGTCTCCAAGCACACGGTCGAACGCGACGATCGGGCGATGAATCGACGTCCAATAATCGCCGGGATGCGAAGTGTGCGCACACATGACGATGCCGTCCATCATGTGCCGACGCAACATGTCGACATACTGGATTTCGCCATCCGCCTCATCTGCGGTAGAGCACAGCATAGTGCGTAATCCTTGCGCGGCGAGTGCATGCTGCAGATGTGCGGTAAACGTCGCAAAGAACGGGTGGCGGATGGTAGGCACGATGACGCCGACCAGATTCGTGCAATCATGATACAGATTGCGGGCAAGCTCGTTCGGCACATAATTGAGGGCTTGCATGGCTTTGCGCACACGTTCGCGCATGTCATCAGACACGTACCCGTTGCCGTTCACCACCAGCGAGACGGTGCTCAGAGACACCCCGGCCTTCT
>ERZ1673703.1553-NODE-1553-length-17874-cov-5.393344_pt1 | contig 17874 bp, 15 predicted proteins | sample MGYA00580233_ERZ1673703 | MGnify/ENA primary metagenome ERZ1673703 (study PRJEB41218, sample SAMN15661748) | gut metagenome | host: Homo sapiens | place: Canada: London | collected 2015-08-20/2019-03-30 | study: EMG produced TPA metagenomics assembly of... | reverse complement strand
GCATCGTGGGCACGGCCATCCTAGCCCTGGGCTCCCTGCTGCTGGCCTTCCCCCTGGGGGTGGCCACAGCCGTCTACCTGCATGAATACGCGGGTAACACCCCCTTCGCCCGCATGGTGCGCCTGGGGGTCAACAACCTGGCCGGGGTGCCTTCCGTGGTCTTTGGCCTGTTCGGGCTTTCGTTCTTCGTGACCTTCTGCGGCATGGGCGTCAGCATCCTGTCCGGCATCCTGACCCTGGCCGTGCTGACCCTGCCCGTGATCATCAGCACCGCCGAGGAGAGTCTGCGCTCCGTACCCGACACCTACCGCCAGGCCTCCCTGGCCCTGGGTGCCGGCAAGGCCCAGACCATCACCCGCGTGGTCCTGCCCTGCGCCATGCCGGGCATGCTCACCGGCGCCATCCTGGGCGTGGCCCGCGCCGCCGGTGAAACGGCCGCCATCATGTTCACCGCCGCCGTCTTCTATACGCCCAAGAACCCGGACTCCATCTTCAGCTCGGTCATGGCCCTGCCCTATCACATGTACGTGCTGGCCACCGCCGGCACGGACATCGAGAAGACCCGCCCGCTCCAGTACGGCACGGGCCTGGTCCTCATCCTGCTGGTGCTGGGCATGAACCTGCTGGCCATCATCCTGCGCGACCACCTGCAGCGCCGCCACCACGCCTAGACGGCATCCGCCACAGGCTGATTTTTTGGGGGGACTTCCTGCTCCGGCAGAGAGGTCCCCTCTTCCGTTTCCTCCCTGCCACAACACACGTCTTCCGCAGGCCGCGGAGCCGCGCAGGAGGACTTTCCCGGCACACCGCCTCACCAGATGCTCCGACGGCGGCAAGAAAGACCGGAGTCTGCCAGCCTCCCCCGGTCCCCTGCCGCGCGCCCCCCTCTTGCGCCCCGGCCTGAGCGTCCCCATCCGGGAAGATGCCCTCTTCCGCCTCTCCCGCTCTCTCCGGTCGCATCAAAAACGCAAACGGGCCGGAAGGGAGATCCCTTCCGGCCCGTCATCTTGCCATATGATGTTTGCCGTCCCCGGCTACGGCAACAGGGTCACGCTGCCTTCGTGCACGCTGATGCGATGCACCAGCACGCCCAGCACACCGGCGATGTCCAGTTCCGAGGTATCCACGATGACGGCATCGGCAGCGGGGCGCAGGGGCGCTACGGCCCGGTTGCGGTCCAGGGAGTCACGCTGGCGGATCTGTTCGGTCAGCGTCACCAGATCGGCTTCCACCCCACGGGCGGCCAGGTCGCGCAGACGGCGCAGGGCGCGCACTTCGGGCGAAGCATCCAGAAAGAATTTGAAGCGGGCGTCAGGAAAGACCACCGTGCCCATGTCACGGCCTTCCACCACCAGCGGCGTGGCTTCGCCCATGGCCCGCTGGGCCTCGCGCAGCACCTCGCGCACCACGGGCACCGTGGCGATGCGGGCGGCCAGCATGCCCACCTGCTCGGTGCGCACTTCGCCGCGGATGGGCACGCCGTTGCAGCACACCGTGGAGGCCCGTCCCTTGCCGGACAGGCTGAAGGTCCACTGGCGGCACTTCTCGCGCAATTCCTCTTCGGGCAGGGTCTCCGCACCGGGCCCCAGCTTGAGGGCCAGGCAACGGAACATGGCGCCGGTATCCAGATAAGCCACATGCAGGCTTTCGGCCAGCTGCTGGGCCAGCGTGGTCTTGCCCACACCGGCGGGGCCGTCCAGGGTCACCACAGGCAGGGTCGTCTTCATCCCCGCACCTCCTGCATCCACTGTTTCATGGCCTCAAGGAAGGCCGTGTTCTCTTCGTCGCTGCCCACGCTCACGCGCAGGTGATCGGGCAGGCTGTAGCTCTTGAGCGGCCGGATGATGATGCCGCGCTGCAGCAGGGCCTCGAAGCAGGCCGCCGCCGTACCGCAGCCTTCGGGCAGCTGCATCATGATGAAGTTGGCGGCGCTGGGCCACACCGTGCATCCCAGGGCGCGCAGGCCTTCGGTCAGGCGACGGCGACCGGCGCGCACGCATTCCAGCGTGGCGGCCCGAAAGGTGCTGTCCTGCAGCACGGCGATACCGGCTTCTTCGGCCAGGATGTTGACCGAGAACGGCAGGCGGGCCCGCCAGTAATACTGGGCCAGCTCGGCCGGCAGGATGCCGTAGCCCAGGCGCAGCCCGGCCAGACCGTAGCTTTTGGAGAAGGTGCGCATGATGGCCACGTTGTCCGGGATGTCACCGGAGGCCAGCAGGGAGAAGCGGGCCTCGTCCTCGGGGCTGTCGCCCGCAAAGTCCATGTAGGCCTCGTCCACCACCAGCAGGCAGTGGGGGAAGCGCTCGCCAAGGCGCTGCGCCAGGCGGCGCACGTCGGCCAGCGGCGGGCAGTAGCCGGAGGGATTGTCCGGCGTGGTCACGAAGACCAGACGGGTGTCATCGTCCACCAGGGCGAAGAGCGCGTCGAGATCGAAGCTGAAATCCGGGTTGAGGGGGTGGCGGCGCACTTCCACGCCGCAGACCTGCGCCTGGATGGGATAGATGCTGAAGCAGGGCTCGAAGCAGACCACGGAATGCTTGCCCGGCACCAAGAGCATACGGATCAGCATGTCGATGATCTCGTCCGAGCCGTTGCCCACCACCACCTGATCGGGGCTGACGCCGTGCGTGCGGGCCAGGGCCGCCACCAGGCGGGGGTTGCCGCCCTGGGGATAGCGGAAGGCTGTCCCGGCGTGCAGGCCCAGGGCTTCCTTCACCAGGGGCGAGACGCCCAGGGGGTTCTCGTTGCTGGCCATTTTGACGACCTTGGACAGGCCGTATTTCTCCTGAATTTCGGCAATGGACATGCCGGGAACATAGGCGCTCAGGGCGGCTATTTCCGGGCGCACGGCGCAGGTGTACATACAGACTCCAGATGCAAAGAAAAAAGGGCCGCCGCAAGTGCGGCGGCCCGAGAAACCGTTGTCAGTTCCCGATCCGGCCGGGACTTACCTGTTGGGGCGAACGGTCAGCACAGGCATGGACGCGTTCTTGACGACCTTTTCGGCCACGGAGCCGAAGAGGATGCGGTCGATGCCCTTGCGACCGTGGGTGCCCATGACGATGAGGTCGGCGCCTTCGTCATTGGCACGGGTCAGGATCTCTTCAGCGGCGTAGCCGATGAGCACCTGGCCCTTGGCTTCCACGCCGGGGAAGTTTTCGGCCACGAAAGCGTCCATGGACTTTTCAGCGCCGGAGACGATCTCGCCCACGAAGTTTTCGATGGTGTTGGGCGGCACATGGAAGCCCACATACTGGCTCAGCGAGGGAGCCGTGTAGACGACGATGATGCTGGCCCCCAAGCCCTTGGCCAGCATGGTGGCGTACTCTGCCACGGCCGCGCTGTGTTCGGAAAGGTCAACCGCGCAAAGAATCTTCTTGATTTCCTTCATGGTACGCTCCATTACCGCCCAAACGGACAGAAGTAAAATGTTGAAAATCCGGTTCCATCAGGAAAGGGGGGATGGCCCTTTCCTCGTCGGCTCCAGAGCCGGCGCAGCCTTTTTTTCCCTTACAACCTCAATGTAAGGACTTTCCCCGCACAAGACAAGGCCTTTTCTCCAATTTGTGCCAAAAAGCACAAACCTTCTTCCTATTCCTTGTCCTTGCGGCGCGGCCCGTTCTTGTGGCGGCAGGTCAGGCTCTCCACATCGATGCGCAGGATAGCGCGGGCAGCGCGCGTCAAAGCGCAGGCTGATGGCGTCCAGGGCACGGCGCTTCTCTTCCGTATCGGTCACTTCGCTCACCCGGCCGGTACCGCAAAGGCTGCGGAAGTGGGTGGTGGATTTTTCGCGGATGATGCACACGTCCACCGCCGTGGAAAAGCCCACCCGGCCATCCCGGCGCAGCACGTCGATCTTGCGTCCTTCCAGGGCGCAATGGATGTAGATGCGCCCGTCCAGCCAGACATGGTTGAAGGGCAGCACATAGGGGAAATCCCCGGTCTGAAAAGCCACGAACAGCGATTCCGCCTTGTTGAGGATCTCGCCGGGCAGGGCCGGATCCTCGCTCAGTTCCACGCGGCTGACGATCTTTTCCATGATGTTCTCTCCTCCCCTTGCAGGATAACGGGCCCGCGGGCTCAGGACAAGCGTCCCGTCCCGGCGGACCAGGCAAAAAAGTGGCCGCCGTCCAGTTCTCCGGCGGCATCGGCCCCGGGCAGGAGCAGGCCCTGACGGCAGCGGTCCCAGCAGCGCACCAGCGCCTGACGGTCCGCCCCGTCGGGATGGCGGGCGGCCTCGGCCAGACGGGCCGCACGGGCGGGCGTCATGGGATGGTGGCCCGGTTTGCCCGCCAGCGCCACCAGGCGCGGATTGACCCGCCCCTGACACAAAAAGCCGCCCAGCACCTCGTTGCCGTTGTCCTGCAACAGGCGGCGGGCCGCCGCGAGACACTGGCGGGAATGGTCCGAACCGGGGCGCGTGCCGTGGGTACCGAAAAAAAAGACGCGCTTGCCGCGTATGCCCTGCCACAGGCGCAGGCTGCGGCTATCGGGCAGGCCCCGGCGCACCCAGAAACCCAGAAGCAGCGTCCCGGCATGGTCGAGCAGGGGCGGATGCCCCGTGGGGAATACGGGGGCCCCGGTGGCTCCGGCCAGGGCATCGGCCAGAGAACGCGTATTGCCGGTGATGCTGGAGCAAAGGATGCACGGCGGCAGGGAAAGCTGAGGGATGATGTCTGTCATGCTGTCATGATGGTGTGGGCTGCCGCCCGCCGCCAGGCCTGCATCACGGTATCAGCGGAGCGCGGCGCACAGAGGCGGGAGCGTCCTTCAAAAAGTCACGGCCGAAGCCGGACCTGCCTGCGGCCCTCATCTATGCCGCATAGCGACAGGCCCGTAAAGGCCGGAGCGAAAAACACAATCGGAAGCCCGTTAGTCCTGGGCCCGGCGCTCCAGGGCCGCCATGTCCAGCAGCTCCACCCGCCGCCGCTCCAGGCGGATGGCGCCTTCCCGGGCCAGCTTGTTGAGTTCCCGGCTCAGGCTCTCGCGGCTCAGGCCCAGCAGGGGGGCCATGAGCTCCCGGGTACCGGGCAGTTCCAGCTGACGGCGCCCTTCCTCCATGCGGGAGCGGTGCAGCAGCCATCCGGCCACCCGCCGGGAGACCGAGATCACCCTCTGCGAACCGACCACCTTGTTGACGAACAAACGCTGCCGCGCCGCCAGCACCTGCAAAAGCCAGCGGGCCAGCCGGGGATTCCCGTCCAGCAGCCTGTCCATGGTGGCCCGCTCCAGCCAGAGCAGGCGTCCCGGCCCCAGGGCCACGGCCGTGGCAGGCAGAGGGGCCTCGTAGAACAGGGCACCCGGATCGGGGAAGGCCCCGCCGCGGGTCAGGTGCAGGACGTACTCCCTGCCCTGCAGCCCCATTTTGACCAGTTTCACCTCGCCGGACAAGACGAAGGGCACATGACGTATCTCGTCCCCTTCACGGAACAGGACATCGCCCGCCCGCATCTCGGCCAGACGGCCCGTGCCCAGCACAAGACCGGTCTCCCTCTCGTCCAGCCAGCGGCCCAGCGGGCTGTGGCGCAGGGCATCCCGCAGGCTCTGGGGATCGGGGGGGCGGTTCCCTTTTTTCTGGTCCATGCGCGACCTCCATGAAAGCTTTGCCCCCGCGGACACAGGGGCAGGAAAAAAAGCCGGACGGGAAAGCGGCCCCGCCGGCCAAAAACACAGGAGAAGACCGCGGTCACGGCCTTCCCCTGCAAAAGAATCTTAGCCCAGGATCGCCTTGAGGTCTTCGTCGGGCGTGGTCACGGGCATGATGTTCCACTGTTCCACCAGCACCTTGAGGATGTTGGGGGACACGAAGGCAGGCAGCGTGGGCCCGAGGCGGATGTTCTTCACGCCCAGGGCCAGCAGGGTCAGCAGGATGCTCACGGCCTTCTGCTCGTACCACGAAAGCACCAGCGACAGCGGCAGATCGTTGACGCCGCACTTCAGGGCATCGGCCAGGGCCAGGGCCACACGCACGGCGGCGTAGGCGTCGTTGCACTGGCCCACGTCCAGCAGGCGCGGGATGTCGCCCAGGCTGCCCAGCTCCTTGTCGAAGAAGCGGAACTTGCCGCAGGCCAGTGTCAGGATCAGGCAGTCGGCCGGGATCTTCTCCACCAGTTCGGTGTAGTAGTTGCGGCCGGGACGGGCGCCGTCGCAGCCGCCCACCAAAAAGATGTGGCGCAGCTTGCCCTGGGCCACGGCATCCAGCACGGCGGGCGCGGCACCCAGCAGGGTCTCGCGGCCAAAGCCGGTCAGCACTTCCTTGCCGGGCACGTCTTCGGCGAAGCCGGGCAGCTCCAGGGCCTTCCGGATGACGGCCGAGAAGTCACGCCCCTTGCAATGGACCAGACCGGGCCAGGACACGTTGCCGGAGGTGAAGACCTTGTCGGCGTAGTCTTTGGGGTCTTGGATGCAGTTGGTGGTGAAGAGCACCGCGCCGGGGAAGGCGGGCAGCTCCTTCTGCTGGTTCTGCCAGGCCGTGCCGTAATGCCCGGCCAGATGCGGGAAGGCATGCAGCAGCGGATAGGCGTGGGCGGGCAGCATCTCGCCGTGGGTGTACACGTTAATGCCCGTGTCGCGGGTCTGCTCCAGCAGGGCCAGCAGGTCGGGCAGGTCGTGGCCGGAGATGAGGATGGCCTTGCCCTTGCGCCGGCCCAGGGAGACGGGCGTGGGCACGGGCGTGCCGAACGTGCCGGTATTGCCCGCTTCCAGCAGCTCCATGGCGCGCAGGTTGGCCTTGCCGCATTCCAGCACCAGCCCCAGCCAGCCGTTGAGGTCGTGGCTCTCGGGATCCAGTTCGGTGCCGGCACGCAGGCCGCGATACAGGAAGGCGGCCACGTCGGGATCACGCTGGCCCAGCTCGGCGGCATGGTCGGCATAGGCGGCCACGCCCTTGAGGCCGTAGAGCAGGATCTGCATGGCGGAGCGCACGTCCTCGTCGTCGGACAGGCGGTCGATGGCGGTTTCCCGCAGATCCAGGGCAGCCAGAGGCGTGGGGGCCGGGGCTCCGGGCACACGGGCGGCCAGGGCCGTGGTGCGCTCCAGGCATTCTTCCTGCACGGCGCGCAGGGAGACGGGATCGAAATTCACATTGGTCAGGGTGGAGAACAGGGCCTTGAAAGCGAAGTCGTCGGTGGCGGTGTCCACGATGCCGGCGTCACGGGCCATCAGGGCCACGGCCGCCAGTTCGCGCAGCTGCCAGACCAGCTTGTCCTGCTGGATGGCCACGGCCTCGTTCTTGCCGCAGATGCCAAGGCGGGTACAGGCCTTGCCCTTGGAGGTCTGTTCACACTGGTTGCAAAACATGGGGGGCTCCTTGTGCTGAGGGGGATGGGTGTCTGTCCATGACACTAGAGCACATCTCCCCGGCTACAACTGTGACCATCGTCACAAAACAGGGAATCTTTTCACAGATCCGCCGGACTGCCGGACGATGCGCGGAAGATCCCGCCCCGTGCGCTCACTTCCAGAAGCGTTTCCAGCCGGAGGCGGGCTCCTCACGGCCGCTCTGCAAACTGCCGCCCAGCCCCAGCCGGTGATCCAGTTCCGCCAGCCACGCCGCGGCCGCCGCGCCGTGTTCCAGATCCAGGGAGCGGTGGCAGGACAGTACGTCCTCCACTCTGCCCCGCCAGAACGACAGCTGCGGTTCCAGCAGGTCGAGATCGGGATGCCTGTCCACCAGCGTACGCAGCCCGGCGCTCACACCTTCCGCATCGCACAGCCGGGCCAGCTGGCGACGGCGCTTCCAGCCCGGACGCCCCTGCGACCAGACCAGGGCCAGATGCAGGACGAAACGCTCGTCCACCGTGGGCTCCCGCCGCCGGTTGCCGGGCAGTATGCCCCGCACGGCGCCCAGGACGGCAGTGGTGCCGCTGCTGACGGCTCCGGCCACGGCCTGTCCCGCACCGATGACGGCACCGGCACCGGAGCTCACGGCCCCCACGACGGCCGTACCGCCGCGCGCCACCGCCTGACCGGCAGAAGCGGCCCCGTCGCTCACCGCACCGATGACCGCGCTGGTGCCGCTGCTCACCATGTCCGCCACGGCCCCTGCCCCGCTGCCGACGCTCCCCATGACGGCACTGCCACCGCGCAGCACAGCTTTTTCCGCACTGGCGGCACAGTCGCCCACAGCATGGATGACGGCGCTCGTGCCGCTGCCCAGGGCATCCGCCATGGCACCGGCCCCATTGCTGACGGCTCCGGCCACGGCCTGTCCCGCACCGATGACGGCACCGGCACCGGAACTTACGGCCTCGGCCACGGCCGTGCCGCCGCGCGCTACGCTCTGGGCGGCGCCCCGGGTCTTTTCCAGGGCGCTGTCGGCCACGGTGCCCACGGTCTCCGAGATCTTCTGCCCCATGGAGGCAGGCAAGTTCACCAGCTGCTTGCGGAAGGCCTCCACGATGGCCCCCACGGTCTCCCGGGAGATCTCCGCCAGCATGGTGCCCGCCTCCCGGACGCAGGCCTGCTGCCGGGCCTCTTCCCTGCCCAGGGCAGCGAAACGGAAGGCACTGCGCGTGACCACACCGGCCCGGATGGCCAGCAGGCAGTTGGCCGCCCCGTCGATGACGGCGGACGTGCACTGCTGCATCATGGGCCCCATGAGCGGCACGCTGGAGGCCGCCATGGCGGGCGTGACCGCGGGCAGCAGCTCGTTCATGCTCTCGGTGATGGTCCGGGGGATGTCCAGGGCCTCGATGGAAAAGGAAATGAACGTGGCCGAGGAGACCGTGCTGTAGACGCTCCACAGTTCCGCCGGGGTGGGACGCTGGTTGTAGATGCCGGAGACCCGCCAGACCATGCGCGCCAGCGAGACGAACACGATGAGCGCATCCAGACGGCCGTTCTGGGACAGGGCCGTGCCCAGGAACACCCGTTTGGCGCTGTTGCGGATCTCTTCCCCGGCACGGGCGTCCAGCACGTCGAGGGCCTTTTCCAGAAAATGCTCATCCGTGGCGCGGAGGCCTGCGGCACGGACATGGGGATTCTTCTTCAGACGACGTTCCAGTTCACGGGCAAAGGCCTGACGTTCCGCCTCCGTGGGATCGTCACGCAAGACCAGGCGGGGCGCACGGGCAAACCAGGCCAGGCCCAGCCAGAGCACGGCGCCTGTCTCCAGCGCCAGCAGGGACACGAAGGCCAGCCAGCCCCAGCCGGGAGCCAGCACTTCCACCGTCTGGAAGGCCGCCAGGTCCAGCTGGACCAGCAACATCAGGATAACGAGCATGAAAAGGGCCGCAGCCGCTTTCAGCAAAGTCGAGATAAACGTCATGTCAGCTCCCTGTACGAAGGAAGGATGAGGGGACCCGCCCGCGAAGAACAGTCACAAGAGCAGGCACGGGCCTGCCGGAGCGGCTCTGCCGCGCGACGGAACCGTTCACAACTCAACACGGGGCGCGTCAGCAGGATGTCAGGAACGGGGGATAGGGATCTGCGGAGCACCGAAGGCTCCGGAAAGGAGGAAGGAAGGCGCAGGCGCGTGCACTCCTCGGCAGGGCCGCCGGAACGATCCGTGGCCAGGGACGCGACCTGTCAAAAAAGGACGGCAGGAGGACCTGCCGTCCCGTGACTCACTTCAGAGCGGCGACACGGTCAGCCAGAGCCATGATGGTGTTGGCGTAGACCGTGGAGTGGTTGTAGCGCATCAGCAGGGCATGCTGGCGCTCGCGGGAAAGCCCGGCCTTCCAGCCGTGCCGGGCAAGATAGTGGGAAAGGCTGGCCACGGCATCGGGCACGGTGAACAGGTCCACACGGCCGTCGCCGTCACCGTCCGCACCGTAGGTGGCGATATTGGACGGCATGAACTGGCACAGGCCCACGGCGCCGTAGATGGAACCGGGCAGATGTTCCGGCGGCACGCGGTCGCGCAGCATGTGCTCCACCAGGGCCCTGGTCTCCTTGTAGGCCCAGTCCGCACGCTTGGGCATGGTCTCGGCGATCCAGTCCATGTGCCGCTCATGGTCACGCAGCTGCGGCAGCCAGTCGCTGATGCTCTCCGGCGTCCGGCTCACGGCCATGCTGGCCAGGGTGTAGAAGGCGTTTTCCGAGGTATCGCCCAGCACCTTGCCGAGGCGGGTCTCCACGAACAGCAGGGACGCCGCGATGGACGAAGGGACGCCGTAGCGCTGTTCCGCCTGACGGAAGGCCTTGCTGTTGGCCGTGATGAACTGGCGGCACAGACGCGCGTTGGCGTCCGTGACCACGCCCTTGTAATACTGCGCCTGCGGCTTGTCCGAAGGCGGCGCGGGAAAGAACTTGCGATTGTAGAGGGCCTTGATCTTGCGGCCCATGGGCGACTGGGTGGGCGTGGCGGGCAGGCCCGCCAGCAGGGCGTCCACCTTGGGCCCGGAGATGCCGTCGGCAGCCAGGCGGCGCGACAGATCCTGCCACACGGGGGCCACGGCCGGAGCGGACGGGCGTGCGGTGGTCCTGGGCGCGGGGGACGCCACGGGCGTCACCGCAGCCGGAGCCGCAGGGGAAGGCCCGAGGGAACGCTCCCTGATGCCGTCATCGCCGCCGCCATCCGCGGACGGCGGCTCCAGGATCACGGTGCCGCTGGCCACCACGTCATCCACGGGCTCCTTGCCGCCGCAGGCAGCCAGCAACAGGCAGAACAGGGCACACAGGACAAGGCGCAGGGCCCCGCGCCCGTCCCTGATGGAGATGCTCATGCTAAACCTCCTGGAAAGTCCAGACCACACGTCCCAGCATGCGGCGCTGCAACAGGGCGGCATCCAGGAACGTTTCGGGGTAATCCGGGGACTGGGCCCTCAGGACATAGCCCTGCTGCGGGCCGTCCAGAAACACCTGGCGGACCACCACGCCTTCCAGCGGGGCGAACAGGGCGTAGGTCCTGCCGGAGACAGGAGCCAGATCCTCCATGTCCACCCCGATGTAGGCACCTTCGCGCAGCAAGGGCTCCATGGCCTGGCCGCGCAGACGCAGCACCTGCAGCGAGGGCCGCAGGAAGGCCTGCGGCAGGGGGACCCTTCCGGAAACGGACAAGGCGGGTCTGGGGGCTTCGTCCGTATAGATACAGGCCATGTCATAAACGTCCACCACGGTGGACCGGGTAAAGTCGTCTCCGTAGCAGGCCACGGTCTCGGCCAGGGCCTGGGGGGCTTCCTGGGGGCAATAACCTTTTTCCGTACGCAGATAGAGGGGCCCCACCCCGTACTTGAGCCAGTCGGGGTTGAGGCCAAAACGCTCGAAGAGCTTCATGTACCAGTCGCCCGGCACAGAATCACGGCGCTTGGCGTCCGAGATGCTGGACTGGCGGATGTTGAGCAGTTCCGCCAGCTCCACCTGGGTACGGCAGTTGGTGGCCAGCTTGATGCGTTCGTAGATTTCCGTAAAGCCCATGGTCCACCTACTTCTGCAGATCCAGCAAGGGCACCCGGCTGCCCAGCACCATCTTGCTGTTCTCCTTGAAGGACTTGCGCAGGGCGTCGAGCCAGCGCTGATAGGAATAGAATTCCGGCGACTTGCCGTAGGCCGCGGCGTAGACGGCGGCCGCCTGGGCATCGCCCTGACCGTAAAGCACCTGGGCCTCACGGTTGGCCTCGGCAAGGATGAGGGCCTTCTGGCGGTCGGCATCGGAACGGATGCGCGTGGCCTCTTCCTGGCCTTCGGAACGGTACTGCTTGGCCTGGCGCTCACGCTCGGCCCGCATGCGGTCAAAAATGGAGCGCTGGTTCTCCGTAGGCAGGTCGGTACGCTTGATGCGCACGTCCAGGACCTCCACCCCGTAGGGCTTCATGAGGTCGGAGACCTTTTCCGTCACGCGGGTCATGATGGTGGCGCGCTCCTTGGAGACCACCTCGGTCAGGGTGTAGGCGCCCACCAGGGCCCGCAGCTGCGAATAGACCACGTCGTCCAGGCGGGCCTGCGCACCGGGGATGGTACGCATGGTGCGGTAGAACTGCAGGGGATCGCTGATGCGCCAGCGGGCGTAGTTGTCCAGCACGATGGTCTTCTTGTCCACGGTGAAGGCCTCGCGCGAGCTGGCGGCGTAGTCGAGCACACGGGCGTCGAAATAGACGACCTTCTGGATGAAGGGCAGCTTGAAGTGCAGGCCGGGCCGGTAGATCTCGGGCAGGGGATCGCCCAGCTGGAGCACCAGGGCCTGCTGGGTCTGGTGCACGGTGAAGCAGCACTGGGTCACGAAAACGGCCAGCACCAGCAGCAGGACACCGTAAAGGAGGGGATTCTTGGTCATTATTTCTTCTCCGAGGGCAGGACGCCGAAAGCGGGCGTACCCGGAAGAGGCATATGCGGCAGCACCTTGCCGGAGACCCCGCTGTCCAGCAGGGTCTTGTCCTTGGAAGCGGCCAGGATCTCTTCCATGGTTTCGTAATACAGGCGCTGGCGGGTCACGTCGGGAGCCTTCTCGTATTCCTGGCGCAGCGCGTCGAAACGGCGGGACTCGCCTTCGGCCTGCTGCAGGCGCGCCACCCGGTAGGCCTCGGCCTTGTTGAGGATGGCCGCGGCCTCACCGCGGGCCTGCGGCAGCAGGGCGTTGCGGTAGGCCTCCGCCTCGTTGATGATGCGGCTCTTGTCTTCGCGGGCACTGGCCACGTCCTTGAAGGCATCGCTCACTTCCTGCGGCGGATGCACGTCCTGCATCTGTACGGCCAGCACCTGGATACCGGCCTCGTAGCGGTCCAGGACCTCCTGGAGCAGCACCGTGGCGTCGCTCTGGATCTTCAGCTTGCCGTCGGTGATGGCCGAATCGATGAGGCTGTTGCCGATGACCTCGCGCATGGCGGCCTCGGCGGCGTTACGCACCAGGTTGGTGGGGTCGCTGATGTTGAACAGGTACTTGACCGCGTCGCTGATCTTGTACTGCACGCTGAACTGGACGTTGACGATGTTCTCGTCACCGGTGAGCATGGAGGCTTCCTTGGGCACGCTGCGCAGCTCGCCCTGGCGGAAGGTGGTGGCCTGCCCGGTGGAGCGGAAGCCCACCTCGCAGCGCAGCACCTGGGTCACCTGGGGCTTGTAGACGGTCTCGATGGGAGCGGGCAGCGCGTAATGGGGGCCGGGGCCTTCGGTGCGGTCGTACTTGCCGAAGCGCAGCACCACGCCCTCCTCGTCAGGGTTGACGATATAGATGCCCGACAAGAGCCACAGGCCCACCAGGCCCAGCACCAGCCAGATCACCATGCCGCCCGGCATCTTCATGCCGGAAAGCTTTTTCAGGGCATTCCTGCCGTCGAAGCCGTTACCGTCGCCCCCGTTGCCGGAAGGCGAACGCCGGGCGCGCCGGGGCTGTTCGTCCTGAGTGTCGTTATCATCATCACCGAAGAGCGGACGGGAGGGGCGCTGCCCCTGCTGCCGTTGCCGTTTTTCCTGCAATTTATCCCAATCCCAAGTCATGTGGAGGACATCCCTTTTGCTGAATGGGGTTAAAGAACGCCTTAGGACCGGCGATCACAGCCGGAGTGCCCGGCCCGTACGCCGTTGCCCGTGGCAGGAACCATCCTGCCGGAAGCCCGCTCATCCTGCGGGACATGCCTGACGAGCAAGATAAAGACTACAAATATTAAGTTGATACGTCACTGTGGTCAAGGCGAACGGTCTTTCCTGACGACCGGACACAAAAGACGAGCATTATAGTAAGAAATACCTGTCCTCTGTCAACGTACCCGCCTTTCCGCATCATGTAAAAAAAAGTAAAACAGGGCCGCGGCGGCACCACGCCCCTGTTCATTCCTGTAAAGATACAAAAGAGTTACACCTCGCTGACGATGGGGACGACCACCGGATCCCGTTCCAGGACCCGGCGGAAAAAGCGCCGCAACGAGGCCCGGATGCCTTCCTGCAGACGGGTGAGCTGCCCGGGGCGGACGGATTCGATCTCGTCCAGCACCAGGCATTTGGCATCTTCCAGCACATGGCTGTAGTGCTGCTCGAACACGAAGCCCTTGGAGAACATCTCCGGCCCGTGCAGCACGCTGCCGGTCTCGGCATCCAGCACCAGCACCACGATGACCATGCCCTCGTCGCCGAGGATGCGGCGCTCGCGCAACACGGCCGAGCCCACGTCGCCCACGCCCTTGCCGTCCACCAGTGTGCATTCCACCGGCACGGGCGGCTCCAGACGGATGCCGTCCGGCAGCAGGGTCAGGGGACAGCCGTCCTCCAGCAGGACCACGTTGTCGGGCTTGACGCCGCACTCGCGCGCCAGCTGCCCGTGCTTGAACAGATGGCGGTACTCCCCGTGCACGGGCACGAAATATTCAGGCCGCACCGCGCCCAGCAGTTCGCGCAACTCGTCACGGTGGGCGTGGCCCGAGGCATGGATGGCCCGCACGCTCTCGTACAGGACCGTGGCCCCCAGGCGATACATCTCGTTGATGAGGCGCGACACGGCCTTGACGTTGCCGGGGATCATGCGCGAGCTCATGACCACGGTGTCGCCCTTGCGGATGCTGAGCTGGCGGTGGCCGCCCAGCACCATGCGCGACAGCGCGGACAACGGTTCGCCCTGGGCGCCGGTCACCACCAGCACCAGCTGCTCGTCGGGCAGGTCGGGCACGCCGTTATGGGCGTTGAAAAAGCTGGGCGGCAGCTTGGCGATGCCAAGATCGCGGGCCATCTCGATGTTGTTGGCCAGGGACTTGCCGCTGATGACCACGGTGCGCCCGCGCTCGCGCGCCAGGTCGAAGACTTCCTGGATGCGCTGGATGTGGCTGGAGAACAGCGTCACCACGATGCGGCCCGGAGCCTCGTCGAAGACCTTGCCCAGGGACTCCATGACGGCCCGTTCGGTGAGGGAACGGCCGTCGCGCTCCACATTGGTGGAATCGGAGAACAGCAGGCGCGCGCCCTCCGGCCCGGCGAAGTCGCGAAAGGTCGCCAGATCCGTGCCGCTGCCGGCCAGGGGCTGGGGATCGATCTTGAAGTCCCCGCTGTGGACGATGCGGCCCACGGGCGTCTCCACGCCCAGGCCGAAACCTTCGGGGATGGAATGGCACACGGGGAAGAAATGGAAGGTCATGTCGCCCAGGGCCACCTGGTCACCGGGCTCCACCGGGCACAGCTCCACCCAGTCCAGCAGCTCGTGCTCCCTGAGCTTGTGCTCCACCAGGGCCAGGGTGAAATAGGAGCCGTAGATGCGCGTGCCGCGCAGCTGGGGCACCAGCCACGGCAGGGCGCCGATGTGGTCTTCGTGGCCGTGGGTCAGGACGATGCCCAGCAATTTGTCGCGCACGGCGCTCACCGCGCCGAAATGCGGGATGACCACGTCCACGCCCAAATGGAAATCATCCGGGAACATCAGGCCGCAGTCCACCATGACCACGCCTGCGGAAGTCTCCCACAGCTGGCAGTTGAGACCGATCTCCCCCAGGCCACCCAGGGGGGTCACTGTCAAAAATTGTTCAGAATCACTCATACGGGACCGTCTATTTTCTTCTGGCGGCGCCACCTTCCCGCAGCAGGTCGGGATGATATTCGCCCATGGCTACATAGATCTGGGAAAGGGCCGTCAGGTAGTCGGCCTTGGCACCGGTCAAAGAGGACTGGGCCGAAGTGAGGTTGGCCGAGGCGTCCAGTACGTCGAAGTTGGTGCCCACATGTTCGTGGTAACGGGCCAGGGCCACGTTATAGGCCTCCGTGGCCTGCGCCACGCTGTTCTGGGCCACGGCGATGCGCTTGCGGGCCTCCTGCACGGCCAGATACTTGGACTTGATGTCGTAGCCCACTTCCAGCTTGAGGTTCTCCTGCTCGTAACGCATCTTGGTCACCTGCCAGCCGGCCTGCTTGTCGGCATAGTAGGTGGTGCCCCATTCGAACACGTTCCAGGTGGCCTGCGCCCCCACTTCCCAGTTGGTGACGTGCGAGCCGTTCTCGCCGGAACGCTGCATGCCGGGCGTATTGCCGCTCTGCGTCATGCTGTAATAGCCCTCGATCTGGGGATAGTAGTCGCTCTGCACTTCCTTCTGGCTCTTGCGGGCGATCTCCACGGCCTTCTGGGCCACATACAGGTCGGGACGCTGGCGGTAGGCCAGCTCCAGACACTGCTCCAGCGTATAGCGGAAGCCCACTTCCTTGAGCGTACCGGTATAGGTATTGACGGCCGTGGCGTCGAAGCCCAGCAGGGTATTGAGCCTGGCCAGGGTGGTGGCCTGGGTGTTCTCGGCCTCGATGAGCAGGCTCTCGGCCTCGCTCACGTCCACCTCGGCCTGGAGCACGTCCAGGCGGGGGCTCAGGCCCACTTCGAAATAGGCCTGGGCGATGCGCAGCTGTTCGCGCAGGCGGGTCAGGCTGTCGCGCATGCTGCGGGTGTTCTCACCGGCTTTCAGGTATTCCAGGAACGCCGTCTGCACCTGCTCGGTCATGTCCAGCTCGGCCTTGCGCAGCGAGGCCTTGTCACTGTCGGCCTGCAGGGCGGCCTTCTGGTAGGTGGAGAGCAGGCGGAAGCCCTGGAAGATGGGCTGGGTCACTTCGACGCCCCAGCTGTAGACGCCCATCTTGGGGTTCTTGGTGCCCATGGTGGCGGAAGGATCGCGCTTGCTCTCGGTCTTGGTGGCGGAATAACTCACCCCCAGACGCGGCCCGAAGGCACCGCGCGCGGATTTTCGCCCTTCTTCGGAGGAGCGGCTCTCGGCTTCCTGCGCCCCCAGGCCGGGGTTGAAGCGCAGGGCATGCTCCACGGCATCGGACATGCCGATGCTCTTGCCCGCCACGGGCCTGTCCGCCGTCTCGGCCGAGCGCTGGCCGGTATAGACGGGCTGCCGGGCAACGGCATCCTGCCGGCCGGCGGACGCGGCAAAAGAAGTCTGGGAAGACCCCAGCAGGACCACGCACAAGACCGCCGTGCCCAGATGCCGGACACAGCGCCCCCGGAAGGAAGAAAAGCTTTTCATCAACATAGGGCGCAGCATACACCCACACCGGCGGGCTTGCAATGCGCTTTCTATGTTCCCCGGGGGCTGGAGCGAGCCTTGTGCCTTTCACATCGCTATGTATCAGATATCGAAAGTTTCATCTCTATTTTGCAAAAAACGCATCATGTCACAATTGACATGTTTTTAAATAAAAACAATATATTATAAAAAATTTTATCCTTGGCACGCTGTTTGCTTAACTTGTGAACAACATCACATCGGAGCAAATCATGATCATCCTTCTTCTCATCGTCGCCCTGATCGTCGGCGGGCTTATTGGAACTGTCGGCGTGGGTGGCATCCTGCTGATCCCCGCCCTGAGCGCCTTCGGTGGCCTGACCACCCATGCGGCCATGGCCACGTCCCTGTTCAGCTTCATCTTTACCGGCATCTTGGGGACCTGGCTGTACTGCAAGCACGGCAGCATCAACTGGGGCATCACCATCCCGGTCTGTATCGGCGGCCTTATAGGCGGTTATCCCGGTGCCCTGGCCAATGCCATCGCCCCGGCCTGGATCCTCAATCTCATCCTGGGGTGCATCATCATCTTTGCGGGCATCTATGCCCTGTTCCCTGCCAAGGGCGGCACCATCACCTACCGTCCCGGTGACGGACGGCAGCGTCTGCAGCTGCTTCTCATCGGCGCTACCGTAGGCTTTGGCTCGGGCCTGACAGGTGTTGGCGGCCCCGTGCTTTCCGTGCCCCTCATGGTCATCCTGGGCTTTACGCCCCTCACGTCCATCGCCACCAGCCAGGTCATCCAGATCACGGCTGCCACTTCCGGTTCCATCAGTAACTTCGCCAACGGTTTCGTCGACCTGCACATGGCCCTTCTGGTCACGGTCGCCGAACTTGTCGGCGTCGTGGCCGGCGCCAAGCTGGCCCACAGCGTCTCGTCCGGCGTCCTGAAAAAAATGGTTTCAGTCGTCTGCATCATCGTAGGTGCCTTCATTTTCGTCCGTGCGCTTCTGCAGGCCTGATCGAA
>ERZ1673703.1552-NODE-1552-length-17876-cov-25.153022_pt1 | contig 17876 bp, 11 predicted proteins | sample MGYA00580233_ERZ1673703 | MGnify/ENA primary metagenome ERZ1673703 (study PRJEB41218, sample SAMN15661748) | gut metagenome | host: Homo sapiens | place: Canada: London | collected 2015-08-20/2019-03-30 | study: EMG produced TPA metagenomics assembly of... | reverse complement strand
TACCCGAACCCTTTTTCATAAAGAATCGGGTTCGAGTACGAACTGTATGGTGGAGAATTAGGGACTCGAACCCCAGACCCCCTGCGTGTGATGCATGACGACTTTTCGGTTTTTAGAACGATGATTCGTTAAATTGAAGCAATTTGCTACAGATCTGCTACAAACGGCAGTTTTCATTCACCGCTATCTCGCACAAATTTAGAGGCCATTTCTTCCAATCTGCTGCTGAACATTGCGCCATATTGCTCATATCCAACAAATACAGAACCCTCTACATCGCAAATCTGATTTAGGCCAATCGCTTGTACTGCCTCCATAGCTGCTTCTCTCTGGCTCAAATGCCGCTTTCCAACGGTCAGGCAGTTTGCACCATCCAATGTGTCATGTTGCTAAACCGTCCAGTTAAAGGCCTGTAAGTCGTGCTAGGCATCACGCTCCTCTTATATCATTAATGATTTACCGTTGTTCCACAATATAAATATTTGATGTTATTTCTGTTCCATTGTAAAAATATGCGCCACTTCTATCACCATAGCGAAGTATCCCTAAATCTTCACCGCTATGAAGTTCTTTAGATGCTCGTACAAACCAAATTAAATTCAAATTGTTTTTTTTCAGAAAAGCATCTAATAGGTCTTTTCGAAGGACTACTCCTGATTCTTTCTGTGAGATGTTCAGATCAAACGCTGCAATTTTTTCATTTGAATCGTAGTACAAACCATCAATGTCTGCCTGATGAAGATGAAGCTGTTCAATAAGCATTGGGCAGGGCACATTCATGGAAAGTGTATTATCCTTTGAGGCATCATATTCACTCTCCCACACAAGATTGGTACTTGCGTGCATAATTTTTCCAACTTGCTTCTGAACGGGCTTTCTTACAACCTCCGTTTTATAGAGCTTTTTGTTTAACTCTTGAGCGGAAAGCACTTGAGTCGGATCTGCTTCAATTAATTTAATGTACTGTTCTAAAAACTTGGTATCAACAACCTCCTGTTCTACTTCTGCCTCTGATATTTTGATTGACACCCCTGATTCTTTCGTGTTGTTCTGATTGACGGAATAACAGCTAGGTGACCAAGGGTATTCTCGATTGAAAGTAGAATAGGTTTCCGGGTCAAGACCTATACCATTTGAACTACTAAAGTCAACTTTATTTGCAGCTGCGGTTTGGAACAACTTAAACTGTTCTTCTGTAACGAAGTAAGCATACAACCAGCTCCAAGTTAATAGCTTTTCCGCTTTCAGTTGTTCTCTTCCTGAACACAAATAATTACTCAACCTAACCCATTGGTTACCATCCGGACTAGAAAGAATTAGTGCTTTCGGCATTTCATCGAAATATACACCATTTGAATCCAACCATTCCGACACGCTTGCCGCATCTGAAACATCAACTTTCAAATGTTCGTTATGAGCACCATCTTTTAATGCATCAATCTCATCAAAAATAGGAATGTTACTAGATTTCATGGATTCAAAATTTAACGTCGGATCAAAATCACGAACAAATGGTTCCCAAGGCCCTTCAAAGGTTGGCGTTTCAAAAGAATCTGTATCAATACTGCAATGATCAGAAACTCTTGCCAAAATGTTATGCATTGCAATCCATTGATACTTTTTTCCAATACGCTCCAGCTTTTTTGTTTCGCTCCTGTCGTATCCCCAATAGGCATTATGCTCATCAAGTCGGTTGGAATATCCCAAATCATTGACAATAAAGGACATAGCATAATTGAATATCTCGCGATCATCCACATTGAAGTTTCTTAACGCGCTTTGAAAAACATAACGTCCAAAATCTCCGTACATACCAAAACCTTCAAATGACATTGAACTCTGTATTTGCCAAAGTCCTTTATCGAACTTTTTATCGACATAATCTTCATCGACCGGTATAATTGGTAATGATTTATAGGGAGGAGTGATTTTTTCGTGTACAATGCGACCACTATAGGAAGGATTCTCCCATAGAAATCGTTCGATTATCAGTCTTGCATAATCACGAAGCAAAATATCAGGATAAATGAATTCTTGATCAAAAATTGTTGAGTAAACATATTCTGCTAAGGCTATGTATACGGTATTCCCCTTTTTTCGACGTTTACAGCAGGCTCCAAATACAACACCATATAAACGCTCTATAATATACGGATCATTTACTTTTTCGAAAGCTTTCAGAATCACAATGCACAGATCAAATTCATTCCGCAGAATTTCAATCATAGCCTCTGAAGTATAGTCACGAAGCATGCGATTTGATGAACTCAACAGCCATCCACAAAGAATAAGCAACTGACGAGCCTGCTCTTTACTCATTTGAATGCTTTGTCCTGAACTGTACATTTTTACAAGCTGCATGAGCCGATTAGACTCGTCATAAAAAATCTCATTAATGTATTTTGTCCAATAATAATCACGCTCACTAAGCCGTAAGCTCATTAGAAGTGTATGTAAAAAATCCGAGTTCAGGGGATGATTATGTTTTATACTATTACCAACAAGAACATTCCAAAAGTCCTCACGAGATACTTTATACTTCTGTGCAACAGCTAAAAACACATTGCTGGAGATATATTCTTTATTCCTCCAAATAAACGACCGTATGTACGATTTTACAATATAACCTTTCTCAAAACCTTCAGGTAGCTCATCAATTAAATCAATGCACTCTTTGCCGAATTTCTGAGCGTAGATAGCACAGCATATAACAAAGACATCGCTATTGCTCAAATTCACAATATTATTATCATTTACTTGTAAGATATCTTCGTATAAAGTCTTGCGGATGGACATGTCGGACATGTCATGAGAAAATAAGCTCCTTGCAAAGAAATAGTCGTTCATTTGATCATACGCAAAAAAGTAGCGTTCATTGCCCGCAATCAAATTTGTATGCACGAGATTTTCTTTTGCTAATAATGACATAAACGGCCTTAATGGAAGATCATTCGCAGTCCAGAACGGTATGCTTGCGAGATCAGATTCCAAAATATTTTTTTCCTTTTTATCAAAAACCAAAGTTGAAATTTCATCAACGAGCGACTGAACAATATTGTCATCTTCCGTAAATCCAATGAGGTTATACCTCTTTTCTAGTATCGGGAAAATGTTCTTGTTTGCACTTTCTACTAGTCTATCATACAAAGTAGGGAGACTTGCTTCATCATTTCTATAGGTTTTACAATACAATGTTAAAAACAGCGGATTTTCCATTTCAGATTCAAAATACTCATACAAGGTAAATGGAATTCTATAATAGTCAAAAAATTGTTTTGATGCTTTTAAACCATTAGATGCAAAACCTGTATGTACAATCCTGTAAACGTCTTCATCTTCCGATAAAAGCGCATCTTGGACTACAGATTTTTCATACTCCATTCGATAAGTAACAGCCAACTTTACGTGCGTGCATTTTTTTATCTTCTGAGAAAGTGAAATTAATCCCGTTTTCCAAAGCCGATAATTTGCTGTTTCGTTTAATGCATCTATACATAACAAAACACAGGTATGATGCTCTACGCCTATCATTTCTAATATGCTAATAAACTCATCGAAAGAATACTTTAACTCACAGTCTTGTGATAATTGGTCGAGGATAGGCAGATCAGAATAACAATTCCCCGCTAGTAGCAAAACAGCAAATTGCTGATTATTCATTAATGATTGGCACTCTGCCGCTAGCAAATGTGATTTTCCAATGCCTGCATTGCCTGTAACAAAAAGTTCTTTAGCTGTAATAAGGCGGTTCTCATCGGCAGTCAAAGATAATATTTCCGGCAAGTCAAGTAATTCATAAAGTATCTCAATTTCGCTTCGAATAGAATTGTATTTTTCTAGATCTTTATGCTCAACTCGGCTTCGTCCTTTTTCGATTGTTGGCCGTATTTTTTCAAGCAAATTCTTCTTTTGACTTATCTCAGAGTTTATTTTGGCTAAATCGTCAACTATAAAAGATTGCAGATGTTGATACCATTCAAGTGCACCTCCCATGGTTTCGCTCTTGACATCTTCAAAAGTCGAAACGGTAGACCTGACCTTTTCAAGATACTCAGAGTGTTTTGGGGCATCGTCTTTTATATGATTGAGTTTCTGAATCAAATTCTCTTTCTTTTCATTAATATATTGAACAGCGCTTTGATCTCCTGCAAAAAGAGACAGCCTTTTAGAAGTTTCGGTTTCAACATTAAAATCACGATTGAAGCGTTCGCCTAAATCGCAAAAAGATTTTTCATTATGTGCGACAATCCACTTAAAAGAAATGGTGTTGACACCAAAATAGTAATTTGCAAGATATGGATATTTTCTTACAGCATCTAAAATAGCCATATCCGTTATAAGTTCTATCGTGATATTGTTTTCCTTAAGAAGTTCTACAATATTAATATAACTCTTACTGGTGCTTGTTATGGCCTTATTGCAGTACAATACAATGTGGCTTAGCTTTCCTGCATAATATTGCACAGCTTTTTCCATAGAATGCAATATTTGGCTATAATCTACACTGACATCAAAATATTTTACCTGAAATCCAATATACTGGTTGGTTCGTTCATCAAGTATAGGCTCTGCTTCAATACCCGGATTATTAGGATTGGAATGCAAATTCCTTGTTATTTTATTTTCTTTTAGAAAATCATTGGTAAAAAGTTGCCGACACAAATTTTCGAATTTATGTTGGACACCATCAGGATCATTGTTATTTGATGCGAAATTTTCCCAATTGACTTCGACCGCCATAAGATTTTTCTCCTTAAGTCCTGTGTTATCTCCTTGATCTCGCTTTTGATGATAGAAAGATACTCCGTGTATTTATCAGCACACGCTTCGTCCATCGTCTCCACCGCCTTATTTGACTGATGCACGTTCTCTTTTCTACTATTGTACCTTCTTTTATGTTCCAAAACAAGATGTAAAAAAGCTCTTGGCCTCTTTATTAAAGGTCAAGAGCTTTTGCGCGCCGTTGAACTTCTGCTCCAAAGATCGTGTTCAGCTTAATTTTCAATCATCTATACTTTGCGTTTCAGATAATTCTTCCCAGTCTTCCGGGTTTCCACTCCTACGGAGATACTCATGCCCGCCATCGACTGCACACGATCCGCAAGAACAAAATTTGAAATCATGCACAGAGTAGCTTTCTATAACGTCCCTGCACTTTTTACACCGGATCATATTTCTCACTATTTTCATCATGCACGTCACCCGCAGTCAATTATCGGCGTTCACATCATTTTTTGAGCCGCAAATAATATTTTTCAAGGCTCTTATCGCAGACATCCACAATATGCAGCCAATCTTCCCGTGTAAGCTTGCGGAAGATGATCGGGTTCACCTCGATAGTCTCCACATCCTTGCAGCGCATCAGGAATCGCATATCTTCGAAGCGCTTGAAGGGGTTGGAGAGGATGTTCTTCTCCACATCCTTCCGGATATAACCACCCTTCTGATAAATGCTGGTGGATTTCTCTGCAATCATCCCGTGCGCCTTGCGGTCCTCGTAGAAGTCGATGAAGTAGTCCACCACATCCGGCAGGGCAACTCTGCCGCTGGTGTCCATGTACTCATAGATAGCTTTGAGCAGCACCGGCTTGTAGGAGTAGCTCATGTCCATCGTTTCGATGAACTTCATGAACTTGTCCGCCATATTCTGCGGTGTAATGAGATCCCAGCCATACTGTTTCGCAATGTTGCGGATGCTTTCCTCCCGGAAATAGTGGAACATCCGCTTATCACCAAAGGGAATCGAAAGGTCAGGTTTGACTTTTCCGTCCTTGATGTAACGCTCCACTGTCTCGGACTGCACATCCACCATCCGAACGAACTCGATCTGCGAGATCATATCCTTGACGCTGTTCTGCCAGTTGAAAAGGTCGATGATCTCATAGTCGGACACATCGATTGGCACATCCAGCCACGCCTCCGGCTTTTCACCCTGAAACAGCATATCCTGATCCAGCTTGCGCTTGTTCTCCGGTGCCAGCACATACGCCATCGGCTGATATTTTGCAATGTCCAGCACCCGGTGCAGGCTGTAGGGCATATTGAACATATTAGCGTTGTCCACAAAGTCAACCACCAGCAGATCCTCTTTGCCCGGGCAGCGGCGTGTACCACGACCAAGCTGCTGCAAATAAATCGTTTTGGACATGGTCGGGCGCGCCATGAACAGCACCGTGGTATGCGGGCTGTCCCAGCCTTCGTTCAGAAGGTCGCAGGCACAAAGAACATTGGTCGAGCCGGTTTCATAGTCCTTCAGAATCTTTTCCCGAACCTCCACACGATCCCGCCCAGAAACTGCTTCTGCCTTCACGCCGCTATCTCGCAGCAACTTTGCAATTTCGGCTGCATGGTCTACGCTGGCACAGAAAATTACTGTCTTTTTGCCGTTGACGTACTTTAGATAGGTGTCAACGATCAACTGATTGCGTTCCGGGATGAACAGCTTGCTTTCCAGATCCTGCGAATTGTATTTGATGCCGTTGATCCGCACATCGGTCAGGTCGATGTTGGTCTTGACCCGGATGCAGCGAATCGGCACCAGAACGCCACGCTCTACAGCAGTTTTGAGATCCATTTTATGGGCAACGTTCTGGAACAGCTCCAGCATATCTTCACCATCGCTGCGTTCCGGAGTGGCGGTCAGACCCAGAATGAACTTCGGGTGGAAGTAGGTGAAAATCTTCTGGTAGGTGTTGGCTGCCGCATGGTGGCATTCGTCCACGATCAGGTAGTCAAAATCCGTAGGCGAGAACTTTTCCAGGTCCTTGGAGATGCTCTGCACCGTTGCAAAAATGACCGTCTGGGTCATATCCTTCTGACTTCCGGTGTACTCTCCCAAAGTCGCTTCCGGCCAGACCTTAGCAAAGGTCTCTTTTGCCTGAGATGCCAGTTTCAGGGCATTGACCAGAAACAGCGTACGTCCGCCCACGGCCTTGGCATCCGTTGCTGCCGTGATGGTTTTGCCTACGCCGGTTGCATGGTACAGCAGCGCAATGGTCTTGCCGTCCTCACGCATCTTCTGCAGGTTCTCGGTGGCCTCCTGCTGATAATCCCGAAGCTCGATGGTCTGCCCCATCTGCACCGGCAGGTCTGCTTCAAATGCCTTGAACATGGGGCTGGTGCCTAAGAAAGTAATCAGCTCGTCCTTGACCTTTTCCGGTTGCTTTTCCAACTGGCTGTAGATCCAACGGTAGACTTTCCAGTTGTCATAGATCAGGCTGTTCTGTTTCAGGAGGTCATCAGCGTATTTGTTTTCGGACACCTTGCTGGGGTTGTGGTAGGTTTCACCGTCAATCTCGATTGCAATTTTGGATTCAGGTGATTCCAACGCAAAGTCGATATAGCGGTGCCGACCATAGATATCCACGCAGGGGTACTGGACCTGCAGATTTTCGGTTTTCTCAGGTCCAAAAGCCTCACAGAAAAGCTGCACAAACAGCTCCTCCGCACGGCTGTTGACGCTGGTTGCTTTCATTGGCTCCATGGTGGCCTCCTAAAACGATATTCCCCATTAAGATTTATAATTTTATTATATCATACGCAAAAAGCTCTGTATAGTTTGTTTCTTTGGCAAGGTTTTCTGTCCTTGCTGCTTAATTCTATACCTTTATAAGAGAACTCATTGATTTTTTATTTGACTGACATTTCCAAAAAGATAACCATAAATTTTTTCTCAAAAGACTTAACTCTACTGCATCCATGGGCTTCTACTAAGCGAAGACACTTACAGTTGGAAGTGAAAGCGGGGTTTTACCATGGAATATAATGCAGTTTTGAATCGTGTACGCCCGATGCTGACGAACGGCAATCACCTGTCTGCGCAAGGCTTTGAGGCGCTGTTTGGCTCCTGTTCTCAGCAGGAACAAGAACATCTGCTGGCCGAGCTGGCGGTGATTGGCATCCTAGTGGATACCAGTGCCGCTATACCCAGCAGCAGAAAGGCCGCTTCTTTCTGCCGCAGCGACTTTACCTCCAAGCAGCTTTGGTCTATGACCAACGAGCAGCTCTGCGTATTGGCACAACAGGGTGATGAGAGCGCCAAGGAGATCCTCGTGCGCAAGACCGCCGGTTTTGTCCACCTGATGGCCCGCAGAATTCCGCAGCTGCTCGCCCATAGCTGCCTGACCGAGGAGGATAACTTCCAGAACGGCATTCTGGGACTGTTTACTGCGATCCAGCGGTTCGATGCGCTGCAGGGCTACAGCTTCCTGACCTACGCCGCTTACTGGATCCGCCAGTCCATCCTGCGCGAAGCCATCAACACCGGCCTTACGGTACGCATCCCGGTACACTATTTTGACACGCTCTGCCGGGTGCGTGTCGTCTGCACTACCTGTATGCAGCTAGATGGTCCGGATCTCTGGCATGCCATTGCCGAAGCTGAAGCCAGCAGCGGTCACTCCTGCACAGTGGAGCAGGCGCGCCGCTACCTGAGCGACATGCTCGTTTACCTCAACGTTACCAGCCTGAACCTTATGGTCGGCGAGAGCCACGACACCGAGCTTGCGGAGCTTCTGGCGGATGACGTCAGCCCCGATCCTGTGGACACTGTGAGCGAGAACGAGACCGTTCAGGAAGTCCGGTTGCTTCTTTCTCAGCTTCCCGAACGCGAGTCCACTGTTCTCCGGCTGCGCTACGGTATCCCGGATGACCGCTGCTGTACACTGGACGAGATCGGTGCGCAGCTGGGCGTCACGCGGGAACGTATCCGCCAGATTCAGGTGCGTGCCGAGCGCCACCTGCGGGAGATGCTGAAGCGCCGCTCCTCATCCACCCTTTTTGCTGCCTGATTTTTTGACCTGATGGAGGATTTTGCCATGAATACATTGCTTTGTTCTTATCTTTCCGCCCATGCTGCTGAGGATACTCTGTTTGTCTTGTGGGGTTTTTCTTCGGAGGACGCCGGTCTTCCGCGTCCTTCTCTGGATGCTTTGCTGCAGCAGCGCCTGTCCCGCTACCTGAGCAGTCTGCTGCAGCAGAACCCCTGTGTGATCACCGCAGAGGAGTTTGCCCTGCATGCCGATACCCTTGCGCAGGAGTTCCCGCACATCATTCTGGTGCAGAACACCTGCTACCGTACGCTGCTCCCTGTGTCTGTGACGCTTACGCCGGAGATGCAGTCCGGCCTTCTGAGCCACTTTGACCCGGAAACGCCGCAGGATACTCCGCTGCCCGGCATTGAACCCTGCCTGCGTGTCTACTCCAACCTGCTGCATACGGAGGAAGGCATCGCCTGCTGCATTCCTTTGGACGCTCTGCTGCGTCAGTACCCGCAGGTCGAGCGCGTATCGCTTGGCGCAGCACTGCATACGGTTCCCGAAACTGCCGCCAACAGTTCTGCCTTTGCGCTTACCGGAGAAGCCGATTATTTCTGCCTTGTGCAGCAGCTGCGCCGCGGCAAAACGCTCTGCGTTTCGGCCGACAGCTTTATCGGCGATGAGGCTGGTCTTGCCGACAGCCTTGCGGCGTTGGCTGGCGCTTTTCCCGGTCAGCTTTCCAGAGCGCATGCACAGACGATGCAGCCGGAGCGCCCAGTCTGCCCGGAGGCGCGCACCCTTCTGCAGCAGCACTGGGGTTACCCGGACTTTCTCCCGCTAGATGTCTACGACCTGGACGCTCTGCATCGCGGCGAGAAGAAGCTGCGCACCATCACCCAAGAGGACATCATCGACGACCTCATCCAGCAGGCAGAGCTTTGCCGTGCGGGGCAGACTTACCGCGACCTGTTCGTTACCGCATCTACCGGTGCGGGCAAGAGCGTGATGTTCCAGATCCCGGCTATTGATCTGGCCGAGAAGTACGGGATGGTCACGCTGGTAATCTCGCCGCTAATCGGCCTGATGAACGATCAGGTACAGGGCATGGAGAAGCACCGCTACGCCAAAGCCCGCACCATCAACTCCGACATCCCGCCCATGGTCAAGAAGACCATTGCGCAGGAGGTGCAGGAAGGCCGCTGCGACATCCTGTATCTTTCGCCGGAGTCCCTGCTGAGCCGCAGCGACATCTCCGACCTGATCGGCGACCGTGCCATCGGCCTGCTGATCGTGGACGAAGCCCATATTGTGACCACATGGGGCAAGCAGTTCCGCCCGGACTACTGGTTTCTGGGTGACTACGTGAACAAGCTGCGCAAACAACAGCTGAACGGCCCGCACCAGCACGCCTTTGTCACCGCCACCTTTACGGCCACGGCTACCTATGGCGGCGAGGAGGACATGTACCGCGAGACCCTGCGCAGCCTGCACATGTCGCCGGACCCCATCGTTTATCTGGGCTGCGTGCGCCGCCGCAACATCGAGCTGTGCATCCGGGAGGTTCCCCGCGTGACCGGCCGTCGGGAGTACGAGCTGGACAAGTTCCAGGCTCTGACCGGACAGATCACCACCGCACTGGAGCAGGGGCAGAAGACCCTGATCTACTTTCCCACCGTCAGTCTGCTGGAGCGCTTCTACACTCATTGCCTTGCACAGCGGCTGGGCAATGCTGTGACCCGCTACCACGCGCAGCTTTCCGGCGAAGCCAAAGCGGAGAATCTGGAGGATTTCCGCAGCGGCAAGCACCAGATCATGCTGGCCACCAAGGCCTTTGGCATGGGCATCGACATCCCGGACATTGCCCTTGTGCTGCACTTTGCCCCCACCGGCAACCTGTGTGATTACACGCAAGAGATTGGCCGCGCCGCCCGTGACCCGGAGATCCAGGGTCGTGCCGTGTACGAGCACATGGCCAACGACTTCAAGCACATCAACCGCCTGCACGGCCTTTCCAGCATTCAGCCCTGGCAACTGGTGCAGGTGATGCGCAAGGTGCTGCAACTGTACCGCCAGCACCGCGCCAGCCAGCCGGCCACTGCCACCAAGCACCGCAACGAGCTTCTGGTGGATGCCGAAAGCTTCGCCTACATCTTTGCCAGCCCTAACGGTGAGCACCAGCAGGACCCGCTGGCCAAGGTCAAGACCGCCATGCTGCTGATCCAGAAGGACAGCGAAGCACGCGGCTATGCGCCCTTCATCATGCGGCCCTCTCCTCTGTTCACCCACGGGTATTTTCTGCTCAGCAGCGCCGATGCCGCCGCAGTCAACTGCATCTGTACCGGTGCTGCCACCCTGCAGGATGAGGCTGCCGGGGTCTACGACGTAGACCTTGCCCGCCTGTGGAGCAGCCGCTGGCAGAACGATTTTTCCTTCCCGCAGTTCAAGTACCTGCTGTACACCCACAGCGACAAGCTGCCGCTGAATGCCCAGCTGCACCTGACCCCCGCCATGCAGCTGACGCTGGAGTGGCACGCCAATGCGGATGCCCGTTTTTCCGTTCTGCTGCGCGCCCTGAAGGAGATCTTCTTCGAGGCTGCCCGCAGCGGCCAGTATCTCTACGATCGGGATGCCGCCGCCCGGCTGGTGCAGGCCACAGGCCTGAGCAGCACCCGTGCCACCAGTGCAGTGCGCGTAGTGCTGGCGGCTGTGCAGTCCTGGCAGCAGCATTCGCCCCGCCTGCAGCACACCCGTGTGCTGCGCCGCGGCACTACGCAGGAAGGCGCAGAGTACAGTGTGGTGGACCCGTTCATCAGCGAGTTTTTCCACTGGCTGGAGCAGAGCTTTGCTGTTCTGCACAGCGGCGAGACCTGCCGCTATCTGCCGGTGAACGATTCTGCCCAGAGCAGCGAGCGTCTGACCCCGGCTCTGGGCGTGCTGGAGGAACTGGACCTGCTCCACTTTGCCCTGCTGGGCGGCTCCAACAGCCGCCTGTACCTCTATATCAACCAGACCCAGACCCTGGAGCTGGCTGACCGCGGCTTTTACCGCAACCGCTTGCTGGAGCGCATTGCCCAGCGCCACACCGATGCTGTGCGGCTGATGAGCTGGCTGTTTACCAGCGGCTTTTCCAGCGAGCAGCTTTGGAACCGCATCGAGGAATACTTTCTCGGCCTGCCCATTCAGGGCTTTGATGCCGCATCCACCGCTTCTGCCGAATCGAGGTGACTGCTATGATTTGCTTCTCCTATTCTGCTCGAGCTTCTCCTTCCTGGAGCAGTGCGAACCTCCTCACGACATGCTTCTCTGTCCTCCTGAAAAGCAACGGTTCGCACCACGGAAAAGCAACCATTTGCCCCAAAAAGTTCTTTCCTTTTCCAGAAATCCGAGGTATAATAAGGGTATCGTATGCATCTTTTCTGATTCCGGCAAAGAATTTTGCCGTTTTTGGGGTAAAGTTTGCTATTACAATTTATCCCCGCAAGGGGACGGAAACGCCCACAGGCGGCTCACGTCATCGCTCCGTGAAAATTACAATTTATCCCCGCAAGGGGACGGAAACCCAATATTTTGTTACACCTCCTGCTCGTGCTTCCAACTATTACAATTTATCCCCGCAAGGGGACAAAAAAGCACCTCTGCCACTGGCGTTTGCCAGCAGCGGAGGTGCTTTGCTTTTTCTTATATTCTATTTTACAGGTTGGGAGCTGCGCCTGCCGGAATCGTCTTTGTAACAGGCAGCGCCTTGACGCCTTCCGGAACATCCGGCTTCATGGGGCGGATCTCCTGCAGATAGTCAGCCACATCCTGCAGGGTCTGTTCGATGTGGGCTGTGTCCAACGGAAGAATACGGTCGCTTTGCAGACCAAAAGCCGTATCACTGGCATGGTTGATCTGGTTGCGGTACTGCATCACGCGCTGGTAGAACAGTGCCGCATCCTCGATCTGCCACCGGACATCCGGGTCGATCACCAGCTGACCGGAAGCGAGAACGGTATCCATATAGGCGTGCATTTCTTTCGAATTTGCTACACCAAACAGCATATTGCCCTCTGCATCGTCCTTGCTGTGGGTCAGGCGCAGATCCGTTGTATAGGGATACTCCTTTTGCATCAAAGTCAGGCGGCAGAAATGGAAGTGGAACAGCGGATATACCCATGCCTTGCCCTTATTCAGATTCTGTGCCGCCAGATATGCCCAGCCGGTTTCTGTGGGCTGCACAAAAAGATGACGGCAGACATAGGCCGGCATCTGCTCGCACAGCAATGTCAGCGCCTGCTGGTACATGCTGTGTTCTGCGCACCAGCTTACCAGCGCAGGAAGATTGTTTTTGGGGGAAGCCAGCAGCCCTTCAAATTCTGTGCGGAAGCGGTCATTCAGCAGGTGGAAGAACAGGCTGGTCAGATTTTTGCTCTCCTTGGGCGGCGCCTGCAGTGCCTGTGCGATCTGGCTCAGGTCTTCATTCAGCGCCTGCACCCGGCACAGCGCCAGATCATCCGAGAACTGGTTGATCCGGGCCAGCAGTGTTTGCAGAGCCGGGTCGTTCTCGCCCTCGCTCCACAGATAGCCTTTCAGCTTCTGTGCAGTGCCGGTGGAAAAGAACTCGTCCATCGCCGTGATGAGGTCGAACAGGCTGTACAGCTGACTGCTGTCATGGATGCGGGAAGTGCCATCCGGAAGCAGTTCGGAGTAGATCACCCTGCGGGTCTCCACACCGCGCAGGTCACGCATACAGCGCGCTGCCGTTACCAGAAGCATCGCCGTGTCCCGCATGCCGCCGGAAAGATCAATGGAGAGGGTATCTTCCGCTTCAATTTTTCCCAGCAGCAGAGAGATCGCCCGGAACTGCGCCTTGTCGTCCATGCTGTCCGGTACCGGGATCACCACAAGCCGCTCTGCCGGAATGCCCGCCGAAGGCAGGAATACATCCCGGAAATATTCCACGGTGGTGCAGGTTTTCCCGTCCGGCAGATGCACGGTAGGACTGGTGCGCACCAGCTCACTGCACAGTGCCAGAATACAGTCCGGCCCTTCCTTGTGCTTTTTCAGCTCCAAAACCGCCGCTTCATTGGTCTGGGTATGAATGTTCGGATTTTTGCCGAAGGGGCTCATATATAAAAGCAATACACTGCGTTCCATCTTATACCTCCTCCTGTTCCGCCTGCATCTGCATCAGTCTCTGCTGCCATGTTTTGCGCCGCTGCGATACAGCCGCTTTGCTCACGCCGAGAAACTCTGCCACGGTCTTATCCTGCGCCGGGTTGCGCCCCGGTTCCAGCAGCGCATGGAGGGCAGCGCATTCCAGCGCTTTGGGTGCATAGGGCGGCTGAACTGTAAACTCCACATACCGGTGCAGCAGCAGGATGTCCCACAGACAGTTGTCCTGTTCCAGCGGACGCAAGTCATCGCAGTTTGCCAGCCGCGCGGGCGCATCCTCTGCCGGGTCCAGTGCGTCGTTGTTGCGCAGAAAGCCCATCAGCACGCTGCTCCACAACGGGCCAGCTGTCTTGCCGTATTTTTCCTTCTGCTGCAGGCTCATCAGCCCAATGCCTCGGTGCAGCCACGCCAGCATCTCACCGGGCTGTTCCGCCTGTTCTTCCACGCTTTTTTCTTGGGAGGCCACCCGGTCACCCAGCGCCGAATCCTCTCCGCCAGTGTCGTCCAGACTGAGTACTGACTGCTTACTGTGCAGTGCTTCCCGCAGGGTCTTTACGCCCACCCCGACAATATCGGCGATCACCTGTTCTTTTTCCGGGTCACGACAGAGCATGCTCTCTGTAATCCCGTTCTTTTCCATGTACTCCAGCGCTTTTTTGATCTTGCGGTTCGTTTCACGGCCGAAGCCCGTCACAACCATTTCTTCCTGCTGCTGGTCGTGTGCCTGTGCATGGCGGACGGCGGTGCGCAGATACATACTGAAGGTCTGCCCCGGCTTTGCTTTCCAAAAATCAAACGTATCCAGAAACGCCTTGCAGAAATCCACGCTGCTCCATGCATCCTCTCCCCTTCCGGGAGCCTGTGCGGTCAGAAAGCATTCCGCCCAGAACGTGCGGAACCGTTCATCATTGGCATCGTGCAGCTTTTTGCGCTGTTCCGGCGGCAGCTGCAGCAGCGGCGAAGCATCAATGTCCGCCCATGTTTTCACATCATTCATCGCTGCTCAGTCCTCCCGGCGCTCGTTCATCCAGATCAGCTGATGGAACACTTGTTCGGCGGTCCTGCTGTCGCGCATGGTACCTACCAGCCCGGCAAGCTGATACAGTGCTGCCATATCGTAAAGACGCGCGCTGAGCACCTGTCCGTTTTCCCGCTTGACCTCACCATAATACACACCGCCTACTTCCAGCTCCGTATGGGTAGCTTCGGCGCAAGTCAATGCCGTCAGCGTGACCACCGGGATGCTCTTGGAGCCGTAGGTGATGCAGGCATACACCCGCGTGACCTGCGGCAGGGCATCCACCAGATCCCGGCACAGGCCGATCAGCGTTTCCGGGCGCTGATCCTCGGGCAGGTGGAGCTGACGCACCTGATGTTCCGCAATGCCCAGCTGCGCCAGTTCTTCCAACAGGAGCTGATAATTGCGGGCGGTATCGGCATTTTTCTGCCGGATGGCCAGCAGCTGCACCGTGTCCCCGGGTTCAAGGGTATCCCGCATCACCTGCACGATGGGAAAACAGGTAGCCACTGGCAGGGTTACATGGTCCCGCTGATAGAACATGGGGTCCAGCTTTCCCTGCAAAGGCACGGTGGTGATATAAGTCTTCAGCACAGGGCAACACTCCTTTTTATAAGATCCATTATCTGCATCATATCATGAAATTGCCCCGCGCACAAGGCAGGCCAAACGAATTTGTGTCTGTTCTTTTCAGCACAAAAGCACATTATTGTAATAAAGTGAATATTTTCTAGCCATCCGGCTCTTCAGTTTTGCGGTGTTTTGTGATATATTTAGGGTACAATCCCCACAAGGGGGCGAAAACCGAATTCGTACTTTTTGTCCAACTTTATATTTGGTACAATCCCCGTAAGGGGGCGAAAACTCATCCAGGCTGAGTTTCTTCCAGCAGGACTTCGTACAATCCCCGTAAGGGGGCGAAAACCCCATGTCACGCACAAGCTGCTCGTCAATGTCCGTACAATCCCCGTAAGGGGGCGATAACCCGACTTCCATGTTCTTGACGTTCATCATACTTGTACTATCCCCGTAAGGGGGCGAAAACTTGGTTGGGGCAAAAGTGAGCTTCACCTGAACGAATACCATCCCCGTAAGGGGGCGAAAACCGATCTTGAGATGATCCTTGAAAAGCACGGCGTGTACCATCCCCGTAAGGGGGCGAAAGCCTGTATTTTATTTTCCAACGGCGCATGGTAGAAGTACAATCCCCGCAAGGGGGCAAACCAAAACAAGACAGAGAAGATGCTGTCATTTGATGTACACGCTTTTTATGCGTCTTGTTGCGTTGGGTGTAATGCGCATTCTTTTTAAGAAAAAGTAATTTCAAGTTTCTTGCTTAACTATCCGCATTCCATGGGCTTTTTCTCTTTGCAACATCAAGGAGGAATGCCCTATGCTCATCAACTTTACCAATCATCCTTCTGCCCAGTGGAGTGCCGAGCAAAAGGCTGCGGCGCAGGTCTACGGCAAGGTGATCGACCTAGCCTTTCCTGCCATTGACCCCGCCACCAGCGAGACCGTGCTGGACTCCCTTGCCACGGTATACGCCGACCACATCCTGCACCTTAACCCGGACGCCGTGCTCTGTCAGGGCGAGTGCACCTTTGTGTACCGGGTAGTTCAGCGTCTGGAAGCCGCGGGCATCCCCACGCTGGCCGCCTGCTCCCGCCGCAAGAGTCAGGAGACTACCTACCCGGACGGCAGCACCCTGAAGCGCAGCATCTTCGCCTTTGCAGGCTTCCGCCGCTATGGCTCGCCCTGAAAGAGGGTTTTCTTTCTATCTTCCGCGGTACAATTATGATTCAGGATTTATCGTTGTCCTTTTCGTGCGAATTCACTTCATTTCAATAAAGTGAACATTTTTCAGGCATTCAGCTCTTTCATTTTACGATATTCTGTGATATATTTAGTGTACCATCCCCGTAAGGGGGCGAAAGCTGACGCGGTTTTCCGGCATCAGTGCCGCCAGTAGTACCATCCCCGTAAGGGGGCGAAAGCCTTATCTTTCCAAACCGATTTGTGCAAGCGCTCGTACCATCCCCGTAAGGGGGCGAAAACGCATAGAAGCAGCCCGCGAAACGTGAAGAGAGAATACCATCCCCGTAAGGGGACGAAAGCTCCATAACTGGATATTTAGGTGTTGTCATTCGGATGCAATCCCCGTAAGGGGGCGAAAACTGATGAATGCCCAGCTCAATCTCGAACTTTTTCGTACCATCCCCGTAAGGGGGCGAAAATCTTCTTTGTCGTTCCAATCGTTTTCAAGGTTCAGTACCATCCCCGTAAGGGGACGAAAACCAGAACGTTGCGCTGTTGGTGCAGTAGGCCTTAGTACAATCCCCGCAAGGGGGCGAAAACGCCCACGCTTCCTGATAGCCGAATGTTTCATCGGTACTATCCCCGTAAGGGGGCGAAAACTCTGCGCAATGCTGGATTCGAGAAAGCCTTGTGGTACCATCCCCGTAAGGGGGCGAAAACACAAATACGCTGCTCTGCCGTTGAGCTATCCCAGTACCATCCCCGTAAGGGGGCGAAAACACAAATACGCTGCTCTGCCGTTGAGCTATCCCAGTACCATCCCCGTAAGGGGGCGAAAACCTATCAGTCACGCTGTACAAACCCTTTGCAAAGGTACCATCCCCGTAAGGGGACGAAAACTCAGCCTTGTACAGGGTCAACGTGCAATAGTGGGTACCATCCCCGTAAGGGGGCGAAAACAGGTTCTGGTCTCTAAACCATTCATTCCAGATTTGTACCATCCCCGTAAGGGGGCGAAAACTGATGGATACCCAGCTCAATCTCGAACTTTTTCGTACCATCCCCGTAAGGGGACAAAAAACTCCGCATCAAAAAAAGATGCGGAGTTTTTCTTTTACAAACCTTAACTTCTTGTTTTCCGTGGGCTGTCCCTCTATGAACGGAACGATTGCAGCTGCTGTGATATTTTC
>ERZ1673703.1548-NODE-1548-length-17936-cov-31.289525_pt1 | contig 17936 bp, 17 predicted proteins | sample MGYA00580233_ERZ1673703 | MGnify/ENA primary metagenome ERZ1673703 (study PRJEB41218, sample SAMN15661748) | gut metagenome | host: Homo sapiens | place: Canada: London | collected 2015-08-20/2019-03-30 | study: EMG produced TPA metagenomics assembly of... | reverse complement strand
GTTGCCGGACTTCGACACCAGCGTGATAAACTGCTGTCCGCTGCCATCGGAATAGTCGGTGTGGTAGTCATCCACCAGCGTCAGATTGCCCTCCGGGGTCAGGGCACCAGAGGTTTCGTCCGTGACGGTGACAACATCTTCCTCCACGACTTCCGGCAGAACCGGCTGCTCCACCGGGGCGGCTTCGCCCTCGAAGGCAAAGGCAGGAGCCGCCATGCCAGCGCACAGTGCCGCCGATACCAGCAGCGCACCCAGTTTCTTAATCTTCATCTGCATCGACCTCCTTCTCAAAAGTTGCACCCACGGCAGACAGCGCAGCCGGGTTCGGGGTGGCAGTTGCCGACTGCCGCAGCAGGGCAGCAAGCTGTTCCGGCGTGACCTTTGCAGTCCGCACCATCTCGTTGACCTCGGCGGAATCCTCCTCCTGAATGCGCCGTTCCAGAATCTCGATGCGGTTGTTCAGTTTGATGCGGCGCTCCTTCTCTTTTTCCAGCATCGCCCGCAGCTTATCCGATTTTTCGCTCATAAAACTCCTCCAATCATTTTGAAAGCCGTCCGAACCCGGCGAGATGCTTCTCCCAGTAGGACGAGTGAATGTTTGCGTACTTGATGGGGTCTCCGGCACTGACCATCATGCCGTTGCCGAGGTAGATGCCCACATGACTTTTCCCAGGCGTATCATACGTTCCCTCGAAGAAAACAAGGTCACCGGGCTTTGCTTCGGCCTCGCTGATGTGCTGGCTCTTGTTCCACAGGCCGTTGGCGGTGGTGCGTCCCACATCGTAGCCGTTCTGGTTGTACACCCAGCAGACATAGCCGGAGCAATCAAAGCCTGTTTCTGGGGTAGAGCCACCCCAGACGTAGGGTGTGCCCACATATTTTTGCGCCTCCTTGTAGATGGCGGCAAATTCGCTGTCGGTCAGGGCTTCTGCCGGAATCTGATAGTCGATGCCCGGTGTACCGGAACCATCGGAGCCACCGGGCGGCAATCCGCCGTTGAACAGATAGGGTCTGCCGCCCAGCGTATCCTGAAAAATCTCGTAACGTTTCCATTGGTCGTTATGCAGATACGCGATCAGTGCGGTCAAAAGCAGTCTTTCGGACTTTTCCCAGAAAGGGTCTCCGCCGGACCCTTCGCCCTTGGTGTTGGTCATCAGGGTCGTGACCAGTTTCAGAATATCCTTTTCGCTGTGGACATAGGCGAAGGGGTTGTAGTGCATCGACTTTTTGAAGTTGATGGTGTTCAGAATCCTGACCTTGTAGCCGTTCTTCAACATCGCGTTGCCACATTCAAGCACGATAGTTCCTTTCGGGTCAGTAACCACATAGGAACTGTGACATTGTAAAAGGTTGGGCTTGAGCCAAAACCGGGTCTTGCCGCTGCCGGAGCCGCCCACCACCAGCACGTTTTTATTCCGGGCATTCTTGGGGTCAGCCGGGCGATTGCTCATCATCAACCGCTCTGTCTTGGTTAAAATGATGTTGTCGGCAAACTTGGGAGCCATGAACGGCTCAATATCCTTGGGCGTACCCCACCGGGCAGAGCCGTACTCCACGCCGTGGCGGTACTTCTTGGCGTTTTTGCCACGCAGATAGACCGCCAGTCGTAACCCTGCACCGCAGCACAGACCCACCAGCAAATCCAGCGGATGCAGGCTGGGCAGAGGGTTTGCAAATGCCATCGGGAAGGTGCCCATCATGGACATGATCTTATCCCCCAGTTCTTTGCCCTCCGCAAGCCGCCATGCTTCACCGAAGTTTGTTGCCGCCAGCCCCAGCAAAATATAGGGCAGATACAGCGCCAGCAGTTTTGTCAGCTTTTTCGTGGTCACAGTCCACGCTCCTGTTCCTTGTGCCGGACTTTGCCGGGGAGTTCTGCCGCTGCCTGCACCAGCTCATGCAGTTTTGCCAGCACAGAGGGGCGTTTGTCCTTGTTCAGCAGGGATGCCGAATACTCTTTGAACGCCGAGTTGAAGGCTTCTGCGTCCGGGGCTTTGAAAAAGACCAGATACCGGGGCGGCACCTCGGAGGTGTCCTTGCGGATGGCGTAGTCGATGCCGTACTTTTTGGCATAGCGTTCCAGACCACGGATGCCGGTCTTGCTGATCTCCACGCTGGACACGCCGCGATTCTGCCGCAGCAGGGTACGGACGCTTTGCTTGCCTTGGGAGGCTTTGTTTTTGTAGAGCCGTATGGCGGCTTTCACGCCATTCAGCACTGTCCGGGCAGACAACTTCGTGGTCGAAATCATCAGGTTGAATGATTTCTGCTCGATTTCTTCCTGCATTTGCATCACCCCCTGTGCAGAAAATAGGAATCAGCGGTCAAGACCTGCATCCTTCGATGGCGCAGCTTTGTTTTTCTCAGGGCGTACTGCCTCATCGGGTACACGAATGACCATCATCCGATGTCCCAGCCGGATAAAATCTTCGGGCTGGTGAAATTTCTTCTCAAACTTTTCAGCCAATTCCGGGGTGAGGGATGCAAAATCTTCCTCACCCAGACCGACCACCAGAAAGGTTCCGGCAACCACATCGTAGGCTTCGCCATGCTCATCCCGCAGGGCGCGGTTCAGGGGCAAACCCATCAGCTTGCCATCATCGTTGTAGACGATGGCAACCGGGTCGCTAAACGGGTAGCTGGCACCGATGCTGCCACCGACTGCCTGCTGCAATGCTTTCAGATCGTTGTCAATCTCGACCTGTTTCGGGTACTGCCCCGGCGCGATTTGCAGGACAGAAAGAGTGTTTTCTTCCATTCCGCTTCCCCTCAGTCGATGCAGATGCAGGTCAGCGCATCCTCATCGACCATCAGCGTGACACTGGCGGTTTCCAGATACTTCTGGATGGCAAACATATCGCTCATGGTCAGGGGTGCGAACTTGCCATCGTCCGTATAGCGGTGGAAAATCACCGACCCGGTCAGATACCGCTTGCCCATCAGCTTGATGACCTGCTTGGGATTGTAGCGGAAGCCCAGCGGCTCCTCCTTGGAGATGCCGTAACCGGCATCGTCCTCGTCGAAACAGGGCAGGATGTGCGGGGCTTCCTCCGGCTGGATCACAGTCAAATCCAGAACAGGCGACACGGCGGCGAAATAGACATTCGTGCTGGCAAGCTCGTTCTGCATTGCCATGTGCATGAACGAGAAGAAGCCCGTCACCGCATCGTCGATGCGGTCGATCTTCTTGCTCATGGTGTCGATGGTCTTTGCGGTCTTGAAATCAATGGTATTGTTCATAGGCGTTTCCTCCGTTATTTTTGCAAAATAAAAAGACCCGAATCGGGTCTTGCGTTTCATCCTGTGGTCAACGCTCGTTGCTGCGCTGACGTTTTTTCTGCCACTGATCCAGCAGTTTGATGATAATATCTTCCATCTGTTTGGGCGTGTAGGAGCGCGGAAAGTATTTCCGCAGGGTCTCGTTTTTGATGGTCACGGTGTCCAGTTCGCTCTTTTTCTCTTTGCCCATTACATCAAAGGCGGCTTCATAACTGAACTCGCCCTGCTGTGCCATCTTTTTCAGCTGCTGTGCCTGTGAAAGAGAGGGAGCATTTTGCGTGTCGTTCATGGCTTCAAGAAAATCCCGTTGCTGGCTTTCGTCCAGATAAGACAGTTCTACCGCAGGGTTAAAGGATATTTTCTTCTCGTCCACCATGTCCAAAAGTTCGGGAACAAGGTTTGTCAGGCGGATAAAGCGGCGAACTTGATTTCTGCTGTCACCGGCTTCTTTTCCGACAATATCTGCTGATTCTAACTTCCGCCCAAGTTGGGCGGAAGTTAAATCCGACCTAGCACCTTGATTTTTTATCGCATCCAGCTTCATTTTGTACGCGAATGCCCGCTCACTGGGCAGGATGTGTTCTCTCTGCAAATTGGAATCGACCATCAATATTGTGGCGGCATCATCCTCCATGTTGCGCACAATGACAGGCACGGTGTCCAGATTTGCAAGCTCTGCAGCGTGTTTCCGGCGATGCCCGGAGATGATCTCATAACCGCCCTCTGGTCTGGGACGGGCGATAAGCGGAGCCAGCACACCGTACTGAGCGATGCTCTCCACCGTCCGGGTCATGGCTTCATCGTCCAGCACCTTGAAAGGGTGGTTGGTGAAGGGGTGCAGTGCATCAATGGGAATCTGCTGTACCTGCTCCCGCTGTTCCTCCTGTCGGTTTTCTTCGGTGGAGAACAGGTCATCTAGCCCTTTCAGAGCTAAGTTTCCGCTGTCGATCGGCATCCGCCAGCACCTCCTTTGCAAGAGATTTGTAGGCTTCTGCCACCTTGCCTTTGGGGTCATAGGCAAAGATGCTTTTGCCTGCTGCACTGGTTTCTGCCGCACGGACGGAGCGGGGGATAGTCTGCTCAAACACCTTCAAGTGCTTTCCGTATGCCTGCCGGATCAGATTGCTGATTTGTTTTCCGTAGTTGGTGCGGCTGTCGGTCATGGTCAGCAGGATTCCCTCGATTTTCAGTTTCGGGTTGATCTGCCGCCGGACCTTCTGCACCGTCTGCAAAAGTTGTTCCAGACCCTTTGCGGACAGGTACTGCGCCTGCACAGGAATCAAAGCAGCGTCTGCCGCCGCCAGTGCGTTGATCGTCAGCATCCCCAGAGAGGGCATACAGTCCAGCAGGATATAATCGTACTCCCGTTTTGCTCCGTCCAGCACCTGTTTGAGCATTTTCTCACGGTTCATACTGTTTACAAGAGCCACTTCCAGTCCCGCCAATTCGATGTTGGCAGGGATAAGGTCTACGCCCTCTGCATGATGCAGGATGCCCTCACCGGGCTGGATGGGCTGGTCGTTCATTGCCTTTTGCATCAGCGTAGACAGTGTGGTGGGCAGTTCGTCCGGCTGCTGCCAGCTCATGCTGATGGTAAGACTGCCCTGCGGGTCGGTGTCCACCAGCAGAACTTTCTTGCCCTCCATTGCCAGCCCAATGCCCAGATTTTCACAGGTGGTGCTTTTTCCGACACCGCCTTTCTGGTTCGTGACTGCGATAATCGTTGCTTTCTTTGCGATAACATCACCCCGCCTTCCGGGAACCGTGCGCAAAGTCATGGTTCGTTAAGTTCTGATAGTGTAGATTCATGGTCGTGGGCGCATTGTAGAGCGATGCCAGAAGATACTGTTTCATGTTCCGCACGGGGGTCGCATTTTCGGCAAGGCTGTTCAGCACAAAGCGGATGTGGTCGGCATTCAGCTTTTTCAGCCGACTGCGCACCACCTCGGCAGGCTTATCACCCCCGGCGATTCGGAGCATCCTTCGCTTGGTGGCACAGGTGTCCACCAGCAAATCCACGATCTGATAGATGGTGTCCTCATCATCCGGGAAAAGCCGAAGCAGCAGTTCGACCTCCAATGCCTGATAAAAATAATCCTCAAGCTGTTCCCGAATGTCCCCTGAGTGGATAGGATCAGGTTTATTCATCTCTGTCTTATTCTTATCAGTCTTATTTGCTTGCGGTTTTTGCCGCTCCTGAACTGCGCTTTGGGCAACGCCTGAATTGCTGTTTGCGCAATTCAGATTGTGCGTTTTTGACAGCCCTGTGGTGAAGTCTTTGACGTAAATCAGGCTGGGTCTGCCCAGACCGCGCCGCTTGCGCTCGATTAGGTCGATTTGCTCCAGTTCCCGGAACAGCTTGACCGCCTTGTGTTCGGCGCAGCAGAGCGATTCCTGCACTTCCCGGACAGTGTAGATGATATACACCCGCCCCTGCTTGTCCATCCAGCCGTTTTTGACCGACAGGCTCATGCGGTCGAGTAGGATACCGTACAGCGTCCGGGCATCCGTGGAGAGCTGCCGGAAACGGCTGTCCTGAAACAATGCCTTTGGGATGCGGAAGTAGGAAAACAGTTCGCCCGACTGCCCATAGAAATAGTCGAGCGTCATTTGGTGTGTCCTCGAATTTTCAACTCTAAGCATTTCTTCATGTGCAAAACCTCCTTGATTCTGATTTTCGGACAAAAGAAAAAGCGCACCTTCGGATGGAAAGTGCGCTATGTAAGAAAACGCTGATTCAGTTGCTCTTGCGATGCTGTTCCAGATAATCATCCAGAATATCCAAATCGATAATCGCCATCTTTTTTATGCGGAGGAGTGCGTGAGCATCTTTTGCAAGCTTGCGGAAGGAGTCCCTTCCCATTGAGTAAAGTGCCATTCCTTCTTTATAATTGACATATCGCTTTTTCTTTTTGGCTAGAGTTCTTTCCAGTTCGGGAACTTCAAACGAAGCAGCTTTATGTTCCATGACATTCTTCTCCTTTGTCAAGGGTAGTGGTATACTTGCGTTATCAGGATATAGAAAGAGGACACCTCACGGTCAGCAATCGCTGATGGTGAAATGTCCTCTTGGCTGTTTTCTCGTTTACAGTTCTCTGCTGGTAGCCAGAATGTGAGAATCCGTCTGTCCTAGCGGGATTTTTTTTGCATCTCCGTCAGTCCATGCGGAAATCCGTCAAGGATGTCAGCTTTCTGACACTTTCCGTGTCGGAATCCGCGATGTATTTCATTGTCGGAGACACAAAGATTACCACGTAGCTCAGTTAGATTCAGGGCGCATCGTGGGGAACAGCAGCACGTCGCGGATGGAGGCGCTGTCGGTCAGCAGCATGACCAGACGGTCCACGCCGAAGCCCAGACCGCCCGTGGGGGGCAGGCCGTACTCCAGTGCGTTCACGTAGTCGTAGTCCACCTGTGCCTTGCAGTCGGGCTCAATGGCCTTGCGCTCGGCCACCTGACGCTCGAAGCGGCCCTTCTGGTCGATGGGGTCGTTCAGCTCGCTGAAGGCGTTGCCGTACTCGGTGCAGTCGATGAAATACTCAAAGCGCTCGGTGAAGGCGGGGTCATCCGGCTTGCGCTTGGCCAGGGGGCTGATCTCCACGGGGTAGTCGTAGATGAAGGTGGGCTGGATCAGCTTGTCCTCGACAAAGGCGTCGAAGAACTCGGCCAGAATGGCACCCTTGGTGGGCACCTCAGGCAGCTCCACATGGTGCTCCTTGGCGGCGGCAATGGCGTCCTCGTCGGTCTGCCAGTCGTTGAAGTCCACGCCGGAATACTTCTTCACGGCCTCGATCATGGTCAGGCGCTCCCAGTGGCCCATGTTGATCTGCTTGCCCTGATAGGGGATGACCATGCTGCCGCAGATCTTCTGAGCCAGACGCTTGTACAGCTCTTCCACCAGATCCATCATGCCGTGGAAATCGGTAAAGGCCTGGTACAGCTCAATGGAGGTGAACTCCGGGTTGTGCTTGGGGTCCATGCCCTCGTTGCGGAAGATGCGGCCCACTTCATATACGCGGTCCATGCCGCCCACGATCAGGCGCTTGAGGTACAGCTCGGTCTCGATGCGCAGCACCATGTCCATGTTCAGGCTGTTGTGATGGGTGTAGAAGGGGCGGGCCGAGGCACCGATCTCGAAGGGGGTCAGGATGGGGGTGTCCACTTCGAGGAAGCCCTTCTCGTCCAGATAAGCGCGGATCTCCTTCAGGATCTGGCTGCGCTTGACGAAGGTGTCCTTGACCTCGGGGTTGGCGATCAGGTCCACATAGCGCTGGCGATACCGCATCTCGGTGTCGGTCAGGCCGTGGAACTTCTCGGGCAGGGGACGCAGGCTCTTGGCCAGCAGGGTCAGCTCGGTGGCGCGCACGCTCAGCTCGCCGGTCTTGGTGCGGAACACCTCGCCCTTGACGCCGATGATATCGCCCACGTCCAGCTTCTTGAAGGCGGCGTAGGGCTCATCGCCCAGCTCGTCGCGGCGGACATACAGCTGGATGTCGCCCTTGTCGTCGCGCAGGTGGGCAAAGCTGGCCTTGCCCATCACGCGCTTGGACATCATGCGGCCGGCCAGAGCAACCTGCTTGCCGCTGTCGGTCTCGTTGGGCAGGTCCTTGAATTCTTCCTTCAGGTCGGCCGAGTAGGCGTCCTGCGGGTACTTGGTCAGGGTAAAGGGGTCATGACCGGCGGCCTGCAGGTCTGCCAGCTTCTGGCGGCGCACCTGCACCTGCCCGCTCTCGGACAGGCCCTGTGCGGGGTTCTTCTTTTGCTCTTCCATGGTTTCTCCTATCAGCTGCGTGCGTGGGTAATGGCCAGCACGGTGTACTCCACGGTGTGGCCGGTGGGCAGCAGCACTTCGGTCTTGGCGCCCACAGCGCGGCCCAGCAGCGCGTGGCCCACGGGGCTCTCGTCGCTGATCTTGCCGTTCAGGGGGTCGGCCTCGGTGCGGCCCACGATGTCGTATTCTTCGGTCTCATCCTCGCCGGTCATCTGGATGGTGACGTGGGTGCCCACAGACACGCTGTCCACGCTCAGCTCGCTCTCGTCGATGATGACGGCGTTCTTGATCATCTGCTCCAGCTCGGTGATGCGGTTCTCCACCAGACCCTGGGTGTTCTTGGCCTCGTCGTACTCGCTGTTTTCCGACAGGTCGCCGTGGCTGCGGGCTTCCTTGATCTCCTCGGCCAGCTCCTTGCGGCGCACGGTCTTGAGGTACTCCAGTTCCTCCTGCATAGCTTTCAGGCCGGCAGCGGACATCTTGATCTCTTGTGCCATTTGAGAATCTCTCCTTGTCTATACTTGATTCGCGCAGGTGCAAAGCCGCGCAATGATGCCATTTTGACTACATTATTATAATAGCAAGGCGGTGCTTTGTCAACAAAAAAGGCGGCACAGGGGCAGAAAAAGGCCCTGCCGCACATGCTCTGTGCGGGCAGCTCTTGACAAACACGAAAAAATCCCGTCTGAACTGCTTCAGACGGGATTTTTGTGGTTTTATGGGGCTTTGGCTCAGGTCTCCACACCCTCGAACTGGCTGTTGTACAGCTTGGCGTAGAAGCCGCCTGCGGCCAGCAGTTCGTCGTGGTTGCCCTGCTCCACGATGTGGCCGTCCTTCATCACAAGGATGACGTCGGCCTCACGGATGGTGGACAGGCGGTGCGCCACGATGAAGCTGGTGCGGCCCTGCATCATGCGGGCAAAGGCCTTCTGGATGCGCACCTCGGTGCGGGTGTCGATGGAGGAGGTAGCTTCGTCCAGGATCAGCATGGGCGGCAGGCAGAGCATCACGCGGGCGATGCACAGCAGCTGCTTCTGGCCCTGACTGATGTTGCCGCCGTCCTCCGCGATGACGGTGTCGTAGCCGTCCGGCAGTCGGCGGATGAAGCTGTCGGCGTGGGCGGCCTTGGCGGCAGCCACCACCTCGTCCAGGGTGGCGTCCGGCTTGCCGTAGGCGATGTTCTCCCGCACCGTACCGGCCCGCAGCCAGGTATCCTGCAGCACCATGCCGTAGCTGCCACGCAGCGAAGCGCGGGTCACGCTGCGGATGTCGGTGCCGGACACCTTGATGGCACCGCCGTTCACGTCATAGAAGCGCATGAGCAGGTTGATGAGGGTGGTCTTGCCGCAGCCGGTGGGGCCCACGATGGCGATGCGCTGGCCGGGCTTCACGTCCAGGCTCAGGCCCTCGATCAGCGGGCGGTCGGGCAGGTAGCGGAAGGACACATCCTCCAGCTGCACATGGCCGTCCGGCTGCAGCACAGCGGCGTTCTCGGCTTCCGGGATCTGGTCGTCGGCGTCCAGCAGCTCAAACACGCGGGCCGCACAGGCCAGCGCGTTCTGCAGCTCGGTGACCACGCCGGAGATCTCGTTGAAGGGCTTGGTGTACTGGTTGGCGTAGTTCAGGAACACGCTCAGCTGGCCGATGGTGATGCCGCCGCGCACGGCGTACAGGGCACCCACCAGGCCCACACCGGCGTACACGATGTTATTCACAAAGCGGGTGGCGGGGTTGGTCATGCTGGAGAAGAAGATAGCTTTCAGGCTCACGTCCTGCAGCCGGCCGTTCACTTCGTCAAAGGCGTCCAGGCTCTCGGCCTCGTGGCCGAAGGCCTGCACCACCTTCTGGCCCTCGATCATCTCGTTGACCAGAGCAGTCTGCTCGCCGCGCACGCTGCTCTGACCCTGAAAATACTTGTAACTGCGCTTGGCAAGGAAGCTGGCCACCAGCAGACTCAGCGGGGTGATGCACACCACCACCAGCGTGATGACCACATTCTCGCTCAGCATGAACAGCAAGGTGCCCAGAATGGTCAGCACGCCGCTGAACAGCTGGGTGAAGCCCATCAGCAGGCCGTCGGCAAAGGTGTCCACATCGGCCACCATGCGGCTCACGATATCGCCGGAGGGGTGGCTGTCGAGGTAGGACAGCGGCAGGGTCTGGATCTTGCGCAGGGCCTCGTTGCGCAGGTCCCGGCTCACCGAAAAGGTGATGCGGTTGTTGCACACGCTCAGCAGCCACTGGGCAAAGGCGGCCACCACGGCCACCACCAGCACCTCCACGATGATGCGGCCTACACCGGCAAAGTCCACATTGCCTTTGCCCAGCATCAGGTCGATGGCGTCACCGCACAGGATGGGGATATACAGCTGTGCGGCCACACTCACGGCGGCCACGATCAGGCTGCAGACCACGAACAGGGAATAGGGGCGGATCTTGTGCAGCACACGGGTCAGTGTGGCCTTGCGCTGTTCCGGGGTCAGTTTTGCTTTGGCTTTCGCGCTCATTTCTGCACATCCCCTTTCTTGAACTGGCTCTCATAGATCTCTTCGTACACCGGGCAGCTCTGGCGCAGCTGGTCATGGGTGCCAAGGCCCACCAGCCTGCCGTCATCCAGCACAAGGATCTGGTCGGCATGCTGCAGGCTGGCGGCGCGCTGGCTCACGATGAACACGGTCAGGCCGCCGGGCAGGGCGGCCAGTGCCTTGCGCAGGGCGGCGTCGGTGGCGTAGTCCAGTGCACTGGCGCTGTCGTCCAGGATCAGAATGTCCGGCTTGCCCACCAGTGCACGGGCAATGGTCAGGCGCTGCTTCTGGCCGCCGGAAAGGTTCCGGCCGCCCTGTTCCACGGGCTCGTCCAGCCCAAGGGGCTTTGCCTTGACGAATTCTGCCGCCTGTGCGGTCTCCAGGGCCGCCCACAGCTCGGCGTCGGTGGCATTCTTGTTGCCCCACAGCAGGTTGGAGCGGATGGTGCCGCCGAACAGCTGGGCCTTCTGCATGACCACATTCACCTTGCCGCGCAGGGCCTCGCGGGGGTAGTCCGCGGCCGGGCGGCCCAGGATCTCCACGGTGCCCTCGGTGGCGTCGTAAAAGCGAGGGATCAGGTTGACCAGGCTGGACTTGCCGCTGCCGGTGCCGCCGATGACGCCGATGGTCTGGCCGCGCTTGGCGGTAAAGCTGATGTCGGACAGGCTGGGTGCGCCGGCCCCGGCATAGGTCAGGCTCACATGGTCAAAGCGCACGGCGTCACCGGCCTTGTCGGCGGGCACCTCGCTGCGCAGCTCGGCGGGGAAGTCCATGCCGGGCTTGGTGTCCAGCACCGCCTGCACACGGCCGGCGCAGGCCAGCGCTTTGCTTACCTGCACGATCAGGTTGGCCAGCTTGACCAGCTCGATCAGGATCTGGTTCATATAGTTCACCAGCGCGATCACGTCGCCGGAGGCCATGCCGCCCACGTTGATCTCAATGCTGCCCACATACAGCAGTGCCACGATGGCAATGTTGATGATCACATAGGTCAGCGGGCTCATCAGGGCCGAAAGGTGGCCCACATGGAGCTGCATTTTAGTCAGCAGGTCGTTGGCGTTCTCGAAGCGGTCGATCTCGTCCTGCTCCTTGTCAAAGGCACGCACCACGCGCACACCGGTCAGGTTCTCGCGGGTCAGGCCCAGCACACGGTCCAGCCGCACCTGCGCGGTCTTGTACAGCGGGCGGGTGATGACCATCACGCCGAACACCACCACACTCAGCAGCGGGATGGCCACCACGAAGATCAGGGCGGCCCGCGCGTTGACCGTGAAGGCCATGACCATGGCACCGATCACCACAAAGGGGCTGCGCAGGAACAGGCGCAAAAACAGGTTCAGGCCGCTCTGCACCTGGTTGATGTCGCTGGTCATGCGGGTGATGAGGGTGCTGGTGCCCAGGGTGTCCATCTCCGAAAAGCTCAGGCTCTGGATGTGGGCAAACAGGGCATGCCGCAGGGCGGTGGAGTAGCCCACCGCCGCCTTGGCGGAAAAATACTGCGCCGTGAGGCTGCAGGTCAGGCCGATGACGGCCAGCACAAGCAGGATGCCGCACCGCACCAGGATGTAGTGCAGGTCGTGGGCGGCAATGCCCACGTTGACGATATCGGCCATGACCAGCGGTACGAACAGGTCAAATGTGGCTTCCAGCATCTTGAACAGAGGGGCAAGCACGCTCTCGCGCTTGTAGTCCCTCAGATAGCCAAGCATGTTGTTCAAGGCTATTTCCTCCTTTTCTGATCCCAGTATTCTGGAATTTTACCTATTATAGCGCACACAGCTGAAAAAAACCATACGTTTGCTGGGATGGATGCAGAGCCAAAGCGCAGGTTTTCCGTTGAGAAAGATGGAAAATCCTGCTATACTAGGAGGTGACACTGAAGGAAAGCAGGGAACATACAATGGCAAGAAGAACAGACGGCGGGGTGCGCTTCCGCCCGGTGGGCAGCAGCCGGCACCCGCGCACGCCGGTGCGCTACAGCCCCGGCGGCACCGGCTGCCCGGCGATCGAGCAGGCGATCGAGCGGCTGTATCACGGGCAGAACGAGGAGAGCTTCTGGGCCCTGATGGGGGCCCTGAACTACGCGCTGGAGCTGGAGACCCATGTTCTGGTGCCGCTGCAGACGGCCCCGGGCACACCGCCCACCCCGGCCCCCTGGGCCGAGAACCCCGTCCCGCAGCAAAAGGCCAAAGGGCTTGCGCTCTGGACCCTGAAAAACAAGGACCGTACCTGGCTGCCGCTGTTCACCTCCAGCGCAGCTGCCTGTGTGGACCGCAGCACGGCGGCCCGCCCCATGGCGGACTACACCCTGCAGGACGCCATGGAACTGGTGCTGGATGCGCCGGACATCGACGGCGTGGTCATCGACCCGTGGGGCCACTCGGCCACACTGGATGAGGCCCTGCTCAACGGCCTGCTCCACGCGGGCCACAACCCGGAGGAGCCGGGAGACGAAGAAGTAGAAGCCGGGCGGGAAGCGGCCCGCGCCGGGGACTGGCGCATGGCGGCCGACCACTACGACGAAGCCGCCCAGCAGGGCAATGCCATGGGTCTCTCGCTGCTGGCCGACTGCCTGTACCGGGGCCGGGGCGAGATGCAGAACAAGACCGAGGCCCGCCGGATGTGGCGCACCGCCGCCGACCACGGCGAGGTGCTGGCCATGCTGTCGCTGGGCGAGGACTGCGCTGCCCGGGGCGAAGCGGGCAAGGCCCTGCTGTACTACCGCAAAGCCCGGCAGACGGCGCAGGGCATGCCGGACATCGAGTATACCCCGCGCATCTGTCTGCGCCTTGCCCAGGCCGAGACCCGCTACGTCTCGGCCAAAAAGGCCATGGCACTGGCGGCAGAGGCCGCCCAGGGCTTTGCCATCCTGGCCCGGGAGAAGGAACCGGATGCGGCCGAATTGCAGGCAGAAGCGGAACAGCTGCTGCGGGAACTGGCCGATCCGAAGCCCCGGAATACGGCCTACAACATAGATTCTTTACAATTGGACTAAAAAATGGTCACAGGAATCGGGTAAGATGATCAGGTGAATAAAATGCTTTGGCGGACGGGATGCGCCGCAAAGAGAGGAAAACGATATGAGCAAAGTGATCGGCATTGACCTTGGCACAACAAATTCCTGTGTGGCGGTGGTGGAAGGCGGCAAGCCTGTGGTCATCACCAATGCAGAGGGCGAGCGCACCACCCCCAGCGTGGTGGCCTTTACCAAAGACGGCGAGCGTCTGGTGGGCGGCGCGGCCAAGCGGCAGATCGCCACCAACTCCGGCCGCACCGTGACCAGCATCAAGCGCCACATGGGCAGCGATTACCGGGTGCACATCGACGGCAAGGACCTGACCCCGCAGGAGATCAGCGCCATGATCCTGGCCAAGATCCGCCGCGACGCCGAGAGCTATCTGGGCGAGCCGGTGACCGAGGCCGTTATCACGGTGCCCGCCTACTTCGACGACAGCCAGCGCAAGGCTACCCAGGACGCCGGACGCATCGCGGGCCTGAACGTGCTGCGCATCATCAACGAGCCGACGGCTGCCGCTGTGGCCTACGGCTTGGACAACGAAGCACCCCAGAAGATCCTGGTGTACGATCTGGGCGGCGGCACCTTTGACGTGTCCATCATCGAGATCGAGGACGGTACTTTTACAGTGCTGGCCACCGGCGGCGACACCCATCTGGGCGGCGATGACTTTGACGAGCGCATTGTGGAGTACGCTGTGGCCGAATTCAAGAAGTCCGACCGCATCGACCTCTCCCGCGATCCGGCTGCTATGGGCCGCCTGAAGGAGGAAGCTGAAAAGGCCAAGAAGGAGCTGTCCAGTGCACCCTCCGCGCAGCTGAACCTGCCCTTCATCGCGGTGGGCAAGGACGGCCCCCACCATCTGGATCTGTCGCTGTCCCGCCCGCAGTTCGAGATGATGACCGGTGACCTGCTGGCCCGTACCGTGACCCCGGTGCAGAACGCCCTGCGGGATGCCGGGATCTCCGCCAGCCAGCTGGGCAAGGTGCTGCTGGTGGGCGGCAGCACCCGCATGCCCGCCGTGGAGCGCCAGGTGCGGGAGCTGCTGGGCTGCGAGCCCAGCCACAGCCTGAACCCGGACGAGTGCGTGGCCATGGGTGCCGCCGTGCAGGGCGGTCTGCTGCAGGGCGGCGGCAAGCTGGCTGGTGCTACCGGTGCCGCCGCACAGGGTCTGGTGCTGATGGATGTCACCCCGCTGACCCTGTCCATTGAGACGCTGGGCGGCGTGGCCACCCCGCTGATCACCCGCAACAGCATGATCCCCACCCGCAAGAGCCAGATCTTTACCACGGCACGCCCCATGCAGACCAGCGTGGAGATCAACGTGCTGCAGGGCGAGCGCCACTTTGCCCGCGACAACAAGAGCCTGGGCAAGTTCAAGCTCAACGGCATCCGGGGCGGTTTCTCCTCCAAGCCGCAGATCGAGGTCACTTTTGACATCGACGTCAACGGCGTGGTCAAGGTGTCGGCCAAGGATCTGGGCACCGGCCGGGAGCAGAACATCACCATCACCGGCAGCACGAACCTGTCCGAAAACGAGATCCAGCGCGCTATGGCGGATGCCGCGGCCTACGAGGCCGAGGACAGCCGCCGCAAGGAGCGGCTGGAGCTGCACAACCAGGCCGAGGTGCTGGCCTACAAGGTGGACGAAGCCTTGGCCAAGTGCAAAAAGGAGCTGGACCGCGACGAAAAGAACCGCATCAAGACCGATGTGGCCAACCTGCGCCGCTGCCTGCGCAAGGACAAGCCCGAGAAGATGAACGAGACCGAGGAAGCGGCCCTGCGGCAGGCCAAGAGCCAGCTGGAGGAAAGCGCCAACCACCTGATGATGCTGTACACCAGCCAGCAGCAGGCCCAGGGCCCGGACCAGACCCTGTGAGATGCCCTTATAAAACAAAAAAGGAACCGCTGCGGCGGTTCCTTTTTTGTTTTGCAGATCAGAGCATCTTGGACAAAAATGCTTTCAGACGGGGATGCTTGGGGTTGGAGAACAGCTCCTGCGGGGGCTCGTCCTCCTGGATCTGGCCGCCGTCGATGAAGATCACGCGGTTGGACACCTCGCGGGCAAAGCCCATTTCGTGGGTGACCACCAGCATGGTGATGCCGGTGTGGGCCAGCTCCTTCATCAGTTCCAGAACCTCGCCCACCATTTCGGGGTCGAGGGCGCTGGTGGGCTCGTCGAACAGGATCACGTCCGGATCCATGGCAAGGGCACGGGCAATGGCAATGCGCTGCTGCTGGCCGCCGGACAGGCTCTTGGGGTAGACGTTGGCCTTGTCGGCCAGACCCACACGGGCCAGCAGCTCGTCGGCACGCTGGGAAATGGCTTCCTTGTCCTTCAGCTTGAGCAGGCTGGGAGCCAATTCCAGGTTCTTCTTCACGGTCAGGTGGGGGAAAAGGTTGAAGTGCTGGAACACCATGCCCATCTTCTGGCGCACAGCGTCGATGTGGGCATCGTCTACCTCCACCCCTTCAAACTTGATGGAGCCGGAGGTGGGAATCTCCAAGCGGTTCAGGCACCGCAGAAAGGTGGACTTGCCGCAGCCGGAGGGTCCGATCAGGCACACCACGTCGCCGCGGTAGATGTCGATGTCGATGCCCTTGAGCACGTCCAAGGTGGGGGTGGGCTGCTTTGCGCCCTTTTTCTTCACGCCGCCGTAGGTCTTGGTCAGACCACGGACTTCCAGGATCTTATCGGTCACTTTGTGCCAGCCTCCTCTCAAACATTGCCAGCAGCCGGGTGAACAGCATGACCAGCACAAGGTAGATCAGTGCAACGCCCAGCAGCGGGTACATGGCTTCGTAGGTACGGTTCATGATGCCCTGCGCCGCATACAGCAGCTCCTTGCCGCCAATGACCGTGATCAGGGAGGTATCCTTCAGCAGCATGATGAACTCGTTGCCCAGAGCAGGCAGCACCGCACGGATGGCCTGGGGGATAATGATCACCACCATGGTGGTCATGTAGTTCAGGCCCAGGCTGCGGCCGGCCTCCATCTGGCCGGGGTCCACGGCCATCAGGCCGCCGCGGATGATCTCGGACACATAGGCACCGGAGTTGATGCCCAGCGTCAGTGCACCCACCATGGTAAAGTTGCGGCTGTTGGCAAAGATGACCATGCTCATGATGAGCAGCTGCACCATCATGGGGGTGCCGCGGATGATAGTGGTGTAGATCTCGCAGATCACATTGAAGAAGCCCAGCACCGGGTTTTTGTGCCCGGGGCGCTGCTGGTCGTGGGCCACACGCACCAGCGCCACCACGCTGCCCAGCACGATGCCCAGCGCCAGTGCCAGGGCGGTGACCAGCAGGGTGGTGCCCACGCCGCCGACGTACTGGAGCCAGCGGTCCTTCAGCAGAAAGGCCTGATAAAATTTGAAGAAAAACTCCTGCCCGAAGTTCAGCTTTGTGCCGCTGTTGAGCAGCTCTTTGAGCAGTTCGTATTGAGCAGCCATTCGCATCCTCGCTTTCCATTTTTTGTTAGAATTTTGTAACCTTATTTTTCTAAAAAAGGGGAGGTGCCCCAGTGGGGGTGCCTCCCCGTGGTACGATGTACGGCCCGGCTTATTCAGCGGTGATGTACTTGTCCACGATGGCCTGCAGGGTGCCGTCAGCCTTCAGCTCTTCCAGAGCGGCGTTGACGGCAGCTTCCAGAGAAGAACCCTTTGCCATGCCGATGGCGTAATCCTCCTCGGCGTAGCTGGTGTCCAGCACCTTCAAGCCGGGGTTGGCGGCCACATATTCCTTAGCAGGGGCGTTGTCGATGACCACAGCGTCCACCTGGCCGTTGTTCAGGGCCTGCACAGCGGTCAGACCATTGTCGTAAGCCACCACGGCGTCATCGCCGAAGTCATCGGAGCAGTAGATGTAGCCGGTGGTGCCGCGCTGAGTGCCGATCTTCTTGCCAGCCAGGTCGTCAGGGGAAGCAATATCGGAATCGTTGGGCACAATGATGGACTGGATGCCGGTGGCATAGCTGTCGGAGAAGTCCATCACAGCCTTGCGCTCGTCGGTCACGGTCACACCGGCCATAGCGATGTCGGCCTTGCCCTGCTGCACGCTCAGCAGCGCAGCGTCAAAGTCCATGTCGTCGATCTGCAGCTCCAGACCCAGCTTGTCGGCAATGGCCTTGGCGGTGTCGATGTCGATGCCCTCGAACTCACCGGAGTCGGTGGTCATCTCGTAGGGAGGGAAGGTGGCGTTGGTGGCCATGGTCAGCTTGCCAGCCTCAACGGTGGTCAGCTCACCGGCGGCAGCGCTGGTGGAAGCAGCCTCAGAAGAAGCGGCAGCAGAGCTTGCCACAGAGGAAGCCACGCTGGAAGAGGAACCACCGCAGGCGGTCAG
>ERZ1673703.1543-NODE-1543-length-17979-cov-14.842892_pt1 | contig 17979 bp, 14 predicted proteins | sample MGYA00580233_ERZ1673703 | MGnify/ENA primary metagenome ERZ1673703 (study PRJEB41218, sample SAMN15661748) | gut metagenome | host: Homo sapiens | place: Canada: London | collected 2015-08-20/2019-03-30 | study: EMG produced TPA metagenomics assembly of... | reverse complement strand
TGCGCGACAGCTTATTTATAATACCACACTTTCAACCATTGTCAACACCTTTTTTCGATTTTCTTTATAATTTTTTCGATTTATTTTTGGGCAGGGTGCATATGGACGCTTTAACGTGGTTTCTCTATTCATTTTCTTTTTGTCCCCGTTTTTTATCCTTTTCCCCCACATCTTCCTATAATACAAATAGCCTTCTCCATCCCCTGCTTCCCCATCTTTCCCAAATCATTTATCTTCCATACTTGCGCTTTGGGTCCAAAGCAAGTATACTAAAATCTGTGATTTAACAAAGAAATGATGGTGATCTTTCCATGCTGGCGATATACGAAACCGTCAACCGGCGCTTAACCCGCGCAGACGAAATTGAGGAAGGCACATGGATCTGCCTGACTGCCCCCAGCCAGGAGGAGATCCGCGAGGTTGCCGCCACCTTAGATATTGAGCCCGCTGATGTGCAGGCCGCCCTTGACCCGGAAGAATCCGCGCGTATCAGCCTGGAAGATGGTTATACCGTCATCATTGTGGATATACCCTTAAAGGTAGACGGCGCCGCCGAGGGCGTATACACCACCATTCCCCTTGGTATTCTGTTGACCCAGACCACCATCACCACGGTTTGCTCCGTAGATACCCCCGTATTGTCTGATTTTGCTTCCTGCCGGGTGCGCGGCTTTTCTACTAAAAAGAAGATGCGCTTTGTGTACCAGATTCTGTACCGCGCCGCCACGATGTACCAGCAGGAGCTGCGCCTGATCGACCGCCGCCGCCAGGAAATTGAGAAAAACCTGACCGGTACCCTGCGCGATAGTGACTTGATGGAGCTGCATGGGTTGGAATCCACCCTGGTATATTTCGCAACCTCACTGCGTGCCAACAGCACGGTTTTGGACCGGTTGACCCGCTACAAGCGGCTGGAACAGTACCCTGATGACATGGAACTACTGGACGATGTAATCGTTGAGATTCGGCAGGCCATTGAGATGACCAGCATCTACCGCGATGATATCAAGGGCACCCGCGAGCTGTTCAGCTCAATTTTGGATAACCGCCTGAACAATGCGATGAAATACCTGACTTCCGTTACCCTGTTGATGGCTGTCCCGACCGTTATTTCCGGTTTGTATGGCATGAACGTGGACATTGACGGCATGCCGTTTTCCGGTTCTGATTATGGATTTGTCATTGTCTGCTTGCTTACGCTTGCTATTTGTGGGATCGCTGCCTGGGTACTGCACAAAAAACATATGCTCTAATTTGTATTGTTTGCCGCATCCCGCCCGCCGGGGTGCGTTTTTTACTTTTCTGCCTGTAACATTTGGGGGTAATTCCCCTATTATATAAATAGTAAGAGGAAAGCGAGGTGTGCCGCAATGACTGATGCCGACATTGTTGCGCTGTACTGGGCACGGGACGAGCAGGCCATTGCACAGACCGCACAAAAGTTTGGCGCCTATTGCCGCAAGATTGCCATGAACCTGCTGGGCAGCCAGGAAGACGCCGAAGAATGCGAAAATGACACCTGGATGGCCGCCTGGAACAGCATGCCGCAAAACCGGCCGGACAAGCTTGCACCCTACCTGGGGCGCATTACCCGCAACCTGGCACTGGACCTGCGGGAGCGGCAAAATGCCAAAAAGCGCGGCGGCGGCCAGACCGAAACCGTGCTGGAAGAGCTGGAATTTTGCCTGCCCGCCGGAGACCACACCGCGCAGGAGGTAGAAAGCGCTGAAACAGCCCGCTCCATCAGCGCGTTTCTGCGCAGCCAGCCGGAGCAGGCACGCAACATCTTTATTCGGCGGTACTGGTACTGCGACGCCACCGCCGACATTGCCAAGCGCTACGGTATTGGCGAAAGCAAGGTGCGCGTTACCCTGCACCGGATGCGCACCAAACTGAAAGCCTACTTAGAGAAAGAAGGTGTCTGCCTGTGAGCTCCCGCGATTTATTCCGCGCGATCGGACAAATTGATGATGATTTGATTGAATCTGCCAACAAAACCCCCGTAAAGCACACCATTCCGTTGCAATTCCGGCATTTTGTTCCGGCAGCAGCTTGTTTTTGTCTTGTTCTGTTAGGGGCGGCGATGGTCAGTCAGGACCGTTCCGCCGGGGTCAGCCAGGCCGCCGAGACCGCTGATCTGAACGAAAGCGCCCCCGCCTATGAGGAATCCAACAGTCCCGATACCTTCAGCGCATTCAGCATGGAGGGCAGTGAACCAGATGCCGCCGCAGGCAGCGTTGCCGATGCCCCGTTGTCCTCCTCCCTGAAATCCGCGATGCAGGACAGCAGCCCCTTGCAGGCTCTGAGCGATATTTTGCTTGGCAGCGGCGCTTCCGGCAGTTCTTCCCTGCTGGCCCACAGTGCCGATGAGCTGTATTTCGGCGAAAGTCTAATTTTAGGCAGTTCCGCGGATGTTGTTCTCCCTGCCAGCCTGCCGGTCTACCGCAACAGCCTGCTGGATGCCGCCGACAATACCGATGCCATGAAAGCCCGTCTTCGCACGGTGCTGGATGCTCTTGGGCTGGATACCACACTGGCTGACACCGCCACGTTCAGCGTGGACAGCGCCGATACCATCTCCAAAACAGTATCTGATATAAAGAAATCCGCCGAGCAGCACGGGTGGGATGCAGATTCTTCCGTGCTGAATTATCTCTCTGATGCCGCACAGCTGCAGCTGAACATCCCCGAAAGCGACTGGCCCGGTGGGCTGACAATCACCGTCTCCAACGACCTGCGCACCAGTGTAGTCTGCAACAGCTCTGCCGAGGTGAAGACCTTTGCCACCCTTGCGGAAGAGCGTGTGATTGCCGCCGACCTGCAAGAGAAATACGGTTCCCTCTTTACCTCTCTGCTTGGCGGTGAATATACCGATGTGACGGATGGAGGCGACAGCACGATCTACGGCCAGCCCTCTTCCCTCTTTGTCAAGTTCGCGGCGGATTCTTTCCATTACTTGCTGGTCAGCGTAGATACCGACGGCAATCTGTTGAGCCTGCATGAAACGGACCGCACCGTGGAGCCCCTGGGCGAATACACCAGCGTTTCCCGCGCCGAGGCTGACAAGCGGCTGGCCAACGGAGAGTTTTTGACCGACAGCTACACGGCGGAAGCGGTTGACCCCGCCGCAGAGCCGGAGCACCTTGCCAACCTGCGCCTGACCTATGTGCAGGGGAGCGCCGCCTACTACCTGCCCATGTGGGAATACACGATTGATGAGGGCCCCGCTGCCCTGGGCGACGGCGATGATGTCGACCAGACGCTGCACACCTTTTCTGCCTACTATGTGCCCGCTGTGGAGCTGGACGGAATCGACGTCCTAAAAAACAAATAAAGCCAGCAAAACCATACCGCAGGCCGAACCGCAACACCAAAATGTTCCGGGGCACAGCCTGCGGTATTTGTGTTATTGCAAAATTGCGGGTTCTGCGTTATAGTAAAGGCAATAACCTAACCGTTTTTATATAAGGAGGCCCGCCATGCCCACCGAACCGCAGAGCCAGCCGCTAGTCAGCATTATTGTTCCTGTTTACAACGCAGCAGACCATATTGCCCGCTGTATTGAGAGCATCCGCCGCCAGACCTACCGGAATTTGGAGATCATTCTGCTCAACGATGGCAGCAAGGATGTCAGCTATGCCGTCTGCCAGAGCTATGCCGGTATCGACCGCCGCATTGTGGTGATCGACAAAAACAACAGCGGAGTTTCCGCCACCCGCAACCTTGGCATGCAGGAAGCCCACGGCAAATACTTTCAGTTTGTGGATGCGGATGATTTCATCCAGCCCTATGCCACCGAGCTGCTGGTACAGAAAGCGGAAGCCAGCCACGCCGATATGGTGATTGCCCACTACAACCGCATCGAACCGCCGGTCAGCCTGCCCAAAACCATGCGGGATACCGTGGTGGAGCGTGTGCTGGACCCCATCCTGGATCCGCAGCACCGGGTGCAGACTTTCGGCTTTTTGATGGAAGGCCCCCTGAATAAAGACGCATTTGCCTGTGGCCTGATGCAGGAGCCCGCCAGCTTTTATTACGGCGTGATGTGGAACAAGCTCTACCGCGCCGACATTGTGCGTGAGCACCCCGATGTGCGCTGCAATGAGGAACTGGACTACAGCGAGGACCTGTATTTCAATCTAAGCTTTATCCGCTACGCCCAGCAGTTCTATGCGCTTTCCACCCCCATTTACAACTATGTGCAAAACCCAGACAGCGCCGTGCACCACCTGAACCCCTTTGATGTGCTGACCACTCGGTTTGAGCTGACCACCTATTACAAGGATCTGTTCAAGCACATTGGCCTGTATGAAGAAAACAAGTACCGCCTGAACAAGTTCTTCTTTGGTGTTGCGGAAAGCTGAAGCAATCCCGCATGATTCTATTACCGCCCCGGCAGAGTTTTTTGCCGAGGCGGATTTTATTTGGCTCTATATCACATACAGCGCGCACACTGCAGCAAAAATGCCCCGGACAAGAAACGTTTCTCGTCCGGGGCATCATGATTCTTATAAAAAACTCAGGATTCCTTCAGCATATGCTGGCTTTCGGCAAAAGCCACCAGCTTTTCAAAGGTTTCTGCGCTCAGGTCATGCTCGATCTTGCAGGCATCGTGGGAAGCAACGGCAGGGTCCACACCCAGTGCAACAAAAAAGCGGGTCAGCTTTTTGTGGCGGCCATAAATCCGAGTGGCAATTTCCAGTCCCGGCGGCTCCAGGGTGATATACCCAGCACCATCCATCGAAATATAACCGGCCTGACGCAGATTTTTCATTGCAATGCTCACGCTCGGCTTGGTAACACCCATCTCGGTAGCGATGTCGATGGAGCGGACTTCCCCGTTGCGTTCTGTCAGCATCAGGATCTTTTCCAGGTAATCCTCTGCGGATTCATAGATTTTCAACGACACTGCCTCCTTTGTGGACTTGCCATCTGTCATATTGCTATAAAATTATAGTGTTATTTTAACACATTTTTTCAATTTTGGCAAGTGTAATACTTTTTGTTTATCTTTCCGTTTTTTCTTTGCTTTTGGGGCGGATCCTCACGGTCAGGCATCATTCCGTGCTCTTGCTCTTATCGAACAACCCGCCAAAAAAGTTTGCCACGGTACTGCCTGCTTTCTTCAAAAATTCGCGGAACGGTTCTCTTGTTTTTTCGTCAGCAGCCGTTGTTTCTTCCCGGGTTGCAGCTGGGGCTTCGGTTGCTCTTGGCATTTTGAGCGGGGCCGCAGTTTCCGGCGTGGCCGTTTTTGCTGTTTCGGGTGTGGCGGCGCTTTCCGGTGTTGCTGGAGCTGCACTTTCGGGGGTAGCCGTTTCCGGGGTAGCGGTCTCTGGAGTAGCAGCAGTTTCAGGCGTTGCGGGTTCAGCACTCTCCGGCGTGGCTGTTTCCGGGGTCGACTGGGCAGCAGTCTCCGGGGTGACAGGAACCGCGCTTTCAGGTGTTGCAGCTGTTTCCGGGGTCGCCGGCGCAGCGCTCTCCGGCGTTGCCGTTTCGGGGGTAGCCTGGGCGGCGGTCTCCGGGGTCGCGAGGGCTGCGCTTTCCGGCGTGGCGGCTTCCACAACATTAATGTTCACTTCGGCATAAAAATCCAGGTCCACACAGCTTACCAACACGGTTGCCGTGCCGGGGGTCACAGCGGTCACGTTGCCGTCCTGGTCTACTGCGGCCACACTGGGGTCAGTCGAAGCAATATGTACCACTGCATCGGTCACAGCTTGGGCAAACTCTGCCCGGTCCTGCGGCGTAATATCGGAAAGGCTGCCGGTAAACCGCAGCTCCCCGGCCAGCGCGCACTGCTGGCCAACGGCAAGCTGCACTTCATGCGGCAGGGCAAAATCTTCTGCACTGCACCCACACAACAGGCAAAGCGCTGCTGCCAGCGCGGCCAAAATCCAAATCCTGAACTTTTTCATACCGGTTTCCATTCCTTTCTGCGGCAGTGGTGCATACATCTTAAAATGCGCCTTATCCTGCCAAAAAGCTTTCTGTAATAACGAACATCGCACGAAGTACAATTTTAGATAACAGTGTTCTCTCTCGGAGCGACATATATTTTCGATACGAACCTAAGGCAATCTGTAGGGGACGATGCTTGCATCGTCCCGGATGTCGGGCCTTGTCAGATATCTTGCTTCGTGATACCGGCAAACACTCCGCTGGTACACTCTGCCCCCTACGGCCGCCTTCCCCTTTCGCTTCATTCTTATCATAATACGCGGCAGGTGTGAAATTTTCAACATTTTGTGCTGTCCCCCGTTTAAAATTTTCCGGTTTTCCCGCTTGGCATGTTGTGGTATACTGTTAGCAGTATGATAAGTTGGGGGGTGTATGCTTTCTACAGCCACCGCCCCACAAGTTATATGATTTGTTTATCAAATCTTGCAAGAAATACATTTGGTATTAAGTCTATCGGAGGTTCTGGCCATGCTGGATATCATTCTGCTTGGCACCGGCGGCACACAGCCCCTGCCGGAGCGCGCCCTGGCGGCTGCCTGCATCACGGTGGGCGGCTCCAACCTGCTGCTGGACTGCGGCGAGGGCACCCAGACTGCCGCGCGCCGGGCCGGGGTCAGTATTTTCCGCATGGACGCCATTCTGCTGACCCATTACCACGGGGACCATATTTTCGGCCTGCCCGGCATCTGGCAGACGATGGCCGCCCAGGGCCGCACTGCCCCCCTCGTCATGGCTGGGCCGCCGGGCTTGACGGATGTGGTGCGCACCTTTTACGCCGTGGCCGGACCGCTGCCGTTCGAACTACGGCTGAAAGAACTGCCGGACTGCAAAGGCGAGTTTGAAGTGCCCGCCGGGTGCGTGCAGGCGTTCCCCCTCAAGCACCGGGTACCCTGCTGCGGATATGCGTTCACCCTGCCGCGGGCGGGCAAGTTTGATCCCCAGCGGGCAAAGGCGGCGGGCATCCCCGTGCGTTACTGGTCCACCCTGCAAAGCGGCCAGCCGGTGGGCGGCTTCCTGCCGTCCCAGGTTCTCGGCCCGCCGCGCCGCGGGCTGAAAGTTGTCTATGCGACCGACACCCGCCCCTGCGCTGCGCTGCGCCGCGCTGCACAGGATGCCGATCTTTTGTTGATGGATTCCACCTATGCCGATGACGCCGACCTGCCCAAAGCGAAGTTATACGGCCATTCCACCTGCCGCGAAACGGGGGTCCTTGCCGCCGAAGCCAACGTGTGCCGCCTGTGGCTGACCCATTACAGCGCCGCCGTAACGGACCTTGCCCCCGGCCTTGCCGCCGCGCAGCAGGCATTCCCCACCGCAGCCGCCGGGGTTGACGGCATGCGGCTAACCTTGAATTTTGACCCTGATTAAATGAGGTTTTCCCCTTGAAAAAATCTACCCGTCTGAACATTTTGTTTGCCATCATCATTCTGCTGGCCGCCGGGGTGCTGTGGCTCTGTTTCGGCCATCCGGCTGCCGGGTCCGGTCTGGTTGCCGTGCTGACCTATGGCGATGACAGCACCCAGCTGCGCATCCCGCTGGACACCGACCATCGCTATGATATTGATACCGGCTATTACACCATCCATCTGGTTGTGGAAAACGGCGGCATCCGCTTTGTGGAAAGCCCCTGCCCGGACCACACCTGTGAATCCTTTGGCGTACTGACCAAACAGGGCGATTGGGCCGCCTGCCTGCCCGCCCGCGCCAGCGTTACCGTTGAATAACCATACATTACGGAGGTTCCCCATGAAACCCACCTACAAGCAAGTGACCAAAACCCGCTATATTGAGCAGATCAGCCAGCTGGCGGAAGAAATTTTTGTTCAGCATTACACCAAGCTGACCCCAAAAGTAGCCCGCGCCCTGGCGGAAAAGTACCAGAGTGATATCCTGACGGATGACGAGATCCACAGCGGAACTGTGAATTATTTCATGATCTATCTGGGCAGCGACCCAGTCGGCTATTTTGCGCTGGATCTTACCCCCACGGGGGCCATGTGCCTGTCCCGCCTGTTCCTTTTGGAAAAAGCCCGCGGCCAGGGCATAGGCCGCAGCATTGTGGCCTATGCCCAAAAACTGGCCGAAGGCGATGGCCGCAGCCGCCTATATCTGCGGGTATGGGCCAAGGACCTGAAAGCTGAAGGGTTCTGCAAAAAGTGCCGCTTCCGCAAAAGCGAGACCGTCCCCATGGAAGTTCTGCCCGGCGTTACTCTCGATATCACCACCTGGGAAAAACTCTGGCGCTGACCATCCAGCCTTTTTGAAAAAAGCCTGGGCGAAAACCTTTCATGGGCCGAGCATAGGGCGGGAGTTCATCCTGGCGGACGTAAAAATTATAGAGTGTTTGCCGTATATTCCACCACGCTATTCCCCACAAAGCAACGGGCGCACAATGTGCGCCCCTACAGGTGAGATGCATACAAAATGACGATTGCGCATTATAAAACAATCTGTAGGGAACGGTCTTGACCGTTCCGCGATTTTATGCTGGATGCCACAACAAATTCATACAGAAGCCCGCCGTATATTTTGGCTCCCCTGGAGGGGAGCTGTCCGCACAGCGGACTGAGGGGTGGCTCCCCACGCAGGGCCTAAGGCAACACCGCACAATTCCCGCCTTACGGCTTAAGCACCGCTTCGGCACTTAGAATTATGCGGTATTGCCCAGAATTTACGTCAGGCTCCCGGCTTGGTCAGGTTCACCCCGCCCTACCCCACAAATTTACCATTCACCCCAGATTTCAAACTTATCCTCATCTCCAATTCCTAATTTCTCATTTCTCATTCCTAATTGAGATAACTCCTCCCTCCTAACTCCTAACTTTCAAGGGGGTGCCACCTTTGAATCTTCTCCACCTCGCCGATCTTCACCTCGGCAAGCGGGTCAATGGCTTTGACCTGCTGCCGGACCAGCGCTATATCTTAGAGCAGGTCCTTGACCTGTGCACTGCCCACAATGTGCAGGCGGTGGCGCTGGCCGGGGATATTTACGATACCGCCCTGCCCCCTGCCGCCGCAGTTTTGCTGCTGGACTGGTTTTTGACCGAGCTTGCTCATCGGAACATCCCGGTGCTGGCCATTGCCGGCAACCATGACAGCGCCGAGCGGCTGGATTATGCCGCCGGGCTGCTTTCCAACCAACAGGTCTATCTGGCCGGGCAGTTCACCAGTGCCCCCCGCCGGGTCATCTTGCAGGATGAATTCGGCGAGCTCACCTTTGACCTCCTGCCCTTTGTCCGCCCCGCCACCGTGCGCCACTGCCTGCCGGATGCCGATATCCGGGATGAAGATTCCGCCATCGCCGCCGCGCTGGGCCCGCTGCCCACCGCCGGGGAGCGTCGGGTTCTGATCGCCCACCAGATGGTGCTGGGCGGCGGCAGTCTTCCCACCTGTTCCGGCAGCGAGAGCGTTGCCGCCGATGTCAACGTCGGCACGGTTCAGGCCGTGGATGCCGCCCGCTTTACCGGCTACCTGTACACCGCCCTTGGCCACATTCACCGCCCGCAGCAGGTCGGCTGCCCCACTGTGCGGTACGCGGGCAGCCCGCTGTGCTATTCGCTGGATGAGTGCGGCGCGCAGAAAAGCGCCGTTCTGGTTCATATCGGGGCCAACGGAGCCGAACCGGAGCTTTTGCCCCTGCGCCCGCTGCACGCCATGCGCCACCTCACCGGCCCGCTGGACCAGCTGACCGCCGCCGATACCGTAACAGATGCCGAAGATTACATCTGGGCCACCCTGACCGACCCGGTTCCCCGCCCGGACGCCATGGCCGTGCTGCGTGCCGCTTACCCCAACGCCATGAAGCTGGATTACGCCCCCGGCGGCGCACTGGATACCGGCAGCGATGCCATCCAGCAGGCCGCCCAGCTGCGCACCATGGGCTTTGACGAGCTGTTCGCCCGCTTTTTTGAAAAGATGCACGGCCGCACCCTTACCCCCGAAGAAACCGCAGCTCTGGCCCAGCTGCGCCAGGAGGCCGGATTATGAAACCTGTACGCCTGACCCTTTGCGCCTTTGGCCCTTATGCCGGAACCTGCACATTGGATTTGACCGGCTTTGGCTCCAGCGGCCTGTTCCTGATCAGCGGCGATACCGGCGCGGGCAAAACCGCGCTGTTTGACGCTATCACCTTTGCCCTGTACGGCGAAACCACCGGCGCTTACCGCGAACCGGACATGCTGCGCAGCGACTATGCCATCCCCACTGATACCACCTTTGTGGAGCTGGAGTTCACCCACCGCGGCCGTACTTATACCGTCAACCGCACCCCGGAGCAGACCCGCGCCAAGCGCCGGGGCGAGGGCGTAACCACAGTTCCCGGCTCTGCCGCCTTAACGCAGGAGCCGGACGCTCCCGTGACCGGTACCAAATCCGTGACTGCAGCGGTGACAGCCCTGCTGGGCATTGACGCCCGCCAGTTTGCCCAAATCTCGATGATCGCGCAGAATGATTTTGCCCGCCTGCTCAACGCTTCCAGCGCCGACCGGGCCGAAATTCTGCGCCGCGTGTTTGATACCGCCAGCTACCAGCGCCTTGGCAGTGCCGCCCGCACCAAAGCCGGGGAAGCTCTGCGCCAGGCCGAGCTTGCCAACCACACCGTTGTGCAGCAGCTGGCCGCTTTACAGCCTGCCCCCGGCAGCCCCCACACCGGCGAACTTGCCGATGCGCAGGACAGCCGTGACCCCTACCGCGCCCCCGCCGCGCTGGACTGGGCCGCTGAGATGATCGAAGCGGACACCGCCCTGACGGCGGAGCAATCCCAACAGCTGGATACCCTTGATACCCGCATTGAAGCGCAGTCCGCCGCGGTGGAAGCCGCCCAAAACCGTGCCAAACTGCTGAGCAGTCTGGATGAAGCCCAGGCCAAAGCCGCCGAGCTGACTGCCCAGGCCCCCGCTTTGAATGCGGAGTGGGACAAGACTGAAGCCCGCCGCCCGGAGCTTGCCGAGCTGGATGCCAAGCTGCAGCGCTTTGCGGAGTGGGAGCCGCGCTATCAAGAGTTGAGCACCGCCGCAGCCAGGGCCAAAGCCGCCCGCGCCGAGGCCGAGCAGGCCGCCGCGGCGCTGGAAAAAGACCAGAAAACTCTAAGCAGTACCGATACTGCCTTAGCCCAGCTGGAACCGCAGATCACGGCCTGCGGCGAACCGAACGCCGAGCTGGAAAGCTGCCGCAAAACCATTGAGCTGGCCCAAAGCCAGCAGCAGGACTGCCAAGCCCTGTTGGACGATATCCCCCGCCTGCACGCCGCGCAAGCCAACTGGCAGCGCGCTGCCGATGAATACCGGCAAAAGCAGCAGCAGGCCGATGCCGCCCAGCATTCCAGCGCCGAGATGCAGCGCGCCCTGAATGCCGCCCGCGCCGGGATTCTGGCGCAAGATCTGGTGGATGGCACCCCCTGCCCGGTGTGCGGTGCTCTGCACCACCCAGCACCGGCAGCCCCCGCCCCCAGCCATGTCACCGAAGCCGCCTGCAACAAAGCTGCGCAGGCAGCGGCGAGCGCTGCGGCGGAAGCTTCCAAAGCCTCCACTGCAGCCGGGGAAGCCAAAGCCGCAGCCCAAACCCAGCGGGATACCCTGTATGCGCGTACCGCCGCCTTTCTGGCGCGCCGCCGCCAGCATTATACCGGGCCGCAGGCCGATGCCCTGACCCCGGACGAGCTGCAAACCGCCCTGCAGGCCCAACATGACAGCCTGCGCCGCGGCCTTGCCGAAGTGCGTGACCGCATAGCAAATGCTGAATCCCGCAAAAAAGATCTGGAAAAGCTGACCCGCCAAAAAGCCCAGCTGCAAGCCCAGCGCCCCGACCAGGCAAACGCTGTGGAGCAGGCCCGCACCGCACAGGCCAACGCCGAAAAAGCCGCCGCGGAAGCCCAGACCCGCCTTGCCGAGGGGCAGAAAAACCTGCCCTGGCCAGATGCCGCCGCTATGGCCGCCGCCCGCGCCGAGACCCAAAAACAGCGCCGCACCCTGCAAGCCGCACTGGATGCCGCCGCCAAAAGCCGCGATGCTTTTTCCAAAGAACTTGCTGCGGCCCAAAGCGCCGCCCAAACCCTGGCTGAACAGGCCGGGGATACCGCCAGCCGCCCGGACCCTGCCGCCCAGCAGCAGGCCCTTACTGCACTGCAAGCTGAGCGCAAAAACCTGCGCGACCAAAACCAGGCCGCCCTGCACCGGCTGGATACCAACCGCGATGCCCTGACCAACCTAAAAAAAGCCATCACCGCCGCAGAATCTGCCCGCGCCAACGCCGCCATGCTGGATAACCTGAGCAAGACCATCAACGGCAATCTGACCCAAAAGCAAAAGCTGCCCTTTGAACAGTATGTGCAGAGCTTTTATTTTGACGGCGTGGTCGCCGCCGCAAACCGTCGTTTTACCCGCATGACGGGCGGCCAGTATACCCTGCGCCGCCGCCAGAGCGCCGATATTGCCGCCAAGACCGCACTGGAGCTGGATGTGTTCGATGCCTACACCGGCAAAACCCGCCCGGTCGGTTCCCTTTCCGGCGGCGAAAGCTTTTTGGCGGCGCTCAGCCTGGCTCTTGGCATCAGCGATACCATCCAGGAAAGTGCCGGCGGCATCAGCGTGGATACCCTGTTTGTGGACGAAGGCTTTGGCACGCTGGACGCCGACGCCCTGCAAAAAGCCATCGACACCCTGACTGCCCTTGCCGGTTCTGATAAGCTGGTCGGCATCATCAGCCACGTCGAAACCCTCCAGGACCGCATCCCCAAACAAATCCTGGTCCAAAAGACCAAATGCGGAAGCAAAGCCCAAGTAGAACTTGGTTAATTGGAAGTTAGGGGGGAGGAGTTAGGGCAATACCGCATAATTCTAAGTGCCGATACGGCGAGCGAGGTGCGGCAGCTGCCGGAGCGGTGCTTAAGCCGCAAGGCGGGAATTGTGCGGTGTTGCCTTAGGAGTTTATGGTGCGGCTTGCGCCGCGTATTAAAATCATAACACTCTTATACTCTCTCCGTTTCCTCACTTCTAATTATTGCCGCTTCCAAAAATTCCGTCCTTCAACTCCTAACTCCTACTTCCTACCTCCTAACTTATGAACCATCTTCTCCAATCTCAACTCCAATCCTATGCTTCCTCCGGGCTTTACCCCTTGCACATGCCGGGGCACAAGCGGCGGGTGGTGCCGGCACCGGGCCTGCCCGCCGGGTGGGATATGACCGAAGTTCCCGGCGTAGATGACCTGCACGATGCAGACGGCATTTTGGCCGATGCCATGGCCCGCACCGCCGCCCTGTGGGGGGCAAAGCGAACCTGGTATCTGGTCAACGGCTCCACCTGCGGCATTCTGGCCGCCATCCGGGCCGCTGTCGTCAGTTCCGGCCGCACCGCCGTCATCTGCGCGCGCAACTGCCACAAATCCGTTTACCACGCCATTGAGCTCAACCGCTTAACGGCACACTGGCTGGTGCCCCCCGTGGACCCGGCGTTCGGCATTTACGGCAGCATCACTCCCGCCATGGTAGCGGATGCCCTGCGCGCCTGCCCGGATGCCGCTGCGGTCATCCTTACCAGCCCCACCTATGAGGGTGTTTTGAGTGATCTTGCCGCCATTGCCGCTTTGTGCCACGCCGCCAACGTTCCCCTGATCGTGGACGAAGCCCACGGCGCGCACTATCTGCCACTAGCCGCCGCCCACGGCTGGCAGGGCGGTGCCATTACTGCCGGGGCGGATGTCATCATTCAAAGCCCGCACAAGACACTGCCCAGCCTGACCCAGACTGCCCTGCTGCACTGGAACAGTTCTTTCATTCCGCCGCAGGAGCTGGAACGCCAGCTGGATGTGTTTGAAACCAGTTCCCCCTCCTATCCGTTAATGGCCAGTCTGGACGGCTGCACCGGCCTGCTGGCCGAACACGGCGATGCCTGGTTTGCCGCCTGGCGTGCCCGCTTGCAGCGGTTCAGCGGCGCTGTGCGCCCACTGCGCCGCCTGCGCGTGCTCTGCCATGGGATGGATGATGTTTCTGCCCACCCCGGCTTTTTTGCCCACGATTCCGGCAAGATCCTCGTCAACGGTGCTGCTGCCGGGCTGACCGGCCCCGCCCTGGCGGAACTGCTGCGCCGGGACTGGCAGTTTGAAACCGAGATGTCCTGTGGTGCCAACGTGCTGGCCATGACCTCCCCCTGCGATGAAGAAACCGCCCTTGACCGTTTTGCCGCTGCCCTGTTGGTGATCGATGCTGCGGCGGCGCAGAACGCTCCCCTGCCCGCCTCGGCGCAGGTGCTGCCCACCCCCGGCCCAGCCGCCTGTTCCATCGCACAGGCGCTTTTTGCCCCGCACACCGCGTTGGCACTGCAACATGCCGTTGGCCGCACCTCGGCGGAGTATGTCTGGGCATATCCGCCGGGCGTTCCGCTGCTGGCACCGGGCGAAGTGATCACTCCGGAATTCATCGCGGCCTGCACCGCCCTTGCTGCCTGCGGCACCCACCTGCACCACACTGGCCTTGGCGGTGGCTCCACTTTGGATGTTCTGCCATAGCACCATTCCTGTTGTGGGCAAAAAACTGCCCGCCTCCCCGCAAAAATCCCCGCTTTTGCTTGACAAACCCTATGGTTTCCGTGTATATTTAATATAATCTATATTTATAGAAGAGGTGAAATTTCATGAAGCACATTCAGACTCTGAACACCCGCGATATGGCTAAGAGCCTCCAGAACGGCGGCTGCGGCGAATGCCAGACTTCCTGCCAGAGCGCCTGCAAGACCAGCTGCGGCATTGCCAACCAGCCTTGCGAGAAGAAGTAATTTTTACTCGAACTGGCTTTCTGCCGGGACTGCCTTTTACCAAAAAGGCGCTCCCGGTTCTTTTTATGTAACCCCACTTTGATTCGGATATGAGGAATAGTATGATCCATCAATATAAACTCAACGGCTACAACATTGTGCTGGATGTCTACAGCGGCAGCGTTCACGCCGTAGACGAACTGGCGTATGCCGCCATCGCTCTGGTCGATGCCGGCCACCCCCGCGCAGAAGCTGCCGACCTGCTGGCAAAGAAATATGCTGACCATCCCGAAGTGACCGCCGAGGACATCAACGACTGCTTTGACGATATCGAAGAACTGAAGGCCGATGGCAAGCTGTTTGCCGAAGATATTTACGCTGACCATGCCTTTGACTTCAAGAATCGTTCCACCGTTGTCAAGGCACTCTGCCTGCATGTGGCCCACACCTGCAATCTGAACTGCGAATACTGCTTTGCCGCCCAGGGCAAGTTCCACGGCCAGTCCGGCCTGATGAGCTTTGAGACCGGCAAGCGTGCGCTGGATTTCCTGGTGGAGCACAGCGGCACCCGCCACAACCTGGAGGTTGACTTTTTCGGCGGCGAACCGCTGATGAACTTTGAGGTCTGCAAACAGCTGGTTGCCTATGCTCGCAGCATTGAAAAAGAAAAAGGCAAGAACTTCCGCTTCACCCTGACCACCAACGGCATCGGCATCACCGATGAAGTCATTGAGTGGGCCAACAAAGAGTGCTACAACGTGGTTCTTTCTCTGGATGGCCGCAAGGAGGTCAACGACCGTTTCCGCAAGGATATTGCAGGCCGCGGCAGCTATGACCGCATTGTGCCCAAGTTCCAGCAGCTGGTCAAGGCCCGCGGCGGTAAGGGCTACTACATGCGCGGCACCTTCACCCATTACAACACCGATTTCACCAACGACCTGTTCCACATGGCGGATGATCTCGGCTTTGACGAGCTTTCCATGGAGCCGGTCGTGAGCAAGGCCGGAAGTCCCGAAGCCCTGACCGAAGCCGACCTACCCATCCTGTTTGACCAGTATGAGCTGCTGGCCAAGGATATGCTCCGCCGTGAAAAAGCCGGTCATCCCATCACCTTCTACCATTACATGATCGACTTGGCCCATGGCCCCTGCATTTATAAGCGCATTTCCGGCTGTGGTTCCGGCACCGAATATATGGCCGTTACCCCCTGGGGCGACCTGTACCCCTGCCATCAGTTTGTCGGCGACCCGGATTACAAGCTGGGCGATATCTGGAACGGCGTTACCAACACCGAACTGCGGGATGAATTCAAGCTGTGCAACGTGTACGCCCGCCCCGACTGCAAGGATTGCTGGGCACGCCTGTACTGCGCGGGCGGCTGCGCCGCCAACGCCCTGCACGCCACCGGCGATATCCACGGTGTGTATGAATATGGCTGCGAAGTGTTCCGCAAGCGCATTGAATGTGCCCTGATGATCAAAGTAGCCGAAAGCCTTGATCCCGAGCTGGCAGGCCGCGCCGCAACGGCAGCTCCTGCCACCGACGAGGACTGTGGCGACTGTTCCTCCTGCGAATAATTTCCTTTTCCCAGGGTGTATCTGAAAAGTCGAAAATATCGGCTGTTTCTTTGTTTTCAGATACACCTTAACCGCCGAGCCAGCAAAATCGGCGTTTCTTGTTTATCCCCGCACCAAATCTTCCATCAAATTCATCTGGCAAAGCCGGAATAAGGAGCGTAACTTGTATGGAATACCGTGTCTGCCGCAATAACCCTGCCCCCTATAATGACCTCAACGGCAAAATCAGCCTGCTGGGTCTTGGCACCATGCGCCTGCCCCTGCGGGACGCCGCCGACCAGACCAGCATTGACGAGGAAAAGGCACAGGAGATTTTTGATTATGCCTATGCCCACGGCGTGAACTATTTCGATACTGCCTACCCCTACCACGGCGGCATGAGCGAAAAGTTCTGCGGCAAAGCTCTGGCCAAGTATCCCCGCGCCAGCTATCACCTTGCCAGCAAACTGCCCGGCTGGCTGTTGAAATGCGATGAGGATGTGCCCCGTATTTTTAACGAGCAGTTGGCCAACTGCCGCACTGATTACTTTGATTTTTACCTCGCTCACTCTGTGCATGAAAGCAGCTGGCCCAATTACGTCAAGTACCACGCCTATGACCAGCTGAACGAGCTGCGCAAGGCGGGCAAAATCAAGCGGCTGGGCTTTTCTTTCCATGGCAGCGCTGAGCAGCTGTCAGAGATCCTTGCTGCAGGCGATTGGGATTTTGTACAGCTGCAGCTCAATTATTTTGACTGGGACTATCAGCAGAGCCGCAAAAAATACGAGCTGTGCGCCGCTGCCGGGCTGCAGGTCATCGTTATGGAGCCGGTGCGCGGCGGAATGCTGAACACCCTTTGCCCTGAAGCCGCCGCCCTGCTGCATCAGGCCGCCCCGGAAAAGAGCCTGGCCAGCTGGGCCATTCGCTGGGTTGCCAGCCTGCCCAATGTGCTGTGCGTACTTTCCGGCATGACTACCCTGGATCAGGTACAGGATAACGTGGCTTCCATGGATCCCTTTATTCCGCTTTCCACCACCGAGCAGGATACCCTCGCCCGTGCGCTGGATGTGTTCAAGGCCCAAAAGCTTGCCCCCTGCACGGCCTGCAAGTACTGCATGCCCTGCCCCGCCGGGGTCAACATTCCGGGCATGCTGCACGCCTGGAACGAATACCGCCTGTGTGGTGACCGCCTCGCTACCCTAAAAGAGGAATATGAGGACGCCCCCGCCGCCACCCGCGCCGAGCATTGCATCAAGTGCGGTGCCTGCCTGCCCAAATGCCCCCAGCACATCGACATCCGTTCCATGATGAGCACCATCTGCAATACGCTGTGATTTTTGGATTTACGGGGGATTTTTCAACCTTTTTGAAAAAAGGCTTCGGCGAAAACCTTTAATCCAATAGGTACAATCGTATAAATAAGGCGCACCACGGGGATTATTCTGTGGTGCGCCTGTTTTTTGTTGTTCCTGTTTATCATCCCTGCCTATGCGGAATTACAGCAGGTTCAACCTTTGCCACGAACTTTTTCCCGCCGTCCCATTCCGAATTCCTAATTTCTAATTTCTCATTTCTAATTCCTAATTTTTCCCCTCTCCGCGTAAAATGCCAAAAGCCCGATGTCAACACGGCATCGGGCTTTTGGATTTTCTGCATATAAAACGTTAAGGCAACACCGCACAATTCCCGCCTTGCGGCTTAAGCACCGCTCCGGCAGC
>ERZ1673703.1488-NODE-1488-length-18635-cov-16.871259_pt1 | contig 18635 bp, 10 predicted proteins | sample MGYA00580233_ERZ1673703 | MGnify/ENA primary metagenome ERZ1673703 (study PRJEB41218, sample SAMN15661748) | gut metagenome | host: Homo sapiens | place: Canada: London | collected 2015-08-20/2019-03-30 | study: EMG produced TPA metagenomics assembly of... | reverse complement strand
CCTATTTTCAATTTAGAAACGCATTATTTATCGTCCTACTAAAGTATAGCCCTCTGGGGACAATTCGATTGCCGTTACGGTTTCGCCAAACGAAGCCGCCCAGCTATCGAAATGTCCAAGATGAAGTTTCTGCAAGGTGTCATACTGCAAGTAGCGCATAATGGTATACAGCTCTACCATGCTGTTCGATACAGGCGTACCTGTTGCAAAGGTCACACCCTTGCCGCCAGTGATTTCATCGAGATACTGACATTTTGCAAACATATCCGAGGACTTCTGTGCATCGGTCTGAGCAATACCAGCGATGTTCCGCATTTTTGTGTAGAGGAACATATTTTTATAAAAATGGCTCTCGTCCACAAACAGGCGGTCAACACCAAGCTGCTCAAATGTAACTACATCATCCTTGCGGCTCTGGTCGTTCAGCTTCTGAAGTTTTGCCTGCAAGGTTTTCTTTGTTTTCTCCATCTGCTTGACCGTGAAACTCTTGCCATCGTCCTCTGCCTTTGCTTCTGCAATCGCAAAGGTAATGTCCTGAATCTGCCGCTCGATCATGGATTTCTGCCGTTCCGGGGAAAGCGGAATCCGCTCAAACTGCGAATGCCCGATAATGATAGCATCATAATCGCCCGTGGCAATCCGGGAACAGAACTTCTTTCGGTTGGATGGCTCGAAATCCTTTTTCGTTGCCACCAGCACATTGGCATTCGGATACAGCCGCAGGAAGTCTGCACCCCACTGTTCCGTCAGATGGTTCGGCACAACATAAAGATTCTTCTGCGCCAGACCCAGACGGCGGCTTTCCATGCCGGCAGCGATCATCTGGAAGGTCTTGCCAGCACCCACACAATGCGCCAGCAGCGTATTATTGCCATACAGGATATGCGCCACTGCATTTTTCTGGTGCGGCATCAGGCTGATTTCCGGGGTCATGCCCACGAACTTGATGTGACTGCCATCGTATTCACGGGGACGAATCGCATTGAACCGCTCATTGTAGACCTTGCAAAGTTCCTCTCTGCGGTCTAAATCCTTGAAAATCCACTGCTTGAACGCATCCCGAATCGCTTCCTGTGCCTGCTGCGCCAGCATGGTTTCTTTTTTGTTCAGCACTCTCCTTTCTTTTCCATCCTCATAGATGGTATCGTAAATTTTGGTATCCCGGAGATTCAGCGCATCTTCCAGCAGTCGATAGCCGTTGACCCGCATTGTGCCATAGGTGTTCGTCACACGGGGATTACTCCGGTCAAGTGACTTTCCGCTGATGTTCCATGCGCCGCTGATTTCCGAATAGGTAGCCTTGATGGAACTTCCGATATAGTAACTCGGCGTTTTGAACACCCGCTCCATGAAGTCCGTAATGTACTCTGCCTTGATCCAGTTTGCACCAAGCCGCACTTCAATCTCCGAAGCATTCAAATCTTTCGGCTGTACCCGCTTGAGATACTCGACATTGACCTGATACTCCGGGTGGTTTGCAGCAAAGGTTTCTGCCGTTGCCAGCTTTTCCCGGACATTGCCGGACAGATATTCGTCTGCCGTCACCCACGCCTGTGTGACAGGATTGCGGAAGATAACGCCCGCCAGTTCTTCGGTCACTTCCTGTTCTGTCTTTCCGCAAAGTTCAGCCATAAACAGTACATCGACCTTTGCTTTTTCTCCGATGGAGAGTGCCAGAGCTTCACTCGGCGTATCCACAGAGGTCACAGGTTCCGGCTTGCGAATGGTGCGCTTAGTAAAAATATCTGCCAGCCGCTTGAGGTTTTTATCCTCATCCAGAATCTCAAGAGATGCCAGCAGACAATAGCTGCTGTCCTGCCGGAATGCCCGTTTGTTTGCGGTGCTGTTGATCAGACCATACTGCGCTGTGAACCGCTTATACTGGTCTTTCAGCTTTCCTTGCAGCAGTTCCACTTCGGCATCTGTACCATCGTACAACTGGCAGTCCAGCAATTTCTGTGTGGTTTCCCGCAGAGCGATCATTCCCAGCACACGCTCCGCCGTGACCGCAGGCAGGTCAACCTTGTTCATGTAGGAGTTTTCACGGTAATAAACCTGTCCATCCACGTTGGTGTAACTGAAATTCTTCACGTTCGGGTCTGCCGGGAGCGGTTCTGCGTTCTGGTCAAGTTCATCGTCCGTGATTTCCGGCTCTGTGATTTCCGCATGGATGTTCTCAACTGCTGCTTTCAACTGCTGGGCAAGGTCTGCGCCCTCGATGGGCTTGACCGTGGTTTCCTGCTTGCCGTACTGTGTACTTTCAGTCGTGATCTCACCCAGCACCATTTCAGGATGCTGCGCAAAACACTGGTTGATGGGGTATCCCTCCGGCGTTGTGCCAAGGTCTACCCACTCTGCCCGCTCCACTGCCGCCCGGTCACGCTTTTGCAAAAACAGGATGTCCGCTACTACGCTTGTATTGGCATTGCGCTGGAACGCATTGTTCGGCAGGCGAATTGCACCGACCAGATCAGCACGGTTGGCAAGATACTCTCGGACAGAGGAATCCTTTTTGTCCATCGTGCCGCTGGAAGTGACTACCGCCACCACGCCGCCCGGACGAACAAGGTCAAGACTCTTTGCAATAAAGTAATCGTGGATGAGGAAGTTGTGGCGGTCATACCGCTTATCCGGCACTTTGTAATTGCCGAACGGCACGTTGCCTACCACACAGTCAAAGAAGCTGTCCGGGAACTGCATCGTTTCAAAGCCCTGCACGGCAATCTTGTTTTTCTGATAAAGCTGCTGTGCAATGCGCCCTGATACGCTGTCCAGCTCTACACCATACATCTTGATGTTTTCCATGCTTTCAGGCACAAGACCCATGAAATTGCCGACACCACAGGACGGTTCCAGCACATTACCTTTGCTCAGTCCCATATTGGAAAGGGCTTCATACATTGCCTTGATTACCGTGGGAGAAGTGTAGAAAGCATTCAGCGTAGATGCCCTCGCTTCGCTGTACTCATCTGCCGGGAGCAGAGATTTCAGTTCCGCATACTCTTTCGACCAGTCTGCATTCTTCTCATCAAATGCCTGCGGAATGCCGCCCCAGCCGACATACCGGGAAAGAACTTCCTGTTCTTCTGCGGTTGCCTGCCGCTGTTCTGCATCCAGCGTTTGCAGCAGCCGGATGGCTTCGATGTTTGCTTTGAATTTTGTCTTGGCTCCTCCTGCGCCAAGATCATCGTCTGTGATGTGGAAATTGATAGGCTCCTGTTTCGGCTGTGCAGGCGGCTTCTGTACGGTATCGGTATCCAGTGGAAGATTCTTTTCTTTCCGTGCCTGGTTGACCTCTTCCGGGGTCATAGGCCTACTGGTAAGAGGATTCAAAACATCGTCCACTGCCGAACGATGGATGGCATCTGTCCGGGTCTGCACATCCGCGATCAGCTGCATCTGTTCCGGCGAGAAGTCGGGATTCAGCAGTTCTTCTAACTCGCCGCCCGATTCTGCCACCGAATAGATCACATCCATCTGCTCCGGGGAAAAATCCTCGTAAGCCACACCAGCATTGTGTAGAGCAGTAAAGACTGTGGTTTCTATCGCTTCTTTCATCGGCACGTCGGCCTGTTCGTACAGATGCCGAATGTACTCCAGCGGTTCCGTTCGGAAGATCGGATACCGGGCTTCTTTCGCAAGGGTCATGTCCTGCAAGCTGACCGTCCCCTGCTCAAAGTTGACCGAATCCACACGGAACTCTCTATCGTCCAGTTCAATGATGGTATTGACTGGCAGATATTCCTCTCTGCGGAAATACTTTGTCTGCGCATGGGTTCCATCTTCCTGCTGGCCGGACAGATAGACGCTCTCCCCCTGCTTCCAGAGCTTCATTGCCTGAAAAGCCCACTGTTCACGTGGAAAACCAGACACCTCAACCTTGCCGAGTGCGGTTTCCTTTTCCAACAGCTTGCTGCCAAGAAGTTCTGAAACGCGCTTTGCATCCTCGCCGTAGAACTCAAAGTTGCTGTACTGCTCATAGCCGACCAGAGCATCCGGGTAACGCTCTTTCAGCGCGTTATATTCGTTTACGGCATCCAGCGGCAGGGGCTGCAAGGTCGGCTCAACGGCCTTTTCTTCCGCTGCATACGGAACCATAATGCCGCGCACCCACTGCGGTGCGTCCTTGCTATCCTGATACAGTGCAACGGCATCCCGTCTGTCCGTAATAACGTCCTGATAGGTGCGCTGGAAAATATCTTCTACCAACCAGTCTTTGAAGTTTTCCCAGTTCTGGCTTGCTTCCAGATACAGCGGAGCAGTTTTCGCATTCTGCTCGAATAGCTCGTCAATCTTGTTCCGAAGTTCCTTTTCCGCTTCGTCTGCATCCACATCGCGGTCGCGGAGATACGGATAGATTTCACTCTGCTGCACCGCATCCAGCATGGAATACAGACATTCTTTGTAAACACAGCGACTATCTTTCAATGCAGATTCCTGCCCTGCCAGAAGATAATCATTCAGCGGATTCTTTGCCAGTTCTGCATCATACTGGTTCGGTCGAAGCACCCGCGCCGCCCATGCAGGACGCTCCATATCTTTCAGATAGATCAGAGAATCCGTAACACGTTCGATTTTATAAAGGCGGTCATCTTCCAGATAGAGATAATCCCCGACATTTCTGCTGTACTTTGCCGCCTGCTTCTGGGGTTCTTCAACCACTGCGGTGGTTGAATGCTCTTTCGATTCCTGTTCTTGCGCCCAAATATCGAAAAGCGATATTTGTCCTGTCTCAGAAACAGAAATCTCAACAGCCTTTTTCTTTTCCGGGAAGATCGTGTACGTTCCCTCAACATACTGGTGCAGTTCAGCAACCGTCCTTGATTTTTCCGCATATTCCGGGGAATCCAGCGGCACGGAAAGAAGTGCTGCATCCATCTTTTCCAGAAGCTCTACCGCCTGTTCCGGGTCAGCCAGCATGGTGGGCAGTTTCTTTCTGGCATCCTCATTCAGCAATTCCCGCTTAAATGGACGCTCTACTTCATCGGGCAGACGATGGTAGAAACCGATTACCCGATTTGCCATCTGCTCACGCTCGTAACTCGGCATCCGGCTGTAATCCGCAGGCTTCAGATACAAACTCTGGTCAATGAGCTTTGCAACTCGTTCAGCCGCCTGATTCCAGTTCAGCTTTACCAGCGCATCCGGCTTTCCATAGATGCCCCGTGCCAGTTCAAGACCTCTGCCGTCATAGCTGGCATGGGAATTATCTGCACGGGAAAGTGCATGACTGCTGCCGCCCACACCGTATCGGTCTTTCAGAAATGCCGCGCGTTCTGCTTTCTCTGTATGGGTAAGGAAGAAACTGTACGTTGCCAGCCTGCCATCCGAATACGGCCCGCCGCCTGCAAGGAAAGCATTGATCTCATCTTCCGTGATAAAGACTTCCTGCTCATTCCACTGAAAGCCCTCTCTTGCCTGATACGTCTGGAACGGGAGGGCAAACTTCTGAAACTGTTCGGATACTTTGTCCGGGCGATAGAACGGCATCCGCATCACGCTTTTATCTTCGGCGTAGGCTTCTGCCAGTCCCAAAAGACGTTCGTTCAGGTCAGCCAGAAATTCCGGCTGGTCAATCAACTTTGCAAGTCGTTCTGTAAGTTCCGGGTATCCGCCGGAGAAGATGGACGTATCGGCAAAGACCATCTCTGCCACGCCCTCTGCCATATCGCGTTCCATATAGCTCAGGGCTTCTGCGTGTTCATGCAGAGCATTGCCACGGGCTGCATCCAGGACAGACTTTGGTGCGTACTCTCCCTGCTGCAAAAGCTGATGGATTCTGCCGCTGACATCTTCCCAGGACAGAAATGCTTTGTTTTTGGGGTCGTTCCGAACCGTATCGCCAACGGCAATCTGCATACCCAACTCATCGAACCAGACCGCATATTTTGTGCCACCGATCTCAAAGCCCTTGCCGCCCTCGCCATACTCTTTTTTGACGAAAGCGGTATACTCTTCCGGGGTCTGTTCGGTCATAAAGTTATAGATAAGGCGGAGCTGGCTTTTGCTTCGATTGCTTCCCGTCCGCAGGATTTCATCCACAACTTCTGCCGGAATCGTGATCTCATCGGCATACTGGGCCTGCATCGGGGCTTCGATTGCCCGAATCTGCTGTTCCACGGTCGGCAGACTGGGCAGAGAAAAAGCAGAGGCAATTTCTTCCTCTGCTTCGCTCAAATCCTGTTCGGTTGTGTCAGCGGTTAGTTGTACACCAATTCCTTCAGCACGATCTCTTCCGCCATCGCGGTCAGATTGTTCTGATGTGCCACCCATGCCATCTGTTCGGTTTCCTTGTTCGGAGCCGGATACTTCTCGTTCAGGCTCTCGATCAGTTCTTCCATCCGGTTCTCCGCCTGCTCGTCGATCTGCGCCAGATGCTGATTCAGCCTGCCGCTCATCAGCATACTCTGATACCAGTTCTTCTTGTTTTCCCTCAGATAAGTCCTGCGCAGCATCCCGTACTTCCCAATGCTCATCGGCTCGTCCTGTACGGTCAGGTTCGGAAACAGGTAGTCCCCCTTGCGGTGATAAGTCAGTTCCATACGGTTTTCCTCCTTCAGTGATGTTCGTTTCAGTTTCGTGCTTTAATGTGCTAAAGTCCGTACTGGTATTATACAAGCTGTCGGCAGTTTTTGCAAGATGTTCTGTGACTTCTTTTCGGTAAATTTTCTGCATTTCCCGTCCGATGTCACGGAGAACTGCTTCACACTGTTCCGAAACGGCATTGCCCAGGAAGGTCAAGACCGGAAGTTGGTTGAAATCCACGATACGGATAAAATCCTCATCGTCCAGCACTTCCAGCGGTTCCTGTTCGCAGCGTCGGGAAAGGGTATAGAAAATACTGTTGGTCATTAACTCCCGGAAACGGACACGGAGGTTATCTTCATCCAGTCCTTCCAGAAAAGTGTCTGCCACCTCATATTCCAGACCCTCCATCGCTTCTTCCAGATTTTCAGCGGTCAACTGCTGTGCCAGTTCCATCAGCGCAGCATTCATGCTGTCCGTCTGCGTCAGAGCATAAGTATCTGCCAGATGGTCGAGGATCATCTGCTGGTGTTCCGAATCATCAATGCGCCAGAGGATCGGCGTTCTGCCGCCCTGCACCAAATGCGTGTCCGCAATGTCGAACACATAGCGCAGCTTTGCCCGTGGGCTGGCATCGTCCAAAAGCGCAATGCCTTTTGCGCCACGGTTTACCCAGCGGTTCATTTTCTTGTTCCAGACTTCCAGCTCTGCACAGGCGGTCGCATCAGGACGCTGGGCATGGATCAGCAGAGTATCTTTGAACGAATAGCGGTACAGCCGTGCCGCCACATCTAGATAGTTCATCCAGTCTTTCGGAGAATTGCTTACCCACCGTGCGTTCTGCTGGGCAAGTTCCCGAATATCGTTAAATTTCGCCAATCGTTCCCTCCTTACTTCTTAGCTGGTGTTTTCGGAAATTCAAGACTGTACTGCGCCCTGCCATTTTCTATTGCCATAACAAGGTCTGCGGCAAAGGTCTTGTCCTTTTTGGCAGAGTAGAAGTCTTTTGCATAGGTACGTCCTTTCTTCAAAAGGTCAGTTGCCATCTTCTTTGTGAGCGTCTTTTTCATGCCGGAAAGGTATTTACTTTCTTTCCAGAGGGCAAATTTACAGTCCCGGTCAGAGCAATAGAAATTCAGCTTGCCTTCACAGACGGGCTTTCCACATACCGGGCAGTTCCCGATAGATACCTTATTATAAATAGGTAATTCCTGTACGGTCGGAATTTGCCGGAGGTCTGCCAGCATTCGTTCCAGCAATCCACCGATGCCCTTCATAAAGTCGGCGGGCTTTGTTTCGCCCCGTTCCATCCGCAGCAGTTCATTTTCCCACTCAGCGGTCATGCTGGCCGATTTCAGGTAATCCGGGATATTTGCGATTGCCGTAACTCCCTCTGCACTGGGAAGAATCTGCTTGCCTTTGCGTTCCACATAGCCGGAAGATACCAGCTTTTCCAGAATCGCTGCACGGGTCGCAGGTGTTCCCAGTCCTTTCTTTTCCGTGTCTTTTTCAAACTCCTTGTTGCCTGCGCTTTCCATTGCAGAAAGCAGGGTGTCTTCGGTAAATGCTTTCGGCGGGGATGTAAAGCCCTGCTTTTTCTCCGCGCTTACCACAGGAATCACCTCGCCCTGTTCCAGTTTCTTGGGGAATGCCATATCCTTGCTTTTTTCCTGTTCTGCAAACGGAACAGGCATTGCGGTATGTCCCGCCTGCAAGACATTTTTGTATTTTGCAGTGAATTTCCTGTCCTGACAGCATACTGTTACCAGAACATCTTCATAGATGTATGGCGGCTGTACTGCCTGTTGCATCTTCCAGACGATGAGAGCAAAGACCTTTTCCTTATCCCCGGACAGGCTGTTTGACCCACGCTTGCAGCTTTCCAGTGTCGGCAGAATCGCATGGTGGTCAGTGACCTTTTTGTTATTGACCACCTGCTTTACTCCATCTGCTTCGCCGCCATAGTGTTTGAGCAAATCTGCCATGGTCTGCTGCATATCTTCCGTGATGTACTGGCTGTCCGTCCGCGGGTATGTCACCAGCTTTTCTTCGTACAATTCCTGTACGATCTTCAAAGTCTGACTGGCGGTAAAACCATAATAGCGGTTAGCTTCTCGCTGCAAGGTCGTTAAGTCATACAGCTTCGGCGCAGACTGTTCTTTCCGTTTGCGCTCGATGCTGCCAACTACGGCACACTGACCATCACAAGCTGCCTGCATGGTATCCGCATCCTGCTCCTGTGCCATCCGTTCCGATTCTGCCACGATGCCATTTCCTGTGATTTCTACTTTGTAATACGGCTCTTTCACAAAGTTCTGGATTTTGTTCTGCCGTTCCGTCAGCATTGCCAGTGTCGGAGTCTGCACCCGTCCAATGTTCTGCCGCCTGCCGTATTTCTTGGTAAAAGCCCGTGTGCCGTTCATACCAATCAGCCAGTCTGCCTTTGCCCTGCACTCCGAAGCGGCAAACAGGCTGTCATACTCTGCGCCATCCTTTAAGGAATCAAAGCCCTGCTGGATAGCGGAATCTTCCATGCTGCTGATCCACAGCCGTTTGACCGGGAGTTTGCTGCCTGCCAGACCGTACACACGGCGAAATATTGCTTCGCCCTCACGCCCTGCGTCGCAGGCATTTACCACATAATCAAAATCTTTGCTTCGGAGGAGCTTTCGCAGGATATTGAAATGCGCTTTCTTATCTTCCGAAACCAGCAGCTTCCATTCTTCCGGGAGAATCGGAAGATCATCAAACCGCCAGCTTTTATAGCGTTCATCGTAATACTCCGGGGCTGCATACTCTGCCAGATGCCCCAGACACCAGCTCACCACGCAATCCCCACCCTCCAGATACCCGTCCTCATGTTTGTATGCACCGATCACTTTCGAGATGGAACTTGCCACACTCGGCTTTTCTGCTATCACAAGATATTTCATGTATCCTCCTGCTTGTTTGAAAAAAGCAGGGACAGTCCGAATCAGACCATCCCTGCACCACTAGATTATACGGTTTTTCTATTATTCTTCGGTTTCTGCGTCCTGCCCTGCTTCCTCATCCTCATTCTTTGTCGGCAGAGCTTCATATTCCAGATTCTCTTTCGATACTTCCGGCTCACTCTGCTTCGGCTTATAAATGTAGAAATAGAAGAATGCGCCTGCACCGCCTACACCCATAACAAATACGATTGCCAGAATCTTGGTCAGCTTTCCATCGTCCTGTTCCGGCTCTTCGATCTCGACATCCGGTTCCGGCTCAGGTTTGGTTTCCGGTAGCACGACTGCCGGCTTCTCTTCTTCCTTGCCGTTGCGTTCCTCATCGGTCAGAAACTCCTGCAAATCGTATTCGTCGATCATGGAGAGCATATACACATTCTCGCTGTTCCTTGCCCGGTCGATCACTAGAAAAAAGGTATTTCCGCCCTTGGTCTTGACCGTGAAGAACTCCTTACTGGAATCGTCCGTAATGTTATCCTCCACCTCACCATTGCCCGCAATGGTGAACGGAATCTTCTCTTCCTCGGTGGGTTCCTCTTCCTCAATGACCTGTGCAGGCTCTTCCTTGACTTCCGGCTCCACATAGGCAAATGCCGGAGTGGAAAAGCCTACCGCCATCAGCAGGGTCAGCACTGCACTGGGAATCACAATACCCAGCTTTTTAAGCATCTTTCGCAATCACATCCTCCATTTCTGCTTCTTCCGAAGTCTTATTCTCGTTATTCACGGTTGTCTGGAACGTCACATTCCCCGCCTGGATATTTTCCAGCAGCGCCAACAGGTCACGCCCGCCCAGCTTTGTGCTGCGGATAGCCCGAACGATCTCATTGTCCTCTTCCTTTTTCTGTGCAGCCCGGACATTTCTCAGGTACTCTTCCAGTTCCGCGATCTTGCTTTCGGTTTTCTCTGCATCATTCAAAAACTTCTTCAGCTTTTTGCTCATCTAGCTTCTCTCCTTTCCTCTACTTGATTCTGCCAAAACCAAGGAAGTGGTTCTGCCAGTAGGTCGAATTGATGCTGGTATAAGAAATCGGGTCGCCGCAGTGAATCATCATGCCGTTGCCAACATAGATGCCAACGTGCGACGCGCCGACGGTATTATAGGTTTTTTCAAAGAAGATCAAGTCACCCGGCTGTGCATTTGCAGGAGAAACGTAGCTGCACTTGCCGCGCAGTCCGTTTGCTGTCGTGCGTCCGACATTCCAGCCATTGCCGCAGTTATTGATGACCCAGCAGACAAAGCCAGAGCAATCAAAACTGGTGCTGGGCGAACTTCCGCCCCACACATACGGCATACCCAGATACTTTTCGGCTTCTGCAATCATCCTTGCAAACTTTTCATCCGACAGGGCTTCTTCTGGAATATCATATCGGAAACCACCGCCGGAACTGCCGCCTGTTCCACCCGAACCGCCAGAGCCAATGCTTCCTGTTGTGCCGCCGCTGTATGTAGGTGAGCCTGCGCCAAACAGTTCCGGGCGATTGCCATAGGTCAGATTGTAGGCATCATACCGCCCAGTCTGCTTCCGATCCATGTTCTTTCTGGCAATGGTGTCAAAGCCCTTGTTCTTCAGCAGGACGTTGAGGATTTTGTACTCGTACTCCACTTCTTCCTGATAGGTATAGGTTTCCATGCTGACGTTTCCAAAAGCGTCAATCGTTGGCCGAATCCCTACTCTGGTTTTCATGCGTGTGCGAATCTCTATCGTTTCCCAGACTTTCAGGAGATACTGCTGCTCAAACAGCGACTTGATGACGGTTTTCACCTGTCCTCTGGTGAACTGCTCATATACGGCAGTCAGATGAGATATCAGCTGATACGGGTCATGCCCGATCTCATCCAACTGGTAACGGTATTCGTCATAGCCGGGATGCGTGGACTCCATCTGCCGTATCTGCTCATCCAGCTTCTTTTCCAGTTCCAGATAATCTTCTTCTGCACCTTTCATGTCAGCATCCTTACTAGGATACGTCGTTCCGATAAAGGTGCTGCCCGTTCCCTGGATCGCTGCGGAACAGCTTGAAAATGTGCCCATAATCAGCATGAGCATCAGTGCTGCGATGCCAAGTCCCGCCCACAGGGTCTTGTTCTGCACAACGATTTCCTGCACCGCCGCTTTTGCTTTTTCGGCAAGCGTGTTCGCCGCCGTTGCCGCCTGCTTGCTGGCAGCGTTTCCAGCTTTCCGACCTCGCTTGGCTGCTGCATAGGCATCCTTATACTGCTTTTTCTGATAGAATTTTGAACCGACTGTCTTTGTTGCTTCACCTCCTGCGGCAGTCGGTGGTGGCAGGTGCGGTTTCTTTTTCAGTGACGTTTCTGCCACTTCTTCGGCCATGCCGCCCTCACTCTCCGAAAATTTCAGACGGCTGGATTTTTTCTCAACCTCGACTTTCTTCTCAGCTCTGGCAGATTTTTCTCTGGTCTTTTTCCTGCCTTTAGAGAAGCGGTACAATCCTTCCAGCGTTTCTTCGCTCTTGTGCGCCGACTCCACGCCGGAGTTTTCCTTTTCGACCTGATGCACCTTGTTATGGGCAAAACCAGTGGCGGTATCCACTCCTTTCTTCGCCACCTTCTTAATGCCCAGCCCTGCGCCCCGGACGATGCCGCCCTGCTGCTCATCATCAAAGGATAAGCGGCCCTTTTTCTTGGGTGCAGGCTCTGCATCTTCGTCTACAGGCTGAGCATCTTTTTCTTTCGCTTTGCCATCCTCCTGATGGGCTTTATAATACTCTGTACTCTGTTTGGCTGTGCTGCGCCGTGGCTTTTCCTCCTCTCCCTCCTCGACATCCATGCACACCTCTTCTTCCACAACAGGGGTTTCTTCTGCACTTTCCACAGCGTCTTTTTCCGAATCTTCCTGCTTCGGCGGTTCTTCTGCAACTGCGGACTTGGTTTCCCCGGTGCGGAGATTCTCTTCCACCAGACCGTCTTTGGTCATTTTCTGGACGATTTTATCTCTGCCCCGGAATCGCTTGTCTGCCATTGGATTCACCTCCCATCCGGCAGGAAACTCACGCGATCAGAGTTGCATGAGTCTCCCACTTATCGAGAATGCGCTCCAGCTCTCTGGCAAAAGCGATCAGCCGGGAATTGACCTCTGTGCGGTCGATGTAGCCCCGTTCTTCCATGTGGAATCCGTGGGTCAGTTCATCTGCCAGTGCGCCGACTGCGTAAAAGTCCTCCAGCACCGTATGCACCACCGATTCCTCATCGTGGAAATTCAGCATTTCCACTTCCTGATAAGGCGGGCTGGAATCGCCATCGTATTTTGCCGCCTCAGCACGGTCATGCAGCTTCAGGATCATCTGGCTCAGTTTTTTCTCATTCATCATGCGTCTTTCTTCTCCCTGTATTTTGCAATTTCATTCGGTTTCGTGGTCATAAGGCCATAAAGTTTCAGCGAAGTATCGAACTTATCCTTGAACGGAATAATGGTATTGCCGTAGAACAGCAACCCCTCGCCCTCGTTGCTGTTCGTCACATAGGAAAGCTGGAATGGCGAAATGTTGAGCTGCTTTGCAAGAATCTGCCTATCACCGGATGCCTGAATCAGCATATAGATGAAATCGCTGTTCTCAAAGATGTTCTCGATCTCCCGGCTGGCAAGCAGATCTTTGATGTTCTGCGTGATGCCCGTAGGGATGCCGCCCCATTTTCGGAAACGCTTCCAGATTTCAACACTGTATGCGGCAGTCTGCTCTTCCTTTAAGAGCAAGTGGAACTCATCAATGTAGTATCGTGTATTTTTCTTTGCATTGCGGTTGATGGTAACACGATTCCACACCTGATCCTGCACGATGAGCATACCCAGCTTTTTGAGCTGCTTGCCCAATTCTTTGATGTCAAAGCAGATAAGGCGGTTATCCAGTTCCACATTCGTCTGGTGGTTGAACACCCGCAGCGAACCATTGACGTAGATTTCCAATGCCGTGGCGATACGCTGCGCCTGCCGTTCTTTCTGCTCCCGCAGGCAGTCATATAAATCACCGAGAATCGGCATATTTTCCGGTTTCGGGTCATTCAGATATTTCTGATAGACCAGCGGCAGGCATCGGTCAATGACAGATTTTTCTTCCGGCTCCATGCCATCCCGTGCGCCCATGATAAGCTCACACAGGGAAAGGATGAAATCCGATTTCATGCCAAGCGGGTTATCATCGTCCGCATAGTTCAGGTTAATGTCCATCGGATTGATGTAGTCCCGGCTGGTGGATGAGATATGAATGACCTGCCCGCCCAGGGCTTCGACCAGCGGATAATACTCGCCTTCCGGGTCTGCGATGATAATATCGTCCGTTGTCGTGAAGAACACGTTTGTCATTTCACGCTTTGCGCTGAACGACTTACCACTGCCCGGTGTTCCAAGAATCAGACCGTTCGGGTTTTTGAGCTGTTTGCGGTCTGCCATAATCATGTTGTTGGACACTGCGTTCAGACCGTAATAGAGGGAATCGCCCTCCATGAAAAGTTCCTGCGTGGTGAACGGCACGAAGATGGCGGTGGAAGTTGTAGTCAATGCCCGCTTGATGGGAACCAGATTATTGGCCAGCGGCAGACTGCTCATAAGCCCCTGCTCCTGCATATAGTCCAGTCGATTCAATGTGCAGTTGAACTTCTGAGCGATACCAGCCGTCTGAAACACTGCACTATCCAGCTCCTGTTTGGTTTTCGCAGCATTGAGGAACAGCACCGTAATAAGGAACATACGCTCATTGCGGCTCTGCAAATCATCCAGAATCTTCTTGGCTTCACCACCATAAGTTGCAAGGTCACTCGGAATAATTTCCATATCATAGCCGGAACGCACCGCCTTTTTCTGTTCCTCAATCTTCATGCGGTCAAGGTCTGTGATCTTGCCCTTGATGAGTTTGATTGCCTTGAGCTGGTCTACCGACTGCACATGGATGCTGACCACCAGATTCTTGTCCATGTCCAGAAACTCTGCTAGAACCTTATCAGTCAGTTCCGGGGCAAGGATGTTCAGATAGGATACTGCGCCGATAGTATCTCCCATCTGGAAGTCCTTGCCGCTCTTGAACAGAAAACTGGTCGGAGCAATGAAGTCCTTGGTAGTCATGCCGCTTTGCAGGATGCGGTCATAGCTGAACTCAAACTTCCGTTCTTCCTCCTGATGGAACATCTCGTACATGATCTGTAAGCGTTCCACACCATTCAGCGGATATGCTTTTACGCCCAGCACCTTGAAATTGTTGAGAATATCGGTTTCGATACGCTCCAGCCGGGGCTTTGCTTCTTTCACGCTTTTGGCTTCAATGCTGAACGTGATGTACTTCGTCCGAACCAGACCGTTGTTGCCCTTGGCAAGCTGCTGTTTCAACATCTGCGCATATTCCATGCGCACATCATCGAACTGGTCATGCTGCGGCTCAATCTGAATGACCTTGTTGTATTCGCTCATATCACTTTTGTGGTTAATGAACGAAAGCTGAAAGCGGATGCTGGAATCAAAGTAGTTGAGGAAGTCACACCAGCTTTCAAAAATGGTGTTCTTATCTTCGTTTTGCGCGAGCTGATAGTTGATGTCATAGAAGCGGACGGTTTTGGAATACAGATGTTCCTCCACCCGGCAGATGCCGTCCCGCCCCATTTCCAGATACGGAATCGACCGCTGCACGGTCAAGTGATGCTCTTTCTTCTTTTTTGCTTCTGCCTTTGCAGACGGCTTGAAGAATTTCTGGAAGATGCCGCCGAACAGCGGCTTCTTATCCTTTTCTTTTCCCAATAATGCCTCCCTTCTTCACTTTTGGTGTTACAGGTTTCTCCGGCTCATATTCGTACAGATTTTCGATCTCGTAGCGGCGAACCGCCGGACGTTTGAAACGGACATTGATGAAGTTCGTCAGGATGGTTTCAAGGTGCATCCCGTTTTTCTCGAACAGCGCAAAGAAAAATTCCGGGAGCATCAGCAGCACCATGCCCGCCGCCGCGTTGCTTGTGCCAAGTGTTCCCCGTGTGAGAAAGTAGAACGGAACACCGATGGATGCCGCAAAGCCCATACAGACGAGCTGCCGCTTTGTCAGGTTGAGAAAGACCTTGTTTTTGACTTTGGACAGGTCTTTCGGAATCGTCACATAAGCCATTCTTCACCATGACAGCCAGACACGCCGCCGGGATACGGCTTTTGTCTGCTGTCTTTCCTTTCCTCGGATTTTCCCGGTTTTAGTGACTGCCGAAGATCTGTTTGGACAGACTTCCCGTTTTCATCAGGCTGAAACACAGAATCACGGTATACGCTGCAACGCCGATCAGCGCGGAGTGCATATTGCTGGAAATCCGCACCGAAGAAATCAGTGCTGCGTAAATCGCCACACAGACCATCATTAGAAATGCCTGAAATGCAAGGGCGAACAGTCCTCTGAAATAGTTGGTTCCTACATGACCCCATTCACGGTTGCTCATCGTTGCGAACGGGATCGGGGCAAGCGATGTATAGAGATAAATCTCTATCATGCGCCCATAGACAATGACAGTTATCACCACCGACATAATTTTCATGCAGAAGCTGACAAGGAAGGTTTCAAGAGCCAGCACTACCAGTTCACCGATCTCCATGGTTGCCATCGCCGCCTGCATCTGCATGGACAGCGAACTAACATCAATGGCAGTCTCGCCGTTGATGATACCGGAAGCCGAATTAACTACCGATTGTCCAACGTCAAAGACTGCCATTGTAATTGTGAACGTATTGCTGACCAGATAGATTGCGACCCATGCCTTGACAAAATACTTGAAGAACATCCATGTATCTACATCATGCAGGTTGTTTCGCTCGGTCAGCATCGAGATCAGCTCATAGCAGAGTACCAGAGTGATGATGATTCCGGCAATCGGAACTACCACCGACTCTGATAAGTTCTGAATCATACTGAAAACGCTGCTGTTCCAGTTTTGTGGAGTGCGTCCAACCTGAGCCGCGATCTCACTTGTCTTTTCATTGACATCCGTGAACATCGTACTCATGTTGGACTCCACCATTCCTGTCAGAAGTTCCCGCATCCATTTTTCGATGGCTGCAAAGATATTATCGAACAATGGCGGGAGTACCTCCTATCGCGGGTGCTTAGCCGAACAGGCCAGAGAGCAGAGGAATCAGCTGCGTACCGATGAGGATCACGCCGCCACCGCTCATGAGCTGCTTCATGCCCTGAGACTTCGCTTGTGTGTGGTAAAGAAGCAATAGAAGTGTAAAATTTTTTGCCGTTCCTATCCGGCACTTGCGCAAGGTGTCGGATAGGTCGGGCATTATTCGTCGGGAAGTTCTACCTTGCCGACAAAGCTGTAATAAATATCAATGTCCTGTCTGCGTGTGCCGTTCTCGTCATAGCTGCACTCATGGACAACGATTTTTTCAATAAACTCCCGCAGCAGGGTATGGGTCAATTCCTCAAAGCTGGTGTACTTGCGGACAACTTTCATAAACTTTTCCGCATTGACCGTGGCTTCCTGTGCCTTTGCAAGTTCCGCTTGCAGTTCGGCGGCACGGCTCTTGACCTGTTTCTGCTCGGCTTCATAGTCTGCGGAAAGTTCTGCAAAGCGTTCATCAGAAATACGCCCGGTCACGCTGTCCTCATAAAGCCGCTTGAAGATAGCAGACAGTTCCGCAATTCGCTTTTCGGCTGCGTCCAGTTCCTTTCGCTTGGCAGCGTTGCGGCGTTTGCCACCGTCCTCGTTCTGCTCGATCAGCAGCTTCATAAACTGCTTTTCGTGCTTGGCTGCATAACTTGTCACTTTTTGCAGATTGGCAGTCACACCCGCTGTCAAAAGGTCGGTGCGGATAAAGTGTGCGGTGCAATCGTGGGTACGCTTCTTGTAGTTGCCGCAAATGTAGCAATCCTGTTTTCGGGTTTTGTTCTCATATCTCTGCTGATAGAGGACGCTCCCGCAATCGGCGCAGAACAGCAAGCCGGAGAACAGACCGACTTCATCATAGCGGTTTGGACGCTTGCGCTGCTTGCGTAATTCCTGCACACGCTCCCATGTGGCAAGGTCAATGATTGGCTCATGGGTATTCTCGAAAATGACCTGTTTTTCTTCGGGATTTTCCACGCTTGATTTGACCTTGTAGGACACTTTCTCGGTCTTGAAGTTTACCGTATGCCCCAGATATTCCTTGCGTTCAAGGATATGGACAATCGTGTTGGTCGCCCACTTGTAGGGATAATCGGGGTAGTAACGGCGTGTGCTGCCTGTCCTGCGGTATTCCAATGTACCCGGTGTGGGGATTTGCTGCTCGGTCAACACACGGGCAATTTTGGTTGGACCGTTCCCGGCAAGGCACAAGCTGAAAATCTGCTTGACCACTGGGGCGGCTTCTTCGTCCACGATAAAGCGTCCATCCTCGCCTTTGAGATAGCCATAGACCGGCTGACTTGTGATAGGCTTGCCACTCATGCCTTTGCTGCGGAAAACTGCCTTGATTTTCTTGCTCGTATCTCTCACCATCCATTCGTTGAAGATATTACGCAGAGGGGCAAAATCATTGTCGCCCTGTGCACTGTCCACTCCATCGTTGATAGCGATAAAGCGAACGCCCCTTTGTGGGAAAATCATGTCCGTATACATTCCCACTTGCAGGTAGTTTCGCCCTAACCTCGACATATCCTTTACGATAACTGTCCCGACTTTTCCGGCTTCAATGTCCGCAAGCATGGCTTGAAAACCGGGTCTTTGAAAGTTCGCACCAGAATAACCGTCGTCCGTGTACCAGCGCAGATTGGAAAAGCCGTTCTGCTTTGCATAGGTTTCAAGGATACGCTTCTGATTGGAAATGGAATTGCTCTCGCCTTGCAGCTCGTCCTCATGGGAAAGTCTTGGGTAAAGGGCGGTAATTGGTTGTTGGTTGGTCTGTCTTAACATAAAATCCTCCGTTTCCGACAGCCAGCCCCACTATTCCGTAAGGAAATTATATCACACGGGGCGGCTGTCTGTATAGCTGGTAAATGTGAATTTTGCTTCTTTATCGCCCGTCATTATGACGATTTTTTGGAATTAGGCTTGTCATGCAGTATAACTTGGCTTGTGTGTAGCTGCGGTTTCCGCTTCAAGCACTTTCATCATCTTGTCGGCTGCGGTGGCTGTGGTATCTTTCTTGAAAAAGC
>ERZ1673703.1470-NODE-1470-length-18817-cov-26.342341_pt1 | contig 18817 bp, 10 predicted proteins | sample MGYA00580233_ERZ1673703 | MGnify/ENA primary metagenome ERZ1673703 (study PRJEB41218, sample SAMN15661748) | gut metagenome | host: Homo sapiens | place: Canada: London | collected 2015-08-20/2019-03-30 | study: EMG produced TPA metagenomics assembly of... | reverse complement strand
GTAAACTTAAAAACCGTATTACCATGATGTTACGTAAAAGATCGTCGCGGTGGGCAGGAGCCAAGGTGCTCTTCCTGCTGCCGTTGACGGGGCTTGCCCTTGGGGCGTTCGCCCGCACCGCCTATGTTTTTCCCGATGACAAAGGTAAAAAAGAAAATGTTTCGATCCGCATCGAAGGGGCGAATTTTTACTCTTCAGACGGAAAATCCGGCAAGCCGCTTTTCGTGGTCGACGGCCTCGAGGTGGCGTCGATAGATACACTGTCGCCTGACCGGATCGCTTCGGTGACGGTACTCAAGGATGCTTCGGCAGAAGCCCTGTACGGCGAGAAAGGCAGGAACGGCGTAGTGGTCGTTTCGACGAAGGATGCCGCCGGCGGTGCGCGGGATTATTCGGTCGACGCCGAGGACGGCTCTGTCAAGGTCGTGGTGCGCGGTTCCGGGAAGATGTCGGATGTCAGGGTGAGCGGCAGTTCTACGGTGCCCGCAGATAAGGCCGGGATCGACGCCGGTGCGAAAACCCGCGGACATGTCGTGTCCGTTACCGGCAGCGACGGGAAGAAGACTGTCGTCAGCCAGAGCCGGGTGACCGTCACTGACGACGGGGGCGTGACCGTCATGAAGACGCAACCGGACGCGGTGCAGGTTGGCGGACTGTCGCCGGGGCAGGCGACCCAGGCCGCGGAAGCCGGGCTCAAAGCCGCAGAGGAAGGGATGAAGGCTGCCCGTGCCGGACTGGAGGCTGCCCGCGAATATATGTCGGGCGAGGAGTGGAAAAAGGCACAGGCCGAACTCGACAGGGCACAGAAGGAGCTCTCTTCGGCACGCAAGCTGTCTGCCGCGCAACTCGCAGCCGTCCGCGAGCAGGAGGAGGCCGTGCGCAAGTATATGGCCAGCGACGAGTGGAAAGAGGCGCAGAAGCAGATACAGGAGGCGCAGGCGCATTTGGCCGACCCCCGGGTACAGGCTGCCCTGGCGAAAGCTGCCGAGGCCGGGTCGACGGCAGCCGGCGTCGAGATCCGTCGCAAGGTCGCCGAACATATGGAGCAGACAGAGGATGCCGGTACGCTGAAGAGCAGTACGATCGTGATCCGCGGATCGGGCAAGTCGCCGTTTGAAAAGGGGGAGGAACCCCTTGTCGTGATCGACGGCAAGGTGTTTAAGGATACCAAGAAACTGGAGGGGCTTGATCCCGGCCGGATTGAGAACATATCCGTACTCAAGGATGCCTCGGCGGTCGAGAAATACGGCAGGAAAGCCCGCAACGGCGTCATCGAGATTACGACCAGGAAAAAATAAGCAGGCCATAAGTATAAAAAGTTCGTGCCCGGGACGGTTCTGCTGCCCCGGGTTTTTTCGTCGGCCATGCGATACGGGCGTGAAACTTGCAGAATTAGGATGGAAAAAGTTATCTTTGCATGTAAAATACAAAACAGAAGCTATGAAACGCCTGCTATTTTTTCTTACGGTCGCAACGCTCGTTTCATGCGGCCGGACATTCGAGCAGCGCACGGCCAAATATGCCGAGGTCGGATCCGTGAACGATAACCGTGCTGCGGTGCTCGATATCAACGAAGGGGTCGGCCGTTGGGGGTATGTCGACGGGACGGGACGGCTGGTCATCGAATGCCGTTATGCCGATGCCCGGAGTTTCGACGACGGACTGGCCGCCGTGCAGGAGCCCGAAGGGCTGTGGGGCTATATAGATACCGCAGGCCGGGCGGTCGTGGCTCCGCAATTTACGGTGGCCGGGGCGTTCGACGACGGCATGGCCTGGGTGCAGGCCGGCGAGCTCTGGGGCCGTATCGACAAAACGGGGAAAACCGTCATTCCCTGCCTTTATTCCGAGATCGGCGAACCCGATGAACGTGGCTGGATGCGTGTTCTGCGCGACGGTAAATGGGGCGTCCTGCGCCAAGACGGCGAGGTGGTAGTCCCCTGTGCCTATAACCTGATCGGCGAGCCGAACGCCTACGGGCTGATCCCCATGACGAGCGACGGCAAACATGGCTTCCTCGGCGCCGACGGGCGCGAAGTGCTGCCTTGTTTCTTCTCCTATATTTCCGATTTCAAGGACGGTTATGCCCGGACGAACTACGGCGGCAGCATGGTGCTGCGCGACGAACCCTACGGCGGCCAGTGGGGACTTATCGACACGCTGGGGCACGAGACGATCCCGTGCCGCTATTACTACCTCGATACCCCGGGCGAGGGGCTCGCGGCGTTCAGGCTGGAGCAGTTCGGCAATTACGGGTATGTCGATGTCAAGGGGAATGTGGCTATTTCGCCCCGTTTCTCCGTGGCGCGGCCCTTCTCGGGCGGGGTGGCCGTGGTGAGCTACAACAATGTCAATTTCGGGCTTGTCGACCGCAACGGCGGTGAAGTCAGCTCGTTCCGCTATAAACGCATCGGCAGGTTCAACGACGGGCTGGCGCCTTTCAATACCGACCTCTACGGCATGAATTTCCAGGGTATGGAGCCCCGTTGCGGCTATATCGACACCGAGGGACGCGAAGTGATACCGGCCAAGTGGGACGATGCCGCCGAGTTCAGCGAGATGCGTGCCGCCGTGATGCGCTTCGGTACCAATGCCGAAGATTTCTACGATGCCCGCTGGGGCTATATCGCCACGAACGGTCAGCTGGTCGTGCCGCTCAAGTACCACGAGGCCTATCCGTTCAGCTGCGGACTGGCGCGTGTCTTCATCAAGGGGCTCGGGTACGGGTATATCGACCGGCAGGGGAACGAAGTCGTTCCCTGCAAGTATCAGGAGGCCGAAGATTTCCACGATTTCAGAGCAAAGGTCAAACAATACGACCGGGTGCTGACGATCGACGAGACGGGACAGATCGTCGAGCAATGACGCTCCCCGGGCGGGGAATGGCGAAAACGGGGGCCGTGGCCTCCGTTTTTTCATGCCTGCGGCTTTCGCTTGCGGGCCTGTTGCGGCGCGTTGCGCTTACTTGAACCCTACGATCTCAGGGCGGGTGGGGCGGTAGCGGTACTGTTCGACGCGCGTGGCGTTCGACAGGCGGAAATATTCGCTCTCGACCAACCCGCGTTTGCCGAAGGCGATTCCCAGGCGGATCTGCACCGTGTTGAATACGAGCCGCTCGTTGCGGAGCCGTACACCCACTCCGAACGAGGTGAAAAAATCGTTTTTGAAAATGTTAGGCGAATAGCCGATCAGTCCGAAGTCTGCGAACCCGAATACCGCGATGCGGAACCCGAGGGGCTGGTAGGGGGTGAAGACCACCGTTTCCGTGTTGAGGATCATGCGGTTGGTTCCGGTGACGTACTCTTTGAGCGCCTGCAACCCGTTGTCGTGGGTGAAGCGGATCATTTCGTCGCTGCCTTCGCCCCGGTTCCAGCCTTGCGTGTAGTTGAACGCCAGGAACTGGCGGATGCGGCTGCGCCGGAACAGAAACAGGTTCGAGAACCACTTCAGGTCTACGTCGACGGCACTGTGGCGCCACATGCCGCTTTTGAGGTCGATGTAGCTTCCCAGCGTGAAGCCGCCCATGATATAGCCCATCCCCCGGAAGCCGCCGGTCTGGTAGGACATGCCGAGGTACATCTCGTCGTTGAACTCGCCCCACGAATAGCCGCTCACCAGCTCGGCTTTGTAACCCGTCGCCAGATACTCGCGGGTACCGAATCCGTAGACCATGTTCGCCGTGTAGAATTTTTCCCGGTAGAGCCCCCCGCCGAAGAGCATGGCGTCGTGGTCGTGCAGCGCGGGGTTGTAGTCGGCCGTGACGGGCGGGCGGCGGCTGAACCGGGCATAGCTGTAACGGCCCGTCAGGAAGACGCTCGATTTGATGGAGCGGATGTAGTGCGACTTGCCGCCCCATACGTCGAGGTTGCGGACTTTCACGAGCAGCGAGGTGTCGAGGTCGACCATGTAGCGTTTCGATTTTATGTCGCTGTACGTGAGGCCGATCTCGTAGTCCGTCGGCCGGATGAACTCCTTGCGCAGCCCGAGGTTCAGTTCCGAGTTGTAGAAGTCGCGGCCGGCCGAGAAGTCGGCCGTGTAGAATGTCCCCAGCACGTTGGGGATTTTGTATTCCACGATGTTGCCGCCGTAGGAGAAATCCCTGCGGCTGAAATTGGTCTTGAATTTCAGGGTGTTGCCCGTGCCGAAAATGTTGGCGTCCGAAAGCCCGACCATGGTGCGCCCCTCGCCGTGTATGCCAGCGTCGACGCTGATCGTCCAGCTGTCGCGCGTGCGGATGACCATGTTCACGCGCGTCGAATCGAGCGAGTCGGGTACGACGATCACCTCGGTATCGGAGATGTAGGGGCGCGAACGCAGCAGCTGCTTGTTGCGCACGACCAGCTGGGGATCGAACTTGTCGCCCGGCTTGAACAGCAGGTCGCGCCGGATAACCCGTTCGCGGGTCAGCATGTGGGTTTTGTTGCCTGCGCGCTCGAACCAGTTGCCGCATGAGTCGAACGGCATCATGCGCTCGATGGTGATGTCGCCTACGGTTTTCCCGGCGTAAGGTTCCAGCAGCCTGCTTTCGTCCAATACGCGCCCGTTCATCGTCGTATCGAGTACGGGTTTGACGAAGAGCATCCTGTAAAGCATGCGCGGAACTGCGCGGCGGTTGGTTTTGGATTGTATGCTGTCGTAAAGGCGCTGGTTGCGCTCCGAGGTCGGCGTGTTCAGGCTGTCGGGGGAGAATCCGCCGGGGGAAACCCTGTCCGGCGCCCGCATGCCGGGATTGACCGTGCGGGCGAAACAGACGCTTTGCGCAGCGAGGAGGGTCAGCACGAGTATGCAAATCCGGCGATACATATCGTCAAAGATAACGTATTTTTTGATGAAAAAGTGCGCCTGAACCTGCTAAAATACAGTTTCTGGCCCGCAGGAGTTACCCTTGGCAAAAAACGGGAGGTGCCGGGTGCCGGTCTGCCCTGCCGTTGAGACTGACAATGCACCTGTTAAGGCAGCTGTCATTGCGGCTGTTGTGAAGACTGTCGATCCAGCAGCCGTTGCGGCTGACATAGCGGCTGCCTGTCGGCGGGCATGTGCCGGGACAGACGGCCGGGCCCGAATAAAAAAGACGACCCCGAAAGTCGTCTTTTTTCTGTCATATCCGGATTGCAGGTTTACCTGCGCCCCTCTTTGGCTTCGATGCACTCGGTAGCATGCGGCACTTTCATCAGCCGCTCCTTGGGGATGAGCTTGCCGGTCGTCTTGCAGATGCCGTAGGTCTTATTTTCGATGCGCACGAGGGCCATCTCCAGGTTCCGTATGAATTTCATCTGGTGTGCCGCCAGACGTCCGCTCTCCTCTTTCGAGAGGGTCGCTGCGCCCTCTTCGAGGACTTTGAACGTCGGGGAGGTATCCTCCGTGTCGTTATCGGCCGTGTGGGTGATAGTGGCGCGCAGCAGCTCATAGTCCGCGCGCGCATTCTCAAGCTTTTTCAGGATGAGCTGCTTGAACTCCTCGAGTTCGGCGTCGCTGTATCTGGTTCTTTCGTCTGCCATAGTCGTCTTCTCCTTGTTGGTTTTATGTAAAATTAAACAATTTTTCCGTAAACACCAAATTTTATATCGTTATATACGATATCGTCCGGACGCACCCTTTATATCGTTCTCAGCAAGACGCATTTGCCGTTCCCGAAGCGGTTTTGCCGCCTTCGTCCGCCCGTCAGATGCGTGTTACGGCGATCCGGATCGGCTCGTCGTCGACATCCGAATCCACGACCACGCCTCCCTCGGGCTGTGCGGCCGCCTTCACCTCGACGGCGAGCGTCTGCGATGCGATATATCCGGCATATTTGGCGATCGCGCCGGCCACGAACTCCTTCTGTTCGATCTCGACGCGGATCTTGTCCGTCACCTCGAATCCCGAGTCCTTACGGATATTTTGGATGCGGTTTATCAACTCGCGTGCCACGCCTTCCGCCCGGAGCTCTTCCGTCAGCGTAATGTCCAGCGCTACGGTAAGTTTGCCTTCCGATGCCACCAGCCATCCCGGCATGTCCTCCGAGGTGATCTCGAAATCGGCCGGGGTCACGGTGATTTTTTCATCCCCCAGGTCGAGTACGGTCTGGGCCGCGGCTTCGATTTGGGCGATACGCTCCTGCGAGAACTCCGCCGTCATGGCGGCGATCTGCTTCATGTATTTGCCGTAGCGCGGGCCCAGCGTCTTGAAGTTGGGCTTGATGCGCTTGGTGATGATGCCCGTGGTGTCTTCGATCAGTTCGACCTCTTTGACGTTCACCTCGTTCATGATGAGGTTCTTCACGGCCGAGATATGCTGTGCCATGGCCGGGTCGAGCACCGGGATGAGGATCTTGGTGAGCGGCTGGCGCACCTTGATCGACACCTTGCGGCGCAGGGCGAGCACCATCGACGATACGCGCTGTGCCAGGGACATCATCTCTTCCAGGTCGGTGTCGATCAGCTTTTCGTCGGCCTTCGGAAAAGTCGAGAGGTGTACCGACTCGTCCGCGTGGCGGCCGCTGACGGCATTCAGGTCGCGGAAGATGCGGTCGGAGATGAAGGGTGCGAATGGTGCCGCGAGCATCGAAACGGTCTCCAGGCAGGTGTAGAGCGTCTGGTAGGCCGCCAGTTTGTCGTCGTTCATACCACCGCCCCAGAAACGCTTGCGGTTCAGGCGCACGTACCAGTTCGAGAGGTTTTCTCCCACGAACTCCTGGATGGCGCGTGCCGCCGGGGTCGGGTCGTAATCCTCGAGCGAGCGGGTTACTTCCTTGACGAGCGTATTGAGCAACGAAATGATCCAGCGGTCGATCTCCGGGCGTTTTTCGACGGGAACTTCCGGCTCCTTGCCCGTAAATCCGTCCACATTGGCGTAGAGTGCGAAGAACGAGTAGGTGTTATAGAGCGTCCCGAAGAACTTGCGGCGTACTTCGTCCACGCCGTCCCGGTCGAATTTGAGGTTGTCCCACGGCTGCGAGTTGGAGATCATGTACCAGCGCGTGGCGTCGGCCCCGTAGGTTGCGAGAACCTCGAACGGGTCGACGCCGTTGCCCAGGCGCTTCGACATCTTGTTGCCGTTTTTGTCCAGCACCAGCCCGTTCGAAATGATGTTTTTGAAGGCTACCGAGTCGAAGAGCATCGAGGCGATGGCATGCAGCGTGAAGAACCAGCCGCGCGTCTGGTCGACGCCCTCGGCGATGAAATCGGCCGGGTAGACCGACTTGAAATAGTCGCCGCCGTTCTCGAACGGATAGTGCAGTTGTGCGTACGGCATGGCACCCGAGTCGAACCATACGTCGATCAGGTCGCTTTCGCGCTTCATCGGCTCGCCTTTCGACGACACGAGTACGATATTGTCCACATAGGGACGGTGCAGGTCGATATTGCGGGTCGAGTAGTTCTCCTTGGACATGTCGCCGACCTTGAAATTCTTGTAGGGGTTCCCCTTCATGAAGCCCGCGGCGATCGACTTTTCGATCTCATCCATCAGCTCCCTGATCGAACCGATGCACTTCAGTTCCGAATAATCCTCCGTAGCCCATACCGGCAGCGGAGTGCCCCAGAAGCGCGAGCGCGAAAGGTTCCAGTCCACCAGCCCTTCGAGCCATTTGCCGAAACGGCCTGTCCCGGTCGATTCGGGTTTCCATCGGATCGTCTTGTTCAGCTCGATCATCCGCTCGCGCAGCGCCGTGGTGCGGATGAACCACGAATCGAGCGGGTAGTAGAGCACCGGCTTGTCCGTACGCCAGCAGTGGGGGTAGGAGTGGGTATGCTTTTCGATCTTGAACGCCTTGTTCTGGGCTTTCAGCATCACGGCCAGGTCGATGTCGAGCGTCGTCTCGGCGTCGCAGGCGATCTCCGGGTCGTAGGCGTTCTTGACGTAGCGGCCTGCATACTCCTTGTATTTTTCGACGTCGATGTTGTTTTTTACGAATTCCGGGTCGAGGTCTTCGAGTACGAAGAACTTGCCCTGCTTGTCGACCATCGGCTGGTTTTTGCCGGCTTTGTCGACCATGAACAGCGGGGCGATGCCTGCGGCCTTGGCCACACGGTCGTCGTCGGCGCCGAACGTCGGTGCGATGTGCACGATGCCCGTACCGTCCGACGTAGTCACATAGTCGCCTACGATCACACGGAATGCGTCGCCCGTCGGCTTTACCCAGGGGATCAGCTGCTCGTAACGGATCCCCTCCAGTTCGGGCCCCATCCAGCTTTCGCCCGTGATTTGGTAGGTTCCCTCCATCTTCTTGGAGAAGTACGATGCGACGAGGTCTTTAGCGAGGATGACCGTCTGGGGTTCGTCGGTATAGGGGTTGCGGCATTTGACCTTCACGTATTCGATCGCGGGGCCTACGGCCAGCGCGGTGTTCGAAGGCAAGGTCCACGGCGTGGTCGTCCACGCCAGGAAATAGAGCGGCCCTTCGGCGTCGCCGAAGAGCTTTTCGCTTTTCGCGTCGCGGATGATCCTGAACTGCGCCGTGCACGTCGTGTCCTTCACGTCGCGGTAGCAGCCCGGCTGGTTCAGCTCGTGCGTCGAAAGCCCCGTGCCCGCAGCCGGCGAGTAGGGCTGGATCGTATAGCCCTTATAGAGCAGCCCCTTGTCGAAAAGCTGTTTGAGCAGCCACCACAGGGTCTCGATGTATTTGTTGTCGTAGGTGATGTACGGATCGTCCATGTTGACCCAGTACCCCATCTTGCGGGTCAGGTCTTCCCACGCCCCCGTGAATTCCATGACGGCCTCGCGGCAGGTGCGGTTGTACTCCTCGATCGAAATCTTCCTGCCGATGTCTTCCTTGGTGATGCCGAGCTTCTTTTCGACGCCCAGCTCCACGGGAAGCCCGTGCGTGTCCCAGCCCGCCTTGCGGTGCACGAGATACCCTTGCTGTGTCTTGTAGCGGCAAAAGACGTCCTTGATCGTGCGGGCCATGACATGGTGGATGCCGGGCATCCCGTTGGCCGACGGGGGGCCTTCGTAGAATACGAACGCGGGGTGCCCCTCGCGCGTGGTGATGCTCTTGTGGAATGTGTCGCGGGCGTCCCATTCGCCGAGCACGTCGGCGGCTATCTGGGCCAGGTCGAGGCCTTTATACTCATTGAATTTCATGGTATATGTGTTTTTTATTTCGTTCGGGGTCGTACGCCGGCATGGCCGGAAGTGCCGGAAAGATTCCTCTTTTTCCGACAACTTGCAAAGATATAAAAAAGATTTGAAAAGCGTGCAAAATTGCACCTATTCCGTCCGTGGCGGCATCTGCCCGGAGCGGGCTATTTTCCGGCCGGGATTTCGACCCAGAAGCACGACCCCGCGCCGACGGCGGAATCGACGCCGATACGGCCGCCGAGCTGTTCGGCGATGTTCTTGCAGATCGGCAGCCCGAGCCCGGTGCCCTGCGTGAAGGTGTCGACCTTGTAGAACCGGTCGAAAATCTTGGCGCGTTCCTCCTCGGGGATGCCGATGCCCGTATCGCGGACGTAGAACCGTACCCATCCGGGGCGTTGCGAGAACCCGATCGTTATCGAACCTTTTGTCGTGAATTTCACGGCATTGCGTACGAAATTGCCGAGTATCTGGTGCAGTCCCTGCTTGTAATCCTCGAGCTGGAGCCGGGGCAGGCTGTCTTCCAGCCGCAGGACGACCCCTTCGGCGACTTGCAGGCGGAATGTCTCGGCCACCTCGCGGCATAAATCGCGGGCGTCGAATTTCGTACGGACGATCTCTATGCGTCCCGATTCGATCCGGGCCAGGTCGAGTACGTCGGAGATGATTTGCAACAACAGGGTGTTATTTACCAGGATCAGGTCGGCGAATTCTTTGCGCTGGTCGGGATCGGCCTCCGTAGCCATCAGTTCCGAAAAGCCTACGATCGCGTTGAGCGGCGTGCGAATTTCGTGGCTCATGTTGGCCAGGAAGGCCGATTTGAGCTTGTTGGACTCTTCGGCGCGCTCCTTGGCGGCGATCAGCTCCTGTTCGGTCTGCTTGAGTGCCGTGATGTCGTAATTGATCCCCAGCATGTCGATGACCTGTTCGCCGGGGCGGTAGTCCCGGCAGATGAGGTGGGTTTTGATCCATGTTTTCCGTCCGTCGTCGTGCTGCACGCGGCAGATGGCCGTTGCCGACTGCACTTCACCCGCGGAGAAGCGGGTCAGCAGGTCGAGCAGGGGCTTGCGGTCTTCGGGGTGGATGTGGCGGTATTTGCCGATCACGTCGACGATCTGCGCCGAGTCGGCCTCCCCGTAGTTGCGCAGCCATACGTTTTGCGCATAGCCCTCTTTGTTGTAGAGGTTGTAGTTGGCATATCCTACCTGGGCATATTCGGAGATGATGCGGAACAGGGCTTCGAACTCCGAAACCCGGTTCTGGATCTTCCGCAACTCGGTGTTGTCGATATTGATGAGCAGGTAGTGGGTGAGTTCGCCCCGGTCGTCGTACAGGCAGCGTATGCGCCCCGTCCAGTCGAAATGCCCCGGGCGCGTGCTTTCGTAGTAGCCGCCGAGTTTTCCGAATTCGTAACGGGCGGTGAAATCCGCACTTTCGCCGTGCTAGATGCGGATTTTCGTCTCCTCCGGGAAATTAGGGTTGTCGAACAGGTTGAGCCCGCGTATTTTGCCCGGATCTTTCACCCCGAACATCTCCAGGTCGCAGGTGTTGATGTCGATGAGCCGTCCCCGGTCGTTGTAGATCTCGATGCCGACGGGGGCGTTCTGGATGATGTTGCGCAGCAGTTTTTCCTGCTCGTCCAGTGCCTTGTGTGCCGTTATGGCGTCGGTGATGTCGAGGATCAGGATCACAATCTCGCTTCCGTCGTTGGGCGTATTGTACAGGAAACTGCGGCAATGGCGCCTGGTTTTTTTTGCGAACCATTCGTCGGTCTTGTAATTGCCGAGGCGGATGTGCGCGAGTTTGTCGATATGGGCATCGACGGGGTGCCCGGTCTCGCGTGCCGTCTTGCCTATATATGCGTCCGGTTCTATCCCCACGATTTGCTGCGCCGCGCGGTTGACCGAGAGAAAAAGGTAGTCGATGGCGCGTCCGTCGCTGTCGTAAAGCAGCCGGATGCGGAAATATCCGATCGGCAGGTGGTCGAGCAGCACGTCCATATGCTTGTTTTCCTTTACGACCGTGTGGTAGTTGTTTTCGAGCGTCAGGATTTCTGCTTCGCGCCGGTCGTGCACGGGGACGCGCTGCATGTAGCCGAAAAGGTGCGTACCCGTTGCGGGGTCGGTCTGCCGTCCGACGAGCTGGGCGTGGAGCCAGACTTCGCCCTCGGGAAGTTCGATCGGGAACGTCCTGTCGAATTTGCTGTCGACCTTGAGCGCCATGAATTCGTTGTGGATCGGCATCCGGTAGTCTTCGCGAACCAGGTGTGTCAGTTGCCCGATCCGGACTTTGTCGCCGTCGAGCCCCAGCAGCTTGGCAATATATTCGGAGACATGCAGTTCGCCGGCCTGGAAATCCGCTTTCCACCAACCCATGTGGGCGGCGTCCAGCATGAGCATCAGGGATTGGAAATTAGGGGTGTCGGGTGTGAACATGGTGCAATGGGATGTCTGGGGATATTTAGAGCGGGCGGATGATACGTGCAGGGTTGCCTGCTGCGACCGAATCCGCGGGGATATCTCGTGTGACGACCGACCCGGCCCCGACGACCGCCCTGTCGCCGATCGTGACGCCCGGGCATACGATCACTCCGCCGCCCAGCCAGCAGTGGTCGCCGATGACGATGGGCTTGCCTGCTTCGAGGGCCGTCCCGCGTGTCGCGGCGTCGAACGGATGGTGCGCCGTGAGCAGCTGCACTTTGGGGCCTATGAGCGTCCCGCAGCCGATGCGTATCGGTGCCAGGTCGAGGAAAACGCAGTCGAAATTGACGAAGGAACCTTCGCCCATGTGGATGTTGTAGCCGTAGTCGCAGTGGAAAGGTTCGCGGATGAACCCGCGGACGTTGGGGCACAATTCCCCGAGTGTGGTGCGGTAGTCGTCGCCGTGGCCGCAGCATTCGACGTTGAGGCGATGCATCAGGCGCGTGGCACGGTCGCGGTCGGCCGTCAGCTCCGCGTCATGCGGGTCGAACCATTCGCCCGCCAGCATCTTCTCCTTCTCGCCTCTCATCGGTACATGCCGGCATTTTTAGTCGAACGACTGCAATTCGATCAGCTTGGCGTAGATGCCGCCCTTGGCGAGCAGTTCGGTGTGGGTGCCCTGCTCGGCCACGCGGCCGTGGTCGACGACGATGATCTTGTCGGCGTTGTGAATCGTCGACAGGCGGTGGGCGATAACCACCGATGTGCGGCCGACGAGCAGCTTGTTGAGGGCATCCTGCACGAGTTTTTCGCTCTCCGTGTCGAGGGCCGAGGTGGCCTCGTCGAGGATCAGTATCTCGGGGTTTTTCAGCACGGCGCGTGCGATCGAAAGCCGCTGGCGCTGGCCTCCCGAGAGTTTGACGCCCCGGTCGCCGATGTTGGTCTGGTAGCCTTCGGGTGCTTCCTGTATGAAGCAGTCGGCATTGGCGATCCGGGCCGCCTCGACGATCTCGTCGTGCGTGGCCCCGGCCTTGCCCATGGCGATGTTGCCTTCGATGGTGTCGTTGAAAAGCACGGTGTCCTGTGCCACGACGCTCATGTGGGCGCGCAGGCTGTCCTGCGTGTAGTCGCGCACCGAGACCCCGTCGATCAGGATGTCGCCCGCCTTCACGTCGTAGAAACGCGGTATGAGTTCGCTGAGGGTCGACTTGCCTCCGCCCGAAGGGCCTACCAGGGCCACGGTCTCGCCGCGCTTGATCTCGAACGAGATGCCTTCGATCACCTCGCGGCTGCCGTCGTACGAGAAGTGGATGTCCCGGAATTCGATCTTGTCTTTCAGCCCGTCGAGTTCGATCGCCCCGGGCTTGTCCTGGATTTCGCTCTGGGCGTCGATGATCGAGAAGATGCGTTCGCCGGCGGCGATACCCTGGTTGATGTTGGAGAACTGGTCGATGAACGTGCGCACCGGGCGCGTTATCTGCGAGAACATGGCGATGAAGGCGATGAAGCCTTCGGGGCTGAGCGCGTCCTTGAATACGAGCGAACCTCCGAATACCAGGATGACGCCTACGGCCGAGATGCCCAGGAATTCGCTCATCGGCGAAGCCAGCTGCTGGCGGCGGGCCATCGAAAGGGTCAGCCGCGCCAGGTCTTCGCTCAGGTCGTAGAACTTCTGCTTGACGTAGCCCGTGGCATTGTAGCTCTTGATGACCTTGATGCCCGAGAGCGATTCGTCGAGTGTCGAGACCAGTTCGCCCATGCGCTGCTGGCTTGTGCGTGCGGGATGGCGCAGGCGCTTGACGATGCTGCCGATGATCAGTGCCACGACGGGCAGGAAAAGCACCGAGAAGAGTGCCAGCTCCCACGAGATGGCGACCATCATGACCGTATAGCCGATGATGAGGAACGGTTCGCGGAAAGCCACCTGCAAGGTGTTGGTGATGCAGAACTGCACCACGCCGACGTCCGAGGTGATTTTCGAGATGATGTCGCCCTTGCGCTGGTCGCTGAAATAGCCCACGTTCATGTCCACGACTTTGGAGAACATCTCGTTGCGCATGCGCTGCAGGGTGCGCGTGCGCATGTTCTCGACCGTCCATGCGCCCATGTAGCGGAACAGGTTGCTCAGCAGGCTCACGAAGATGGTGACGATGGCCAGCAGCAGCAGGACGTTTTCGGGGTTGTATTCGTTGAACAGGTGCGAATAGGTGAAGTTGAACAGCGCCGTCAGGTATTCCTGGTTGAACGCCAGCGGGGGGAGTTTCTCCACGTATACGAACGTGTAATCCGCATCGAACATCGTCTTGAGGATCGGCATGATCAGCAGGAACGTGAGCGAATTGAACAGTGCGTAGAAGAGCGAGTAGAAGAAATAGGGGATGGCGTATTTGCGGATGGGTCGGGCGAAACCCAGAAGCCTCATGTATATTTTAAACATTACGGGCGGATTATTTGCAGTTTATGTGATAATCGTGACAAAGATAGGAATAATAATGTGAAATTCGGAATTCCCGGCTTAAAAGTGCGAAGTTCCGGGGAGTTTAGAACCGAAAAAAACGAAGGGGCAGACATGCTGTCCGCCCCTTTTCAGGGTTCGTAACCCGTATCTTCCAGTAAATGCGCCTTGTCGTTGGCGGCAGCGACCGCCAGTTGGTCGCAGCGATTGTTCTCCACGGTGTCGGCATGCCCCTTGACCCAGACGAAGCGGACGTTGTGATGCCGGTACACGCGCAGGAAGCGCATCCACAGGTCGGGGTTTTTCTTACCGGCGAACCGCTTTTTCACCCAGCTGAAGAGCCAGCCTTTCGTCACGGCGTCCACGACGTATTTCGAATCGGAGTACACGGTGACGTCCGACCCGTCGAACTTGAGCGCCTCGAGTGCCACGCAGACAGCCATGAGCTCCATGCGGTTGTTGGTCGTCAGGCGGAATCCCTGCGACAGCTCCTTGCGGTGCTGTCCCGAAAGGAGTACCGCGCCGTAGCCTCCCGGCCCGGGGTTCCCGAGCGCCGAGCCGTCGGTATATATGGTGATTGTCGGCAAATCGTGTTGTCGTTAAACCCGGCCCTGCGGTGCGGGTATGGTTCGTCTGCGGCATGGCCGCGGTGGAAAGTACCTGTCCCGAACCCCGCAGGAATTCGGGACAAGGCATGTCCGTCCTTTTTACGAAAGGGCTTCCAGTTGCGCCTTGATGGCCGCGATCTTGGCCTCGGCGTCGGCCTGCTTGGCGCGTTCGTTGGCCACCACCTTCTCGGGGGCCGACTGCATGAAACGCTCGTTCGAGAGCTTTTTCATTACGCTCGCGAGGAACCCTTCCTGGTAGGACAGTTCGTCCGTCAGTTTGCGTCGTTCCGCTTCGGCGTCGATTTTGCCCGCCATCGGCACGAAGTACTGCGTCGTCTTGACGATGAACGCTGCGGCCGCCGGGTCTTTCTCCGTCACCGTCTCGATGGCCGTCAGGTTGGCCATTTTCCGCATCACGGGGGCGTACTCGGCCGGGTAGTTTTCGTCGGCGATCACCTTGAGCGTCAGCGCTTCCTTCTGCGGCAGGTTCTTCTGGTTGCGGACGTTACGCACCGAGGAGATCACCTCCCTGGCCAGCTCGAACCGCGCCAGCAACTGTCCGTCGATTTCGTCTGGCTGGGGCATCGGGGCGACGGTGATCGACTCGCCTTCTTTGCGCGGGGCGAGGTCTTGCCAGATCTCTTCCGTCACGAAGGGCATGAAGGGGTGCAGCACGCGCATCAGGGAGTCGAAGAACGTGCGCGTGGCTTCGAACGTCGGCGCGTCGATCGGCTGCCCGTAGGCGGGTTTCACCATCTCGAGGTACAGGCCGCTGAAATCGTCCCAGAAGAGCTTGTAGGTCGTCTTGAACGCCTCCGAAATGCGGTAGCAACCGAAATCGTCGGCGATCTGGCGCAAAGCGACGCCGAGCGTCTGGCGGAACCATGCGACCGCCAGACGGTTGTTCTCGTCCTGTGCGGCATTGCCGTCCGCCGACCAGCCGTTCACCAGGCGGTAGGCGTTCCATATCTTGTTGCCGAAGTTGCGTCCCTGTTCGCAGAGCGCCTCGTCGAACATCACGTCGTTGCCTGCCGACGAGGAGATGAGCATCGCCATGCGCATACCGTCGGCGCCGTATTTGGCGATCAGGTCGAGCGGGTCGGGCGAGTTGCCCAGCTGCTTGGACATCTTGCGGCCGATCTTGTCGCGGACGATGCCCGTGAAATAGACGTTTCCGAAAGGTTTTTCGCCGCGGTATTCGTAACCCGCCATGATCATGCGCGCCACCCAGAAGAAGATGATGTCGGGGCCCGTCACCAGGTCGTTGGTGGGGTAGTAGTAGCTGATCTCCCTGTTGCCGGGGTTGCGGATGCCGTCGAAGACCGAAATCGGCCACAGCCACGACGAGAACCACGTGTCCAGCACGTCGTCGTCCTGTCTGAGGTCGGACGGCTGCAACGAGGCGTCGCCGGTTTTCGCACGCGCCTTTTCGAGCGCCTCCCCAGCCGTCGGGGCCACTACGAAGCCGCCTTGGGGCAGGTACCAGGCCGGGATGCGCTGGCCCCACCATAACTGGCGCGAGATGCACCAGTCCTTGATGTTCTCCATCCAGTGGCGGTAGGTGTTCTTGTATTTTTCGGGCACGAAGCGGATCGCGTCCTCCATGACGGCCTTCGTCGCCGGTTCGGCCAGCTGTCCCATCGAGAGGAACCACTGCATCGAGAGTTTCGGCTCGATGGCCACGCCCGTGCGCTCCGAATAGCCCACGTTGTTGGTATAATCCTCGGTCTTCTCCAGCAGGCCGGCTGCCGCCAGGTCGCCTTCGATCTTCCTGCGGACGTCGAAACGATCCATGCCGACGTACAGCCCCACTTTGTCGTTGATCGTGCCGTCGTCGTTAAAGATGTCGATCACCTCGAGGTTGTATTTCTCGCCCAGCATGTAGTCGTTCACGTCGTGCGCCGGGGTCACTTTCAGCGCGCCCGTACCGAACTCGATGTCGACGTATTCGTCGCGGATTACGGGGATTGCGCGGTTCACCAGCGGTACGATGACGCGCGCCCCGGCCGGCAGCCAGCCGTAGCGCGGGTCGTTGGGGTTGACGCACAGCGCCGTGTCGCCCAGGATCGTTTCGGGGCGCGTCGTGGCGACGATGACCGCCTTGTCCGAGCCTTCGACCAGGTAGCGCAGGTAGTAGAGCTTGCCGTGCGACTCCTTGAATACCACCTCTTCGTCCGACAGCGCCGTCTGCGCCGCGGGATCCCAGTTGACCATGCGTACGCCGCGGTAGATCTTGCCTTTCTCGTAAAGGTCGCAGAATACCTTGATGACGCTCTCGGTGCGGGGTTCGTCCATCGTGAAGCAGGTGCGCTCCCAGTCGCACGAGGCGCCCAGCTTGCGCAGCTGCTTGAGGATCATGCCGCCGTATTTTTCCTTCCACTCCCAGGCGTATTCGAGGAATTCCTCGCGCGAAAGCGACGACTTCTCGATGCCCTTTTCATGCAGCATCGCCACGACTTTCGCCTCCGTGGCGATCGACGCGTGATCCATGCCCGGCACCCAGCAGGCGTTTTTGCCCGACATGCGGGCACGGCGGATCAGCACGTCCTGCAACGTGTTGTTGAGCATGTGCCCCATGTGGAGCATGCCGGTCACGTTGGGCGGCGGGATGACGATCGTGTAGGGTTCGCGTCCGTCGGGTTCCGAATGGAACAGCCGGTTGTCGATCCAGTAGTCGTACCATTTCTGTTCGATCTCCTGCGGCGAATATTTATCAGCGATTTGCATAAAGGTGTGAATGTTTTGCTTCGTTATTTGGCCTGCAAAGTTATTAACATTCTGTCAAAGATAAAATAAATATCTATAAAAAATCGTTACCTTTGCACCATTATATATTTGTATCTGTAAACTATGAGTAAAAAAGATAAGATAATCGAAACCATCGAAGTCGAAGATGCGAGCCTGCTTCCCGAGCTGCTCGACGGCAAACACCACGTGATTCCGATCGTGACCGGCGGCGACGAGGTCGCCGAGGAGGTCGAAGTGCCGGAAATCATCCCGATCCTTACGCTGCGCAGTTCGGTGCTCTTCCCCGGTGCGATCACCCCGATCACCGTGGGACGCGACAAGAGCATCAGCCTCGTACGTGCCGTGAATGCCGAAGGCGGCATCCTGGGCGCCGTGTTGCAGCGCGAGAGCGACGTCGAAGACCCCGCGCCGGACGACATGTACAAGGTCGGCACCGCGGCGCGCATCATCAAAATCCTCGAAATGCCCAACGGGAACCTCACGGTGATCCTGAACGGCCTGGAGAAGATCGAAATACGCGAATACATTACGACCGAGCCCTATTTCCGGGCCCGGGTGACCGCCCTGCGCGATACGACGCCCGACCTGAAGAGCATCGAGTTCGAGGCCCTCGTGGATTCGATCCGCGACGTGGCGCTCAACATCATCAACGTCTCGCCGTCGATGCCCAAGGAGGCGGCCTTCGCCATCAAGAACATCGACTCCAAGCGCGGCATCATCAATTTCATCTGCTCGAACATGGAGCTTACGGACGAAGACCGCCAGTCGTTGCTGGAGGCCCCCGGCCTGCTGGCCCGTGCCCGCAAGCTGCTCGAAATACTGATCCGCGAACAGCAGCTGGCCGAGCTGAAGAACCAGATACAGGAGCGCGTGAAGCAGGAGATCGACAAGCAGCAGCGCGACTATTACCTGCAGCAGCAGATGCGCACGATCCAGGACGAACTGGGCGACGGCGCCGATGCCGACATCGAGAAGATGCGCGAGGAGGCCAAGAAGAAGAACTGGCCCAAGGAGGTCGGCGAAACCTTCGAGAAAGAGTTGCAGAAGGTCGAGCGGTTGAATCCCGCCGTGGCCGAATATTCGGTGCAGATGACCTACCTGCAACTGCTGCTGGAACTCCCGTGGAACGAGGTAACCAAGGACAATCTCGATCTGAATTGCGCGCGCGAGCAGCTCGACCGCGACCATTTCGGGCTGGAGGAGGTCAAGGAGCGTATCCTCGAACACCTGGCCGTCATCAAGCTCAAGGGCGACCTCAAATCCCCGATACTCTGCCTCTACGGCCCTCCGGGTGTGGGTAAGACCTCGCTGGGCAAGTCGGTGGCGGCGGCGCTGGGCCGCAAGTTCGGGCGTATCTCGCTCGGCGGCCTGCACGACGAGTCGGAAATCCGCGGGCATCGCCGCACCTACATCGGCGCCATGCCGGGACGGATCATCCAGACTATCAAGCGGTGCGGTTCGTCGAACCCGGTCATCATCCTCGACGAGGTGGACAAGGTGACCGTTTCGAACCACGGCGACCCGTCGAGCGC
>ERZ1673703.1466-NODE-1466-length-18843-cov-27.137747_pt1 | contig 18843 bp, 14 predicted proteins | sample MGYA00580233_ERZ1673703 | MGnify/ENA primary metagenome ERZ1673703 (study PRJEB41218, sample SAMN15661748) | gut metagenome | host: Homo sapiens | place: Canada: London | collected 2015-08-20/2019-03-30 | study: EMG produced TPA metagenomics assembly of... | reverse complement strand
ACCAATGACACGGGGATTTTCAGTCCCCTGCTCTACCGACTGAGCTACAGAGGCATAACCGGTGCATTTGTCCCTGCACCCTCCCGAATTCTCATGAATCGGGGCCCCCGCAAAAATCTGCGAAGCAGAGGTTTGTGGGGAAGAGGAGGAATTTCAGCGTTTGCTGCGGCGGCCCTGCGTGCAGGACTGCCAGGCAAACCGCTGACATTCCGACGAAGCGACCCGGATCGGGCTCGAACCGACGACCCCCAGCGTGACAGGCTGGTGCTCTAACCAACTGAGCTACCGGGCCACATGGTGGAAGTTAACGGGCTCGAACCGCTGACCCTCTGCTTGTAAGGCAGATGCTCTCCCAGCTGAGCTAAACTTCCACATAAATGGAGCGGCCGACGAGGCTCGAACTCGCTACCTCCACCTTGGCAAGGTGGCGCTCTACCAGATGAGCTACGGCCGCATACTCCATGTGGCGTCCCGGGGTGTTGCTCCCGGCGACGTCGATTATTATACCGCAAGCCGGGGCCGTTGTCAACACCCAATCTGCATTTTTTGCAATTTTGGGAGCAAAAGACCGACATTCGGCCCTGCATCGTGCAATTTGCAATTTCAGACATCTCCGCATCACGTCATCGGACGTCCGATGACTATTCAATTTCGTTCAGGTTCCGCCCCGCTGATGCGAAGAAAATTTATTTGCATTCCACACCGGGAACTATTATAATGGAGTGTGTCAATAGGTCGTACAGAAACGCTGCGCCCACCCCTTGCAGGCCGGCGCGCGTTTTTGTGCGCGGAGATGGAAATGTCAGCATAAAGGAGCATACACGATGTATAAGATCACTGAAAAGGTCGCGCTGAACCCCACCGTGACAAAGATGGTCATCGAAGCCCCACTGATCGCCAAAAAGGCAAAGCCGGGTCAGTTCATCATTGTACGTCCGTTTGAGGACAGCGAGCGCATCCCCCTGACTGTGGCCGGTTACGACCGCGAAAAGGGCACTGTGGATATCATTTTCCAGATCGTGGGCGGTACCACCATGGAGCTGAACAGCCTGAACGCAGGCGATTGTGTCCACGATTTTGTCGGCCCGCTGGGCCGTGCCACCGAGACCGAGGGTCTGAAGAAGGTGTGCGTTGTGGGCGGCGGCGTGGGCTGTGCCATTGCACTGCCCATTGCCAAGGAGCTGCACGATCAGGGCTGCGTGGTGCACAGTGTGGTCGGCTTCCGCAATAAGGATCTGCTGATCCTTGAGGACGAGTTCAACGCCTGCAGCGACGAGCTGCGCATCATGACCGATGACGGCAGCTACGGCACCAAGGGCGTGGTCACCGCTGCACTGGACGAGCTGGTGGCTGCCGGCAACCAGTACGATCTGGTCATCACCATCGGCCCGCTGATCATGATGAAGTTTGTGGTCAAGACCTGCCAGAAGCACGGCCTGAAGAGCATCGTTTCCATGAACCCCATCATGATCGACGGCACCGGCATGTGCGGCGGCTGCCGCCTGACCGTGGGCGGCCAGACCAAGTTTGCCTGCGTGGACGGCCCCGACTTTGACGGCGACCTGGTGGACTTTGACGAGGCCATGGCCCGCGGCACCATGTACCGCCCGTTTGAGGCACACGCCCGTGAGGCAGCCTGCAATCTGTTCAAGACTCAGGAGGGAATGTAAGATGGCTTTCAATATGGATCCCAAAAAGTGCCCCATGCCCACCCAGGACCCCAACGTCCGCAACAAGAACTTCAAGGAAGTTGCTCTGGGCTACACCGAAGAAATGGCCATCAACGAGGCCAAGCGCTGCATCCACTGCAAGAACAAGCCCTGCCAGACCGGCTGCCCGGTGGGCATCGACATCCCGGAGTTCATCGCGCATGTGGCCGAGGGCGACTTTGAGGCCGCTTATCAGGTCATCAACCGCTCCTCTTCCCTGCCCGCTGTCTGCGGCCGTGTCTGCCCGCAGGAGAGCCAGTGCGAGGGCAAGTGCACCCGCGGCATCAAGAACGAGCCTGTGGGCATCGGCCGCCTGGAGCGCTTTGTGGCCGACTGGCACCGCGAGAACGTGCACACCGCACCCGTCGTTCCGGAGTGGAACGGCCACAAGGTGGCCATCATCGGTGCAGGCCCTGCCGGCCTGACCGCTGCAGGCGACCTGGCCAAGCTGGGCTACAAGGTGACCGTGTACGAGGCCCTGCATGTGGCCGGCGGCGTGCTGATGTACGGCATCCCCGAGTTCCGTCTGCCCAAGGCCATCGTGCAGCAGGAGATCGACGGCCTGAAGAAGATGGGCGTTGACTTTGAGTGCAACATGGTCATCGGCAAGGTGCTGACCATCGACGAGCTGATGGGCGAGTACGGCTACGAGGCCGTGTTCGTGGGCTCCGGTGCCGGTCTGCCCCGCTTCATGGGCATTCCCGGCGAGAGCCTGAAGGGCGTGTACTCCGCCAACGAGTTCCTGACCCGCTCCAACCTGATGAAGGCTTACCTGCCCACCAGCAAGACCCCCATCCGCACCGGCAAGAAGGTTGCCGTTGTGGGCGGCGGCAACGTGGCTATGGACGCTGCCCGCAGCGCCCTGCGTCTGGGTGCCGAGAGCGTGTACATCGTCTACCGCCGCGGCATGGCTGAACTGCCCGCCCGTAAGGAAGAGGTGGAGCACGCCGAGGAAGAGGGCATCATCTTCAAGACCCTGTGCAACCCCGTGGAGATCCACCCGGACGAGAACGGCTTCGTCAAGTCCATCACCTGCGTGGAAATGGAGCTGGGCGAGCCCGATGCTTCCGGCCGCCGCCGCCCCATCGAGAAGAAGGGCAGCGAGTTTGAGCTGGACGTGGACACCGTGATCATGAGCCTGGGCACCAGCCCCAACCCGCTGATCCGCTCCACCACCCCGGGCCTGGAGACCAACAAGCACGGCTGCATCGTCACCGACGGCGACGACGGCAAGACCAGCCGTGACGGCGTGTACGCCGGCGGCGATGCCGTGACCGGTGCCGCCACCGTCATCAAGGCCATGGGCGCCGGCAAGGCTGCCGCCAAGGCCATGGATGAGTACATCCGCAACAAGTAATTTCTGCCAAACGGCGCAAATCCCCTGTTTCCTTTGGGAAACAGGGGATTTTTCCTTTTTTAGGAAGACTAGACAGATTATCTATATTTCATTTACAATTCGTCCCACTTTATGGTATACTATTTCCATCTTACGAAAGCACCAGGGGCTGCCGCAGCCCTTGCTCTGTTTGCAGGAGGTGTGCCCCATGCACTCGTTATTGATCCTGGTCCTGATCCTGGACGCTCTCATCGCCATTTCCTCAGTGCTGAACCTTGTGAACATGATGCGCGTCAACCTGCTGGTGGAAGAAAAGCAGGCCCAGGCCCTTACGGTGCAGCTGGTGCGCGTGTGCAAGACAAGCGCTGGCAAGGGTGGGCTGCTGTCCTCCTGGTTTGGGGTGTACGCCTGCCCCGGGGAGATCGGCACTGGTGAGTTTACCTCCACCAACCCCTACAGCAGCCCAGAGGCCGTGCCCAAAGCCACCACGGTGGTGCCCATGAAGGCCTCCGGGGTGCTGGAGCACTGCGATATCGGAGCTCACCTGGGCCGTCGTCTGGTGCCGCTGTGGCTTACGGCAGGAGGCTTTTCTCTGCTGCTGACAGCGTTTATCCGCCTGTAAGGCATTTTCTCTGGACTTTTCGGCGTAGTGCCGACGGCCTGCCTGCTGACCCACAGGCGGACCGCCAGCACAGCGCCGGGAAAATATAAGTATAAAGGAAGGCAATTATGGAACTACTGAAACTACTTGGCATTGTCATCGTCATCGCTGGCTTTGCACTGAAGCTGGACTCCATTCTGGTCATTCTGGTGGCAGCCGTTGTGACTGCACTGGTTGGCGGTCTGGGCCCGGTCACTCTGCTGGAAACGCTGGGCAGCACCTTTGTGGCAAACCGCAGCATGGCCATCTTCATCATCGTGATGCTGGTCACCGGCACGCTGGAGCGCAACGGCCTGCGTGAAGCAGCCGCTGCCCTGATCGGCAAGTTCAAGGGTGCCACCTCCGGCCTGGTCATCGGCATCTACGGCGTGATGCGCTCGGTCTTTGCAGCCTTCAACGTGGGCTTTGGCGGCGTGGCCGGTTTCGTGCGCCCCGTCATCATGCCCATGGCCGAAGGTGCCATTGTGGCACAGGGCTATGAGCCCAATGAGGAGCATGTCGAGGAGCTGAAAGGCATGGCTTCCGGCATGGAGAACATCACCTGGTTCTTCGGTCAGGTCCTGTTCGTGGGCGGCTCCGGCGGCCTGCTGGTGCAGAGCACTTTGGCCGGCCTGGGCATCGAGGTGGAGCTGGCCCAGCTGGCTGCCATCGAGATCCCCGTGTGCATCATTGCCACTGTGGTCGCCATCGTATTCTATGTGATCAAGGATCGCAAGATGATCCAGAAGTACTATAAGTAAGGGAGGACAGAAGAATGAGCTTTTTTATGAGTGCTGATTACAGCCTGTCCACCAAGGTGATGGAGATCATCTACTTTATCATCGGCCTGCTGTGCATCTACTGCGGCGTGAAGAACCTGAAGGATAAGGAGAACCCGGAACCCGTGGGCACCTTTATCTTCTGGGCCGTGCTGGGCGTCGTGCTTGCCCTGGGCCGCTGGCTGCCCTCTCTGGTGAGCGGCATCCTGGTGGTGGTGATGTGCATCCCCGCCATCCTCAAGAAGGTCAAGAAGGGCGCTGTCTCTGCTGCCACCAAGGCCGAGACCGAGGCCACCTATGAGAAGATCGGCATGAAGATCTTTGTCCCCACCCTGAGCATCGGCATGCTGGCTGTCATCTGCGCCATCACCGGCATGGGCATCGGCCTGTCCGCTCTGAACGGCGTGGCTCTGGGCGTTCTCGTGGCCATCATCCTGCTGATGATCATGAACCGCGACAACAAGCCCTCCACCTTCCTGAACGATTCCGAGCGCATGCTGTCCACCGTGGGCCCCCTGTCCATGCTGCCCATGCTGCTGGCCTGCCTTGGCTCCGTCTTCACCGCTGCCGGTGTCGGCGATGTGATCTCTGACCTGGTCAGCCACATCATCCCCGAGGGCAATGTGAACGCCGGTATCGTGGTGTACGCCATCGGCATGATGCTGTTCACCATGATCATGGGCAACGCCTACGCCGCCATCACCGTGATGACCGTGGGCATCGGCTACCCGTTCGTGCTGGCCCACGGCGCAAACCCGGTGGTCATCGGCATGCTGGCTTTGACCTGCGGCTTCTGCGGCACCCTGTGCACCCCCATGGCTGCAAACTTCAACACCGTGCCCGTGGCACTGCTGGATATGAAGAAGCCCATGGGCGTCATCAAGAATCAGGTTCCTGTCGCCATCATCATGATGGTGGTCCAGATCGTGATGATGATCCTCCTGAAGTGATTTTTTTGTTAGATCGAGTGATTCAATGGAACAGGCAATTCAGCACGGAGCCGATATCATTATTCGCGACTGGGTCCGGCTCCGTGCAGGCGAACGCATCCTGATCGTATCCAGCCAGAAGTATGCTGTCGAGGTAGCAGCCATGCAGCAAGCCGCACAGGCGGTGGGCAGCGTGGCGGATGTTTTGATGCTGGACGACCTGCACGAGCAGGTGGGCCAGTATTTCGACGACCGCGAGGACGCCTTTGACCCCTACAACGCCGTGATCGGTGCTGCCGAGTATTCCCTCATCACCACACGGGCCGTCAAGCGGGTCATTGCCCGCCGCAACCGGTTTTTGTCGCTGCCGCTGAGCACCCGCAACGGGCAGTCACTGCTGAGCTACGACTTCCTGAACATGAGCCTGCCCAAAAGCAGGATCATGGCCAGCATCATCATGGCCTGCTACCAGAACGCCAGCCACATCCATGTGACCACGGAGCTTGGCACGAACCTGGATTTCAACATCGAGGGGCGTGTGCCCGGCTTCTTCAACGGCTGCTGCCACGACGGCAAGGGCCTTTCCTCTGCCAGCGTGGAAGTGTATGTGGCACCGGTGGAGAGCGACACCAACGGCACCCTGATCCTGGACGGCTCCATGGGCTATATCGGCATCGTGGACAGCCCCGTGCGGGTGGAGCTGCGCGGCGGCCGCATCGTGGAGATCGAGGACAATGCCAGCGGCAGGCGGCTCAAGCAGTTTCTGGCCCGCTTCCACGACCCGGAGAACATGGTGGTGGCGGCGGAGTTCGGCATCGGGCTCAACACCCACTCCCGCTGTGCAGGCAACTGCTACATCGAGGACGAATCCACCTATGGCACCTTCCACATCGGGTTCGGGCGCAACATCGCGCTGGGCGGTGTGCAGGATGCTTCCGGCCATTACGATCTGGTCACCCACGCTCCCTGCATCTATGTGGACAACCGCATGATCATGGATCACGGACAGCTCACCGTTCTGGAGCCGTCCATTTATATCTGAGAATCGAGGCTTTTTACTATGAAGATTCTGCTCACTGGTTTCGACCCCTTTGGCGGCGAGACCGTCAACCCCGCTTTTGAGGCGGTAAAGCTGCTGCCCGACACCATCGCCGGTGCCGAGATCGTCAAGCAGGAAGTGCCCACCGAGTTCATCCGTGCCGGTGAGGTGCTGGAAGCTGCCATTCAGGCAAACCAGCCCGATGTGGTCATCTGCATCGGTCAGGCCGGCGGCCGCTCCGCCATCACCCCGGAAAAGGTGGCCATCAACCTGATGGACGGCCGCATCGCCGACAACGCCGGTTATCAGCCCATCGACGTGACCATCCAGGAGGACGGCGAGACCGCCTACTTCACTTCTCTGCCCGTGAAGGCCATGGTGCAGAACATCAAGGACGCAGGCATCCCCTCCGCCCTGTCCTACACTGCAGGCTCCTATGTGTGCAACTACCTGATGTACACCCTGCTGTACCTCATCGACAGGAAGTACCCCAACATCCGGGGCGGCTTCATCCATGTGCCTTACGCCATGGAGCAGGTGGTCAACAAGCCCCTGGGCACCCCCAGCATGGACCTGCACCAGATCGCCCGCGGCCTGGAGAAGGCCGTGGAGGCCGTTGTGAAGAACGACGCCGACCCGGCTGTGAACATGGGCACCACCCACTGAGCATCCCCGCAGAGCCCTTCAAGGCACCCGCTGTGCATCCGCATGGCGGGTGCTTTTTTGTGGACGCTGGCGCGACAGTTCCCTGTACGCTTGCGGGAAACCGGAACAGGACGATTTAAAATGGCTCCGCGTGCGCTGCGCCATAATTAGAGGAAATATTATTTTTTATTGCAACTCCGGAAAATCTGCGGATTTTCCGGAGTTGCCTTTTCACCAGAGGGGTCATGGCGGGGAGTGGCATCTGATACCGGAATGACATCGCACCGGGAGGGACGTTACGGGATTTCTTTCCGCAAAACGCGAGTTCTCCTTCTGCGCTTTGGCCGCAGGCCAACAGCAGCCGATGCCACTTCCCGTAACGCCCTCTCCCGTGAAAAAGCAAATCCGGCGGGGCCGCAGCCCTGCCGGATTTGCAAAATCTAAAATAATTTTTCTGCTATTCATGCCCAGAGCAACGCGGAGGGCATTCTAAATCGTTTGCCTTCCAGAGAACAGGCCACTTTCCTTAACGCCCATCCGTGAAAAAACAATCCCGGAAAATCCGCAGATTTTCCGGGATTGCATATCTTTAAAAATAATTTTCCGCTGATATTGCCAGAGCAAAGCGGAGGCAATTCCAAATCGTCCTGCTTACTCCGTGATCCGCCCTGCCGCGCTGGTCTCCAAGACCGGGTAACCGGTGCGGGTGCAGCGCACGGCACAGCGGGCGCGGCCGCCGGTGGTGCAGGTGAACAGGGTCAGGTCCCAGGCGTCCTCGTCGCTGGCCGTGATCATCTTGTCGATGTCGGTGGGCTGGATGGTCTCCACGTTGGACACCTCATAGCTCCAGCGCTGGCCGTCCATGTCGGTAAAGTACACCTCGCTGCCCAGGGCCAGCCATTTGATGGGGCTGAAGTGCTTGGCGTAGTTGTGGGCGCAGACCACCATGTTGTCGGCGTAGGTGGAGCCGCTGTAACGGCCCGGGGCCACCTTGAGGCCCGCATAGCTCCACTCGCTCATCACGGGCAGTTCCAGCCCGATGGACGGGATGGACAGGTAGCCGATGTAGCCCCAGCCGTCGATGTCGGTGACGGTCATCTCCTGCTCCGGATCCAGCTCCGGCTGGATCTCTTCTTCGGTGTTGTCCTCAATGGTCTCGGTCAGGGTCTCTTCCAGCTTGCCCAGGGCGTCCTGCGAAGCCTTGTCGGCGCGGTTGGCGTCCCACTGGTTATAGCCCAGCAGGGCCAGTGCGCCCAGAATGAGCAGGATGCCCACGATCATGCAGGCGCGGCCGATCTTCTGCTTTGTGTTCATGCCAGCGTCTCCTTCCGGTCCAGCACCCAGCCGACGGCAAACAGCAGCACGCCGCTGCAGGCCATGAACGGGATGGGCCAGTTCAGCTGGCCGCTCTGGGGCAGTGCATTGCCGTCCGGGCGGCCCGGCGCCACCGGGTTGTCCGGGTTGCCGGGGGCCACGGGGTTGTCCGGGTTGCCGGGGTTCACCGGGTTATCCGGCGTACCGGGCGACACCGGGCGGTTGGGGTCGTTGGGATTGACCGGCATGTCCGGGTTGTCCGGCTCATCCGGGGTGCTGGGCTGGGTGGGCTTGTCCGGTTCCGAGGGCTTCTCCGGCTCGGACGGTTTGCCCGGTTCCGAAGGCTTGCTGGGAGTTTCCGGTTCGGGCGGGGTCACCTCCTGCGTGGGCGCGCCCACCTTGGGGGTGGCGTCCACGGTGTAGCGCCAGCCGTTTTCGTCCGCCATGGGCAGCGACACCAGGAAGGAATTGATGGCCTCGTAGCCCTTGGAGTTCTCGGTCTGCACCACGAGGTACAGGCCCAGCGGCAGCGCGTCAAAGGAGACGATGCCCTGCTCGCTGATCTTATGGGTGGTGCCGACGGCGCGGGCGGGCAGCTTGGCTTCCAGCCTGGAAGCCAGCGTGCTGTCCGTCAGGTCGCCCAGCGCGATGCCGCAGCCCGTAAAGTCGGCGGTGTACACAAAGTGCAGGTCGCCGTTGGTGCGGGCCACGTCCGCCACCTTGTACACGGTGAGTGCGCCGCCCCGCAGGGGGACGTCGTTCTGGTGGTCGTACAGGGTCACGTCCATGCTGCCGGTGCGGTTCAGGTCGATGTTGGCGCTGGCCGCGGGGGCTGCCAGCGCGGGCAGTGCACAGCACACGGCCATGCACAGCGCCAGCAGAAGAGCGGCAAACCGGTTGTTTTTGTTTTGTTTCATGGCTGCTCACTCCTCCTCGTTCTGTTTCCGTTTGCGGACCAGCAGCAGGGCTGCTGCAGCGGCCAGTGCGCCGCCCAGCACCCCGAAGGGTGCCGTACCCATGCCGCCGGTGGACGGCAGCTCGTAGCCGGTGTAAACGTAGTTCCGGATGGTAATGTTGCCGGTCTGCACATCATTGTTATCAATGTACACGTTCCAGTTTCCGGTGGTCACTTCCTCCACCAGGTAGTGGTACGCATTGCCCTTCCCGTCTGTCAGGGGCAGCTTGTCCCCCGGCTCGGACCAGGTCCAGTCGTTATGTGCGGTCAGGTCGGCTTCGGCAAACAACGTTCTGTCCTTGTCATTGTCGGTGTACTGCCAGACCTTGATGTGGACGCTGTTCACCGCCGGTTCCACCGGCTGGCGGGTGTCGGCATCCAGCCAGAGCTTGCTGACGGTCAGCTTGCTGTACACGTTGCTGTACTCAGCAGTGGTGGTGCCGGCGTCGCTGCCCACCTGCACATTGCGGTTCAGGTCCACCGTCTCGTCATTCACGGTCAAGATGGTGGTGCCTTCAGCCACGCCTGTGGCATTTGCAAAGGCCTTCTGCTCATTCTCCGCGCTGGCGTTCTTGCGGAACAGCAGGTAGTGCGGGGTGGCATCCAGTTGATAGTCCGTGGGTGCTTTGGTCTCCACGAGCTTATACAGCACGTCCGGTTTCAGGCAGCTTGCCGTCTCACTATCCAGCACAGCCAGACTGGCCTGACCGTTTTCGTCCGTGGTCAGGGTGCCCGTGCCGTTGCCGGTCCACGGGACGAACCGCCCGCTTTCCGTATCGTACTGGAAAATGGTGAACTCCGCGCCCTTCAGCGACACGCCGGAGTAGCTGTCCTTCTTGCGCAGCACGAACTGTGCGGTGGTGGCCGTTGCATCCGCCTTGACCTGGTAGGTGATGCCGCTGTCGCTGGATTTGCTGCCGTTGCTCAGGGTCACGGTGTTGCTCACCTGGTAGCTGGCGGCAGCACTGCCATCCTTCACATTGCAGTCATACACAAGGATCAGGGCCGCCATATTGGGGATCTCCATATGGAGCCAGCCGTTCTTGTCCGCTTCCAGGATGCGGTACATGTTGCGCGGCACCTCTTTGCCGGTGGTCACGCCGACTGTTTCGTCGTAATCGTAAAAATACAACTTGACCGAGTTGACATCGCCGGTGGCGATGGCACCATTGGTAGTGCTGATGTTATCCCACAGCTCGATCTTCTCCGCTCTGGTCTGCCCGGCCGACAGATCCTCGCCGGCCGGGTTGATGACCACCTGATAGTGCAGCTTCCGGCCGTTGTCGGGGTCCTGCCAGCCGGTCTTTTTCACCTGCTCCACATCGCGGGTGACGGTGGTGGTGGTGGTCTCGGTCCGCTCGCCCCAAGTGGCGGTGTTGGTGTAGATCAGCTCGCCCACCGAGGGGTTCTTCCATCTGGGATCGTCGTCCACGTTCACCTTGTACAGAATGCGGAACTTGTGTTGTGCGTTCTGGTTGTAGCCCTTGATGGTAATGGTCAGCTGCCGGGTGGTTTCATCATAGTCTACCGTGGCAGTGGCCCCTTTCAGCGCCTTGACCTTATCCGGGGTCCCTTCGTCCATGCCGATCGTTACCCAGTCGGTCTTGAACTTGGTGTTCTTCGGCAGGGTATCGGTGATAACGATGTCGGCATCATCCTCAGCAGCGGTCTGCACCACCAACTGATAGTGGAGGTTTTTGCCGTCGAGTTTACTGTACTGGTAGGTCTGGTCTCCGCTTTGGTAACCAGATTCGTCCTGATCGCTGTTCGCCGACACCCGTTTTTCAAAGCTCTTGTAGCTGTGGTAGGTGTCCTCTGCCGAAGCCTTGCCGTTCACGCCGTCGATATGGATGGTGTTCTTATAGGTCCACACCTCACCGGTGGGCACGTCGTCGCGCTCCTCGTGGGTGGGGATGCCGGTCACCGAGATGCTGCGCACGGGGTTCTGGTCGTCCCCGGCTTTCACATGGATGCTGAAGCTGCGCACACGGGCGGACGAGTCACCTGCGTTTACCTGTTTTGTGCCGTCTCTGTCGGCGTAGTAGGTCATCTCGATCATGTTGATCGCCTGCTGGTAGCTCAGCTTCGTGTTGTCGAGCATGGTCAGGGTCAGATTGGCCTTGATGGCGTCATCCAGCTCTTTTGCAATGGCATAGTGGGTGTCCTTTTTTTCCTCTCCTTGGTCGTTCTCAGCGTCGTCCAGCACATCCCACAGGGTAAACTCCGCTTCACCGGCCTTGTTGGTGGCCGAGAGGTTCCAGGTGGGCGTCTCGCCCCTGGTGGCAATGGATTTGCTCAGGCTCCAATCGCCCTTCCCGATGTTCACAGTATCCGAGGCCTCAAAGGTATGGTTGCTCTTGGTCAGGATCTGTGCCTTGTTGGTCACCGAGCCGCCGCCGATGGGGGTGGTGGTCTCAAAGGTGATCTTCAGCTCTGTTCCACTAAACTTTTTCGGGTCTGCCGGGATGGTATAACCGTTTTGCAGAAATTCCTCTGCCGATATCGTATCGTTGCCTACCTTTACATCCCCTACGATTTTCACACTGTCTGGCAAGTCATCTGTGATCTTGCAGCCCTGCAGGAGATAGGACCCCAGGAAAGAATGGGGTACCTTTACAGTGATCGTCCACTGGATGCGGCCTGTTTTGGGGTCGTACTCGCCTTTCTTCTCAATGCGAGAGGTTTTACATGTGTACCATGCGTCAGCCGCATCTTTTACATTGCGCCCTGCCTCGGCTTTCGCCGTGTTGTTGATGATAGCGACGCCGTTGGGCATCTTGTCAAAGTCCGCATAGTCCCGCTGAACGTCGTAGTTCCAGATGTACTTCTCTCCGGCCTCCAATGCAGGCAGCGGGCCAAGGACCACCTGGGGGTAGCCGTTGCTATCCGTTGTCCATTGATACACAGGGACCGGCATGATCTTCGTTTTTGTACCAGAAGCATCCACCTTGTAAAGTTCAAAGGAGCTTTCCAGGTATTTGCCGCCCTTCAGGTAGTCGCTACGGTTTTCGCCATTCCTATTCGTGTTCAGGGTGTCCGTAAGGAACACCTGCTCTTTGGTGCCGCTGGTGGTCTCCACCGTCACCTTATAATGGTTTATGAAGGTGCCATTTTCCGGATGATTCTCAAAGGCACTATCTCTGTCGGAGCTCCCTTTGCTGATCTTTATATCCGCTTTTTTCGGCTTGATGGTCAGGATGCAGTCGTCCTTGAATTTGATCTCCTTCTCGTCCTCAAAGTTGTCGGCGCTCGCCGTAACGGCGGCCTTGAAGGTACCGGTGAATGGCAGGCCGCCCTTGTCGTCGGTGCCGATGAACTTTTCGTCCGTAAAGGTCAGGGTCACTTTGCCGTCGGTGTCAACGGTGAAGCTGCCCACGACCTTTGCATTGCCGGCCTCGTCCTTGTCGGACTCATCCACGATGTTGCCCGTCGTCACATCCGGCATGGGCAGGCCTTTGGGCAGCTGGTAGGTCAGGGTATTGTTGGTGGGCGTCAGCACACCGGGTTTCACGGTATACTTCAGGTTCACGCGGACGTGGGTGCCGCTGTCCACGGTCACGCTGCCCGCGCCGATAGACGTCCATGTTTTCCCGTCGGTCGTCTTTTCATAATTGACAGCCGTGATCCAGGTGTTCAGATCATGGTCGTCCCCGGCAGCCAGCAGGGCGATGCCGTAGGGGTCGGCGTCACCCACCCAGTCCACGGTGGCACCAAAGGCGCCCTCATCTTCCAGCAGCGCATAGCCGCTGTCCGGGTCCTCCGGAGCCACAGCGGTGGTCTCGGCGGCATAGGCACCGGTCACCGAGATGACACTGGTCACGTCGGACATGGCAGCGGGCACCTCGGCCACCTTGCCGTCCACGTTGCCGGAGATCACGGTCAGGGTCCCGGCGTCGGGGTCCACGGCGGACACAACGCCCACCGTCTCGGTGGTCACGGTGCGGGTGTCCACCTGCGGCTCGGAAGCCGTGAGCTGGGCGGCGGTGTCGGGGTCCTCGTCCAGGTCCAGCAGGGCGATGCCATAGGAGCTCTCGTCCACGGCCACCTGCTCGGTGGTGAGGGTGTTGTAGATGACGATATCGCCGGGCCTTGCGGTGGAGCCGTCGGCGTCGGTGAGCCACTGGGAGCCGCGCAGGTCACTGTGCAGGGCCATCACGCCCGCACGCTGGGGCACCACCGTCTGGGGCACACCCGCAAAGTGCAGGCAGTAGGACAGGAACATCACGTCCCAGGCGCCGTAGGGGTTGCCGTACCAGGCACCATAGCGGGAGTAGCCGCGCAGCACCTGCTGGTCCTCCACATCCAGCTTGAAGTTCTTGTCGCTCTGCTGGTAGTCCAGCTGGGACTTTGCCACGGTGAGCAGGTCCTCGGCCCAGTTGCCGTTCAGGGCCACGTTGGCCGCGGCCTGCCATTCCTCGGCAGTCTCCACGTCGGCCTGGGTATCGGCCAGGCACTCCACGGTGTGGTGGTGCTCCGGGATGGTGCACACCAGCTCCTCGGTGTAGCAGGCGTCGGTGTGGTGATGCAGCACCGGCTCGTCCGGGGTGGTCTCGGCCGGCTCAGGGGGCAGGTCCACCACGGGGCGGCTGGCAGGCATTTCCTGATAGGCGGGGTTGGGCTCCTCCACCAGTTCGCCTTCGTCCAGGCCGCACACCAGCTCATACTCGGTGGTGTAGCAGCTGTCGTCGTGGATATGCTCGAACTCGCCACAGATGAGCGCACCGTACTCGTCAAAGCAGTCGTCGGTGTGCTCGTGCTCTTCCTGATAGCAGGTCAGCACCCGGCGCTCCTCGTAGCAGGCATCGGTGTGCTCATGGGGCACCCAGATGGTCTCCGGCTCGGTCTGCACCGGCTCTTCCAGCTCTTCCGGCTCGGCCGCGCTGTAGGCGGACACCAGATCGGCGCTGCTGTCCGAAGAGGTGACGGGCGTTTCCGGCTCGCCCTCCTCGTAACCGCAGGTGAGCACTTTTTCGTAGCAGGCCGCCGTGTGCTGGTGCTCCTCGTAGCCGCAGTGGTAGTCGGCAGTCATGGAGATGCCCACCCCATGGAGCTGCCAGTTGACGAACAGGGTGGTGAGCAGGGCCAGCACCAGCATCATGGCCACATAGCGCCGGGCCTGTACATGCTGCCTGCGGAACCGCTCGATCAACCCGTTGATGATATCCTTCATAGTAAACACGTCCTCTTGGTTCGCTCTGTGCCCTGGCAGCCGCACACCGCTGCAGGCCCACAGAAGGGTCCGTTTATCATTTGTGCAACAAAAGCGTCACAAAATTTGTTCGATACATTGTTATTATATCATTTTAGGGCGTTCATTTCAACTCAGGGGCGTGCCTTTCCGGCAAAAGAATGCACACGATGCGCACCATGCAAGGGGTCAGGGGCAGCCACAGCACCGTGCAGCCCAGATTGAACAGGGTGTGGGCGTTGGCGATCTGCCGGGCCAGCACGGCGCTCTCCGGCCCGTGGGGCGAGACCAGCCGCACCAGCGCGGTGAACTGGGGCAGCAGCAGCCAGCACACCGCCGCCCCGGACAGGTTGAACAGGGCGTGGGCCGCCGCCAGACGTTTGGCGTCCCGGCTCTGCCCCACTGATGCCAGCACCGCCGTGACGGTGGTGCCGATGTTGTCCCCCAACAGCACCGGGATGGCTCCCGCAAGGCCCAGCAGGCACCCGCCGTCCGGCCCGGGGCGGGCGGCCGCCCGCTGCAGCACCGCAATGGTGGCGGAGCTGCTCTGCACGGCAAGGGTCATGCCCAGCCCTGCCAGCAGGCCCAGGCCGGGGCGGTGCCGCACCTGGGCCATCCACTGCCGGAACACCGGCCCCGCTGCCAACGGCTCCATGGCCTCGGCCATGACCGCGATGCCCTCAAACAGCAGGCCGAACGCAAACAGCGCCTGCCCGGTTGCGTGCAGACGCCCGCGCCCCGCGAACCAGAGCAGCAGCCCCGCCACCAGCAGCAGATACCGGGCATCTTCCAGCCGGAAGGCCAGCAATTGCGCGGTGACCGTGGTGCCGATGTTGGCTCCGAACACCACCGGCACGGCCCGCTGCAGGGTCAGCAGCCCGGCCCCCACAAGGCCCAGCACCAGCACCGTGACCGCCGAGCTGCTCTGCACCACCGCCGTGACCGCCGCCCCCGTGAGCACCCCGGCCAGCGGGTGGGCCGTGAGCCGGGCAAGGGCCTGCCGCAGGGTGTCCCCCGCCGCCTGCTGCAAAGCGTCCGTGAGGGTGTCCATGCTATATAAGAAAAGTGCCGCCCCGCCGAACAATTGCAGGATCATCCACAAACGCTGTTCCATGCCCGATGCCCCCTTTGCTTTATGTGTATGCGGGACACAAACGTTTGTGAACTTTTGTGAAACAATCTCTGCAGGGGGTTGCAATCCGGCCTGCAAAAGCCTATTATTATCAAGCGTTAACAGTTAACAGCTGTTAAGCAATTTTCGAGAGGAGGGATCGCGTGTCTGAGGAATCCACGTTGAGTTTCCGTGGGCTTTGCCGCTACATCCACCGGCTGAGCAAAGCATCCAAGGCCGGCATGAAGGCCGCTCTGGCCGACTGCCCCAAGTGCCACTTCCCCATGCTGGAAGGGCTGCTGGGCTGCATTCGTCTCCATGGACAGGACGGTGCCGTTTATATCTCCGACCTTGTTCAGGAGCTTCATCAACCGCTTCCTGCCATCTCCCGCACGGTGCGGCAGATGGAGCAGGACGGCCTTGTGGAACGCTTTGCCGACCCTGCCGACCGCCGCAAGACGCTGGTGCGTTTCACGCCCAAGGGATACGAGGCCTGCCGACAGTGCGAGGCTGCTCTTGGGGACTACTTTTCCAGTGTCATGGCCCGGCTGGAGCCGGAACAGCTGGCCCAGATGGAAGCGCTGCGCGGCGCGCTGATGGAAGCCATTCTTGCGGAAAATGCTGCGCGTACCACCAAACCGAAGGGAGAACCAAACCATGACAAAGATCTTTAAGCAGCTGGCCCGTCACTGGGCCGTCTGCCTCGTGGTGTTCGCACTGCTGTTCGTGCAGGCATACTGCGATCTGTCGCTGCCGGACTACACCAGCAAGATCGTGGACACCGGCATCCAGCAGGGCGGCATCGAAAGCCCCCTGCCTGCCACAGTGCGGCAGAGCACGCTGGATGCCCTCTCGCTGCTGATGCGCGAGGAGGACGCCGCTGCTTTCCAGAACGCCTACACCGCCGACGGCGATGTGCTGCGCCTGCGCACCGACCTGACCGCCGACGAGCGCACTGCGCTGGAAGATGCTGTGACCACGCCGGACATCGTGCTGTATCTGGCGGCCGCCCAGGCAGCCAACACCCCCGCCGGGCAGACCGGCATGGGCATGACCGGCCTTGCGGACCTGCAGGCCTCCGGTGCCGACCGCAATCCCGACACGGAAACCGAGACTGCGGCCCCCACGGCGGAGGACCTGGACACCGTGTGCGGCCAGTTTGCCGCCATGAGCCAGATGCCCGGCTTCAGCCGCGACGCCGTGCAGCAGCAGCTGACCGGTGCCATCGGCCAGCTGGACGACACCGTGGTGGAGAACCTGAAGAGCCAGGCTCTGCTGCTGGTGGGGCTGGAATACGAGGCCCAGGGCATTGCCCACGACGTGCAGATGCACTATTTATATAAGGTAGGCGGCCAGATGCTGGCCCTGACCCTGCTGATGGTGGCCGTGTCCATCGCGGTGGGCTTCCTGGCCTCCCGGGTGTCCGCCGCCATCGGCCGCGACCTGCGCCGCGAGACCTTCTCCAGCGTCATCCACTTCTCCCATGCGGAGATCGAGAACTTCTCCACCGCGTCCCTCATCACCCGCACCACCAACGACATCCAGCAGGTGCAGTTCGTCTGCGTCATGCTGCTGCGCATGGTGGCCTATGCGCCCATTCTGGGCATCGGCGGTGTGCTGCACGTCATCGGCAGCTCTTCGGGGCTGTCCTGGATCGTGGTGCTGGACGTGGCTTTGCTGCTGCTGCTCATCCTCTTCCTGATGAACATGGCCATGCCCAAGTTCAAGATCATGCAGGCGCTGGTGGACCGGCTGAACCTCGTCAGCCGCGAGGTCCTGACCGGCATCATGCCGGTGCGTGCCTTCAGCCGCGAACAGTTTGAGGAACAGCGCTTCGACAAGGCCAACAAGGACCTGATGGGCACCCAGCTGTTCACCAACCGCGCCATGGTGGCCATGATGCCCTTTATGACCCTGATCATGAACGGCACCAGCCTGCTCATCGTCTGGTTCGGCGGCAAGGCCATGGATGCCGGCACTATGCAGGTGGGCGAAATGATTGCCTTTATCACCTACACCATGCAGATCGTCATGTCCTTCCTGATGCTGGCCATGGTGGCCGTCATGCTGCCCCGTGCCGGTGTGGCCGCAGACCGCATCGACGAGGTCATCCGCACCAAGGCCACCATCCACGACCCGGACGAAACCGACGCCAAGGCCGCAAAGGAGCACAAGAACTGGCAGGGCGTGGTGGAGTTCCACGACGTGAGCTTCCGCTTCCCCGGTGCCGACAACGACGCACTGGAGCACATCAGCTTTACCGCAAAGCCCGGCGAGACCACGGCCATCATCGGCTCCACCGGCTGCGGCAAGAGCACCCTGCTCAACCTGATCCCCCGCTTCTACGACGTGACCGGCGGCAGCGTGACCGTGGACGGCATCGACGTGCGCCAGATGCCCCAGGCACAGCTGCACGACCTGCTGGGCTATGTGCCCCAGAAGGGCGTGCTGTTCAGCGGCACCATCGACAGCAACCTGAAGTTCGGCGGGGACCACATCACCGACGCCGCCGTGAAAAAGGCCGCTACCATCGCACAGGCCACCGAGTTCATCGACGCAAAGCCGGAGGGCTACGCAAGCCCCATTGCCCAGGGCGGTTCCAACGTGTCCGGCGGCCAGAAACAGCGCCTGTCCATTGCCCGTGCCATTGCCAAGGACCCCAAAATTTATCTGTTCGACGACAGTTTCTCGGCCCTGGACTACAAGACCGACGTGGCCCTGCGCCGCGCCCTGAAGGCCCAGACCGACAACGCCACCGTCATCATCGTGGCACAGCGCATCTCCACCGTGCTGCACGCAAACCAGATCCTGGTGCTGGACGAGGGCCGTCTGGTGGGCAAGGGCACCCATGCCCAGCTCATGGCCAGCTGCCCGGAGTATCAGGAGATCGCCCGCAGCCAGCTGAGCCAGAAGGAACTGGACCTTGAACCACTGAATACGGAAAAGGAGGGTGTGTGATATGCCAAGACCCGGACGCATGACCACCGAGCGCGCCAAGGACTTCAAGGGCACGCTGCGGCAGCTTCTCCAGACCATGAGCCACTACAAACTGCCGCTCATCACAGCCATTGTCTTTGCCATTCTGTCCACCATCTTCAACATTGCCGGCCCCAAGGTGCTGGCCAAAGCCACCACGGCCCTTGCCACCGGCTGGATCGCCAAGCTGCGCGGCACCGGCAGCATCGACTTTGTGTATAT
>ERZ1673703.1445-NODE-1445-length-19173-cov-4.710273_pt1 | contig 19173 bp, 45 predicted proteins | sample MGYA00580233_ERZ1673703 | MGnify/ENA primary metagenome ERZ1673703 (study PRJEB41218, sample SAMN15661748) | gut metagenome | host: Homo sapiens | place: Canada: London | collected 2015-08-20/2019-03-30 | study: EMG produced TPA metagenomics assembly of... | reverse complement strand
CACTTTGTAAACCGCTTTGGCGGCCTCGTTCGGATCGACGACCGTGGCGAGATTGAGCCGGCCATGTGGAGCTTCGAGCCGCCCGCTTTTTTCGCAAAAGCGATTGCGGAGGTTCGGGTCAAAGTGGACAACGCAAAGGTATCCGGAGTGTTTGTCCCGTCTGAGAGCAGACTCGGGAACCCGAGAACGGGATCTTGGACGCACATGGCGGTAGATGTGCCCAAGAAGATGATCTATCGTAACCGGCTCAAGACTTCCGAACAGCAGGCGGCCGAAAAGGCCGAGGATCGCAAGATGCTCCAGAGCGCCATCCGAAAGTATCGGAAAACCACTGTTGAAACCGCTGTGAAGCTGCTCCGATCCGAGAGCCTTTACCGCAGCGAGAAGGTTCTTGGAATGGCAGAGTGGTTCCTGGGCGTCCTGAATGAGGTTGAAGGAAAGCGAGGCCGTTTGGCTGGAAACCTCATCTGGAAAAAGGCTGCTACTGCACCGACCGGCTTTTGCCATATCTCCTCCAGCATGATTGGGACGCTTCTTGACGACATCGAAGCGGGAGAGAGTTTCGATACGGTGAGCCGGAAGTTTGCGGAGAAGATGAACCCGTTACAGTACCAGCGGCCGCAGGCTGCGCCCTCCGCCGGGAATGTACTTCAAGCAGAGAGGATCGTGGAGAAACTGGGAATTGAAAGCTCCCTCAGACGCCGATATGCTCGACTGGACGAAATCCAGACAATTTGGAGGTCGGCCGAGGTGAAAAGTGATAAAGCTGTCTCCGGCGGCGTGTTCTCCGGCGTTGTCACAAAGCAAGAGGCTCGTAAAAAGAAGCCCGACAATGTTATCGCGCCCGTTACGACTATGACCTGGGAGAAGTTCGCCAGAACTGTTTTGCCTGATGCACGGAAAATCGAGTTCTTCGCTACTGGGAGATACGACTCCTTTAGTGCACTTGTAACTGCGGTAGATCCCGATGCCCCTCCCATCATCCAATGGGATACTGAGGAGAGTCGTAACCCGGTGAACTGGTATGTGTACTCTGGAGGCTCCTCTCCGAAAAGATGGAATTTGGAAGCCGGCTGGAACGAAGTGACGGCGGTGGCACTCCAGCCGAGCCTCTGGCAGGAAGGCTACGAAAACCACGGGAAGTCTGTTTTCTTCATCCTGAAGGGGTGCCGTGATACGAATTACAAGAACTGCGGCATTGCACTATTCCCGGAGTCCCTGAAGTCCGAGCTTCGGGAGATCCGCTCCACCATCGAGGCGTTCTCCAGAAACGGGACTCTCGAAGGATACGATGAGTCTACGGCCTGCGGCATCCGGCTCCAGGCGGGGAATAAATTCTGGGACTACAAGTTCCGGGTTACGACCGATCTTGGCGTGACCGAATATAAACTTGATCGCTGGGACTAAGGAGGGAATAAGGACATGGCATATACTCCCACTGTTGTTTTTGACTTTGACGGCGTTATCCACAGCTACACTCATGGATGGCAGGGCGCCGAGAATGTTACAGATCCCGTCGTTCCTGGTATCAAAGAGGCTATCGGCCAGCTTTCCGAGCTTGGATACAAAGTTGTGGTTGTCTCCACCCGCTGCACTTCCGCAGCGGGTATGGGGGCAGTCAGGAAGTATCTTCGAGACAACGATATTCGGGTTGACGATGTGATGGCTGAAAAGCCGCCGGCGATGTGCTATGTAGACGACAGAGCTATTTGCTTTCGGGGAAATTCGGAAGCTCTGGTGGATCAGGTTGTGAGCTTCAAGCCCTGGACCGGAACCGGAGCTGTGGATGACAAAGCCGTCGCTGGTCTTCGGCCGTGCGTAGGTGATCGCTGGGAAGCCGGAAAGAAAATCAAAGTTTCTGGATATTTCCATGGTTGGAAAGCTGATTGTGAGGAGTTTGAGACCGGACTCGGAAATTTCACTGTGGCCTTGATCGAGGATGATGGAGGAAAGGTCTGGAGCTGTGTTGCGGAGTCTGTCAGATTTCTTGACCGCGCCGGAAAGGGGAGTGCTTTATGAGCACCCCATTTTGGAAGTCGGTGAAATGCCACGGATATTTGAAACCAGTGCATGACGGCAGAACAATCGAACTGCTGAAAGACGATAGAGGCCAAGCCGTAGGGGCGTCATACTGTGGGATTGGCGCTGACATCCCTGCTGAGTGCAACTGCGAAGGGGCGCTCGAATTTATCAAAACCTATTACGAAGAACGAAAGGCTGAGTTCGGCGGCGTCTGCGTTGGCGAGAAAACTGCCGTCAAAACAGCTTATCTCTACGCTGACACGGGCTATCAGTATAACGGAAGTGAATACATCCAGATTGGCAAGCAAACGGTCTCATCAGAACTGTGTGCCATCGTATATTTCAGGGCCGGACAAAAGAGACTGGTGCCGATGAGGCTCGTAGAAGAAGACCAAGAAGATTGCACAGTGAAAGAACGTCACGGGAAATGGATAATTCACACAGAACGGTTTGCGCCGTACCAAAGATGTAGCGTGTGCGGATTTGAGCTTCCGCTGATGGCGAACGAAAACGAAATAGAGCTGTCTTTGTATCGGCATTGCCCTGAGTGTACCGCAAGAATGGATCTGAAAGATTGAAACGGAGGAAAAAATGAAAAAGGATTTGATTGAAGTCGGAAAGACATACACCAATGGGCGCGGGAGAGCTCGGAAGATCATCGACCGAGGCCCGCAGTACACACTGTATTCCGGTCAGGCTGATTGTGACACCGTATTGCTGGAGATTGTCGCTGGCCCTGGGACTGGGACCAGACGGACGATGACTGCCGCTGCTTTTGCAAGCTGGGCGAAAGAGGAAGTCTCTCATGTGGCGGAGTGATGAACCGCAGAGCGATGCTTGGTGGGTATCCACGAAAGAGTTCCTTCCAGACAACGGGGAAAAGGTGCTCGTGATCGACAAGTGTGGGGCAGTTCACAACCAAATGTTCACGGATTATGGGCTTGGAGGGAAAATGCTATTCAGGCCCGATGGACTCAAGCCAGTCCAGGACGTCAAATGGTGGATGCCAATTCCGATTGACGGATGGAACGACATCAAAAAGGTAAAGCCGGATGAAGGCGAAGTTGCACTCACGATGGGGGCGTATGGCCGAATTTTCAGCGGAGTTTGGAAAACACCGTGCGGAGCACGAGAGCCGATGTTTATGCCCTATGTATGGGATGTTCTATTCTGGAGGCCGATGCCGCTGCTCCCAAAGGGCGTTTCGTTAATGGCAGAAGATTGGAGGCAATCTGAAACATGAGGAAAGATTTGCGCGCTTGCAGGATCGAAGACAGGAGAGGGGTGTTTTGGTTTCATTGCTGGTCCCATGTGTCCGAAATCCTGCCTCCGTCGATTTTGGCACACGGGCACAATGGCGGCGTAGTATCCGACACCTTCGCTATTGTTGAAGCGGAAGATGGAAGTATTGCCCGTGTGCGGCCAGAAAAAATCCGCTTCATCAGCAATAGTGAGTCGGAAGGGAAGGTAGAATAATGCAGGTTTGCCCGTATGATGTCACATATTGCGACAACAAGGGTTGCCCGTTCAAGGACTGCGAGAGCCACATCGCCCACACAAAGAAGTTCCCGGCAGGGACAATGGTGAGTGTTGCTGATTATGGCCGAACTTGCCGGCGGTATATTGGATGGCTTGTTGATAAGGTTTCAGCGGAGAACAAGGCGAGCACCGAGAATGGAGGAAAGAATGGATCTGATAAGAGAAAATGAGAACGACTTCAGCTTCTGGTTTCCGAAAGTGAAAGACTGTGGGATACCGGTTCCGAAGACGTTCTGGCAGAAGCTGCCGTCACACGAGGAGGAGCCTGAGAGAGCTGAACGCCTATATACGGCGTTCTACATGGATAACCCCGAGAAAGATATGGCCGTCATCAAAGAGTGGATCGACAGCGACATCATACCGAAGCTGAAAGAGGCAGGGCTGGAAGGGCATTTGTTCGTCAAGAACGCCCGCTTCAGCAACAAGTTCAACGCAAATGCCTCCTGCAACCTGTACGGCCTCCACGATCTTCATAGGGCTATCGCAGACATCAACTATCAGGCCATGTGCTGCGGCGCTGACGGTATGGATGAGATCGTGGTTCGCCAATTCATTGAGCACTGTCAGAGGGAGACGCCGTGCATTTACAACGGTCTGCCGCTCCGCAGCGAGTTCCGAGTGTTCTACGACTTCGGTGAGCAGAAACCGATCTTCACAGTGAACTACTGGGACTTCGACTATGTGTACCCGCATCTGTACGATGCCACCGACAAGATTGTTTTTGAGCATGAACGGGAACGCCTTGACCGGGCGTTTGAAGAAAACCGGGAACGAGTAGAGGCGATGGTCGGCACCGCCATGAAACGGGTGAGAGGGCTTGAAGGCCAGTGGTCGGTCGACATTCTCATGGACGAAACGGACACCCTCTGGTTGATCGACATGGCAATCGCGCAGAGATCCGCCTATTGGGAAATGAGACCGAACAATGAGAAGTATTGGTAAAGAGCCCGAGAAAGGAGAAAACAATGCTGAAAATTGAAAATGCAGAGACAATCGGTTGGGAACACGCAATCCGTGGTATGCGGAATCCGTTTAACTCATGGAATATGGGAGATACGCGATATTTTGACGAAGCTCCGGAGTACAGGTATGAAATTCCTGACGTTGGCCCCAACGACCTCGACCTTATGAAACGACTGAGAAGTGCTGGCACGGACCATCGGAAGTTCATGCGGATGATTGCCGTGTATGCGGACATTACGGCACCGCTCTACTGGTGGAAGGAGTTCGACACCTATAAGGTCGGCACAGTTGCCAATTCATGCTCCACCATGCACAAGATTGCAGACAAGGAGTTTACACTGGAAGATTTCTCGTGTGAACATCTGATTCAGGACTGGGATGATCCAAAGCGGCGAATTGGTCGCATTATTCCTGGCACACCGATGGAGCACCTCTGCAAAACCGTCGAATATTTGAACCGTTGGCGCGAAAGATACCTGGTTGCCATCAAAACCGAACCCGAAACAGGACTCCCGGCCAAGGACATTTGGTGGCAGATGATCCAGTTGCTTCCGAGTTCGTACAACCAGAAACGGACGGTCATGCTCAATTATGAAGTCCTGGCAAATATCTACAAGAGCCGCCGGAACCACAAGCTTGATGAGTGGCACACCTTCTGCGACTGGATCAAGACGCTGCCATACAGCGAATTGATTACCGGAGAAGGGGATGATTGACCGGAAGAAGTCTGGCGAAGCCATAGGAGCCATTCCTGAGGATACGGACAACCAACCCATCAAACCGGGCTGCTCCACTGGTTTTAGGGTGGGCCCAGGTGGCGTACAAATAGCCACAGGTGTCGATCTTGGAAATCTGGACGGAGAAATTGGACCCGTACTCGTTGTCGCCGATGAGTCTACGCCCATGACAGAGAATGTCTGGAGACGGATCGTAGAGGAACTCGGAAAACCTCGTTTTGCCTTTGAACGAACACTTGAAGGAGCAAGGCACACAAGGAGAATAAAGTGATATGGCTTCACAGAGAAAAGGCGGCACAAGCATCCAGGGATTTGTCCTATATCGGATTTTCTACGGAGAACACATCGCCTATGTAGGAAGAACAAAGCAGCCCCTTCAGAACCGCATCCGAGGGCACCTATTTGGCAAGCCGATGCACCGGAAGATAGACATTGAGCAGGTCAGCAGAATTGAGTATGCAGAGTTCAAAACAGAGGCGGATATGAACCTATACGAAATCTACTTCATTCTGAAATGGCATCCGCCGCTCAATGTAGATGACAAGGCAAAAGACTTTCCGACTGTTGAACTTCCTGATGTTTTGTGGCGAAAATTTGAAACTCACCTATGGGGAAAATGGAAAGAGGAGCTGACCAATAGGGCGTCGGAATATGAGCGTATGCTCAAACGCTATCGCTCCATCCCGGAGGAGATGTCGGTCATCAGGTCGCTGAAAAGAACAGGGGAAATAGACGATGATGAGTTCCAAAGGAGGGTTGCCGACCTGAGAAACGAACTTGATGCACTTAGGGATAAGCTCTGGAAATGATGAAACGGCAGAGGCCGGGGAAGCCCGGCTTCTGCCGTTTTTGTTATGTAAGGGTTGAGGAGATGGCGTCGACTGCGCCCTTTATTTCAGAGTAGCTGCACCTTGCTATGCCGAGCTTCTCAATGCCCTGAAGGGATATTTTTCGCTGGTCATCCAGCCGTTCGTTGATGAGGGCGGTCGGGACCACATAGAACTCCCATTGATCGAGGTTCATTGGATCGGCAATAGCCCGGTCTGTTTCCGCAAAGAGGCAGAACACATATAGTTCGGAACGGCGCTCTGGAGGGAGTCCGTCTCTGCCGATGTATCTATAACCGTCCTCGAACTCGCCGATGTCGCAGTTGACCGTTTTTGCTATTGAGAATACAGGCTTTGACAGAGTGGGGCGTTCCCAGGCTTGGAGATATGTCGAGCATTTGATTTCGATGCGAACGGGGCGGCCGTTATATTCGTAGACGATGTCACACTCGCCCCACCCCTTCTTTGGGATGGTAGTATCCATACCGAGAGCAGTATTGACGATGAACTCTGCCAGATCGCCACGAGGCCCGTCTCCCATGAGCCGGGACATTGACCACGCCCAGAAATCTTTGATTGTGGCTCGGATCTCGCTGCTGCCACAGGTGAACCGCTCGTCACCTGCCAGGACTCTATGCTTCATGTCCAAGGCCGGCACACTCCTTTCCGATGCAAGAATACCTGACCGCTGATAAAAAGAATGTCATTTTAGAAACCTCCGAAAGAATGTTGTCTATTAGCTTACAACCGTATTCTAACAGTGGCTATTTTGCGCGTCAATGAGATTGTAAGCTAAAAGAGCGCAGAATATACGCTGATAGCTTACGGATCGGAGGCATGGAAATGGATAAAAAGGCACTTGGCAAAAGGGTGAATAAAGCCAGAAAGGATCGAGGGATAACAGGAGAGAAGCTGGCGGAGGCTTGTCACATCAACGCCACCTATTTGAGACAGATCGAGTGCGGGGTGAAGATCCCGAGCCTGCCTGTGTTCGTGACCATTTGCAAAGAGCTTGCAGTATCCCCGAACTACCTGCTTGCCGACGAGATCCCGGCCGCCAGCAGCCAAGATATTGAAGCACTTGTGGGATTGTGCTCGACAGCAACACCAAGTCAGCTCCGGACAATAACCGCAATGATACGAGGGGCAATCGAAAGCATAAATGAATGAAGCGCTGCTGACCCCTGCACCGAATGAGGTGTGGGGGTTTCGTTTACCGTTATATGTATCAACTTGTACCACGATCAATCTTGACATAGGAGGTAGGTAAGTTACGATATAGTCAAGGGAAACCCCTATACATATATTGATTTGAAAGGAGTATCAGAAATGATTACACCAGATGTCCTCAGAATGGACGCAGCGAAACTTGGGGCCTTGGCTGAAGCATTTGAGCGCACCTATCTCCACTTCCTTGACATTGGCAGCGATGAGCCGGAGGAGCGGAATAAGGGTGCGCTCATGTTTTATGCGATGAAAGACCTCGCTGAAAAGGTGCAGAAAGACGCAGAGGCGCTCGCCTGCAACATGGAGATCTGCGATGTCATTTATGCGGCCGAGAGGATCAGAAAAGGAGGGAAGAAAAATGGCTGAGAAGGTGGCGTTTGACGAAAAAGCGGCGGTGATCCAGAGCAAGAGTCACAGCGTAAGGGTGATGCTGAATGGAACGGAGACGATGTTCTCCGCGAGCGACATCCTGAACGCCTGTGGCATCAAGTACCCGCTCCGGTGGCTGAGCAGGAACCGGGCCGTCAATCCCGACAAGTTCAAGGAGGTGAAGCTTCCGTTCCCGATGATGACTGACTATGGGCGCCGTGAGATCCCGATGGTCTTCGTGAAGCCGGAAGTTGCGAAAGATATGATTGTGATGACCGCCTGCAACGCTGACATCAAGAATTGGCTGCTGAACGATGTGCTGACCTATCGAATTGAGTTGGGCGCAGAGATCCCAACTGAACCAGCGCAGAAATGTGAGCCAATAGCCAAACAGGCCGAGGTCCGGCCATACATAGACGCCCTGAATCGGCGTATTGACGTTATCCTGATTGAGCTCCTTGAGCTGAAGAAACTGGCTGCTGAAAGTGTTGAGGCCGGCATTTGACCCGAATACAGCGATTTCCACGGATCACAGCAATACATACCCCATTCGGCACAATTCCAGCGGATTTAGGCGCCATCTCGTTTTGGTTTCCTCTGTCCGGCGCTTACCGATAAGTTTCACATGAAACACATATCGGTAAATGCAAAATAAACGAAAAAGAGGATATTTGGAAAATATTTTTGAAAAATCATCGTTTAACTATTGACTTAGCCGGTAGGCATTGTAAGATAAGTATGTAGTTAAACAACATCACATCACAGGAGGAACATCCAATGAAAGCTCTGAAAGAAAAGGCTGATCGCATCATCGCCACCTGCGAATTTGTCAGAGAGAACGGCAATAACACCTGGAACAACCGGTTCTATCGCAGCGGGAATGGATGCCTGTTCAATATCCAGACTAAGAACGGGAAGCTGTTCGATGTGATTTCTTACGGACGATAAGGAGGAGCGAAAATGTACGCAGTAGTCGCTGTTTACCCCTCTGGCCGCCGGCTTCTGGTCGGTTTCGCAAAGAATGTCACAGAAGCCGATGGCCTCGTGGCTGAGTGTATCGCTCACAACGGAGAGCAGAAGATCCGCGAAATGGGTATTCACTTCAACATCGAGCTGGCCTGCTGACGCGGGCAACAAGGAGGATATAGTATGGATAGTTTAGCCAGCAAGAACTTCACCAGCAAGAGCGAGGCCAAGAAATTTGCAGCCACAGTGAAAGGCTTCATCGAGGGGCCGTTCATCGACTGGGATCTGAACCGAGAATATATCGTTTTCTACAAGGAGGTTATTTGACATGAGCAACATGAAAAAGACTGATGATTTCTTCGCAAAGATCGAGGCTGCCGGCCTCAGCAACGCCTTCGCAAAGATGAGCGGGATCGCATTCGAGACCATTGGATGCTATCTGGAGGATCTGATTGACGACGCTGTACATGAGATGGAAAAGCCTGAGTGCCGCATCCGTTACTGCGAGAAGGACCAAGATGGGGACGAGTGTTACATCTATGAAACCAGACAGGACGAGGAGGAGTTCGGCTTCTCCAAGAGCTTCCGCCTCATTGACGACCGGATCAGCTATCAGGCCCTGACGGAGCTGAGGGAGCTTATGCGGATTGGCTACGACATCCACTTCACATAACAGCCGCCAAATCCCAGTAAAAGACCGGGAATGGTTCCTGCGGATAGATCCGGACAACTTACCCACCGGAAAACCAAATGGCGCTACGAGGCCCCTGCGGGCTTCCTGCGCTATTGGTTTACCGGAGTATATGCCGCATGGTACACAACGGAAAACGGAGATGAAAACTATGAAGCAGAAATTGAAGTTCAATGAGCGGATGATCCTGATTGCCAAGAAGTATTCCCTTGCCCTGAAATGGCAACAGCTCAAGTATGGCTTTTCTCGAGCTGTCATCGACTGCGGGAGCTACGAAGAAATGTATGCCGTAGAAAAATTGTTGACGAGCAAGGCAAATGCCGCCTGTGACAGATGGAGCTGTAATTTGGGTGGCGTGTTCGAGGGTGTTGTATACGCGATGGATGCCGCCGACAAGGCTGAGCTTGACCGGATCTGCAATGAGGAGAGAGCCAGGGTAGAGGATTGGTGGCAAAGATACCACGTTGCAGACGATGAGACCCGCCGGCTGATGGCCTGCGGAGCGATTGTATAGGAGGGACAACTGTGATTGTTTTGAAAAGTGGGGGCCATGTAGACGCCGTCAACGTCATCAAAGAGGCAGGGTTCGTGGATATTACCCCAGATATAAGCTTGGTGACTCACAAGTTTTTTGAGAAGGAGGGGAAGCTGTTCGTGTTCAATGGATGGCACCGACTGGATGAGAAAAAGAACTGGCAGGATGTCGTGTTGGTGCAGATCAAACCCGCTCCGACAGATCGAGCAGATCTGGAGCGGTGGATTCGGCGGTGGGAATGATGGCAAGGGAGGTGTCCGATTTGAAGTGTAATACCTGCGGCGAGATTGTGTTCGCTGATGAAGAAGACCTGTGGGGCCATATTCAGATGCGCCACCCGGAACTGTTTGAGGAGGTACGGGATCTCGAAACGCCGTATATGCTGGAGATTTGCTATGACGAGTTATGAGAAGGCTATGCGCCATGCCAGGAACCATCGGAAAGACCGGTTCTGCCAGCAGTGCAACGGCTACTTCGGAGATGGAGAGCCAGAAGGCTTTCGGGTGCCTGAAGATGTGTTCGCTGATCTCTCTGCCAAAAGTATGGAGAATATCATGGGGACTGTGAAGGAGTTCCCGGTCTACCTACACCAGAAGAAGACGGGGGAGTGGGAGCTGGTGCCGAGGAACCACCTGTTTGGACAAGAGATCGGCTCCCCAGATGAACTTGCCAAGTTCGCCTCTGACTATGCTTGAATAGTAAGATAAACGGTTCCGAATATTTCAGAAAACTTTTGCCGGCCCTATTGACCCAGGCGGTAGGCGTTGTAAAGTAAAGTTACGCTACATTTACCAATCGGTAAACCGAAAGGAGCATATCGGAATGTTGATGGATCTGATTATGGATCTGCTCGAAGCGGGCACCAAAAAAGAAAAGGAGCAAGCCTACCGAAGACTCGAGAGGGTTGGCGTAGACAGAAAGACTGCTGACATCATGGCAGCCGAGTTCTACAAGGAGCAAGGCGGTGGAGCGAATGAATGATAAGCCGAGACACTTGATAGAGGATAAGGCTGACGAGCTTGGCTGGAGCGTAAGCTGTGACGATGAAGGTGGGTGGGAGTTCTCAAAGAACAGTCCTGCCGGAGAAGATTTCTCGTTCTATGTAGGCGGTGGAGACATCGTGAAGGAGATCTATGAGTATTACGAAGGCTTTGATCCTGATGAACACGCAAAGATGTGGATTGAGGCCCAGGGGCGAGTTGAAGGTGTCCCGAGCAGCATCAGAACCTTGATTGACGATGCCGAAGACATAGACGAAATGCTGAAAGAGCTCGCCGATGCCCTCGTGGATGTGGAGCAGGGGCTTCCGGGCGAAGATGAGGAGGATGAAGAAGATGGTGATTGATGCCATCAGATGCCACCATTGCGGAGAGTTTGTTCGCCGAAATATCCAGTTCGACGAAAATGGAGTTCCCTTCTGGTGCTGCCCCGAGTGCGGCGCAATTACAGAGGACTACCGATGGTTCAAGTATGTTACCCAAGAGGAAGCAACAGAGATCGTGGAACACCGTGGCCGGCGTGGACGCTTCGTTCTGGAGGATGGAGCCGCTTTTATCGGCATCGACAACACGACCGGAGATGCCTGGGTCGAGGAGTTCCCAGATCTGCTGGAATGTATGATCTGGCTCTGTGGAGATAAGGAGGATCGAAATGAGTAGAACCGTATTTGATGTTTACCTGCTGGATGTATACCTCGATGAAGATGGCTGGCGGGAGAATGAACGGCACAAACTCGGGAGCGTTGAAGTGGACTACACCATTGGAGAAGCTCCGGACGGGGTTGACATTCTGGCGGCGCTGAAGAATTTCAGCTACCGAGATTTGTCTGGCAGAAGCATTGGCGCCCTTGTTACAACCGACCGAAGGAAGGTGTATGCCGAGGACTGCTACGGAGACGGGAGCTGGTGGGAGATTGGAGCTGTAAAAAACCGAGTCCCCGTGTACGGGCTGAAATTGAAAGGTGATGTGGCATGACAAAAGAAGAACTTTGGGATCACCTGAAGGATGGCTACTTCATGGATGATGCCTTCGACTTTGGCCCCGGCCAAGATTGCGTTATTTTCAAAGCGGATCAGTTCGAGATTGGGGATGAAATCATCTATATCCCGGATGTGTACCTGAACATGATTCCGTGCGGCACCTGCATCGTTGATGATGAAACCATCGACGATGTGGTAGGGAGCTGCTACACAGGAAACGACTTCGTAGAGGTATGCAACGGAAGCGTTGAATTGGCCGAGCGCTTGTTCTGGTACTGCGACTGGCAGCATCCCAGCTCCGCATATTCGGAAGTCTGTGAAGATGATGAGGAGGAGTGAGGCATGACCGACGAAGCCATCAAAAAAATGAGAGACGCCATTGTTGCTGCCTTGGAAGGGATGTGGGAGGTGACTCGTGATGAGGGCGGATGTTTCTGTTACGAAATCTACGCAGATTACAGGGATGAGATGCAGGACAGCTCTGCAATCGAAATTTTGCAGAGCGAAAACCCGTATCTTACATTTTGGGAGAAGATGAATGAATGGTACTTCGATTATGAAAATCAGCTCCGAGATGAACTGGATGGATCGGTAGAAAAGAAGCTGACAGAGGAGGGCTGGCCGTACTGCGGCGGGTTCTCTGATGAAGAAAAGGAAGCGTTCTCCGATCTGATGATGGACCTCGTTTATTTCAGCCTCCCGGAAGACCATTATCTCGGCCAGTCTTTCAATGTTCCGATTATGGTAGATACGGGAGATGGGAACTACGATTACACCCTGAACAGCGTTTATCCGTGCTGGTATGGGCGGTACGAGGACAGGCTCGATGATAAAGCTTCTATTGTATGGTTGGCCCGCCAGCAGGGATACACAAAGACGCAGCTCTGGAAGGCACTCAGAGATGGAGATGTTGAGAGCCCCAAAGGATTTCTTGAGTCGATGCGGCAAGAGGTTGCCAATGTCTGCTCGTCTATGGAAACGCTCACTTTCCTTGTTAAGATGACACTGCGGGATCTGATTGAGCTCAATCGACTCATCACGCTTCAGGATCGGAACGGAAGGACTTCTGATGCCAGAAAGAACCCGTACTGCGGCTACATCGTTCTCGGGAAGACCGTAATGGCCGGCCTGTTCGATCCGTGGAACGGCGGTGGCAGCGTCCTCGAAATCGAGCTCGAGAAAGATGTGCGCCTCCCAATCAAGTTCATCAGGTCTGCATTGCCGGATGGAACTGACGGATATGGCGTAGACAGCGTGTATGGCCTGTGCGGATCTGCATGGACTCAGGGCGAGGTGACGAAGATCCACTGCCCCAAAGCCTTGACGGAGGAGGCTCTCGCTGGATGAAAGAAGTGTCTGAGCTAAAACCGGGCGAGGCGATAAGAGTAAACAATGTCCGCTTTGTCATCAAGCACATCGTCAACCTACCTGGAGGAAGGACGACTATCATTTTTGAGGATATGGATGCCACACCAGAGAATATGGAGGCATACGGCGAGCTTCTGAAGCTCATGAAGCAGGCAAACGAAAAGGAGGGCGACAAAAATGGATGAGCAGATGAACTTGTTTGACTGCTTGGCTGCCGAGGAACAGGCGGTCAAGGATCAGGCTTTGTTCCGGAAATGGCTCCAGCTCCCCGAAAAGACGCTTATTCGCGCCGGAGATCCTGAACGGCATAAGCTGCTGGCTGAGGTGCGAGCCGGGTATAGCACCCTATATCAGCAGGCTCAGCACACCTGCCCTCAGATGCCGGCCGATAAGTACATCTGGCTCAATGAAGTGGAGCCAGCAGAGTTCTGGGTCGTGAATACGGTCGGGAATGTCTGCGGAGATAAAGCTGATGTATGCCCATTCTGCGGCGCTGATCTCAAAAACGGTGGCGGAGATGCTGTTCTCATCAAGGCGGGGCCACGTTTTTGGGAAGTAAATGGATTTTTGAAAGGACACGATTAAGATGAGAACTGTACGATGCAGAAAATGTGGGGCTCCGGTCGTAAAGATTTCCCTTGGAGATGGAAGAAAGGCCGTGTGTGACGCCGAGGAGTGCCTGTACTGGCTCGAACACCCAAGCAGAACCGTTGTGACACCGAACGGGGAGGAGATTTTCGCAAGCCTCAACGGACGATTGAGAGACGCGCATGGCCTCGGAAGGCCGGTTCATCAGTGCGCCAAGGCCGGAAAAGAATATGATGAGGATGAAATGAGCGGCCGTGTTTTCGTTTTGCTCTACACAGAAAACAGCGACAATCGGTGCGGGGCGGATGTGTTCGTATTTGCGGATCTCTGGAAGGCGCAGGAGAAAATGACTAAACTCTACAAGGCCAGTATCGAAAACCTCGCTCATGACGAAGCTGTGACCAGAGATGACTACTACTGTTCGGCTGAGGAAATGTCTGCCGGCATTGTAGAGGGATACAGCAGTTTCTGTTGGACCATTGAAGAACAAGAAATTCGATAAGGAGGATCGGGATGAAGAATAATTGCTTCAGCATCGAAGTGGGCCAAGATGTAGTTCTTCGCCCGACCGGAAACAACCGGAGAGGGTGGGACGGGAACCCCATTCCGGGCCTCATCACCAAGATTGCTCGGAAGTATTTCTATGTAAGAGTAAACGGATATGGCTGGAGCAATCAGCGATTTCTCAGAGAGGACTTTTCCTGCGATGAAGGAGAAAGAAATGCTGGGTACATCATCTATGAGAGCGAAGATGCTTTCAACCGCGACACGGAATATGGGGAAATGATGAAGGAAGTCCGCAAATTCTTTTCTGGATTTGGCACGAACCGGGTGTCCTATGATGCCCTGAAGCAAATTTACGAGCTTCTACTACATGAAGATCTGGTGAAATAGGGAGGAGAAATATGAAACAGATTTCATACGAAGAAATGGCGGAAAAGCTATGGGCGGCCAAAGAAAGCGTAGCGAGATTTAAGTTTCCGTATAGATTCGACTTCTGGTGTAACTATGACGCTGAAACCGACGAGAAAGAATGGGCCTATCACGCTGAGGTTTCAATGTTTGCTGACGCCCCCGTTGTCATCATCAACTATTATGGAGGTGGGGCTGGCTTCATTTACGATATAGCAGAAGACGGAGATCCGAGCGGCCTTGCTGGATGCCTCCAGAACTACTTCATCCATCAGGGACTGGAGGAGAGCGTTTGGGTAGAGGACAAGAGTGCGATTTTCCTGTATTCAGGAGTTGAGCTCGGATCGGTCGCCCAATGCGATAAAAAGCCTGTGGGAGCCTCAATGCGCTGGTGGGTCAGATCGGCTGATGTGGCAAGAGGACGCGAGCGCGTTGTCATCATCGTTGAAGGGGGAGCTGTCACAGAAACTTATGCAACGAACCACAGCATATCCGTGGATGTCATTGACAAAGATGTGCAAACGCCTGAAGATGAGCGAGAGTTGGAGAAGGAACTGGAGGATCTCAAGAGAGATATTGAGGAGGACATCTTACACGCCGTATAAGCACAACATAGGAGCCAATACAGCGGATGCCGCCAAACCTACACCTATTCCGCACCCGGCAAAAAGCATAGGTGACTCCGTTTTCTGATTGCAAAAAATCATCGAAAACATGGATTACTCAGAAATTTTATATTGACTACACGGTTAGGTGTTGTAAGATAAGATTGTAGATAACATCAATACCACATCAGGAGAAGGTGGGAGGTTCACATGAAAGAAAAGATTTTGCGGCAGATCCGGGCTCTCGATACCGAAATTGCAGATCACCAGAAACGCTTGGATGCGGCAGTGGCTGAGTTCAGGGAGGCTGCCAGCAAGTACGATGCCTATGATATTGTCACCTTTATCCCCGGAAAAATCCGAGACATTGAGTATGAGCGCAGCAAAATCGCCGCTCTGAATGAGCAGCGCAGGATGCTCGTTTGGATGTGCAAGGAGGAATGAAGATGGAGAAAGCTGTTTGGCTGCGGCTTGGAGTTACCGCAATGTTCACCGAAGCGGAGATTTCGGAAATCCGAAAGGGAGACGCGGCAGGAAGGGCAATCATCCGAGACAAGGTGCGAAACGGAAAGTTCTTCATGGACGGAGAAACCTATATTCCGAGCGGGCCCGGTTCCGACAACGAGTGGCCCATTGAGGATGACATTGAGTTCGCATATTAGAGTGGTCCAATGCAACCGATGGCCGCTTTATTTATACCAACCGTTTACCGTTGTAGACACTAAAGCGAATACAACGGAAAATGCCAGGAGGAATAACAATGAAACAGTTTCTCAAGAGAGATGGCACAACCACCGACCATCTTCCAAGACTGGAAGACTACATCGAAGATGACCCGAAGCAGACGGTAAAACAGACCTATGCGGTCCAGCTGCTTGACGAGGATCTGAAAGTAGTCGCCACCGAGTTCTTGCACACCGGAGATTACCCGAAAGCATCGGCACTGAAGTGGTGCCTGATGAAGCATCGCACCCACGGCGCCGTTTACGCTTCCGTGCGGAAGCTCCATGCCCTGACTTTTATCGGAGGTGAATGAAAGATGCAGAGAACCTTGGAGCTGACCATCCGCCTGAATGAAAATAACTTCGAGGTGGATGTCTACGAACCAGAAAGCGGAGAGGTTGCCCAGATGCAGCTCCCATATTCGCCGGATGAGCACCCGGAGTTCGATACGGCCATCGGTGAAGAAATCTATTCATGGATCAGTCTGTGGGCGGATCAGAAGGAGGAAGAAGATGGATAAGAAATACGAAGTCACCGCAGAGCTCAAGGTGACGATCACGGCACAGAACATCGACGACATCATGGCCGGCGCCTTGGAGGGCGGTATCAACTATTGGGTCGGTGAGGCTGAGGTTGTCGAGGAGAAGCGAGTGGCCGAATGGGGCCACGAACAAATTGCCAGAGGTGGCGTCCTCATTCTCCACGACATTGAGGACCCCGACCAGACATGGGAGCTGACTCTGGAAAAGTTCCTGAATGGTTTCAAGCTCTGGGTTGAGTCCGGCGGAGACCGGTATGGGGCGGTTCAGGGCGAGGCTGGCGGCGCTATCGTGGTAGACTGCTGCGAAATTGACGCCGGGTGCGCCGATGAAATCGTACAGTACGCCCTGTTCAATGAAATCGTATTCGCATAAGGGGGATTTTCCGTGAGAAATCTGCATGAGCTTGACCAGTACAGAACGCCACATCCGTTCTGGCCGCAAACGGAAGCGGCCGGGACATTCAAAGTCTATGTAAATGGTCGCTCGTTCTATGTGGCTGTGAGCGTGGATTTTGACAAGGGAGAAATTTGGGAGCACATTAGCGTAACCCCCAAAAACCAGAAGCGGTGCCCCACATGGGACGAGATGGCTGCCATCAAGGATATGTTCTTCCTTCCGGAGGAGGAGTGCGTACAATTCCATCCGAAGCGCAGCGAATATGTCAATCTCAGTGAGTTTTGCCTACATATTTGGAGAGCTGTCAATGGCTCCGTCAAACGGCCGAGTGCGGCGGCCGGCGAGGTCGAAACACTTGACTCAAGGGATACGAGACTCGAGGAGCTCTGGGCCCAATTCAGCGATGTCCCCATGAACCCGGAGACCGAGTGCATCGAGGAGAGGTTTATGGGCTGGGAGCCTGGGACCGGCCGTGAGGAGATCTGGCGGTGGTTCGACCGGCGCCATAGCAGGGGCGTTGCCTATCTGCTATATGGTGGATCGGAGGATTATGTGTCTGAAACGAAGCGGCTCTATGCCTTGAAACGGCTCTGCCAGGAGTGTGAGTCCTTGTCGTGCCAGTTCAACCACGACGGGGAGTGTAGGTTCGCTTTGGTCCATGAGAGAAAACCGGAGATCAACGACATCGACGGTTGCATCGACTACGACTATGCGGAGGTGAACGGCTGATATGGAAAAGAGCTGTTTGACTTGCATCCACAAGGATACCTGTATCGCGCGGAGTACGACTGTATTTGCCTTGTTCATTCAGACCGGCCGATATGGCGAGGTGAAGGACGCACAGGCAAATCTGGACGTCGGCTCTAACTGCAAGAACTGGGAGGGGGCAGAACGATGAAGAAAGTTCGAGTGTTTGGCCGCCCCGAAGTGGTCGTGTCAACTGTCGTCGAGGTCGATGACGACGCTACGCCTGATGAAATCTTCGGTGCTGCATCGGCGTCATTTCGGGGGATCAGCCAGCTCGTAGGAAATGGCGGATGCGGGGACAAGATGATCGGCGTCAATGGACCCGATGACACGATTATGGCAGACACAGAACCGGCTTTCGACGACTATACAGAGGTGCTTTGATGAGCTATATCGGAGGCGGTATGTACTACGCGGAACCTTGCCCGCTCTGCGGTGAAACGCTCTGGAACGGGCGTTGCGAGAACCCTGATTGCCACTACCACTGGCATCCGAAGGAGGACGACGAAGATGGAAGCCAACAAGAAGATTATCAGCGTCATTGACGCTCTCATCGAGCTTGCCGAGAACAACGGGTATGAAGAAGCTCAAATTGGCGGCCTCCTCACGGACGCTCTCAACTGGCAGGAACTGAACGAACTCGGGTATGAAAAGTATATCCGGGCCTACTTCGAGGAGGAATGACAATGAAAGATGTTCAATGCAAAAAGTGTGCTCGCCTCAAGAATGACTGGTGCAGTGCGAAGCAAGACTCACCAGATCCTGAAGTTGTTCGGGATTGCCAGTATTTCAGGCAGAGCACAGAGCATGACCGTATCTGCGGCATGAGTGACGTAGAAATGGCTGAATGGATATTTGGCATCATCCGCAACTGCGAGAGCTGCTTCCTCCGGAATACTTGCGACAGAGGGAAGCCTTGCTATGACAATATTCTGGCTTGGCTCAGATCCGAAAGGAAGAACTGAAATGGGAAAAGCGAAGTACCGAAAAGGCGGGCCGATCCTCAGCTTGGACGAGCTCGCAAGGCAGGAGTTTGTATTCTTCCAAGGAAAGATTTACCATCGTGGATGGTTCGCTTCGTGGCAGCTATTATGGTGTGCGGCCAGAATTAAGTTCGGAGAGCTCCGGTATGCGATAAAGGAGAGCGATGAGGATGGATAGAAAGAAAGCGATAGCGGTGATTGAGGAGATTTTCGAGATGGACAGTCTTGGTTTCCTATCCAGCTTCAGCGATGAACAGGACGAGGCGATCCGCTTCGCTCTGTACGCACTGAAGTACCCGGAGCGTATCCGCTGCGGGGGTTGTGAAACCTTTGGAGATGAGGATGCCAGCGGCGACGGATGGTGCCATCATAGAGACAGATTTGCGACCTGCGACGACGAACCCTGCGGGGCGTTCACGAGGAGGATAGAAGACAATGTGGGTGGAAAGAAGCC
>ERZ1673703.1442-NODE-1442-length-19193-cov-13.987773_pt1 | contig 19193 bp, 26 predicted proteins | sample MGYA00580233_ERZ1673703 | MGnify/ENA primary metagenome ERZ1673703 (study PRJEB41218, sample SAMN15661748) | gut metagenome | host: Homo sapiens | place: Canada: London | collected 2015-08-20/2019-03-30 | study: EMG produced TPA metagenomics assembly of... | reverse complement strand
AAGAAAACCCTTTAATGATAAGATTCAAAAAACATGAATTACCCCCTCGAAGGGAGAATATGGGATGTTATTCGGTTTCTCTCATTATCGAAATGCCTTTACAACAAGGTTTTTAGTTATATCATTATCATTCGTTTATATCGAATAGCAAATCATTTTCCCTAATTTTTCCCTATTATAAATCATCCATAAATTCTATCAAATTTTCTTCTTCACGCTGGTATGTCTCTTCTAATAAGTGCAGGTATACCGATTGTGTGACCAATGTTGAAGAATGTCCTAGTCGTTTCGATATATATTGAATACTGTATCCATTATGGATTAACACAGAAGCGTGCGTATGTCGTAATGCATGTGTGGTAATACTTTTGATACCTAATTTCTTGCATGCACTATTTAAAGCTTTATTTACAGAAGCATTGGTAATAATAGAACCATTTACTGTAAATACATAACCGTTAATGTCTGATGGACTTTCTTTAATAAATTTTCTAACCTTGTTTAAAGTTTTCGTATCAATGCTAACAGTACGATCTGATGTCGTTGTTTTTGTACCCGGTAAATGCACCTTATTATTTCCTACATAAAAATCTTCGCGTTTCATATTAACTACTTCAGAAAATCTAGCACCTGTTACAACCTGCATAAGCAAAACCAATGATGAAACAGTGTCTTTTTGTTCAAGATGATGTTTCAACTTTTTGTATTCAGTATAGCTTATATATTTTAACTCTTCACTTTTACTTGGATTAGACCCGCTTAATTGTGCTTTGAATGTGGGATTACGCAATACCAAACCTTCGTGGATCGCTTGGTGGAAACAATTACGAATAGAGCTATTTAACTTTCTCACGCCATCTATATTGTGATTGCTGCCATAATGATTTATGAACTGCTGGTAATCTGTAGGTGTAATATTTTTTAATAAAGTATTTTTGAAAAATTTCCTTATATGTGTATGCATCGCTTCATAGCGCGTTAATGTTTTAGCGGACACATGCGGTTTCTTTGTTACTTCATACCATTGTTTAAAATAGTCTGCAAAGATCACATCATTATTGATATTGTATCCGCGCTTTAAGTTATATTCCATATCAGTAGCATGTACCTTTGCTTCTTGTTTCGTACGGAATCCGCCTTTCTGATACTTTTTATATTTACCATCATCATCTTTATATGAAATGATATAGCGCCATGTTTTGCCATTCTTTTGTTTTTCGAATGAAGCCATTTAATCACCTTGCTTAATATTTAAGTTCGTTTGAATCATTGAGCTTATCAATTAGTTTATTGTAATCCTCTATATGTTTATCAGCTACTTTTTCATCTATTGAAGAAATTTCTTTTTGATGTTCCACTTCTCTTTTCTGTAATTGTACTTTTCTAATAAAATAATCATTTATAAATTTATAAATATATTCTCTATCATCATCAGTTAACTTTAACTTTCTAAAGTATTTAGCGTTATATTTATCATTAAGATGAAAACCTATGTCGTTAACAGGAAAAGTAAACTTTTTTTCGGTAGTGATGTTTTTTTCTCTTATATTCATAACATTAGGTGCATTGGCTGATAAAAAAGCATCAATTAATGAATCATCTTCTTTAAAGTATTTTCCATTAGTTAAATTATTAACTTTATTTTTCATATCATGTATTTCTTCACTGTTTTTAGCCAAACCATAAATATATGATTCTAAAAATTTTTGTGAAGGATTACTTTTATTGTCATTTTCTACAGATGATATATAAGTGTATGAAAAATTTATTAACTTTGCTAGTTCTCTTACTGTAACATTTTTTTCTTCTCGCAACTCTTTTAAAAGACTACCTAAACTAAATGAACTCAATTTATTCCCTCCATTTTGATTAACTATACTAAATATTATAACTAGAGAACAAAACTATTTACAAGAACCAAGTAAGATGATATCATTTAAATGTATCCTAGTTAAACTAATATAAATAACTAGGATACAAAGAGGAGGTGTAAGAAATGTATTTAACGGTCAAAGAAGTGTCTGAATTATTACGTCTCAACGAACATCACACTTACAAATTAATTAGAGAAAACGAAATACCAAGTATTCGTTTAGGACGTAAGATTTTAGTACCAAAACAAGCGCTAATGAATATGCTGAAAGAAAAAGAGGAGGTGTAACCAATGCTACAAGAAAAAGACTACACAACAACACTACTTGAACATAAGACACTGTGGACGATGTACGATCTAATGGCGCATACGAATAAAAGCAGAAATACATTATTGAAGAAGTTGTTGCTGAACCCAAAGCACCAATCGAAAATTGCAGAATTCACGCATGCACCAGCACATAAAAATGACCATTGGTCTTTTGTCGCTAAGTATATGAAGCAATACATCGAAGAAAATCACAATCGAATATTTTAGAAAGCAGGTAAGTAACATGAAAAAACAAGTAATTATTACGAAGTCGGTGCTTAACTGGTACAACATCAAGGATACTGACCACAATTTACTACTCAACATCGCACCAGACGTTTTTAAAGAGCATTTTCCAGAAGTCAGCGAAAATATTTATATTGCGTGCATGGAGTTGGAAATCAACAGAATTTTAGAACTTAAAAATAAGAAAAAAGTAGGTAATTAGGAATGAACGAACAACAAATACAAGTGCTTGATGACATTTATAATACATTGATTGCAGTAAGTGACGATGTAGCAACTGAGTACAAACATAAGATTAAAGATGACGTGAATGAATGGTATGAAACTGTGAGCCGTGAGAAACATTTAGAATCAATTATTCAGTGGGCGGTACAGCAGATTGAAAATAATTTTGAAATTGTGGAGGAAAATTAAAGTGGATATTTCAGAAAATATAAAGAATATGAAACAAATAACGCTTAAATATGGTGAAAGCAAGTATGCGCTAGGTCGTGCTATTGCACATCAGGAAATGTTAGACGCATTAGCATTATATATGGTGACACAATTATCAGATGACAACGATGCGGAAGCATTCGAAAAATTTCAAATGATGATTAGGGACGAGCTGGAAATTGAAGAGAAAAACACAAAAATACACTTGGACGAACTCGATGTACTACTAAATGACAAAGGAGACAATGAATAATGAATTTGGATATTAGAAACTTATTTTATGAAATTGAAATTATCAAAAATAAATTTGAGAACTTAGCCCAAAAAAACGCGTGGTTCGGTGAAGATATTTTCAAATATGAAGATATGCCTAAAACAAAAGAACAATTATTACTTTATGCACATGGTTATAAAGAGGCAAATATTCATCATGAACAGATGTTAGATCTACTGTATTACTATTTATCTGACTTCGACAAAATTATTAGAAAGTTCCATGAAATAGAAAAAGCGCTATCTGACGAAAGTTTGACGACCGAATCAGATAACGCGTAAAAATGAATCACAAAAGAAAGGAGAAACCTCTCTATGTTTAATCTAAATTATGATGATGAACTTTATGTAATATTATATCAAAGTTTGACATCAAAAGGAACAGAAAACGTAAAAAATATTATGTGGTCTGACTGGTGCGAGTTTTTGACTCGTCCAGTTATCAGCCCTAATAAATATGCTAATGGTTTAGCGATTTATGGAGATGTTGACGAGGGTGTAGATGAGGAAACGGGTGAGATTTTGCAACATCGTAGAAAAGATAAAAATGTAATGTATCGACAAGTTTTTTCTTTGGACTATGACGACATCGACGATATGAACCGATTTCTAAATAACATTAAAGATAAGATGAAACATTTTGCATATTTTATATACAGCACATTCAGACATCGTGACATACATGATGAGAAAGATAAAAACTTACGTCCTAGGTTTCGTTTACTGATTCCTGTAGACGATATTTTAGAGCCTGACGAATATACAAAGTATGCTGGAGCATTATCAAGATATATTGGAGAAACGATTGATGAATCATGCTTTAAACCAATTCAATTATCCGCATTACCCGTTATAAGTAATAAAGACGCGCCATATCATTGGTATAACAATGATGCGCCTTTTATCACACGTGACCAATTAAATAATTGCCTTGCTAAGTTCCCTCTCAATGCAACTCAGAGCGAATCTCAGGATATTATAGTTAGATATAAGAGACGTGATAGCGCATATTGGCGTGATATTGCATTCGGAGTTAGTGAAGGTGAACGGAATCAAACCTTAGCTTCATTAATAGGTTATCTGTTGCGTAGATATGTAGATCAATATTTGGTCTATGGTCTGGTAAGTGCGTGGGCAATGACTTGTACACCGCCGATTGAACAAAAAGAAGTAAATAAAACATTCGAAAGTATTTTAAAAAGAGATAATAAAAATAAGAAGGGGGTTTCTGATTGAGTGAAGTAACTAAAGAAGATGTTTTCGAGTTAATCGAAAAAACTAGCTATATGACCAATAACGACGATTGGCGCAGTAAATTAAGACGAACAGCAACAACTAATGCATTAAAAAAGACAACAACTAACGCAGAGATTATTTTAGGCAACGATGAAAGTTTAAATAATTTAGTTCAATATGATGTATTTGAAAACGTTACTAAACTTAAACGCCTTCCTTACTGGCGTTCAAAAGACGATACAAATTACTATTGGGCTGACATTGATACAACGCATGTTATTTCTCATATAGACAGAGTTTATCATGTGCAGTTCAGCCGTGATGTTATGGATAGTGTTATAGAAAAAGAAGCCTATCAAAACAAATTCCACCCTATCAAGTCACTTATTGAAAGTAAACAATGGGACGGCGTAAAAAGAATAGAAACGCTCTTCATTGATTATTTAGGTGCAGAAGATACACATTATAACCGTGAAGTAGCTAAAAAATGGGTGATGGGAGCAATTGCCAGAATATACAAGCCCGGTATTAAATATGACACAATGGTTATTTTATACGGTAAACAAGGCGGGGGTAAATCAACACTGGCGAGCCGTATGGGTGGTCAATGGTATAACCAAAGTATTAATACATTCAAAGGTGATGAAGCCTACAAAAAGCTACAAGGTTCATGGATTTGTGAAATTGAAGAACTATCAGCCTTTCAAAAATCTACTATTGAAGATATTAAGAGTTTTATCAGTGCGGTTGTTGATATTTACAGAGCTTCTTATGGCAAACGTACTGAGAGACACCCACGTCAAAGTGTTTTTGTAGGTACAACGAACAATTATGAGTTTTTAAAAGATAAGACAGGTAATAGACGTTTCTTACCGGTTACTACTGATAAGGATAAATCGACTAAAAGCCCTTTTGATGATCTAACACCTGAGGTTGTTCAACAAATGTATGCAGAAGCTAAAGTATATTTTGATGAAAATCCTATCGATAAAGCATTGCTTTTAGACAAAGAAGCCTCAGAAACTGCTTTAGAAATGCAAGCAGAACATTCAGAGAAAGATACGCTTATCGGTGAAATAGAGGACTTCCTAGAGCAACCTCTACCATCTGATTATTGGTCGTTAAGTTTACATGATAAACAAATTTTATTCAATGGTGTAAATGGTACAAATTCAGATAATCACAGATTCTCTTTTTATAACGACGGTACTTTGTTCTCATTAGATGGTTCAAAGCCGGGTCAATATGTATGGCGTGATAAGGTTTGCAGTAAAGAAGTTTGGAAAGTGATGATGGGCAGAGATGACCAGCCTCAACCTCATCATTTACGTAAGATTGATGAAGCACTTAGAAATACACGCTATTGTGGGATAAGTAAAAAACAATCTCGATACGGCGAAGGGATAGGTAAACAATATGGATTCGATGTTGATATGTCTTCGTACTATTCTGAATTAATCAATATAAAGTCATAAGAGCAAGACAGTAAGACAGATATAAGACAGTTACAAGACACCTTCAATACTTTATGGGAGTAAGTGCCACGCTATAACTGTCTCGGTGTCTTATAAACTTTCCTCTAAACTTTAGAAAAATTGCTATATATTCTCAAAGTGTTCGTAGGAAATCATAAGACAGTAAGACAGTATAGCTCTATCCTTTGTGGCAGTAAGGTTTAAAGGTGTCTCATAGTTGTAACATGGCATAAGACAGTGAGACATTTAACAAGACAATGGAGGTTGAAAATGAACAAAAATAGATTAAAAAATAAAATCTTGGAATATATCAAGACTCATAAAGAAACATCATTTGTAGAAATAGAAAGGATATTTGAAGAAAACAACTTTGATTACAAAGGAGATATAGCATATTTAAGTGGAGAAAATACTAATGTTGTATTTTGGATTGGTTGGAATGATGAAGCGTTTAAGATAATTTCTGATTTAAAAAGAGAGGGTAATATAGAAATGACAATATGTCCACCAATATATTATATGATCGATGGTAAATGTTTAGAGTTACCAATTGTTAAATCAAAGAACATCAAAACAGAACATTGGTTACCGGTTGCTTTTACAGCCTTATAACACTTAAAACCTACCACAATTGGCGTCATTAAGCCTTTTGTGGTATAATTTAAGTAAATAATTAGAACCAGGTACTAAAATATAACGTGGACGATATAAGTAGAAAGCAGGTGAAAAAGTGCCGAAGTGGTTAGACAAGATACTTGGAATCAAACAATTAGAACAACAAGCAACAAAACAATATGAAATGTTGACCGGCAACTTTCGCGCATTAGGCAGTTTCAACGGGGACGCATGGAGCAATGAAATATATCGCAGTGCAGTTGATACCATCGCCCGACACATTGCCAAGTTATCCGGCAAGCATGTCGCAAATGGTATGCGTGATGATAACTATTCAAAAATCAATCGAATATTAAGCAATCGTCCGAATCCTTATATGAGCGGATATGACTTTTTATATAAAGTAGCTACTCATTACTATTTGTATAATAACGCTTTTATCTTAATCCAAAAGGACGCAAACGGTAATCTCAGCGGATTATATCCTTTATCAGCTTCAAGTGTTGAGTATGTGGTTGATGGTTCAGGTGAAATGTATTTGAAATTCCTATTTAACAGTGGTGATATTGTACATTTTCATCATTCAGAAATTGCGGTGCTGCGTCGTCACTTTAATTCAAATGAGTTATTAGGTGATACGAATGAAGCAATCATGAACACGTTAGATCTTGCATATACACAACAAGAAGGGCTGAGTAATACCATTAAAAACTCAGCACAAATCAGAGGCTTGTTGAAATACAATCAGACATTAGCACCTAAAAAGCTGAAAGAAGCCAAAGATGAGTTCATGAATAATTATATGACGATGGATAATAACGGTGGTGTGATTCCATTAGATGCAACTTTAGATTATGTCCCATTGAGTTTAAATGAGGCAGATATTGAAACACCGCAAATTCAAGCCGTCAAACAAAAGATATATGATTATCTAGGCATTAATGAAGCTATGGTGACTGGTAACTATAGTGAAGACCAATGGCAATCCTTTTATGAATCTATCATTGAACCATTCGCTATACAGTTATCCTCAGAATTGACAGATAAGATATTTACCGAACGTGAACAGGCATTCAGCAACCGTATTATTTTTGAAGCGTCACGTCTACAGTATGCAAGCACCAAATCAAAAGCTACTGTGATTAAGGAGTTGTTACCGTTAGGCGTACTCACGATTAATCAGGCTTTAGACTTGCTTAACCTACCACGTGTAGAGGACGGGGACGAACGTATTCAATCCCTGAACTATATAGAAAAACAATTAGCGAAACAATATCAAATCGGAGATAAGGAGGCGACACCTGATGAAAGAGATTAGAAGTGCAGAAATACAAGCAGAAACTCGAAACGATGAAATGGTGCTTGAAGGTACAGCAATCGTCTTTGATAAACCTGCACTGATTAATACACCGACAGGCTCATATACTGAAGTCATCAAACGTAATGCGCTGGACGGTTTAAAATTCAATGACACACGTTTATTAGTGTCACATGATCATAACCGTTTACCATTAGCCAAATCTCCTAAGACGATGAAAATATGGCGAGATGATGCAGGCATGCATTTCAGGGCAGTATTGGCAAATACCGAAGAAGCCCGTTCAGTCTATGAAGCTATCAAACGTGGAGATATGTCAGGCGTATCATTTGGTTTCACAGTATCAGACGGCAGTCGATACGATGTAGAAACACGCACACGTACAATTACAAAGATAGATAAAGTATTAGAGTTTTCTGTGGTAAATTTCCCTGCTTATTCAGAAACATCTGTTGAAGCCAGAAGTCAAATGCAGGAAGCAGAAACGAGACAACAGCAAATTAATAAAGCAAAAATCAATTTAAATAAATTATTTATGAAGGAGTTAAAATAATATGTTCAATACAGTACAAGAAGCATTTAACCATTATCGCAATGCATCGCTTGAAGATATTGAAACACGCGCTGGGGAAATCAGAGGCACAATCGAAAATGACCCTGAAGCAGATGTGACTAAGTTAAATATCGAGATTGAAGGATTAAACCAAGCGAAAGAAAATATCAAAGAAAAGGAGCAGGAACAAGTGGAACAACGTTCATATAATCCAATTACAGGACAACAATTTAAAACTCAAGATGTACCAAAAGAAAATATCTTTGGTTCAGATGAATATAGATCAGCATTTTTCAAAACAATGTTAGGACAAGAATTATCTAACGTGGAACAACGTACATTCAATCATGCAATGGATTTACAAAAAACTGAACATCGCGCAGATGAGTTTACATCTTCATCAAATGCGAGTGCGGTGATTCCTGAACAAACATTGAATGAAGTCATTCGTCGTGCTAGAACACAAGGTGGATTACTAGCTAATGTACGTTCATTCAATATGCCTACTAAAATCCGTATCCCAATTAGTACACCACAAGAACGTGCAGAATGGCATACAGAAGGCGCATATGTTGAAGCAGACAAAGCAGTTACAACAGCCGTGTCATTTGAAGCGAATGAGATTATTAAAATCTTCAGCATTTCAGTTAAAGCAAAAACAATGTCAATCTCAGCTTTCGAATCATATCTTGTTGAAGAATTGACTAACTGTGTTGTTGAAGCAATTGAATATGCACTTATCAATGGTACAGGTAAAAACCAAGGTCAAGGTATCTTAACAGGTATCACATGGGATAAGTCAAACAGCTTAACACTAACAGGCAAGTACACAGACTTCACACAAGCGCTAGGAATGCTTGCACGTGGTTATGCACAAAATGCTAAGTTCGCAATGAGTAATGCAACATTGTATAACCAAGTATACGGTGTGATGGATGCTAACCAAAGACCTATCTTTATCCAAGATGCACAACGTGAGAATGTCGGATATATCTTTGGTAAACCCGTTATCATTGATGACAATATCGAAGACGGTACAATTCTATTAGGTGACTTTAATTATATCGGTTATAACTTGCCACAAGGTATTATGCTTGAAAGCTCACGTGAGTCATCATTCCGTTCTGGTCTGATTGATTATCGTGCTATGGCAGTTGCAGATACACGTGTATTAGTTGATGAAGCATTTGTGAAGTTAACAGGTGAAACTGCATCAGTATCATCATAATAGATAAGTGGGGCATCAGTGATTAGCTGGTGTCCTTTATTCATAAAGGAGTGATCACAATGATTATATCTATTGAAGATGCGCGCAATACTTTAAGAGTGGATGGAGACTTTAACGATGAGATTATCATTCCATTAGTCGAGGCGATACCTAACTACTTGTACCTGACAACTGGGCGTGATTGGTTAGATGAACCAGTACAACCGTTAGCACAGACAACAGCTAAGTTCATATTACAACTATGGTTTGATCCACAGACACAAGATAGTGAACGATTGAAGCGTACGATTGATAGTTTGTTAGTATCCTTGACTGCATTAGGACGTGAATATAATGAGTAGGAGTATTCCTGTTTCATTTTATAAAAGCAGACAATGGATAAAGTGCAGAGAAAGCTACATGATTAAACAACATTATATATGTGAGCGTTGTGGTGGTTTAGCTTCTATCTGTCATCACAAAGTATATTTGAACCAAGAAAACTATCAGAATCCGCATATATCACTGAATCATGATAATTTAGAGGCATTATGTATTAATTGTCATAATCAAGAACATTTCAGCAATACAGCCATTGGTGATGGATTGCAATTTGATGAAAAAGGAAATATTATAAAAATAAATTAGAATATTAATAGGACGCCCCCCCTAACCTTGGTGTAAAAAGACACTAACCAAGAACGGCGCAGAAGTTTTCTTTTCCTCTACTTGGATTTTCAAAATTTAGGGGTGTCTAAAAATAAAGTTAGGAGTATTTAAAAATGAAATCAATTAATTTAGAAAAACTTAAAAAGTATATAGATGAAAATAATGTTAATAATAAACATATCGCTTATGATTTGTTAGAAGAGTTAACTTTTATGAAAGCTACAATGGAAGAATTAAAGCATACTGTTCGTGAACATGGCGCAACATATATCTTTACACAAGGTGAACAGTCATACCTTAAAGAAAACCCCGCAATGAAGGCGTACAATACAACTGTGACTAAATACAACGCCACATATAAGCAGCTGCTGACGTTATTACCTGATAACGTAGAAGAATCCAATGAGTTTATGGATTTTGTAAACAATGCTTAATTATATTGAAGAATATTACCGTCAAATCAAAAGCGGGGATATTGTGGCATCTAAACGCATCACAAAACAATATGAAAAACTCATTGATGATATGTACAACCACCCTCAATATATTTATGATCATGCTAAAGCAGAACGTCCTATCAAGTTCATAGAGGCGTTTTGCAGGCATTCAAAGGGTGAACTGGCAGGTAAACCATTAATATTGGACTTGTTTCAAAAAGCCTATATTTCGGCACTATTCGGCTTTGTAGATAAAGAGACAGGTAAACGCCGTTATACTGAGTCATTCTTCTATGTAGCGCGTAAGAATGGTAAAACAACAATGCTTAGTGCAATAGCACTATACATGATGATAGCAGACGGAGAAAGCGGAGCAGAAGTTTATTCTGTGGCCTCTAAACGAGACCAAGCGAATATCTTATTTGACCAAGCACATGAGATGATTAAGCAAAGCCCTGATTTGAGCCGTAACATCAGAAAACGCAAGAGTGATTTATATTTCAGTCACAACTTCTCTAAAATGCAGTCACTGGGCAAGAACTCAAACTCATTAGATGGTTTGAATGCGCATTTGGTCGTGATTGATGAATTACATTCTATACAAGATAGAAACCTTTATGAAGTGATGAAACAATCACAATCTGCACGTACACAGCCATTACTTATCATGATTACCACAGCAGGTACTCATCGGGGAACTATCTTTGATGATTTATATGAGTATGCGTGTAATGTAGTAGATGGTAATTTTAAAGATGATAACTTTTTACCAATTATGTATGAATTGGATGAAAAGAAAGAATATAAAAATCCTGAATGTTGGCAAAAAGCTAATCCTTCACTAAATATATCGAAGCGTGTTGAAGATTTAGAGCGTAAAGTAGCACGTGCAGAGAACGACGCAAACAATCTTACAGGCATACTCACCAAAGATTTCAACGTACGTGAAACTAGCCATAATGCATGGTTGACCTTTGAACAGATTAACAATACAGCTACATTCGATATTAAAGATTTTGCTGATTGGTATGCAATAGGCGGAGCTGACCTTTCAATTACCACTGACCTTAGTTGTGCCACATTGTTATTTGTAGATCCAGAAACTGAAATGCGCTATGTCCATCAGATATATTGGTTGCCTGAGGACAATCTGAGGAAACGTGTGGACAATGACAAGATACCTTATGACAAATGGCATGAACAAGGCTTATTGCGTCTGTGTCGTGGTAATACGATTAATTACAGCGACATTACAGAGTGGTTTGTTGAAATGATTGAGGATTATGAAATAACGCCACTGTGGATTTATTATGATAACTATTCAGCACGGTATTGGGTGGATGAGATGGAAGGACACGGCTTTAAAATGGTGCGTACTCCACAAGGTGCTAGAACCTTAAGTTTGCCTATGCAGAATTTAGGTGCTGATCTAAAGAAGCATAAAGTGAATTATAATAACCATCCTATATTAAAGTGGTGTTTGACCAATACAGGCATAGAGACCGATAGAAACGGTAACATTGTACCTGTTAAGAATCAATCACCTAAACGTCGTATTGATGGCACAGCGTCTTTATTAGATGCATATGTGGGTTTGTTTGATAACTATGAAAGTTTTTTAAGAGCGATGTAGGATATTGGTTAGTCAGAAAAGGACAAAAAAGTTTGATTGAGAGATTAAGGAGGTTAACAATGGCATATCATTTTAATAATCGAATTAAGATTTTCCAAAGAGTCAGCAGTGGACCAATGCCGAATCAATTTGAAGAAAAAACTATTGCAAAACCGTGGGCAGATATAAAAACGATTCGTGGCAATGAGTATCTGGGTTCTGGACTTACAGCATCAGAAATCCCCGTGAGGTTTATTATTAGATATAGAGAGGGGATAAATTCAAAGCAACGTATTAAGTGGAAAGATTTAGATTTCAATATTGAATCTGTGCAAAATGATAACGGCTTGAATAGGACGTTAACTATATATGCTAAAGCATATAAATAGTGTGCTGAGAGAGTGTCTGTGTTGCATTGAGGAAAGAAACGCCTCACAATTATTAGTGTAATTTAAAATGAGGAGGTAATTATGACTATAAATATAGACTATTGTAAGTATTTAAAAAATAAAGTGAAAAAAGTCGATTATATTATAGGAAAATTGTATAATATAATTATGGAACCTGAAGAACTAGAATATAGTAGATCAGATACTTTAAAATTATACTCAACCATTGATGTCATTGAAGGTTTATGTATGACAGATGATCAATTTCATAGGTTTATAGAGGACTACGTTGTGCATGTAAGATTGTTTTACTATAATCTGGCTGATATTATTACTGGTAAAGAAAATAATATATCATGGATTACAGAAGAGTATAATATGTATTCGAAAGTGTATAACGAAACATATGAATTATTAGATAGTATTAAATGATTATAGGAACTTTTCAGAAGAAATGGGTTAAATAGTTATGTATTTTTTATGTTTAAACTCTACTATAAGTGGTAATGTATTTATTGTGTAGATATTGACCAAATCTACACTGCAAAACACACGCATTTGTTTGTAAATGCATCCCTATATTGACTCCCCCTTATTCTCTCGTGTGAATGGGGGGGCTTGTATATATGGTTAAAATATAGTATAGTGACTTTAGGGAATAGTAGCTTAGCGAACAGTGACGATTCATGTCCCGGGAAAATGTTTTTTCTATTCATTGTAAAATCCTTTATATTAAAGTGATTTAACCGCCTATATGGCGGTTTTTTTATGCTGAGAAAGCTATTTTTGAATTAAGAATCATAGATTATAAGAAAAAAATCATAAACTATAACCTTTTGCTATGTTGAAATAACAAAAAAACCACCTTTATTGGTGGTTGAATCAAAAATATAAAAAGCGTTGGTTAAATTAACATAGAAACTGTTAATCATACCCTTTGGGTATATATGTATATTAACATATTTAAGTGATATAGTGTAGGGAAAAGTAAAAGACAATATACATTTCCTTAATTTTTCCTTATTTTGAAAGAAAACCCTTTAATGATAAGATTCAAAAAACATGAATTACCCCCTCGAAGGGAATCGAACCCCTATTTCAAGAACCGGAATCTTACGTGTTATCCATTACACTACGAGGGGTAAATATTAACATGCAATTATTAGTGTACCTGTCTCGTGTAGAGTGGTCAATATGATGATATTATAAAGGTGTGAGTTTTATTTTTGACCATTTTTGACTTTTAGGTTAAAATAAGGATAATTCATAAAAGTACAAGGAGGAAATAGAATGAATTTAATTCCTACAGTAATTGAAACAACAAATCGCGGCGAACGTGCTTATGACATTTACTCAAGATTATTGAAAGACCGTATTATTATGTTAGGTTCAGCAATTGATGATAACGTAGCAAACTCAATCGTATCACAATTGTTATTCTTACAAGCACAAGATGCTGAGAAAGATATTTATCTATATATCAACTCTCCAGGTGGTAGTGTAACAGCTGGATTCGCAATTTATGATACTATCCAACACATTAAACCAGATGTACAAACAATCTGCATCGGTATGGCTGCTTCAATGGGTTCATTCTTGCTTGCAGCAGGTGCTAAAGGTAAACGTTTCGCATTACCTAACGCTGAAGTAATGATTCACCAACCACTAGGCGGTGCACAAGGTCAAGCGACTGAAATCGAAATCGCAGCAACACACATCTTAAAAACACGTGCTAAATTAAACAAAATTTTATCAGAACGTACAGGTCAATCAATTGAACAAATTGAAAAAGACACTGATCGTGATAACTTCTTAACTGCAGATGAAGCTAAAGAATACGGCTTGATCGACGAAGTTATGCAACCTGAAAAATAAGTTGTTATTAAATATAGAAATGAAAAGAGTTCCGGGGGTTTTCCGGAACTCTTATTTTTGTCTTTTATAATGTTTTATTAAGTTAATGACGGTCCACCCTAATATAATAATTCCAACTATTAGGTAAAACAGTGCAATATATAAAGAAGGGATAGCTCGCGTCATTGAAAAACTGCCGATACATATTAAAAGTAATCCAGCAATGATTACTAAAATACGTGTTACAAGACTGCTTTTATCCATTCATACACCTTCATTCACTATACTTGCTATATCTGTATAAACGCTCGAATTTTTTATGATTTCATTTAGTAATAAGCGCTCACAATACAAATATATTATATAGCTTTTTACTCATGAACTAAACTATCAAGTGCTGATTTCAAGTCAGGATATGCAAATTTGAAACCATAAGCATCTAGGCGGTTTGGAATCGCTTTTTGTGTATCTAAGATAATCGTTGCTCTCTGTCCTAAGACTAAGCGTAACAGTGCACTTGGTACCCATAATTCATGTGGTTTGTGCATTGCACGTGCTAAAGCATAACCGAATAAGTTTTGACGCTCAGCAATAGGTGTTGTCATATTGAAGACGCCTGAAGCATCATTTTGATTGATTAAGAAAAGAATCGCACGTGTTAAATCTGTAATGTGAATCCATGAATACCATTGGAAACCAGTGCCTAATTTACCACCGAGATAGAAGCGGTAAGGCAATTCCATAGTTGGTAAGGCACCACCTTCATCTGAAAGCACCATACCAAAACGACCGATAATGACACGCGTATCATGTTGTTCGAATTTACGCGCAAAACGTTCCCATTGATATGTAATATCAGATAGGAAATCATGCGGATCGCATTTTGATAATTCTGTGTAAGTACGGTGCACATCTGGTGTATAATAACCTACTGCACTTGCGTTGAATAAAATTCCAGGGAACTTACCTTTATGTTCAAACAATTCATAAAGTGATTGTGTGGCTTGAATACGACTTAACATCAAAGTTTGTTTATATTCATCTGTCCATCTTTTATTCAATGATGCACCTGCTAAGTTAATCACAATATCAATATGATCTGGGACTTTATCTTCCCAACCTTCTTTACTCCAGTTAACATAGGTGATCTTATCATCTAAGTTTTGACGATCTTGACGAGTTAAAATAGTAATATGTGAATCTGTACTGTGTATTGCATCTACTAAATGACTGCCAACTAAACCTGTACCGCCTGTAATAAGAAATTCTTTCATTTTTATATTCACCTCATTAATATTAAACAACGTTTTGGATACCGAAACCCAATAGATTATAGACATTCTAAACATTCATTATTTATTCAATGTTTAGTCATTAATATGTCAATTTAAACTATGTAATCTTGTTTAAATCACTTATAGCTAAGTTATAATAGAAGTACCTTCGAAATTAATTAAACATCTCTTAATTAAAAATAGTATACCCCATAATATACATGCGAAGGTGAAATTTTGACTCCCTTTAGTATTGGACCTATGCGAGCAACGTATAGGTCCTTTATCATGTCTTTTTACGGTTGTTGATGTAGTATATTATAACAATCTTATATCAATTAATCATCTTACTTGGTTTTTGACCAATTGCCTTCTGTTAACCCATTCAAATAAATATTGAAATTATAAAATGTTTCCTAAGCAAAATAATGTATACCCTAGTGGAAAATGTTATGATATATAAATGAATACAGCTCAGATATAATAGTGAAGATGTTGTAAAAAAGGGTATGAGTTAATATATCAAAATAAGTAACTCAAGTAACTTATAGAAAAAGAAAAGGGATTGGAAAGAGGAGAGCACATGTCTAACAATAAAATGAGCAAACCCGCTAAGATACTAAGTGCTGTAATCGTATTTTTCTTATTATTCGGTTTAGCATTTGCGACTTTTGCTTTTGTAGATAATAACAAGAAGAGCAGCGAACGATACAGTCAACAACAGAAAAAAGAAGAGCAAGAGAAAAAAGATCGTGCTGAAAAGAAAAAACGAGAGGCAGAAAAACGCAAAAAAGAAAAAGAAGAAGAGGAACAACGTCAACAAGAAATTGCTGATCAACAAGCAGCAGAGCAAGCAAGACAAAATGAATTAGCTGCACAACGTGAACAACAAAGACAACAAGCTGAACAAGCCCGTCAAAATGCAGCAACACAAAAAGCGCAACAAAAAGAACAAAAACCACAAAAAGATAGTTCTGATGATAAAGAAGCACAACAAAAAGCTCAAGAACAAGCAGAGAAACAACGTGAGCAAGCTAGAGAAGCGGCTCAAGAAAGACAAAAAGCACAACAAGAAGCTCAGCAAAAACGTCAAGAACAAGCACAACAGCAAGCTAAAGAGCAAGCACAGCAACAACGAGAACAACAAGCTGCTCAGCAAAAACAACAGCAACAACAAAAACAGCAACAGCAACAGCAAGAAAAACAACAACAAAGCAGTCAGCCCAGGCCAGGGCAAGAACAGCAGTCAAGGTCAGTAAATGAATCACAAAGCACTCAGCAAAGACAAGCACCACAACAAAATACACAATCAAGTCAGTCTTCAAGCTCGAACCAATCAAGTTCAAGTCAATCGAGCCAACAGAAGTCAGACGATTAATTCATAAAAAGGACCGCAATGCCAAAAGCACTGTGGTCCTTTCATTATGAGATAAAACTGATTAGCCAAGTGATAACGAGTGCGATAATCGCAACAACAGGTAAACAACCGCATCCGAATGGCGTGCAGCCGAAGGAATAATATTTTATTTTTCTATCCTGTTCGAAGCGGGAACGCTGGTGTTCACTTGGACTATGTTTAAAGTAATCATCATCTTTATAGCGAGGGTCATTGGGATCAATGACTTCAGGTTGGTCATTATTTGTCATGCAACTACCTCCTTCGTACATATCCATTATAAAGTAGGGAATACTGAAAATATAATGATAAGAAAAAGTGGTTTTCAGATGATTTCTTAAGTGGAAAAAGGGTATAATATATTTGTAAAGGTAGTGTTGTTCACAACAATATTACTTAAATAAAGTTGAAGTGAGTGTTTAAGCTTGCTTTTTATTCCAGATGATAGTATTATGACAATTGTAAGAGATGTTATTTTTTTGTCCCACCTGGGACTAAAAACGTCAAAGCATGGTTGCATGTTGACCCTTAAATAAAAAGAGGAGGAAATAGTAGTGGAAGACTTGCTTAAAGTCCAACAGAAATTGATTCCTGAGCTTGTCGAAAAAATGTATCGAAGATTTACAATACTCACTACTATCAAAATGCACCAGCCAGTCGGAAGAAGAAGTTTAAGTGAATATATGAATTTGACTGAACGTGTGTTGAGATCAGAAACGAATACGTTGAAAAAGCAAGAATTAATCAAGGTAAAACCGACAGGAATGGAATTAACTCCTGAAGGCGATGAATTGATTGAATCCTTAGAATCATACTTTGACATGTATTCAGACGGTTATCATCTAGCACAACTGTTAAAAGAACGCTATCAAATTAAAAACGTTTATGTTGTTCCTGGTGATACCGATATGGATAGTGCTGTAAAAAAAGAGATGGGCAGCCAGGCAGGTCAGTTATTAGAACGAACTTTTTACGAAGATGCTATCGTTTCTATCACAGGCGGTTCCACAATGGCCTCTGTGAGTGAATCAATGCATGTACTACCATTCAAAACATTCTATGTCCCCGCAAGAGGTGGCTTAGGTGAAAATGTGGTATATCAGGCGAATACGATTGCAGCAAGTATGGCACAGCAAACTGGCGGAGAATATACAACATTATATGTTCCTGACAATGTCAGTGAATCAACATATGAGTTGTTGCTTCAAGAGCCCTCAGTTCGTAATACATTAGAAATAATTAAACAATCAAATATAACCGTCCACGGCATTGGTGATGCGCTGAAAATGGCAAATAGACGTCATTCGTCTAAACAAGTGATTGAAAAGCTTCAACATCACAATGCAGTCGGAGAAGCATTTGGATATTATTTCGACAGCGAAGGTCATATCGTTCATAAAGTTAAAACGATAGGACTTCAAATGGAAGATTTAGTATCGAAGCAATATATCTTTGCTGTAGCTGGAGGTGCTTCAAAAGGAGATGCGATCAGAGCGTATCTATCCATTGCTCCTAAGAACACAATTCTAATTACAGATGAAGGCGCAGCAAGAAATATAGTTCAATCACAATCAATTTAGTTTAAAAAAGTGACTTCACTTTTTAACAATATCTTTTAAAGGAGGCCATAATAATGGCAGTTAAAGTAGCAATTAATGGTTTTGGTAGAATCGGTCGTTTAGCATTCAGAAGAATTCAAGATGTTGAAGGTATCGATGTAGTAGCAGTAAACGACTTAACAGATGATGAAATGTTAGCACACTTATTAAAATACGATACAATGCAAGGACGTTTCACTGAAGAAGTTGAAGTTGTAGATGGCGGATTCCGCGTGAATGGTAAAGAAGTTAAATCATTCGAAGAACCAGATGCAAGCAAATTACCTTGGAAAGATTTAGACATTGATGTCGTATTAGAATGTACTGGTTTCTACACTAGCGACGAAAAAGCACAAGCTCACATTGACGCAGGTGCTAAAAAAGTATTAATCTCTGCACCAGCAACTGGTGACGTTAAAACAAT
>ERZ1673703.1435-NODE-1435-length-19288-cov-4.003692_pt1 | contig 19288 bp, 17 predicted proteins | sample MGYA00580233_ERZ1673703 | MGnify/ENA primary metagenome ERZ1673703 (study PRJEB41218, sample SAMN15661748) | gut metagenome | host: Homo sapiens | place: Canada: London | collected 2015-08-20/2019-03-30 | study: EMG produced TPA metagenomics assembly of... | reverse complement strand
GGCAGGATAAGCTGGTGCTCGAAGACCTCGACTACCTCTACGAGCACTACATCGACGTGTATGAGTTCATCGCGACCCGCGTCGGCTGATCACCGGATCTAGAAATCGAATAAGCGAAGCGCTGTTGCATGAACCTCCTTTCCGTTATGCTGTGACAGCTCTCCCCTTCGGGGGAGGCCGGAGGGGAGGCCATGCAGCAGCTCTTTTCTTCAAAGCGGAGGATAAACGATGGTTCATACGCGCGATTTAAGGCACGAGCCGTGGCGCTATCGGCTGCGGGCGTTCGTCTCCAAGCCGGCCAACCTGCTGCTGGTCTTTTTCCTGATTGTGCTGGTGGTGCTCAGCCTGCTGCCGATGGCGACCATGCTGAGCAATATGTTCACCGTGCACGTCGGCACGGAAAAGAAACTGCTGCGCCTGCCGGTCGACTCCACCACGCTCTGGCACTTCCAAAAGCTGTTCGCCGGGGACGAATGGAGCCAGGTCAACTTCTGGCAGCCCCTTTGGAACTCGCTGATTGTCGCGCTCGGTTCGGGCATACTGGGCATTGCGGTCGGCGGCACAGTCGCGTGGTTCATCACGCGTTCCGACCTCAAATGTAAAAAATTCATTTCGGCTGTTTTCGTCTTTCCCTACATGATGCCCGCATGGACGCTCGCCCTGTTCTGGACGAACATGTTCCAAAACAGCCAGGTCGGCGGCGGCAACATCGGCATGGTGGAATCCATCTTCGGCGTGTGCATGCCGGAGTGGTTTGTCTACGGCCTGTTCCCGATGATCGTCGTCACGGGCCTGCATTACTCCCCGTTCGCGTATCTGCTCATCGGCGGCATTCTCAAAAATATGGATGCGACGCTTGAGGAAAGCGCAACGATTCTCAAGGCCAACCGCGCGACGATTATCCGCCGCGTGACCATCCCGATTGTCATGCCCGCGATTCTCTCAACCTTCCTGCTCATCTTTTCCAGCGGCTTCAGCTCGTACACCGTGCCCGTGTTCCTCGGCTCGGCGGTGAAGTGCTATACGCTCTCTACCAAGATGCGTGCGCTGATTCAGGCCGGCTATCAGGGTCAGGGCTACATCATCGCGTTTGTCTCCATCCTGCTGGGCTGTCTGATCCTGGGCGTCAACCAGCATTTCACCGGCAAGCGCAAATCCTTCACCACCGTCACCGGCAAGAGCGGCCAGGTTTCGCTGGTCAAGCTGCGCAAGGCCAACTGGCCCATCAGCATTGTGCTCATCGTCTTCACGGCGTTTTTCGCCATCATGCCGCTGATCTCCTTTGCGCTGGAATCCGTCATCCGCCAGCCCGGCAATTACAGCCTGAGCAACATGACGCTGCATTTCTGGATCGGCACGGAAGACTCGGCCTATGAAACCGGCATGATCGCGGGCATTCTGCTCAACACGACGATGTGGAGCGCGCTGCTGCGTCAGGTGCTGCTGGCGCTGGTCGTCGCCGCGATTGTCGGCACGTGCGGCATGCTCATCGGCTATGCGTGCGTGCGCCGCCGCGGCAGCAGGCTCTCCCGCATGGTGGAAAGCCTCGCCTTCTTCCCGTATCTGATGCCCGCAATGGCGTTCGCGACGATCTACCTCGCCGTGGCCACGTCCGCCAATTTCAAATTTCTGTATGGCACGTTCGGTGTGCTGGTACTGGTGGCCTCCATCAAGTTCCTGCCGTTCGCTTCCCGCAGCGGCGTGAACAGCATGATGCAGATCGCCCCGGAAATTGAAGAGGCGGCTGTCATCTTCGGCGTGCCGTGGCGCACGCGCATGACCCGCATTCTCTTCCCGATTCAAAAGAGCAGCATCATCTCCGGCTATCTGCTGCCGGTGATTTCCGTGATGCGCGAGGTTGCGCTGTTCACCCTGCTGGTGCCCTATGCGCGCTATCTGCTGACCACGATGCTCTTCTCCTTCAACGAAACCGGATACGCGCAATACGGCAGCGCCGTCACGCTGCTGATCATTCTCATCATTATTCTCATCAACTTTGTCACCAATAAGCTGACGGGCGCATCCTTTGACAAAGGCATCGGAGGCTGACAACATGCCGGAAATTATTTTGCAACACGTCACCAAGCGCTTTGACAAGTTTGTCGCCGTGCAGGATCTGGATTTGCAGATTCAGGATCGCGGCTTCATCACCCTGCTCGGCCCTTCCGGCTGCGGCAAAACGACCACCCTGCGCATGATCGCCGGGCTGGAAACGCCGACCAGCGGCCGCATCCTCATCGACGGCACGCCGGTTTTCGATTCCGAAAAGGGCATCAACCTGCCGCCGAACAAGCGCGACATCGGCTTCCTGTTCCAGAATTACGCGCTCTGGCCGCATATGACGGTGTATGAAAACATCGCTTTCGGTCTGGAAATGCTCAAGTGGGATAAGGCGCGCATTCGCAAACGCGTGGACGAGCTGCTCGCGCTGCTCAAAATCGAGCAGTTTGAAAAACGCTATCCCGCCGAACTTTCCGGCGGTCAGCAGCAGCGCGTCGCCATCGCCCGCACGCTCGCACCCAGCCCAAAGGTGCTCTTCATGGATGAACCGCTGAGCAACCTCGACGCGAAACTGCGGCAGGAAATGCGCACCGAGCTGAAGCGCCTGCATTCGGACACCAACAGCACCTTCGTCTACGTCACCCACGACCAGCTGGAAGCCATGACTCTGTCCACCAAGGTCTGCCTGATGGACACGGGCGTTTTGCAGCAGTACGCCCCGCCGCTGGAGATTTACGGCCATCCGGCAAACCTGTTCGTCGCGGAGTTCGTCGGCAACCCGACGATGAACTTTATCCCCGCGACGGTGAAATCCGCCAGCGGAAACCGCGCGTCGCTCTCCCTGCTGGGGCACGATGCAACATTCGCCGCCAAAGCGCCGCTCGACGGGATAAAAGGCGACGTCGTGCTCGGCGTTCGTCCTGAATTTCTGCCGATTCAGCCGGACGGCCCGCTGCGCGGCAAGACCTATTCTACCCTACCCGCCGGCATGGAGACGACCGTCAAGCTCACATGCGGCGGCGCGATGCTCACCAGCGTGGTTTTCGGCTGCGTCGATTACGCCGTGGATACCGAACTGCCGCTGAATATCGTCGGCGATAACATCGCGCTGTTCGATAAAGCCAGCGGAAAGAGCGTCGGCTTCGGCAGTGTAACCTTCTGATTGACACACAAAAACCTCTGTCCGGTTGGAACCGCATTCCTTCCGGCAGAGGTTTTTTTCATGCAATTTGGATGCTTACGCCTTATTGGCCGTATACACGCCCGCCACGATCACCGCTGCGCCGACAATTTGTCCAACGCTCAGCGGTTCGCCCAGCGCCAGCGCGCCGGCCAGAATGGAAACGATCGTGGATACGCCGATAAACGAGGACGTTTTGTTCACGCCGATTTTTGCAATCGCCGCATTGGACAGGAAAAACGCCGCAACCGAACAGCCGATGCCCTGATAGAGCACCGCCGTCCGAAACGTTCCGCTTCGCGCCGGAAGCGTCAGCAGCTCCGAAAGCGCGCCATGCGCTGCCGCTTCGCCAAGCGCCAGCAGGCCGTAAAACGCCGCGCCGGAACACAGCATGACATAGGTGATCTCCGCGCCGGTGTAATCCGCCGCAAGATCGACAAACACGCTGTACAGCGCATAGGCGACAACCGCCAGCATCAGCGCCGCATACCCCACAGGCGACAGGCTTGAAGAAAGGCCGACCGCGACAACCGTCGTCATCACGCCCAAAAACGTGACCAAAATGCCGATAATCTGCCGTTTGGTGGGTTTCTTTTTCAAAATGACCGTCGAGGCCAGCAGAGACAGCGCCGGAACGCAGGCCAGAAAAACGCCGCTCTCCGTCACCGTCGTTTCGCGAATGCCCACCGTTTCGCCGATGAAATACAGGCACGGGCAGAACAGCGCCACGCGCAGCAGCGGCCCAAGCCGTCTGCCTTTCAACCGAACGGAAATGAATCCCAGCGCCACACACAGGCTCATCGCCGCCAGCGCAACAACAAACCGCCAGCCCAGCAGCGCAAGGGGGCTCGCCGTTTCCGCCGTCTGTTTGGTAAACAGATAGCTCAGGCCGTAGAGCACTTCACACCCCAGCGCGCACAGGCTGCCGGTCAAAACCCGATTGTCTTTCATCTTATACCCTTGTTCTGAGCACCTGCATCCGCCCGGTCAGCTCATAGGTTCCCATGCCTGCGGGCAGGAACACGCTCTGCCCCTTTTTCAGCGGATACGTTTCACCCCGGTAGCTCAGCGTTCCTTCGCCCTCCACCGTCAGCAGCGAAACAAAGCTCTCGTTGGACACGCTGTCGCTCATCGTCCCTTCCACCGTCAGCACGGCGGTCGTGAACTTGTCGCAGGCAAACAACGGCTGAACGCTGCCCCCAGCAACACTTTGCTCCGGCTCGGTCGGGCCGACAGGCGTTTGCGGCGGTTCGCGGCGGGTAACGGCCAGCGCCTTGTCGATGTGCAGGGGACGCGGCTTGCCGTCCGCGCCAAGGCGGCCGTAATCGTAAACGCGATAAGTCAAATTGGAGCTTTGCTGCACCTCGGCAATCAGCAGCCCCGCGCCGATGGCATGCACCGTACCCGCCGGGATGAAGAAACACTCGCCCTTTTTTACCGGAACCCAGTTCAGCAGCTCGGTCAGGGTGTTGCTTTCAATGGCGGCTTTCATCTCTTTAAGCGTGGTTTCGCGCTTGAAGCCGTAATAAATGCCCGCGCCCTCGCCGGCGTCCAGCACATACCACATCTCGGTTTTGCCCAGCGCGTGTTCCACCCGTTCCGCATAGTCGTCGTCCGGGTGTACCTGCACAGAGAGCGGCCCCGCCGCGTCAATCAGCTTGATGAGCAGCGGAAATTCGCCCGCCTTTTCGGCTTTCGTGCCCACAAACTGCGGGTGCGCGGCCAACACCTGTGCGAGCGTCCGCCCCGCCCATTCGCCGGACGCGACGACGGACGGCCCGGCCTCGTGGCAGCTCAGCTCCCAGCTTTCCGCCAGCGGCGACAGATCCGTCTGTTTGCCCCAGTCGCGCTTGAGCCGTTCGCCGCCCCAGATGTAATCCTTAAACGCGGGCGCAAGCATCAGCGGGCGCTTGTTTTCCCCGGCAAGGGCATTTTTCATCGCGTCGTTTTTCATGGTTCTTCTTTCTGCGCCAGACAGCGGTCAAAATACCGCTTAAAGTTTCGCGTCATCAGCGGCCAATCCCACTTCTGAATCTGCTTCAGGTTTTCCTCCGAGAGCGCCGCAAAATCTTCCGGGTGTTCCATCAGGCGTCGGATCGCGTCGGCCAGGCATTTCGCGCTGCGCTCCCTGAGCACATACTGCATCTGCTTCGGGCCAAACGCTTCGGGAATCAGCCCCACATCCGTAGAAATCACCGGCACGCCGCAGGCCATAGCTTCCAGCACCGGGTTCGGCGTTCCCTCGGAGAGAGACGCGCAGACATACAGATCGATCTGGTTATAATAGCCGGGCATCTTCTCGTGCGGAATCATCCGGTCGTTGCGGTCGGATGTGACCAGCTCCACGTTATATCCTTCGCCGATGAGCTGATCTATGGCCGGTTTAATCACCGTGTTGATGCCCTTCAAGTCGCGCACCTGCCACTTGCTGTTACCCACCCAGCCGATGCGGATCGTTCGGCCCTGCACGTTTTCAAAGCGTTCCAGATTTTCGGGCTTAAAGAGCGACAAATCCACGCCGTCCTGCGTGATGGCCGAGGGCTTGAGCCGGATATCCTTGCGCTCGTTATACAGCTTCATCAGCTTTTCGGAAGAGACGGTATACGAAGAAACGATGGTGTTTTCGTCCGTGAAAAGCTTGGAGGTAAAAAATGCTTCCGGACCATCCAGTAGAAGATGATCATAAACAGCAACCGAAATCACTTTGCCCGCCACATACTTCCTATAAAAGGAATCCGAATCCATTCCAATCGCATGAATACGATTCTGTGTATACGCTGAATAAAAATCAGAAGCAAGCGGCCTCCATAGAAAATGGATGATTTTGCAATCTTCGGCGAGCATTAAAACTTCAGCCAGATTATCAAAGTCTTTCAAATAGATAATCTTGAAATCATAGAAAGAAGCAAGATTTTTTTGAACCTGTTTCGCGATATGGTCCAATGCCCAATCCGGCTTATCGACAATCAACGCCACACCCGGTTTTTCATCCGATGAAGCCAATCCTGTTTTACCCGGCTCCCTTTCGGAAATCAATTCATCTCTGCGTTGATTGATCCATTTCGCCACATTCGGATTCCAAACCGCAAAGCCATGCTTTTTTTCAAATACTTTAGCGGATTCTTGAAGATAATTCACCGAAAAACGCTGCTTTTCATAATGTGTGTCCGCGTCGTTCTTCGGCTTGGGATGATCATGAATAATGCAGCAAACGCCACAGGTTCCAACCTTAAATCCCTTTTGGAAAACACGAACCGAGAACTCCGTATCCTCAAAACCGACAAACATTTTTTCTTCATAGCCGCCGCAATAAAAGAACGTATCCTTTTTGAGAATATTCGCACATCCCGAAATAAATGTGCACAAAAACGGTTCATGCTCAATGTTGACCTGCACATGCGGATTGATTAAAACACTTCCCCCACCGACGTTCACATGGCCATTCAAATTATCCAAATACAGGTGTCCACCATAAACAAATGCATCATGATGTTCCTGATTTATCACCGGCAAACACATAAAATGACATCCGAGCTGACAGATATCCTGCTGAATCTTTTTCAACGGATTGCCTACAAAATAAACGTCGTTGTCAACCGCAATAATCCACTCGGTCTGAACTTCTTTAAACAGCTTATTTCTTCCTGCTGCAACACCGTAATTCTTTTTAAATTCAAGAATACGGCAGCGATAGGGCACTTTTTCGCAGAAATCATAAAGCATGTCTAACTGATCATCTGACGAGCCATTATCACCAATTAAAAACTCGCCTTCAAATTCGGGCATCTGCTCCGCAATCGACCGCATCAAACGAATCGTGTTATCCGCCCGATTCATGGACAAGACTGCAAAGGTCAGATTTCTTCCATTTTCACCGATGCTGTCCAGCTCCGCCTGACCATTGTGTGATTCAATACCAATCATCTTATGAGTAGCAGACGAATAGTATCGCAGTGTTTCGACATTCCAACCTTTTGTGAACTCCCTATCCAGATCCATATCAGCACCCCGTCCTCACTTCTATATCTTCAATGCCCGTCAAATCTCTTTGCCAAAAATCTTCCAAATCCGCTTCTTGATCGGATAGCCCATGTTCAAAAGTTTGAATCCCCTGGAGGCATGAATCAGGCGAAGCTCTTCGCAATGCTGCGCGTTTTCCGTGCTGAGCTGGTTATATTGCTCGCGAAGCCGCGTCAGCTCCGCATAGTCGCGGGCGTAACTCTGCTGCATCATGTCCTTTTCCTTGTTGACCAGTTCGAGCATCATGGACGTGCGCTGCTGTTCCAGTTCCGCCACATGCGCCTGTCTGGCCGCCTCTTCTTTGATATGCTCGATATACGCCTTTCCGGCTTCCAGCTGCTGTTTAGAATTTTCTTCTTGCTGAGCAAAAACTGCCTTGGTTTCTTCGAGCTGGCGGGCATATTCAGCTTCCTGCGCGGTGTGCTTTTCAAAATCTTCTTTCAGCCTGGCAACTTCGCGCAAAAATTCTTCATCTTCATCTTTAATCTCAATAAACGTCTCTCTCGGAAAAATTGAAGCATTGATCGATGTAGAATTATTCGGTCCCCAGATACCGACAAAATAGTTGGCATTCCAATGATTCAAATAGCGCTCGCCGGAAACACATACTGCTTGGACAGCATCCTTATAATTGAACATTTCCATCATGTCCGTTGGCAGCGGAGATTCTTCACCGCCTTCCGGCGGAAGCGTGCTCTCTTCAATCGGCAGATTGACGAATCCATTCAGGGCATACGCCAGATAGTAGCGCACCCGCTGACCGAGATATTTTTCGGCCAGCTGCTTGAAATCAAAATAGGTATACTGTCTTTTGTGGAACGGATTTCCCGGCGTTCCCTGTTTGTAATAATAGGGATCATTCGGGCAGGAAAGGATGATGTTTCCGCCGGGCTTGAGCACACGCCTGATCTCCTGAAGGAACAATTCGGGGTGATCGAGATGCTCGATCGTCTCAAACGAGCAGACCACATCGAAGGTATGATCTTCAAAAGGGAGCTGCTCCGCGGTGTGGCACTGGTAATGCACGCCGTCGCCGCCGAAGAGCCGCGTCGCGGTTTCCACGGTCTGCTCGTCCACGTCGATGCCCTCCACCGATTCCGCGCCCCAGCGGCGCAGCAAAAAGCTGCCGTATCCTTCGCCGCTGGCCACATCCAGCACACGCTTGCCCGCGACGTACGGGCGCGCCATCGCGTAACGGTTCAGATGGATGGTCGCTTCCACCGCGCTATATTTTTGCTTCCCGCTGAAATCCAGCCGTTCAATCATTTCGCCCATAAACTTTTCCTTTCTGTTCGACGCGCTCCTGCGCGCATCCGTTATATTTCAGAATTGAATTTCATACAATGCGCGATAAATTCGTGAAACTCCCGCAGCGCTTCGGGCGCGGGATCGAACCGCGCCGCGCCGCAGCGAATCGTCCGCATCAGGTTTTCATCCTCGGCGCAGCGCTGCAACGCATCCGCCGCGCTTTCGGCGCTGAAATCGCAGAGCAGGCCGTTCTGCCCATCCACGATATGGGTGCATGCGCCGCTGGTTCGGGTCGCAACCGCCGGTCTGCCCAGCATCATGGCCTCCGCCATCGCCAGCGGCCACGCCTCGTAATCCGAAAGCAGCACAAACACCTGCGCCGCGCGCATGTAGGGATAGGGATTGGCTCTCGGCCCCAACAGAATCATCTGCTCGTTCAGGCCGCTTTGCGCAATTTCCCGTTTCAGCCTTTCCAGCAGCGCCGCATCCGGCTGCGCACCGACGCACAGCCACGTAAATTCCACCTTGCGCGCTTTGAGCGCTTTCGCCGTTTCCAGCATGCGCGGATAACCCTTTTCCGTCCGCACGTTGGCGACGGTGATCAGGTGCAGCCCCCACACGGGATAGGCAAAATCTTTCACCGGCTGCGCGGCCTGCTTTTCCAGCCACGCGCGGTCGAGCACATTATGAATCAACGCGCTCTTGCCAATCAGGAACGGGTATCTGGCCTCCGCTCTGCGCTTCGTATCCTCGGAAACAAAGATATAGTATCGATAGCTGAGGAACGAATCAAAAAACGCGTTGGCGTCAAATCCGTTTGACTTGGTGATATCCGTATGAATCCAAACCGCCTTCGTCCGTGCCGCCACGTTTTGCGCCACAAATTCCAGCGGGCACCACTCGCCGTAGCTGAACGCCGCGTCGTATGTCCGGCCCGCAACAAAGCGGAGCGCCGCGTCCCCGCCCAGCCAGAACGCCTTCTTCGTCATGGAGAAGGGCTTTGCGCCGTTTTCCGCGCCCGCGTCCAGCACCCGCACCCATGCGGGCACTTCCGGCAGGAGCGAATTTTCCTGCGTCGTCTGGTTGAGCACCAGCAGATCGACGTCGTAATCCTCCGGGCTGAGCGCCTTGAGCAGGTTGACCAGCGCGGTCTCCGCGCCGCCGCGATAAAACTGTGTGATGACGAACAACAGCGTCCGTTTCATTTCCTGTTTACGCTCCCTTGGGCGCAAAAACCCGCATCAGGCTTTGCAGAATTTCGGCGTTCCGGTCGCCCTCCCGCCGCAGATTTTCGCGCCATTCATTCAGGCATTCCGGATGCGCCAGCATCCGCTTCAGCCCGTTATAAATATCCTGTTCGTCATTATCGACCAAAATTCCTGTTTTTTCGCTTTGAATTTGTTCGGGAATTCCGCCCACGCGCGTGGCGATCACCGGCACATGCAGCAATTTGGCCTCGTCGATGGTCACGGGCAGACCCTCGTATTTGGAAAGCAGCGCAAAACAATCCGCCGCCTTCATCACCGGATACGGGTTCTCCATCCGCCCCAAAAACGTGACCGTCTTTTGCAGGGCCAGCTGATCCCGCAGCGCCGTCCATTCCCTGAGCAGCACGCCGTCGCCGACGAAATACCAGTGAAACGCATATCCCTCGTCCGTCAGGCGGCGCGCAATGCGCAGAATGCGATCCACGGCCTTTTCCGTGTCCATTCTGCCGACGGAGACGATGTTGGTCACGTTTTTATCGAGCGAAACGCCTTCCAGCGGCGCCTGCGCCTTTTTCAAAATTTCTTCAACCGGCTGCAAGTTGGCGACGACAATCGTTTTTTCGCTCAGCTCCGGATGCTTTTGCAAAAAGCCCTGTCGGCTGGTTTCCGTCAGGCAGACCACCCGGTCGTAATGGCGATATCGTTCGCCGTCGTTGGCGGTAATCTGCCGCGTCCAATCGCTGTATTCGCTCCAAAGCGCATAGTCCGTGTGAATCCACTGGATCTTCTTCGGATGGCTCAGTTTGGAAACAAAATCGCGCATCTGAGAAGCCTCGCTGAGCACGCAGACCGTGTCGAACCCCTCGAAGAAATCTTTCATCTTCTGGTTGGACAGCTTTTCGATCACCCAGGCTTCCTTCCCCAGCTTGCGCATCACGCCATAGGCCAGCCGAACGGCCTTCTGGCGCATGGTGAAGCCCCGATGCAGAAGCACGTCCTTGCAGGGGATCGCCAGGCAGGTCACGCCGCAGCAGGTCTGCATATCCACAATCGGCACGCCCGCAAACAATCTGCGGCTGCGCTCGTCGGGCACCTCCATGCTGAACACGGTGATGGCGAAATCCCGGCGCAGCGCCTGCACCTGCGTCGCCGTCACGCGCTGCACGCCGCTGACATAGTTGATGTTGTCGCTCACATACAGCAGCGACGGCCGCGCGCGATGCACCGGGCAATCCGTGAGCATCTGCGTAAATTCCTGCACGGAGCGCTGCTGCGTGGAAAATCCTTCCAGCGCCTTGCGAATGCGGCTTTGCAGCGCCGCGTCTTTCAGCAGCCGCTCGATGCCGTCGGCAATCGCTTCCGGCGTAAAATCGCAGAGCACGCCGGTTTCGCCGTCCTCGATCTGCTCGATGGCGCCGGATGTGCGCGTCGCGATGACGGGCGTGCCGACCAGCTTCGCCTCGGAGATCACCAGCGACCAGCTTTCAAAATCGGAGAGCACGCAGACCGCGTCCGCGTTTTTCATAAATCGGTAGGGCGAGGCCTGCGCCGGCATGCGGATAAAGCGGCCTTCCAGCCCGCGTTTCTTCACCGCCGCGTCGATCTGCGAAATCAGCGCGGTATCCGTGTCGCTGCCGATGTTGAGCCACGTGAAATCCAGTCCGCGCTCTTTGAGCAGCGCCATGGCCTCTACCTGGCGCAGATGGTTCTTCTCCGCTCGGAAATTCGCCACCGTCAGCAGCAGCGGCCGCTTCATCTTCTCCGTTTCGGGCGCTTTCTCCATGGCGGCGCGGCGGATGCCCTCGTCGTCGCAGAGGTTATGCACCACCGTCGCGCGCCCCTGCATGATCGGGTATCGCGCGAGCGCCGTTTCCATGGACTTGTCGGAGGCGAACAGATACAGATCAATCTTGTCGTCAAAGCGGAACATCACTTCCTCGTTAAAGAAGAGCGCCTTGTCGATGTCCGAATGAATCCAGACGATTTTTCGATCCGCCTGCACATATTCGGCCACAAATTCCGGCGAAATCCATTCGCCGTAGGAAATTGCCGCGTCATAGTGCTTGTCTTTCACAAATTCAAAGCACGCGGGGCGATACAGCTGCTTTTTCGTCGCGTCCCGCGTAATGCGGCAGAGCGCCTTATGCCAAAATCCGTTCCCGTCCTCGCGCCCGGCCGCGTCGCAGACCGTCACATGCGGCGGCACCTGCGGCAGCAGCGAAATGACGTTCGGCAGTTTCATCTGATCGTAAACCAGCAGATCCACCTGAGCATCCGTTTCAGGCAGCGCCTTGAGCAGGTTCAGCAGGTTGGTTTCCGCTCCGCCTTTGTAAAATTGGTTGATGACAATCAGCAGTTTCACGGCCGTATGTTTCCCCCTGTCCTTTGTCACATCTGGCTGTACGCCCGGCAGACCTCTTCCGCCGGGCCGTACATCTTCACATGGCCCTTGTCCAGCCACAGCGCCTTGGAGCAGAGCCTGGTAATCTGTTCCCCGGAATGGGAAACAAGCAGCAGCGTCGCCCCGGAATCGATCAGCGACCTGGTGCGCGCAAAACTCTTCTCCTGGAATTTATAGTCGCCGACGGCAAGAATCTCGTCCAGAATCAGGATATCCGGCACGTTCATCGTCGCGATGGCGAAACCCAGTCGGGCCGTCATGCCGGAAGAAAAGTTTTTGATGGCGATGTTGCGGAATTCCTCCAGCTCGGCAAAATCCAGAATGCTGTCCACCCGCTCTTCCATATAGGCGTGCGAATAGCCCAGCACCGCGCCGTTGAGGTAGATATTTTCCACGGCGGAAAGTTCCGGATCGAAGCCCGCGCCAAGCTCGATGAGCGGGGCAATGCTGCCGTAAGTCTCCACCGTGCCCTTCGTCGGCTTCAAAATGCCGCTGACCAGTTTGAGCAGCGTGCTCTTGCCGGAGCCGTTGAGGCCGATGACGCCCAGCGAATCGCCGCGCTTCAGCTCAAAGGAAACATCCTGCAAGGCCCAGAAAGGCTCGACGGCAATCTTGTGTTTGAGCACGCGGATGAAATATTCCTTGATGTTATCCACCTTTTCGCTGCTCATGTTGAACATCATCGAGACCTGATCGACTTTTATGCTTGTGCTCATGATCGTTACCTCATTAAATGTACAGGACGAAATGATCCTGCTTCTTGTAGAAAACCCAGAAGCCCGCAAACAGCATCAGCACGCTCATGGCCACGCAGATCAGATTCTCGGTGATTCCGGGGAAAGTGCCGTAAATGACCAGCTCGCGCATGAAGTTGACATAGTGGAACATCGGGTTAAACTGCATCAGCCTGAGCGCAAAATCCGGCAGGATATCCACCGGGTAGAAAATCGGGGTGAAATACGTCCAGGCCAGAATGAACACGCCGTAGAAATGCGCGATATCGCGGAAATACACCGTCAGCGCGGCGAGCATCGTGCCCAGACCGACCGAAAACAGGAACGTATAAAAAATCGGAATCGGCATCAGCAGCAGCGTCGCATGGAAAGGCGTGCGCGTGACGATCATCACGATAAACATCGCGACGAGCGAAAAGCCGAGGTTCACCAGCGAGGAAAGCACGCAGGAAATCGGGAACAGGTATTTGGGCAGATAGACCTTTTTAATCAGCGAACAGTTGGACAGAATGGAGTGCATCGCGTTGGTGGTCGCTTCGGAATTAAACGAAAAAATCAGCGAACCGCTCAGGTAATAAATCGGGAAATTCGGGATATTCTGCTTGAAAATCGTGGAAAACACCACCGTGATGACGCACATCATCAGCAGCGGATTGAGCACCGTCCAGAGCATGCCCAGCACCGACTTGCGGTAACGCACCTTGATATCGCGCGAAACCAGTTCAATCAGCAGCGGATTGTATTTTTTCAGGGCGGCCGCCATGTTGCCGACCCGCGTTTTCAGATTCTGAAACATCTTTTTTCTCTCCTGTTATGTCTGAATATGACGAAGCGTTTCTCCAAACGCATTTTGTTTTTTCCCAAGTCATCGCCGCTTTCATCCGCGCGCCGCGGCACAGCGCCTGAACCCCCTTTCCCCCAGCAGTGTGAGCGCCGCCGCGCCGCGGTTTTTCATTCTCGCCCGCGGGTCGCTCAAAACCCTCCAGCGCAGTCGGCACAGCTCCGCAAAGATGGCCTCCGCCCGACCGCGATACCGCGCGTCCTCCGGCGGAATCGCCAGCAGGGTCTGGCACAGACAGCTGAACCGGCGGCAGTCCGCCGCGCGCTGCACGGACGGACAGTTTTCCCGCACAAAATCGCACAGTTCATCGATCGCGGTCAGCTCATCGAAGCGCCCCTCGTGGAAGCGCTGATTCATGATGCTGTCCCCGCGCGTGCGATAGCCATAGAGCGCGTCGCTCTCCCATGCTGTGCGCTCCGCGCGCCACAGGAAGCGATACACCGTCGCCAGATCCTCAAACAGCCTCCCCACGGGGAAAAGCTGCCCGCGCGCATCTTCGGTGCGGTATAATTTGCCGCATGCGCTTGTATCGAAAAGCCGCTGATAGAGCATGTGCTCCAGGGCCTTTTCGCGTTCAAAGCAGGCCGTTTGGCCCGTTGTCTGCCGGATGACTTCATCCGGCTTTTCCTGAAAAGTCTTCATCGTGCAGACAGCCAGATCGGCCCGGTAGCGCTCGATCAGCCCGTACAGGCTTTCCACGCAGACGGGATGCAGAAAGTCGTCGCCGTCCACATAGGTGATATAGTCGCCCTTCGCCGCCAGCGTGCCCGTGTTGCGCGCCGCGGACAGACCGCCGTTTTCGCGATGAATCGCCCGCACGCGCGCGTCCCGCCGGGCGTAATCCTCCGCCAGGCGGCCGCAGCCATCCGGCGAACCGTCGTCCACCAGAATCACATCCAGTCGGTCGTAGGTCTGCGCCAGCACGCTGTCCACACACAGCGGCATCTCCGCTTCCACACGGTAAAGCGGGACGACAACGGAAATCAACGGTTTGGTCATCTGTCCGCTCCTCCCGCCGTCATCTTCTCATACAACCGTTCCAGCTGTATGCCCGTTTGGCGCACATCGCGCCCCGCGCGGCGCACGGCCTCCACGCCCCCGGCGCGGTCTTTCTGCCTGTCCGCGCGCTCAAACGCGGCGCACCATGGCTCCGGCCCATGATCCAGCGGCAGAAACGCCGCCTCGGGCGTGACCGCCGTTTCCGCCGTCACCCGATCGGACATCAGGCAGGGCAGACCGTTGGCCTGCGCTTCCAGGCAAACCATCGGCAGCCCCTCATAGAGGCTGGGAAGCGCAAAGATATCCATCGCGCTGTACACCTGCCGCATATCCTTGTGAACGCCGGCCATGCAGACCGCGCCGCCAATCCCCAGCGTTTCCGCCTGCCGCTGAACCTGTTCCTTCAACTCACCGCCGCCGACAAGCAGCAGGCGGCTGTTTGCGTGGCGTTTATGGTATTGCGCGAAACACGCCAGCAGGAAAGCGTGATTTTTCTGCGGCATGAAGCGCCCCACGTGGCCGATAACCACCATATCCGCGTCAAAGCCCCATTGCCGCCGCAGACTGTCGCGCCCCGCCGCATCATAAGCAAACGCGGCGGCGTCGATGGCGTTGGGCAGCACCGTGACGCGCCCCGCCTCGACCGCTTTTTTTCCAAACATCCAGACCGCCGCCTGCTCGCCGCACGCCATCCGGTCCGTGGCAAACCATCCCGCCGTCGGGCGGAGCATCAGCTTGAGCAGCGTCCGCGCCTTTTCCTCCGGCGCAGCCGCGCTGTGATTGTGGCTGATGCGCACGGGCACATCGGCGCGCCACGCCGCATACAGCACCGGCAGGTTGAGCGTGTTCATATGCGCGTGCACAATGGCATAATGATTTTCGCGAAACAGCGCCGTCAGCGCACGCACCCGCGCGGCCGCGTGCCGGGTGGACGGCACGACAAAATAGCGCGCCCCGCGGTCGATCATCCCCTGCGGCGGCGCCAGCTCGGAGTCCTCGTCGATGAAATAATCAAACTGAATCCGTTCCGTATTCATGGAACAATAATAGTTATTGACTACCGCTTCCACGCCCGCTGCCGCAAGCTTGCCGATCACCTGCGCCACGCGCATGCCGCATCGCCCCACTTTTCCGCTTTGTCTTTATAAAATTTCATCAGTTATCCAATTAAAGAGCAGAATATAACACTTTAAGATATTATACGGTTTTCGCTATCTTCTGTCAACTCTTCCGGCCCTCCGAGTCAGACGTCCGCGCCGATCGCCAACCGCCGTTTTTCCGCGGCGAAATGTGCTATTGGTCTTATTCCGCGCTGGACGGCTGCAACGGATTCTGGGCTATGTGCCTCAAAAGATGCTGGCCTCCGTCAAAGGCGTGCCCTTCATCGTCAATGATCCAGACGACACGCGTTACGCTGATTTGAACAAGCACGCGTATGTGCAGCGCTGCGTCGAAACCGACAGGGCCATGGCGGAATAATCCCGTAAATGCAAAACACGGCGGCGTTCTCTTTAAGCCGGGGAGAACGCCGCCGTGTTTTTAATTGCGGATTTCATAGAGAATAAAGAAAAAAGAGGATCATGACTGCCATCATGATCACTCTGATAAGCAGGGCTAATCAATCCTGAAAGCCCGCTGCTGTGCCTATATTGCAGCATTTTCCCGGTCGTCCGTCAAAGGCGGCCGTTTTACTTTTTCACAAAATCCCGCGCGACTTCGGCGATGTGATCTGCGCACAGGCCAAACTGACGCAACACTTCCCATGCCGGACCGGAATGGCCGAATTCGTCGTTCACGCCGATGCGGCGCATCATCGTCGGGCATTTTTCGCTGAGCACGCCCGCGACAGCCTCGCCCAGACCGCCGATAATGCTGTGCTCTTCGCAGGTGATGACCTTTCCGCATTCCTTCGCCGCCTTGACAACGATTTCTTCATCCAGCGGCTTAATGGTGCAGATGTTGATGACGCGCGCGTGAATCCCCTCATCCGCCAGCGCCCTGGCCGCGATAAGCGCTTCGTTAACCATCAGGCCGGTGGCGATCATCGCCACGTCATTGCCCTCGGTCAGCTGTTCGCCCCGGCCGATTTCAAAGCGATAGTTTTCCTCATCGTGGAAAACCGGGATCGCCAGTCGGCCGAAACGCAGATACACCGGGCCGTCGTAGGCATAGGCCGCCTTCACCGCCGCGCGAGCCTCCACATCGTCCGCCGGGCAGAGCACGACCATGCCGGGGATGGAGCGCATCAGCGCGAAATCCTCGCAGCACTGGTGAGAAGCGCCGTCCTCACCGACGGAGATACCGCCGTGCGTCGCGCCGATTTTCACATTGAGATGGGGATAGCCGACGGAATTGCGCACCTGCTCAAACGCGCGCCCCGCCGCGAACATCGCGAAAGACGACGCAAACGGCACAAGTCCCATCGTAGACAGACCCGCAGCGACGGCGATCATGTTCGCCTCCGCAATGCCGCAGTCAAAATGGCGATCCGGAAACGCCTTGCGGAACATGCCGGTTTTGGTGGCGGCGGCGAGGTCGGCGTCCAGCACGACGAGGTTGCTGTGCTCGGCGCCCAGCTCGACCAGCGCCTTGCCATAGCTCTCACGGGTCGCGATTTTCTTCACTTCGCTCATGCTCACGCCTCCAATTCTGCCATCGCGGCACGCAGTTCGTTCATGGCCACTTCATATTCCGCGTCGTTCGGCGCTTTGCCGTGCCAATCGACGTTGTTTTCCATATACTTCACGCCCTTGCCCTTGGTGGTGTGCATCAGGATGGCCGTCGGCTTGCCCGTGCAGGCGCGGAACGCGTTAAACGCGCCTTCAATCTGGTCGTAATCGTGGCCGTTGATGGTGATGACGTTAAAACCGAAAGCCTCCATCTTCGCATCGACCGGCGCGCTGTTCATGACCTTCTCGGTCGGACCGTCGATCTGCAAACCGTTGAGATCGATGATGACGCACAGGTTATCGAGCTTATAATGCGCGGCGAACATGAACGCTTCCCAGACTTCGCCTTCCTCGATTTCGCCATCGCCCAGCAGGGTATACACGTTGATATCCTGTCCCAGATATTTCGCGCCCTTGGCCATGCCCGCCGCACAGGAAACGCCCTGGCCGAGCGAGCCGGTGCTCATGTCCACGCCGGGCACGAGGTTCATATTCGGGTGACCCTGCAAATAGCTGTCCGCGTGGCGCAGCGTCGGCAGGTCGCTCACCGGGAAGAAGCCGCGATAGGCCAGCGCGCTGTAAAGGCCCGGCGCCGTGTGGCCCTTGGAGAGCACGAAACGGTCTCGGTCGGCCTTTTTCGGCTGTTTGGGATCGATACGCAGCTCTTTGTTATACAGATAGGCGAACATCTCTGCGGAAGACAGGCTTCCGCCCGGATGGCCCGCCTTGGCGCCGTGCGTCGATTCAATGATGCCCATGCGGATTTGGCAGGCAGCGATCGCGAGCTGCTTCTTTTCCTGATTGGTCATAATTTCCTCCCTGAGACGGTTTGAAGTGGGTTATCAATCTCTCTTATTTTATTGCTTTCCGAGCAGCTCGTCAAGTGTCGCGACGCGCTGAAAAAAACACTGGTTTGGCGATAAAGCCGTCCATGCCGAAGGCGAACGCCTTCTTTTTGTCCTCGTCAAACGCATTGGCGATCATGACGGCAATCGGAATCGTGCGCTTTTCCGGGTCTTTCAACTCGCGAATCACGCGCGTTGCGTCATAGCCGACATCATCAAAACCATACTGATTTATGATATAGCTTTACGCGTGTACGGTCAAGAAAAATCTGTGCATTTTGCTTTCTACTGACCGCATTTTTTGAAAAAAGGAAATCCCCCTTTTTTTCGCGAATATAAAGCGTATGTTTTCCCGCTTGGCGGGCGAAAGGAGCAATCATCATGGATCACCTGAGTGAATGACTCCGCAAACTGATTTTGGCCGGCATCGGCGCGGTCGCCGTGACAAAGGAAAAGTCCGAAGGGATTCTGGACGAGCTGGTGAAAAAGGGCGAACTGACCGTTGAGCAGGGCAAAGTGCTCAATGAGGAACTCAAGCACAACATCAAGGACGCCATCCGAGAGAACGTGACGCTGCACGTCGTCACGCCGGAGGAAACCTGCGGCGAAGAAAACGATGAAAAAGAAAGCGCCGACGACACCGCCGACTTTGTGATGGACGCAGTGGACAGCCTGAACAACGAACAGCTTGAAGGGCGAAGCCAATCTGGGCGTTGAGCACCACGTTGGGGACGACATGGCCCATCTCGTTCAGGATGTCGTCTTCAAGCTCTGCGCCGCGCTGGTCGCCGCCCCGCTGGCCGGAAACCTTTCGTGGTTCTCCATCCTCTTTTTTGCGCTGAGCGCCGCTCTGCTGGGGTGGACGTTCGTGTGGAAAGAAAAAAAGAAATAAACGCTTCCGTCAATAAAACCGCCCATGCCTTCTCACTCGGCATGGGCGCTTGTTTTACTGCGGCGCATCCATCATCGCGCATTCCACACGGCTGAGGCTCTGCGCCGCCTGCTCACAGAATGCGTTCAGCCCGGTTTGCCGCGCGTCTTCCGGCAGGGCGACGTATTCCTTGATGAGCGATATCATGCCGCCCGCTTCGCTTTGCAGACGTTCAAAACGCTTGTGCTCGTCGTCCAGCGCTATGCGCAGC
>ERZ1673703.1422-NODE-1422-length-19432-cov-5.561232_pt1 | contig 19432 bp, 13 predicted proteins | sample MGYA00580233_ERZ1673703 | MGnify/ENA primary metagenome ERZ1673703 (study PRJEB41218, sample SAMN15661748) | gut metagenome | host: Homo sapiens | place: Canada: London | collected 2015-08-20/2019-03-30 | study: EMG produced TPA metagenomics assembly of... | reverse complement strand
CCCCACCCCTTCAAAAAACGCTCATAGGGTCGATGGGAAGGGGAAGGAAAAGGCCGAAGCAGTTCCCTGGCTGATGGTCCCCGGAGAAGAGGGGCTTGGGCTAATCGTTCGTCTGGTTTGATGAAAAAATTTGTTCAAGCATTTCTCTGAAATAAATAGTATATTTCCCGCTGTTCATAGTTTTGTATCTTGATAGGCTTGGAAATGATGCGATACGAATAATCTTGTCATCCCTTTTTGCCGTATAGATGTATATTTTTCTTCCTTGCCACTGGATATATATTGGTGTTCCTTCGATTATGGTGAAATTTAGTGATTTTAATATTTTTTTTACTTCTTTTCCTACGCTTGTCCCCGAGATGAGGATACAGCTTGGGGTCCATTTTTGGAATATTTTTTGCCAAAGCTGATGTGCTGAAGCAAGGCATGCTTTTTCTTTTTCCTTGCTCTTCTTCTTTTCCTCGTCTGTCTCATTCTTATTTTTGTGAGATGCATAGTCCCTGAAAGGAATGAAATATCCAGAAAGTATATGCTGTTCCGCAAAATTGCGGACAGTTCCGGGGATCTTTAGTTGAGCCTGCAGCATGGCGAACATCTGCCGTGTCTGCTGTTGCAATACCGATGTTCCCGCTTCTTTACCGTCCCAGCGCTCTACGAAAAAGGGACTGCCATATTCACAGCTGGTTTTCGGATGCTCCTTGATGTCTGTGCCCCCTGCGGGACTTTGGCTCAGATAAAGGAGCTTCATGTCCGGGTTCAGCAGATTTTGGGGGCACGTTAAAAAGCGATAGCCCAGAGTATGGCCAAGGCGTTTATATTCCGCATCAATAAAATCACAGCATTCTTTGAAAAGCTGTTCCATGTCTATCCTCCGGTGTGAGAGGGTTCATGTAATCCCCCTGAGGTCGGGAGAGATACAGGGATATTATAATCTCCAGATTGTTTTTTCCAGAAAAAGACGAATCCTGGAAAATCCTCCGGGCAGATGGGCTGCCGGATGAGAGAGGAATAGGAGGGGCGATACCCATGGTGACTGCTCTTCAGGAAGAGAGAAAATGGCGCGTGACTGATGATTGCGGGCGCAGAGGAAAGGGACGTGCCGGGCAATGCGGCAGGCAGGGAGATACGCTGCCCTTCCTTGCGAACGGGCGGGCTTTCTGGCATACTTTCTGCCTGCGGATTCCTGTGCGCGGGGCATCTGTTCCCCAAGGAGTATGACATGCAGCCAGAGCTTCTTCTTTTCGACATCGGCAATACCTGCATCAAGGTCGGTCTGGCCGACTCCCGGGGGGTGATGACCTCCTACAATCTGCGCACGGACCCCGCCCAGACCTCGGACAGTCTGGGCCTGACCCTGCTGGAGCTGCTGCGCCACGCCGGTGCCGAGCCCCGTTTCACGGCCTGTGTGGCCTCGTCGGTGGTGCCGGGTTTCGATCCCTTGTTGCGTGAAGCCGTCCAGCGCTATCTGGGCTGCCCCCTGTGGATGGTGCCGCAGGACATGCCCATCCCCCTGCAGAACCATTACGAGCGCCCGCAGGAAGTGGGCGCCGACCGCCTGGTGGGCGCCTATGAGGCGCGCCGTCTGCATCCCGGCCCGGAATCCCTCATCGTGGTGGACTTCGGCACGGCCGTCACCTTTGACTGCATCAGCGGCAATGCCTACCTCGGCGGCCTGATCTTTCCCGGCCCGCGCACGGCCATCTCGGCCCTGGCGCGCGAAACGGCCCAGCTGCCCCGCGTCAACCTGGACGTGGACGCCCTGGAGCCCGCGCCCGGCCGCAGCACGTCGGTGAGTATCCAGCACGGTCTGGTCTTCGGCTTCGCCTGCATGGTGGAAGGCCTGACGCAGCGCCTGAAAAAGGGCCTGCCCGGTGACTGCCTGGTGCTGGCCACGGGCGGCTTTGCCCCGTCCATCGCGCGCATCAGCCCCGACGTCTTCGATGCCGTGCTGCCCTCGCTCTTGCTGGAGGGCCTGCGCCGCCTGTATTACGAACGTCACCCCTATTGAGGGCCGTACCGGCCGTGCCGTCCCGTGCGGCAGTGGGCCCGGGCCTGCCGTTGCGCGCAGGGCCCGGATGCCCCCTTGTGGGGAAGAAAGATTTTTGCGGCAGGGCTTCCCTGCCGCCGGACAATGGCCCCGCCACCGCCCGTGGGGGCGCAGCGGAGAAAACGACTCTTTCGCGCGGCGGAAGAATCAACCTTCAAAGGAGCGATTATGAGCAGCAGCATTGCGTCTGTGTATGCCCGCGAGATCCTGGATTCGCGCGGCAATCCGACCGTGGAAGTGGAAGTTTCTCTGGAGTCCGGCCACAGCGGCCGCGCGGCCGTGCCTTCCGGCGCCTCCACCGGCAGCCGTGAGGCCCTGGAACTGCGTGACGGCGGCAAGCGTTACGGCGGCAAGGGCGTGACCAAGGCCGTGGAGAACGTCAACAGCGAGATCGCTGACGCCCTGCTGGGCCTGGACGCCCTGCAGCAGGTGCAGCTGGACAACACCCTCATCGACCTGGACGGCACCGACAACAAGAGCCGTCTGGGCGCCAACGCCATGCTGGGCGTGTCCATGGCCTGCGCCCGTGCCGCCAGCGAATACCTGGGCCTGCCCCTGTACAAGTACCTGGGCGGCGTCAACGCCAAGGTGCTGCCCGCGCCCATGATGAACATCATCAACGGCGGCGCCCACGCCCCCAACAACCTGGACATCCAGGAATTCATGATCATGCCCCTGCGCGCCCAGAGCTTCCGTGATGCCCTGCGCATGGGTTCCGAGATCTTCCACGTGCTGAAAAAGCTGCTGGAAAAGGACGGCCACGTGACCAGCGTGGGCGACGAAGGCGGCTTTGCCCCCAACCTGAAGAACCACGACGAAGCTTTCAGCTACATCGTCAAGGCCATCGAAGAAGCCGGTTACATCCCCGGCAGCGAAGTGGCCCTGGCCATCGACGCCGCCGCTTCCGAATTCTATCAGGACGGCAAGTACGTGCTGAAGGGTGAGAACAAGACCTTCAACAATGCCGAAATGGCCCAGTGGCTGGCCGAGTTCACCAGCAAGTACCCCCTGATCTCCATCGAAGACGGCATGGCCGAAAGCGACTGGGACGGTTGGGGCATGCTGACCGCCAGCCTGGGCGAACGCACCCAGCTGGTGGGCGACGACGTGTTCGTGACCAACCCCTCCATCCTGGCTGAAGGCATCGCCGAAGGCGTGGCCAACTCCATCCTCATCAAGCTGAACCAGATCGGCACCGTGACCGAGACCCTGGACACCATCGAGATGGCCAAGGAAGCCGCCTACACCACGGTGGTCTCCCACCGTTCCGGCGAGACCGAAGACAGCTTCATCGCCGACTTGGCCGTGGGCGTCAACGCCGGCCAGATCAAGACCGGCTCCCTGTGCCGCTCCGAGCGCATGGCCAAGTACAACCAGCTGCTGCGCATCGAAGAAGAACTGGGCGACGGCGCCGAATTCTTCGGTCCCATGCTGGCGGAATACTACGCCCTGGACGAAAGCGAAGACTAATCCGGCGGACGCAGGCACGGCCTGCCATCCGTATTCCCGAGGGGGCCGCAAGGCCCCCTTTTTTATGCGGCAGGGAAAGCTTGCCGGACAAAAGCGCCGCCTTCATCAAGAGAAGGCGGCGCTTTGCATTTGGGGGAGGGGCATCAGACGGAGCCCTTCTCCGTCGGAGGAGAGGCCTCCGGAGCATGTGGCTATTTCCGCTCCAGCTCGTGGGCATCCACGTAGGCGTCGAAGGTCTCCAGATCCATGGGCGGGGAGAAGAGATAGCCCTGTCCGTACTTGCAGTGCGAGGCAAGGAGCTTTTGCAGCTGGTCTTCGGTCTCCACGCCCTCGCAGAGGATCTCGATGCCGAGGCGGCGGGCCATGTCCACGAGCGAGGAAATGATGATCCAGACCGAGCGCTGCTTTTCCTGCCCGGGGGCCAGGAAGGCCCGGTCCAGCTTGATGGTGTCGAAGCCGAAGGAATGCAGCATGGCCATGGAGGAATAGCCCTTGCCGAAGTCGTCGAGGCTCAGGCCGATGCCCGCACGGCGCAGGGCATCAAGGGTGCGGATGAAGGCTTCTTCGTCCAGCCAGGCCATGCTTTCCGTGACCTCCACATGCAGCAGGTGGGCGGGAACATCGTGGCGGGCCGCGATGCCGAGGACGGTCTCGACATAGTTGTCGTGGAAGAACAGGGCCTTGGACTGGTTGATGCTGATGGGGGGCACCTTTTTGCCTTCGTCCAGGCGGCGGCGTATCCAGGCGCAGACCGTATCCAGGACAAAGAGGTCCAGTTCGCGGATGAAGCCGTTCTGCTCGAACAGGGGGATGAATTCGTCGGGATAGACCATCTTCCCGTCCGGGCCCTGCCAGCGGATGAGGGCCTCGGCCCCGAGCAGTTTCCTGTCCGCAAGGCAGACCTGGGGCTGCATGAAGACGGTGAACTCCCCGTGTTCCAGGGCGTTGACCATACGGTTTTCGATGTCGTTGGCCTTGAGCTGCCGGGCCCCGATGAGCTCGTTGTAGATCAGGAACTGCGAGCGGTAGCCGCCGGAAGCGATACTGGCTTCCGCCGTTTCGGCATAGAGCAGATAACGGGAGACGAAGCGCTCGGATTCGTTGATGTTTTTTCCCGCCCCCGACGTGGGCTGCGGTTCGTGTTCTTCCATGTCGGCGTCGTTGCGGATGACGTACACGCCGCAGGAGAAGCTCACCGGGCGCTGGTACAGCTTGCGGGCCATGTCCGCGACGCTGAACAGCTCTTCCATGCGCTGGGTGAAAGTGGTCTCGTCAGGGCATCTCCAGAGCAGGAGATATTGTCCCGAGCCGCTGTAGGCGGCCAGTTCCCCCTGGCGGCTGCGCAGGGCGAACTCGCGGTTGCAGAAGCGGATCAGGCTGTCCCCGGTGCGCAGGCCGCAGGCCCGGTTGATGAGCTTGAGCTTGCGGATGTTGATGGTGGACAGAGAGTAACGCCGCGGGTCCTTTTGCAGGATCTTGGCCGCATCTATAAGGAACCTGGCCCGGTTGGGGCCCTGCGTCACGGGATCGGTGAGGGCCACGGCACGCAGCGCGGCCAGGCGCTTCCTGTTGCGCCACATGACCGTAAGGATGCTCAGAACAAGCAGCAGGCCCAGGCCGCAGAGCGTCTCCACAAGGTTCCGGCGCAGGAAACGGCGGATGACGCCCAGCAGGGAATCCGGCGCGGCGGAAAGGAGCAGGGCATCGATGGTGGCCGTGGTGGTGGCAGTGATGACCTTGTCCAGCACGGAGGTCACGAAGGGTGAGGCATGGGGCGAGATGCCCAGCGCCATGGGATACATGGCCCGGGTGGGGAGCAGCAGCCCGTCCTTGGGCGGATCGTCCTGGAGGGAGGCCGCAGGGTAGGGCCAGAGGTAAACGTCCACTTCCCCCTTCTCAAAAGCTTTGCGGCAGGCGTCGATATTGGGGAAGATCTTGGGGATGTCCTCGGGATAGGCTGCCTGATAGGCCAGCATCACGCTGCGCATCTCGCTGGTAAAGCCCACCCTGCAGGCCTGTCCGGGGATCGTCCTGCCCTGGAGACGCCCCACCACCGTGATGGGCGCGTTATAAAAGGTCCTGCCCGAAAAAATGTTCTGGCTGCGCAGGAAGGAAAGCTGGGGATAGACGTCGGGCATGATGTCCGCCGTACCGTCGTCCAGCGCCTTGAGACAGGCGTCATAGGAGGGCAGGGGAAGAAATTCGAAACGGATGCCGCTCTGGCGTTCCAGCATCTTCAGGAAGGCATAGAGGAAATTGCCCCCGTGTTCGGGGTCCATCATATCCTGTTCGCGGCTGTAGGCCACGCGGATGGCGGGCTTGGTGGCCAGCCACCGGCATTCGGACCGGGTGAAGACCACGGGCACGTCCGAGGAGATGTTGAGATAACTGTCGTACAGGCGGGCCAGATAGGTGGGGTAGTTCAGCAGGATCTGGCGCATGGCCTCGTTGAGCGGGTCCATGATCGCACTGTCATCTTTGCGGGTGACGAAGAAGAAGGGGTCCGTGGAGATGGTGGCCACCACCTTGGTGCCCTTGCCCTGGAGGACGCCGTCCACATAGCCGTCGATGCGGCCTTCGGCCAGGGCCTGGGACATCTCGTTGCTTTCCTCGAAGAAGAACGACTCGAAGGAAAAACCGTTCTGGGCGGCAAAGCGCTTCATCACGTCATACTGGAGGGAGTCGGTGAAAAAGCCGATGCGCATGCCGTTGAAGGCTTCCAGATCCATGTAATGCATGTCGCTCATGCTGGAGACATGCAGACAGGTGTTCTCGTATCCGGCACGCAGTTTGGAAAAGCTGTAGAGCCGGGAACGCTCGGGCGTGAAGCTGATGCCGCAGGAAAGGTCGATGGTGCCGTCGTCCAGACGCTGGGCCAGCTCGTCGAAGCGGATCTTGACCCACTTGTATTTCCATCCCGTATAGCGCGAGATGGCCGTGAGCAGGGCCACGGCATAGCCGGAAAGGTGTTCCCCTTCACCTTCGAAAACGCCGTGCTGGTCGAAATAGCCCACACGGATGATCTTGGATGCTTTATAATTGGCGGCGATGTCTTCGGGAGAGAAAAAATGGAAAGTCGTCCTGTTCAGGGGCAGGCTCGTTTCCGCCTGGACCGGGGTTTTCCCGGAGGAGGCGGCGGCGAGAGCTCCCTGGGGAACGAGCAGGAGCAGGCAAAGCAGGAAAAGCAGCAAAGTTCGGAGCATGGTACGTTCTCACATCATGCCGCCGCATCGGAGACATGGCATCACGGCAGGGACTTCCCGGGGACGGGAAGGGCCGTTCAAAGTATGAATGTACAACGCATCATGCTCGGAGCGCAAGACGCTTCGGGGCCTATGGGTCAGGGATATCGCGGACTTGAGCTTGCCGCGCTCCCGGAGTATACTCCGCCCCTTCCACGCGCCGGCCCCGGCGCCAACGTCAGCCACGAGGTCGCCATGATCCTTATTGATGGAAAGCAGACTGCCCGCGACATCCGCGCGGAACTCAAGGCCCAGGTGGAGGCCGCTGTGTCGGCCGGCCGCCGCGCTCCCGGCCTGGCCGTGATCCTGGTGGGAGAAGATCCCGCATCGCAGGTCTATGTGCGCAACAAGGAACGTGCCTGCGCCGAGGCGGGCATCCTTTCCTTCCCCTACCGTCTGCCTGCCGATACCACGCAGGAGGCCCTGCTGGCCCTCATCGCCGAGCTCAACGGCCGTGACGACGTGGACGGCATCCTTCTGCAGCTGCCCCTGCCCAAACATCTTTCCGCCTCCGCCTGCCTGCTGGCCATCGACCCGGCCAAGGACGTGGACGGCTTCCATCCCGAGAACGTGGGGCGTCTTTCCCTCAACCTGCCCGGCATGGTCTCGTGCACGCCGGCGGGCGTCATCGAGCTGCTGCGCCGCTACAACCTGCCCACCCGCGGCAAGAAGGCCGTGGTGCTGGGCCGTTCGGACATCGTGGGCAAGCCCCTGGCCCTGCTGCTGGCCCGTCCCGGCGAATTCGGCGATGCCACGGTGACCCTGTGCCACTCCCGCACGCCCGATCTGGCGGCGGAATGCCGCAGCGCGGATTTCCTCTTCCTGGCCATCGGCCGCCCGCGCATGATTACGGGCGACATGGTCCGCGAAGGCGCGGTGATCATCGATGTGGGCATCAACCGCACGGACGACGGCCTGTGCGGCGACGCGGACTTCGAATCCGTGAGCAAGAAGGCCGCGGCCATCACGCCCGTGCCCGGCGGCGTGGGCCCCATGACCATCGCCATGCTGCTGAAGAACACCGTCCAGGCCTGGGAAGGCCGTGCGTAACGGCCCGCTCGCGGCATAAGCCTGACTTGTATTGGGGGAAGGAAGCATCCTGCGTCCTTCCCCTTTTTTCGTCCTGCCGGTCATCCCTGGCGGATGGGGTACTGTGCTGCTGTTGCTTCGATACCCGTGATGTCCGGCCGTCTGCGGAGGGCCCGTCTTCCCTGCTGCCGGTTTGTCCGCAAGGCCGGAGGGGCGCTGCGGCGGACAGGCGGAGGAAGCTCTGTGTTGCAGGGCGGGACATGCCGGATGGCCTGCATACAGTGCGGCACAAGACAAGGAACGTACTCTGGCCGTGGTAGACACGGCCGCGTCCCCGAAAGGCGGGACGCCGGCAAATAAGAAGGAAGGAGACGCATCATGCGCGTGATGATGGCCCTGCTGCTGGGCCTGTATCTGGTCGTGCCCGCGCGGGCGGCCGACGGCGGGCCGGTCCTGCTCCTGCCGGGGCTGTCCGGCCCGACGGCGGAAGCGGCGCCGGGCTACCGCTGTGCCGATTTTCTGGAAGAGGCGGGACTCAGGCCGGAGGGGCTGGAATATCTTTTTTGCCGTCCTGCCACGGAACCGCGTACAGGACGCCGGACCCTCACGGCCCGCTATCGTGTGCCGGGGCCGCAGGCCGCCGCCGTGGAGACGGCCTTGCGGGAGCGCACCGGCATGACCGCTCTGGAACGCCAGATGGGTATCTGGCAGCTGCCGGAAGGCGGGGAAGGTCGGTTCGTCCTGCGGCAAAGCACAGGGGAGGGCAGGCCCGGCGGACAAATGGCGGACACGTTTTTTTCGGTCCAGGGGCTGCGGGACGGTTTTTCCGGGGATGGCGCCACCGGCAGCGAGGCCGGCACGCTCCCGTCTGCCGGGCGCTCTGTCCCTGCGGCACAGGATGACGGGATGGCCGGAGCTGCCGGAAGCGTCGCGGAGGGAAGCCCGGCCGCTGTACCGGGTGCCGCAGCTGAGGAGAGGGCGGCCCTTGCGGACAGCGCTCCAAAGAAGGGGCCGTCCTGCACGGTAAGCATGGGAGAGGTCCCGCAGCAGGGGACGTTCGCACCACAGCGGGAAGACTGGGGAAAAGTGTCCTGGTTCGCGGTGACGGTGCGTTTGGAGCTGCCCCGGTAACTGGTGGCTCTGGGAGACTGTTGTAGGCGCGGGCCTGGGTGGTCTTTGGCATGCCCTGCGGGAAGGATGGAGGGCACGCACCTGGTACGGAACGCGAGCAGGGAGATGTTTGCGCGGTCACGCGGGACTGGTTCGCTTTGGGGCCTTCTCCGCGCCACAGGCACGTCCCTGTCTCTCTATCTATACGTGGCCAGGCCGTACAGGCCCAGAGACGGCACGTGATGCCGGAAAGGTATCGCAGAAAAGGTGGCCGTGCCTGTCGTGGTCGTGGCTGCTGGAAGGCCTGTCCCGTGCTGCCGGCGCCGGCAGACAGGGGCGGCAGCCTTTCGGCAAGAGGCTTACTTTTGCCGGGGCGGCATCTCGGCCTTGATTTGGCGCAGGAGCCGGCGCTGTTCCGGGGACCAGAGCAGGGGCTTCAGCTTGCGTGTCCAGGGCGAGGTCAGGCGGGCGAACATGCCCACCAGGACGGCCGAGAGCACGGTGCCTTCGCGCAGGCCCACGATGCTGCCCAGCACGGCAAGGCCGAGAAGGCACGAGGCCAGGACCAGCGAGCAGTCGAACAGGACCTTGATGTTGCCGAAGTTCTTGCGGGAACGTGCCGCGATGACGATGACCAGGCCTTCGCCGGGGATGACCGTGGCATTGCTCATGATCTCAAGACTGATGCCCGCGCCCAGCACGGCACTGCCCACGATGCACATGACGATCTGCCAGATATAGACGTCCGTGACCAGCGCGCCGGTGAGGTGCATCCAGAAGTCGATGAACACGCTGAAGATGAGCACGGCCGGGATCTGCAAGAGCTCCGCGATGCCCAGTCTGCGCCGGAGCAGGATGCGCTGGAGCAGCAGGAAGAGCAGGTTGCAGGCAAAGGTCGTGGTGCCCAGGGTCAGGCCAAAGATGGCGGCCAGGGTATAAGGCAGGGTCGTGATGGGGGTGGTGCCCAGGTGGGCTTGGGTGATCAGGGCGATGCCCAGGGCGTTGAAGAACAGCGAGACGGAAAGACAACCATACCGTTTGACGACATCCGAAGTTTTCACGATGGCCCCCTTGCACGCGGCATGTCCGGGAAACAGCGAACCGCCCCTTCCCTGGACGGCTGCCGGGAGCTGCCTGCTGGTCTGCAGCATATCCACAGAGTAATCATCATGCCCGCATTCGCAAGGGCATCACGAATATCCATGAAATCATGGCTGTTATGGAAAACACACCCCTGCTCCCACCGTTGGCGCGGTGGGGCAGGGGATGTATCCGGGGCATGCCTCGTGCTTCTGGCAAGGCTGCCTGAAGAGGGGGACGACCTGTAGGGGTGGGAGATCAGGCCGCCCCCCCACCGGAAGGAGGACGCCAGGCCGGATGACGGATCAGGGACGAAAGGATGCCTCCGGCCTGGAGATGGATGCTACAGCAGGGCTGTATAGATGCCGCTCATGTCGGCTACCGTCATTTCCTTGGGGCTGTGGGCCAGCAGACGTTGCTGGGTCCGCAGGACGGCCTCTGCGAAAGGCTGGGCCTGGGAAGGCTCCATGCCGTAGGCGGACAGTCTCTTGAGCGGGAGGATCTTTTGCAGCAGGGCATCGAGGCTGTCCATGGCCTCGGAGGCGGGGCAGCCCAGTTCCCGGCCCAGGAGCTCCTGCAGGTCTGCCAGGCCCGGGACCTGCTGCTGTTCGTAATGCCGCAGCACACCGGCAAAGACGGCGTAGTTGGACTCCCCGTGCGGGATATGGAACGTGGAGCCCAGCGGATAGCTCATGGCATGCACGGTGGCGCATCCTGCCGTACCAAAGGCAAGCCCGGCATAGGTGCTCGCCAGCAGGAAGTCGCCAAGGCGGGGACGCAGGCTGTCTCTGCCGTGCAGGGCCACGTCCGTGTAGCCGGCCAGGATGAGCCGGATGGCTTCCGCGGAGAACATGCGGGTAAAGGGGCTTGCCGCGGTGGACAGGTAGGACTCCACGGCATGGACCAGGGCATCGAGCGAACTGGTGGCAAAGACGGGATAGGGCAATTTCTCCAGCAGCTCGGGCACCAGGACGGCATGACGTGCGTACAGGCTGTCGTGGACGAGACCCACCTTGATCCCGAGGCAGGTGCGGTTGATGATGGAGATATTGGTGACCTCGCTGCCCGTGCCGCAGGTGGTGGGCAGGATGATGAGTTCCTTTTCCTGCTTCAGTTCCTTGCAGTCAAAAACGGCACTGGTATCACTGCCGGCCGGAGCCACCGCCAGGACTTTGGCCACGTCGATGACGGAACCGCCGCCGATGGCGATGATGCGGCGGAAATCATAGCGGGAGGCCGCTGCCAGCAACGCGTCCACCATGGTGTCGCTGGGCTCTCCCTGGCCGTAATCTTCCAGAAAAAGCGCCTTGGCACGGCAGTCGAGACCGTCAAAAAAGGGTTTGAAGATATACGCGTGGCTGAGGACGAGGTCATCCTCGCCGATGTCGAAGCCTGCCAGGAAGTCCTTGCAGGTGGGGAACATGTGGATGGTCGGTTTGCAGACGAACTGTTTCATTGCCGTTTCCGGCCCGGTGTTTCCCGGGCGATGGGTTAGATGGTTTCGGCTGTGGCCGTGGCCTGCCAGACCGCATCACAGATGCGCGTCCCGCCGTGGCAGTCGCCGATGCTGTGGACAGGCACGGCCATGCCGCGCAGGGCTTCGGCAAGCGCCGTACGGGGGCGGTAGCCCGTAGCCAGCACGATGCGGGAACAGGGCAGGTGCTCTTCGGCATGTCCCGTCCTGCACAGGACGGCTTCCCCTTCCCCGATGCGGTCGACCCGGCAGGAGGTCAGCGTCCTGATGCCGTATTCCTTCAGATGCAGGAGCATGACGGCCCGGGAACGGGGCTCGATGTCCATGCAAAGATCCTCGCGCATCTCTGCCACCAGAGGATGGCAGCCGTTTCGGGCAAGGAAGAGCGCCGTCTCGCAGCCGACCAGTCCGCCGCCGATGATGAGGACGTCCTGTCCGGGGGCGGGCCCCTGCTGCTGCAGGACCTGTTCCGCAAGAAGGAAACGTTCCGGTGCAAGCCCGGGGATGGGCGGGATGACGGGCTCGGAGCCGACAGCCAGCAGCACGACGTCCGGTGCCAGTTCGGACACCAGTGAGGGCGTGGCCTTGGTGGAGCAGCGGATGTCGGCGCCCAGATCCCGGGCCTGCCGTTCCAGCCAGACGGCGTAGCCTGCCAGTTCTTCCTTGAACGGAGGCCGGGCCGCAAGAGGGATCTTGCCGCCGCAGGCGGCCTCTTTTTCCAGGACCGTGACCCGGTGGCCCCGCCGGAGTGCCGTACAGGCAGCCACGAGCCCGGCCGGACCGGCACCGACGATGAGGACATGCCGCGGGCTGGCGACCCGGCGCGGCAGGGGGCGGTATTCATTGCCCACACGAGGATTGACGGCACAGCAGATGTCGAGCCCGCGGGACAGGCGGCCGATGCAGCCTTCGTTGCAGCCTATGCAGGGACGGATGTCTTCCTCCCTGCCCTGCAATGTCTTGAGCGGCAGTTCGGGATCGGCCAGCAGGGCGCGCCCCATGACCACGAAATCGACCTTTCCGGCCGCGATGAAGCTGTCGGCCAGGGAAGCGGACGTGATCCTGCCGATGCCGATGACGGGCCTGGAGGCCTGGATGGCCTGGCGTACGGCTGCCGCCTTTTCGATATGCGTGCCCCGGGGCAGGGCCAGGGGCGGCGTCACCCACATGCCGCCTTCCCGCATGCCGGCCGTCACGTCGAAGGCGTCGATGTCCTCCCGGGCCAGGATGCGTGCTGCGGCCACGCCGTCTTCCAGCGTCAGGCCTCCGCTGACGGGTTCCGCCACACCGAGGCGCAGGATGATGGGGAAGTCCGGTCCGACAGCCGCCCTGACGGCCCGGATGGCCTCCACGGTGAAGCGGACGCGATTCTCCAGGCTGCCTCCGTAACCGTCCTGCCGGGCATTGGTGAAGGGCGAAAGGAACTGCTGGGGCAAATAGCCGTTGCCCGCATGCAGCTCCACGGCGTCGAAGCCCGCTTTCTGGGCCCGCAGGGCCGCGCCGGCATAGTCACGCAGGACCCTGTCGATATCTTCCTGCCGCATGGCGCTGGTCTCGTCATTGCCGAAACGGGTCACCGAGGGCGAAAGGAGCGGCAGGCCGGTCACGGCCCGGGAGGTCTGTCTGCCGGCATGGCACAGCTGGACGGCGATGCGGGCCCCCGCCGCGTGGACGGATTCCACCAGACGCCTAAGGCCGGGCAGCAGGCCATCGTCATCAATACCGAGCTGATGCGGGAAGCTCTTGCCGTCGGGGCTGATGTAGGTGGCTTCCGTGATCAGGAGACCGGCACCGCCTTTGGCCCTTTCCTGGTGGTAGGCCACCAGCCTGTCGGTCACTTCGCCCCGGGTGGAACAGTAGTTCGTCACCATGGCGGGGAAGACGATGCGGTTGCGCAGTTCCAGCCGTCCCATGCGGGCCGGGAGCAATGTCGTATATGTCATGTTCGTTCCTTGACTGTATGGCCGGTCATGCCCTGGATGTCAGATGATGCGGTAGACGCCGGGGGCCACCTGGGGATGGCGTTCCGTGATGGCCGGGTCGTGTCCGGGCAGGATGTCGTCCGCGGATCGGGTCATCCGGCTGACGGTCTCGAGGGCCTGGAGGGCTTCGGTGACATCATAGTGGATGCCGCAGGGGGTCATCTCGCTGATGTTCCGGTAACGCGGGACGACATCGCTGCAGATGATCTTCGTCCCGCCTTCGGTCTCCACCGCCACGGACATCAGGCCGGGCGTATGGCCGCCCGTCCTCAGGCAGGTGATGCCTTCGCAGATCTCCTCGCGTTCATCCTGGACCAGATGGACCCGTCCGGAAAAATGCAGGTGGAGCAGATGCTCGATGGCCTTGAAGTTGTAGTGCTGCGCATAAGTCGTAAAGCGCATCAGGGGGCCGGTCACATATTCCAGTTCCTTCTGGTGCACATGATAGCGGGCATTGGGATAGAACTCGTCGCCTGCGTAGTGGTCCCAGTGCAGGTGCGACAGGATGACATGGCGCACGTCCTCGGGACGGACATTGATACGGTCGAGCAGCTCAAGGGGGCCTTCCTTGACCTGATAGGGGATCTTCATCTCGTCAAGGCATCGCTGGGTGAACGACTGGTCGACCAGGATGGGGCCTTCCTTCTCGTCCAGGATGCACCAGAAGAAGAACTGGGTGCCCAGGGATTCCTTGATGTCGGGACGCATGTAGAAATGGTTGGTGATGACGACAGGCTTCTGGCCGGCGGTGAGGGCATAGATGGTACGGGATGACATGGCAAGGCTCCTTAGGCGTTGTGCAGGGGATGGCCGATGAGGTGCAGGGCGTTCTTGTGGAGCATGCTGTCCCGGGCTTCGTCCGAGAGCCCGAGGCGGCCGATCTGCTCCAGGGCCTTGTCCACATCCACGAAAGGATTGGCGCTGGAAAAGACGAAGCGGTCGGCAAGGCAGTCATTGGCGGCTTTGACATAAAGCTCGCCACCCGGTTTGTTGATGGACGAGGAAAAGTCCAGGTAGATGTTGCGGTGCCGCAGGCAGACGGCGATGGTCTCGCCGGCCCAGGGATAGCCGCCGTGGCTGACCAGGATGCGCAGGTCCGGGAAATCGGTGGCGACCTTGTCCAGGGCCGCAGGCGATGTGGGGCTCAGCAGGACGCCGGGCATGTGGGGCGACAGGCCCGCGGTGACGAGGAGCGGCAGGTCATGGTCGCAGCACAGGGCGTACAGCGGATAGTAGCGGGCATCATCCAGAGCGCAATGGGCCATGGCCGGCTCGATGGATGCCCCCAGGCTGCGCCCTTCGGCAAAAGCTTGCCGCATGGCCTTGTAGGCCCGCATCCCCTTGTGCGGATCATAGCCGTAGATGCCGATGAAAAGGTCGGGGAAGGCCGCTACGCAGGCATCCACAAGCCCATTGGAGGAAGGGCTGGCATAGGTGCTTTCGATATCCCTGCCCGAGACAAGGGCCTTGCTGATGCCAAGCGAGGCCAGCTGGGCCGCACAGGCCGCAAGGGACTGGGTGGGCTTCCGGTCGAAGTGCGTGAGTTCGACATACTCCGCGTAGACCGGGTTGCGGGTAAAGGTCGCCATCCATTCGGGCGTATTGGGTCTGTATCTGCAATCGATGATGTTCATGGCCATTTCTCTTTACTTGAGGAAACCGATCATCTTCCAGTAGGGCACGAGTATCAGGGGGATGAAGAACGCGAAGGCCACCATTCGGATGGCGAAAGCGCCCATGATGTGGCGCAGGGTGACGGCGCCGCTCATGAAGGTGTACAGCAGGTAGCCGATCTCATAGGGGAAGAGCAGCTGGTCCAGACCGTACAGCAGGGCGTAGACGAGGGTATAGGGGTCCATGCCCAGGCTGACGGCCAGCTGTGCCAGCGGGCTGCCCAGGGCCCCGACGGCCGCCATGGGGGTCATCAGGAAGTTCACGATCACGCCCAGCACATAGGAGAAGCTGATGGCCATGACCGCGCCGCGTCCTTCGAACAGGGAAGACATGTGGGCCGAGATCCACTTGGGGATGTTCAGGTCCTGCGCCACGGCACCGATGGACATGCAGGCCGCCAGGAAGATGAGGAACGAAAGGTTGACCTTGCGCAGATCCTGCTCGGTAGCCAGGTTCATGCCGGGCATGAAGCAGGCCATGCCCACCAGGGCAAAGACGAACGCGCCGGGGAGATGGTGCCACTGTTCGGTCACGAAGGCGATGAAGCCGATGGACAGCACCAGGAAGATCTTGATTTCATCAGCGGAGACGGGCCCCATCTCCTTCAGGCGTTCCTCAAGGACGGTCTTGAGGGATTCTTCGTTCTGGAGCCGCTCCTTGCCGCGGATGATGAAGACCATCATGATGGAACAGGCCATGTAGAAGATGGAGAAGGGCGCCATCTGGATGATGAAGTCGACATACTCCACGGGAACACCGGTGGTGTTGGTGACGACCTGAAGGGCAAGAAGGTTCATCTCCGTACCGGTGATGCAGAACAGGCCGGGGGCGATGGCCGCCAGATAACCGCCCATGATCAGGGCCGAGGACATGCGGGAGCGGGTGTCCACGTTGAGGGCCTGGATCAGGCCCTGGGCGATGGCGACGAAGATGACCGTGCGGGCCAGACCGGAGGGGACGAGCAGGGTCAGGATGATGCCGGCCCCCATGAGACCTATCATGGTCTTGGTGAAGGAGGAGCCCATCAGGATCATGCTGTGCAGGGCGATGCGCTTGCCGAGGCCCGTACGGTTGAGCACCTGGGCGATGATGAGGGCGGAGAAGCACATCCACGGCAGGAAGGTGCACCAGCTGGAGAAGGCGACGGCAGGCTTGGTGACAAAAAGCGCATACAGGAACGTGAGGATGGCCGCGACGATCGCGGAGGGCAGGATCTCCACGGCCCAGGCGATGACGGCCCACAGGGTGATCGCCAGGAAAAGCGGCGTCTTCGGGCTGGCGATCTCCATTTCCGGGACGGTAAAGAATACGATCAGGGGCAAGCCCAGGCTGAGAGCCCACTTCCACCAGTTACCTTGGACCATGATGACCTCCATTATAATATACCGACAAGATTGGTTTTATTTTTTCTTTCGGTAGAACGCTCTTTTTTTCACTAACATCAATAAACGTGCCATTTTAAAAAGATTATTAAAATCAGTATGTTATTAAAACGGAAATAACAAAATAAACATAATGTTGCAGATAATCTTAGACAATCTATTGAAATTATTTTATATTATTTTTGAAACATTTGAAACGTAATGTCCATCCTGCCGGATGGGCAGGCGGGACCCGCCGTCCTTTCACAAAAGGAGTCTCCATGCACCCCGGATTTTGTGAGTCCATCATCCATGTTGGTGAGCAGCCTGCGGATTTTTGTGTCGTCACTCCGTTCAAGACGCTGGCCAAGTATGCCGAGGAGACGGCCCATCAGCTCAACATGCGGACCTGCATCGCGGTATCGAAGTTCGACAATGACGTAGAGGTCGCCCTGCACATCCTCAATACGGAAAAGATCAAGCTGCTGGCCACACGCGGGCATGCGCTCCACATCCTCAGGAATTCCACCTCCATCCCCATCCTTTCCATCGAATACTCGGCCGAGAATTTTTTCGAGACCCTCCTGCCTTTTCAGAACAGCAACATGCGTGTGGGCCATCTCTGCTTTCCCGGCCAGGGGCTCAAATTCATGCGGATAGCACAGCTGCTCGGTCTGCGGGGCTACAGGCTGGAAGTCGAGGACAGGAACAATATCGAAGCGGCCCTGAAGAAGGTCCGGGAGGAAAACATATCTCTTCTTGTGGGGGGATTTGGCCTGATAAGCAAGGCAAGGGAGGAAGGCTTCCACGCCATTCCCCTGCTTTCTGAAAATCAGGAAGCTGTCTACAAGGTGTTTTTGGAGGCAAAACACATCATAGAAATGGATGCTCTGAATATACAGAGACGAGATTTCATAAATACTGTTTTGAATATCAATCCGAATATCATCATAGTCGTAGATAAAAACTATACTATACGCTACGCAAATGACAAAGCCCAGGGGGTCTTTGGCGTCATATCGGAGCAGATCATCGGCATGGATCTGGGCAGGATATTCCCCAGGACGGATTTCTCGCGCATCATGGGAGAAAGGAAAGGTGCATCGGACTCCTTTATCCTGAAAGACATGATAAAGCGTGAGTTCCTCTTCACCATCGTCGATATCAAGCTCAAGGGGAATTTTGACGGCTATGTCCTAAGCCTGAACAATACCGTCGATATCCAGAAGAATGAACGGCAGGTGCGGCAAAACATCTACCAGAAAGGGAAGCGCCGTTACTTCATGTTCAACGACATTATCGGAGACAGTGCCGCCATCAGTCAGGCGAAGTTCATAGGGCAGCGTTTTGCGGACAGTGACGGGCCCGTGCTGCTGATCGGAGACACGGGCACAGGCAAGGAGATGTTCGCCCAGGCCATCCATGCGCACAGCCGGCGGCAGGAGGCGGCCTTTGTTTCCGTCAACTGTGCGGCCGTGCCCGAAAGCCTGCTGGAAAGCGAACTTTTTGGCTATGAAGAAGGCGCTTTTACCGGGGCCAGACGCGGGGGCAAGACGGGGCTGGTGGAGCTGGCGCATGGGGGGACCCTGTTCCTTGACGAGATAGGGGAGATGCCCTTGCGCTTGCAGGCCCGCCTGTTGCGGGTCCTGCAGGACAAGGTCGTGACCCGTCTGGGGAGCACCCGTTTCGTGCAGGTGAACGTGCGCATCATCTGTGCGACGAACAGGAACCTTTTTGCCATGGCCAGGAAGGGGCAGTTCCGGCAGGACCTGTTCTACAGGATCAATACCCTGCTGCTCAAGATCCCGTCGCTCGAAGCCCGCAGGGAAGATATCGGTCCCATCGTCCTTGCCTATCTGCGCAGGCTGCGCGGGGAAGGCTACAAAAAGCTCTCGATCTCGGACGAGGCCATCGAAAAGCTGGAACAGCATGACTGGCCCGGCAATGTCCGGGAGCTGCTCCACGTGGTGGACAGGGCCATCGCTCTGGCCCGGCAGCCTGTGATCCAGGCCTCGGACATCCTCTTCGATGCGGATATCCTGGATGAGGAAGAACCGGAAACGCCTTCCGCCGGCAGGGGAGAGACGGCGTCGTGCGCCCGCCTGGAAGCCGTGCTGCAAAAATACAGATACAACAAGACCCAGGCTGCCGAGGCTCTGGGCATCTCACGAACGACCTTGTGGCGCCGGATGAAGGAGTGCGGGCTGTAACGCCGCGGTCGGGATTTCGTATCCGCCTGTTTGGCAGGCCATGTACTGCGGGCAATTGCCGGGGGCATCCGCAGACCGGTTGCCCATGGACTGCAGTCGCGGGGCAGGAAGATCCTCTTTTGCGTCCTTCCTTCTTTTCAAAGGTGGCACCAGGGGATACTTGGAAAATGTGCTGATAGTGTTCGCAAAGACGCATGAATGGCCAAAGGCCGAGGAGACGATCTCCGGCCTTTTTTATCGGCTTCGCACTTGGTGAAAGTTAGCATAGGCAAATTATATGCCGGATAGCTTCTTAACGTACTATTCATGATACTGGCTTGAATTATCTTATTGAGGGAGGTATTACCTTGGTAAAGGAGCATCTAGCGATGAAAAAGTTGATTTTATTTGTAGTTATAATATATATTTGTTGTTTTTCTATTGCCATTTCAGCTTCTTTTGAAGAAACAAAGCATGCCGCTGAACAGGGAGATGCTAGTGCTCAGTATAGTCTAGGTCACTATTATTATTTACAGCAGGACTATAAGCAATGTAAAGAGTGGTCCGAAAAAGCTGCTGAACAAGGACATGTTGATGCTCAGATTGAGCTTGGACTTTGGTATTATTGGGGAGAAGATGCAGATCAGGACTATCAGAAGGCAAGACAATGGTTTGAAAAAGCTGCTGATAAAGGAAGTGCTGACGCTCAGTTTTTTCTCGGTAAGTTGTATGAAGAAGGCCAAGGTGTAGCTCAGGACTATCAGAAGGCAAGTC
>ERZ1673703.1412-NODE-1412-length-19527-cov-5.365088_pt1 | contig 19527 bp, 10 predicted proteins | sample MGYA00580233_ERZ1673703 | MGnify/ENA primary metagenome ERZ1673703 (study PRJEB41218, sample SAMN15661748) | gut metagenome | host: Homo sapiens | place: Canada: London | collected 2015-08-20/2019-03-30 | study: EMG produced TPA metagenomics assembly of... | reverse complement strand
GGCCCGCATTATCGCCTCCATATATCCGGGCAGCATCCACAGACTATCGCGCCCGTAATCCATCAGCGGAGTCACCGCAATGAGCGGTCGATTCGTAGTCATGCCTGCCTCTTTTCGCCCAGGTGTTGTTTTCGTCGTTCTGCCGCGAATCGCTTGATTCAGTGGCCGATAATGCCGCCACTGTACCGAACCAATGTAACCGGTCGGCCAACATTATTTCGTTAGCCAGCCGCGACGAGATCGCACAATGTGCCAATGATGGGGGCATTCGGTGTGACCTTGTCAATGTTCGGGCCATTGCACTTTCAGCGGGGAAAGCATGCCCCGTCCGCGCATCATGATGAACGAGTAAGGTTGACGGGGAGGGAGAATCACATGAACCAGGCATGCGTACGCAACGACACCATCGACGCGGGCAACCATCATGGCCGACCGCAATACCGGTCGTTCCTGCGATTTCTGACATCGCAGGAACGCAACGTCATTTGGCTGTTGCTGGCCATTGCTTTTCTTCCGGTGGACGGCACCACGCTTGGCCTGTACGCGCCGTTCTGGTCGCCAATCAGTCCGGCGCTGTTCGCCGTGTACTGCCTATGCAATTGGCGGCAACTGCGCATCGCAGCCAACCGGTACCTGCCAATGTTCCTCCTACCGGTGGCCTGCATAATCCTGTCCATCCCGGGATGGCTGAAGTTCGGCATCCACCTCAACGCCGCGTTCATGAGCATCACCGGATTGCTGGGCGTGCTCGCCACTTTGGGTGCGATCGCCCTTGCGTTCGACATCAAACGCATTCCGTGGCGTACGCCATTGCGGATTCTCATCGCATCATACTGGGTTTCCTTCGGAGTGGGCGTCGTGCAATGGCTGTCCATCCGTCTGCACGCCAAACCGTTGACCGACTATTTCTCGCACCTCATGTACCGGCAATACATTAGCGACAACTCGGTGTGGGGCGGCGGCCGTCCGCAGTTCCTGTTCGCCGAGCCCAGCTATATCGGCATGCACCTGTTCGGCATACTGCTTCCGCTCATGTGGCTCATGCGCGGGCGCGACCGCATCTACGCCAAACGGCTGCGTGACCTCATCGTCACGTATGCCGTCGGCGCGGTGCTCATGCAAGCCGGCACCAGAATCGTCATCGATTCCGTCGTGGCGTTGCTGATCGCCCTTGTGGCGCGCACCGATTGGCATGACGGCGCACGCCGCGTCCGGGGCATGCTGCAGATTCTCGGCGCATGCGCACTGGGCCTGCTGGGTGTGCTGGCGGATTCCAGACTCTCCGCCATCGCGGAAAACGGGGCCGAGGGAGACGGCTCGTTCTTCGCGCGGATCTACCAAAGCCTCGATCCGATATGCGGATTGCTCACCCATCCGTGGACGCTGCTCACCGGTTATGGCGCGGGCAACATCATCAATGCGGTGTGGGCCGGCGCGGCCAAAGCCGGACGGCTGCTGGACGGTCTTGGCATGAACGGCGGCGCGGCCACGGGATTCGCGGCCGGCGTGAACGCGGACACGGTGTGGACGATGTGCGCGTATACCAGCGTCATCGCCGAATACGGGCTGATCGGGCTGGCCATGCTGGTCGGAGCCTCGATGGTCTGCATGACGCGCGGGAGGACGGTATGCCGTGGCGGTGCGGATGGCGCATCGTCCGACGGGCTGGCGCACGGTGTTTGTGTCGCCGACGTTGCCGACGTTGCCGACGTTGCTGATGTTGCCGGGGGTAATAGTGGTGGTGGCGTTGCCGGCGCGGGTTCGGGCGAATCCGGCGTCTGGCACAAGACCGTCATCTGCTGGCTCGTCCTGGTCGCATACCTGTACATCCAATGCGAGAACTATGCGTTCGCCGCTCTGCCGCTTCTCGTGTTCGCCGCCTCGAAGGTGAGGCGCGAGCCTGATTTCTCGCGGGCCGACGCATCGACGCGGCCCGAGATGGACCAAAATCCAGAATAACCGACATTCGCCGCTGTTCCGTTTTTCGCTCAAGGCGTATATCTCCCGTATCTTGAGGTGCATCATGTATCGTCGCGGCTAACTAATCGGCGAAACGCGGCATGTTTCGCATTTTGGGCGAAAAGCCCAAGTCCCACAGGAGGTATTGATGACGTTCGTTGCACGGTCGGTGCGCTATGTGCTCAGAAAACGAGTGCGAACCATAGTGCTCCTTATAATACTGACCATCATAACGGCGAGCATGCTATCCACGATCGCGGTTTCTCGGGCAGCTCAACAGGCCGCCGGACGAATCGAGAAGGAAGCGGTCGGTGGATTCGTGCTGTCCAGCAACATGCAGGGCAGCATGCTCACGCCTCGCGGAGGCGGCATGGTGCGCCCCGCCGACGTGCGCAGGATCGCCCAACTGCCCGGGGTCGATTCGTATATGGTCCGTCAGAACGCCACCGCCGATCTCGTGGGGGCGAATGTGGCGAAGGTCCCCGGCGGCGATGATTACGATGCGACCCAGGAGCAGCAGTTTGGCAACGCCGCCAACGTCATGGGCACGAATGATTCGTCGAAACTCAACGTGTTCACGTCGCGCACGCTCGGCATGGCCGAAGGACGACATCTGAAGGCCTCCGACAAGTACACGTCGATGATCCATGAGGATCTCGCCAAAGCCAACGGGCTCAAAGTCGGAGACACGCTCACGCTCAAGGCCAACGCCTATGACGCCGACAACGAATCACATTCGACGGCGACCGTCAAGACCACCATCGTGGGCATATTCAAGGGCGACAGCGCCAGAAAGGTATCCAGCCGAGCGGAACTCACCGCCAACACCATCTACACCGATCTGGATACCACACGCGACCTGTACCAGTACAAGGACGGCAAGGAAATATACCAGGACGCCACCTTCGTGCTGTCCAAGGGCGTTGACGTGGAGAAGACCATGGATGCCGCGAAGAAACTCCCGGTGGATTGGAACAACTATCAGATCACGCGCAACGACCAGTATTCATCGAGCATGCTGCATGCCGCCCGCGGCGTGCGCTCCATGATGCGCGGCGCCCTGATCGGCGTGACCGTCTCGGCCGTGCTCGTGCTCAGTCTCATGCTGCTGCTGTGGATGAACGACCGCCGTCAAGAGATGGGCATACTGGTGTCCCTTGGCGTCGGCAAGCCCTCCCTGGTCGCCCAATACCTCACCGAGATGGTGCTGATCGGTCTGCCGTCCCTCGCCCTCGGCTGGCTGTGCGCGCAGGGAATGGCCCAATGGCTCGGCGCCACGGCGCTCCATTCCGTGAACGCCTCCGCGGCGAAGGAGCTGAGCAGCATGGGGCAGGTCGGCGGCGATCTTGAATCCAGCATGTCGGTGCGCACCCTGGATTCGCTCACGGTGTCGGTCGACGGGACCGCCATGCTGTACGTGGCGCTCGGATTGTTGGCGGTGATGCTGGTGTGCGTCGCGGTGGCGTGCATGCCGATGCTGCGCAAATCGCCGCGAGACCTGTCGGAGATTCGATGATGAGCATGAATGTGTGGAAGCGTGCCACGTTGGCGATCGTACGCAAGCCGGTACGTAGCGGCATCATCGGTCTGCTGATGCTGATGGTCTTCACGAGCCTGGTGGCGCAGGTCGGAGTCTCGACGGCCCTGCGTACCATGTCCGACGGCATCGGCGCGGGCATGGGCATAGGGTTTACCGTCAGCGCCGGCGAGAATCCCATTAGCGCCGAGGAGGCGAGCCGGTTCTCGCGTATCCCCGGTGTGACGAAGACCGCCTATGCGACGAAGACCTTGGCGCAGGTGGATGGCGCGCGCCCGGTCATGCCCCGGCAGGGCCCCCGATTGGACTCCGATCTGGCCATGCAGGTCAGCGTGCTGGGCACCACCGATTCCTCATTGTCCGAGGAATTCCAGAGCGGCCTGTACCGCCTGGAGCAGGGCCGCCATATCTCGGGCGACGGCGACAATGTGCTGGTCCACCGCGACTTCGCGATGCAGAACGGCCTATCGGTCGGCTCGACATTCCGTCTCCGGCAGGAGGGGCGCAACGCCACGGTGCGTGTGGCCGGGATCTTCTCCGGCAACGTGCAGGCCCAAAGCCCCCTGCCCTCGGACACTTCCGAGAACCTCATCTATTCGGGTAGGCGAGTAGCTTCCGCTCTGACCGGAAACGACCGGATCGACATGATCCGATGCCTGTCGGATAATCCGCAGGACCTGTCCGCGGCTATTGGACGGGCCAAGACCATGGCCGGCGGCAAGTACGACGTCACCGACGATTCGGCCCGGCTCTCCGGCGTCCTGCAATCCGTGCAGACGGTGCGTAATCTGGTGCGCATGGTGCTGCTGTCCGTCTGCCTCGCGGACGTACTGGTGCTGGCGATGGCGCTGGTCTTCTGGATTCGCTCACGCATCCATGAGATAGGCACGCTTCTGGCCCTCGGCATCGACAAGATGCGGATCGTCGCACAACTCGCCATCGAAACCGGACTCATGGCGGCGGTCGCCGCCCTGTGTTCGCTGGGCACCGGCGCCATGCTGTCGGGATACGTGTCTTCCCGACTGTTGCGCGATTCGGGCGTCGCGCCGTTGGAATCGTTGCACGTGGAGGCCTTGCCGCCTGAGCAGACGATGCTCATCCTGCTGCTCGGATGCGCGGTCATCGCCGTGGCTCTTGCCGTGTCATGCGCCGCCGTGCTGTCCAAATCCCCGAAATCCATTCTTTCCTCTATGCGTTAGGAGTCACCAATCATGTCTAACTGTCTGCAACTGGACCATGTCGATTACGCCTACGGCGCGGCGAAGATCCGTGTTCTTTCGGATGTCAGCGCGGATTTCGAATCCGGGAAGATGTATGCGATCACCGGCCCGTCCGGCGCCGGCAAGAGCACGCTGCTGTCGTTGCTGGCCGGCCTGGACGCCCCCTCCCGGGGAGTGGTCCGCTTCGAAGGGGAGGACATCGCCGCATCGGGCTATGCGAAGCACCGCCGGGAGCACGTGTCCCTGGTGTTCCAGGACCATAACCTGATCGACTACCTCACCCCCGAAGAGAACCTGCGGCTGGTCAGCGCCAAGGCCGATATGAAGATCCTCGAGGAACTGGGTTTGAGCCGTGAGGAATCCAAGCGCAACATCATGCACCTGTCGGGCGGCCAGCGTCAACGGGTGGCGGTCGGCCGCGCGCTGGTCGCCCCGGGCCGCGCGATCCTCGCGGACGAGCCGACGGGCAGCCTCGACCCGGAGATGACCGACGAGGTGATTCATCTGCTGCAGCACGCCGCCCATCAGCTCGGCAAATGCGTGATCGTGGTGACGCATTCCAAGCGCGTCGCCAACTCCGCCGATGTCGTGCTGCGTCTCAGGAGCAAGAAACTGACCCGGGCATGACCCACCTGGGCCGGGCGGCACCCCGGCGACGACCCGCATGGAATCATCGTCATAATGACGCCTGCGATCCCTGGACATGAGAAACCGCACCTCCGATCATCGAATCTGGATTACTCCAGTCCAACAATCGGGGTGCGGTTCAAAAGGCCCTTTTTTTGTGTCGGATTACGAACCGCGCGTCTCACCGCTTGCCGTTGTAGATCTCGTTGTCGATCACATCGGCGAACACGCGATTGACGGCCGGGCGCACCACTTTCAGCGACGGTGTCAGGCACTTGTTCTCCTGCGTGAACTGCGTGTCCAGCACGGCGAACTTGCGTACGGATTCGGCGCGCGAGACCGTCGCATTCGCCTTGTCCACGTACTGCTGAATCTCCTCGCGCACCGCGGCGTTCGTGGCGAGCCGGTCGACCGGCGTCTCCGTGGACAGGCCGTGCGCGGGCAGCCACAATGCCAGCGACTCCGGATCGAGCGTCACCAACGCGCCGATGAACGGGCGCTGGTCGCCCACCACCACGCAGTGCTCCACGATCGGGCACTTGGCGATCTCTTCCTCCAGCGGAATGGGGGAGACGTTCTTGCCGCCGGCAGTAATAATAATGTCCTTGATGCGGCCGGTGATGACGATGTGGCCCTCATCATCGATCTCGGCCAAGTCGCCGGTCCTGAGCCAGCCGTCGGCGGTGAACGCCTCGGCCGTCTTCTCCGGCAGATTGTGGTAGCCGCGGAACACGTTCGGGCCCTTGACCTGCAGTTCGCCTTCGTCGGAAATGCGAATCGAGGAGCCGGGCGCGGGCTGGCCTACGGTGCCGATCACATTGTCGGTCACGCGCGTGGCGGCGAACGGGGCGGCGGTTTCGGTCATGCCATAACCCTGAATCATCGGCAGTCCGATGCCGTTGTAGAAATGCGCCAGATCGAGCGACAGTGGTGCGCCGCCGCAGGCCACGTACTTGATCTTCGGGCCCAGAGCACCGCGCACCGTGCGGTAGACGAGCGTTTCGTACTTGGCGCGCTCGGCGATTTCGGCAAACGTGTGCTGCTCGCCGGCCTGCTCCTTGCGGCTCCAGACGCGCGCGGCCTCGGCGGCCTTGACAAACAGGCGGCCCTTCCAGCCGGCACCGGCCTTGTGCGAGGCGGCGTTGTATACCTTCTCGAACACGCGCGGCACGCCCAGCAGGTAGGTCGGTTCAAACGAACGCAGGTCCGGCAGCAGGGTTTTGGTATCCGGCAGATAACCGACCACGCCGTCATCGGAGGCGATGGAGGCGTACTGGATGAATCGTGCGAAGCAGTGGGCCAGCGGCAGGAAGAGCAGCAGGCGCGGATGGTCGTCAAGCACCACTTCATGCAACGCCTGCGAGGCGGAGATGGTGATGGACACGAAGTTCTTGTGGGTCAGTTCGGCACCCTTCGGGTTGCCGGTGGAGCCCGAGGTGTACACGATGGTGGCCAGGTCGCCCGTGCGCACGGTGGCCACGCGCTCGTTCAGTTCCTCGTCCGAAACAGCCACGCCCAGACCTTCGAGCGCGCCCAACGCGTTGCCCTCGATCATGAGAATCTGCTTCAAGGCAGGGCAGTGGTCCTTGACCGAGTCGAGCCGGTCGAAGCGCTCGCGGTTGTCGGCAAAGGCCAGCTTGACCGCCGAATCGTTCATGATGCGCTGGGCCTGCGGGGCAGAGTCGGTGTCATAGATCGGCACGCTTACCGCGCCCACCGCGGCCAGTGCGAAATCGAGAATGCCCCATTCGAGACGGGTGGAGGAGAAGATGGTCACCGCGTCGCCCTTGGCGATGCCGAGCGCGATCAGGCCCTTGGCGGCCGAGACCACGCGCTCGTGGAATTCGCCGGTGGTGACGTTCTGCCAGCGGCCGGGGCCGATTTTCTTGGCGGCGATTACCGTGTCCGCGCCGGTGCGGGCAAGGCGATCGGTGAGCAGTGAATAGATAGTTTGGTCATCGCGGATCTCGATGGATTCGCCGGGCGTGGTGTATTCGGTAAGCATACGGCCGTTTATTCCTTACAAACATGATGGCAAGTTGACAACCCGAGCCATTCTGACGAGTTAGATTACGCTGGCGTAAGGTTGCGCGCGTTGTGGGCAATGGAGAAGTTGTCTGTCTGGTTTTGTGGATTGTATACAACGCCGTGTCTAACCGGTTTGCTCTACGGTTATGACCGTGTCCATTTCGGGAGCCATCGACTTCCTGCAGGACAAGTACGTGCTGAGCCCGGCCCTGCAGGGTCCGGTCATCAGCTCCAGCATCATCGGCGGCGTCGGCATTGGGGAGTCTGTGGCTTCTTATTTGGGAACGAAGCTCAGCGTGACAGTCGTCTCAGCTGAAGGTCTGGCGTGTATGTGCGCTTTCGCCTAAGGTAAATAGGATTGCGCAGTGCACGCCATCGGTATGTGCAGGTATGCGATTGGTGGCACCCGCGACTGATGCATGACGAGACCTACTGCAGTACCACGGCAACCAACACCGCAACAACACGGCAAGGGGAAGCGAACCATGTTCGACAAACGACTGTTCCAATTGGCACCAGGTCTCGGCAAGCTCATAGCCGGCAAAGTGGCTCTGATGTGGGTTGGGCTGCTTGCCAATATCGGCTTCATGCTTTCGCTGGTCATGCTGCTGCAAGGACTGCTCGCCGCAGCCGACCCACACACTTTCTCCTGTAACGCCGCCTCGGCCTCCGAGTGCCCCGCCAATCTGTTCGGCGTTCCGGGCACCACCGTCGCCCCGATGGCCGGCGACCTCATGGTTTACGTGGCCTTGGCGATCGTCTGCATGCTGGTTCGCTACCTGGCCACCACACACGCCACACGCCTCGGCACCGAAGCCGCCGAACGGGTCAAGCTCGCTTTGCGTTCCAAGCTGTACCGCAAAATGGTGGCCCTCGGCCCGTCCTACAGGTCGCGCGTCAAGACCTCGGATGTGGTCCAGTCCGCCGGCGAAGGCGTCGAGCAGATTCAAAGCTTCTTCGAACTGTTCCTGCCGCAGCTCTTCTATGCGATTCTTGCGCCGATCACCCTGTTCGCCGTGATTGCGCCGATCAACATGCCGGCCGCCGTGACCATGCTCGTCTGCGCGCCGCTCATTATTATTGTCACCGGCATCGTATCCATGACCGCCGCCCGCGCCTTCAAAAAATACTGGGGCCGATACACCGACATGGGTGCCGCATTCCTCGACAACCTGCAAGGCCTCGAAACCCTGAAGAACTTCGACGCCGACGACCGTGCCGCCGCCGAAATGGACAAGAAGGCCGAAGGCTTCCGCGTCATGACCATGCGCGTGCTGCAGATCCAGCTGCGCTCGCTGACCGCCATGGATATCGTGGCCTACGGCGGTGCGGCGGCCGGCATTGGTGTGGCTCTATGGCAGTATGCGCATACCGCCGCGGCCGCCGCAGGAGCCAGCGCCGCCGGCTGGTCGCCGGTCATGCTCGCCGCCCACCTGCCCGGTGCGTTCGCCTACCTGGCCTACGGCCTGCAATACCTGATGCCATTCGGAGCGGGCTTCCCGCTCACCCTCGCCGGACTGTTGCTGATCGTGCTGCTGTCCGCCGAATTCTTCATCCCCATGCGCCAACTCGGCTCCTACTTCCACGTGGCGATGAACGGCATGACCTCCACCAAACGGATCTTCGCCCTGCTGGACACCCCCGAGCCCGCCCACGGCACTGCCACGCTGCCGGCCACCGCTGGCACCGATGCCGGGACTGATGCCGGTACCAAGGCCGGGGCCAAGGCCGATGGCGGAATCACCGTCAGCTTCGACCACGTCGGCTATTCCTATGACAGCGCCGATTCCGGTGCCGCCGTTCAACAAACGAATTCCGCGCCGGCACCTGCGCTCACCGACCTCACCTTCACTGCCTACCCCGGTCAACTCACCGCCATCGTCGGCATCTCCGGTTCCGGCAAATCCACGGCTGCCGCGCTGCTTGCCGGTACGCTGACCGGATACCAAGGCTCGCTTACGCTGAACGGCGTCAAGGTATCCGACCTGTCCGGAGAGACGCTCGCCCGAACCATCACCCTGATCGGTGCCAGTAGCCATCTGTTTGCCGGTACTCTGCGTGAGAACCTTCTGATGGCTTTGCCCGATGACGGCCAGAACGGTGAAGCCGCGTCCGACGCCGTGGATTCCCGTCTCTGGGACGCGCTCGAACAGGCCCGTATCGCCGACTTCGTGCGTTCGCAGCCGGACGGCCTTGACATGACGATTGAGCCCGACGCCGCCAACCTGTCCGGTGGCCAGCGCCAGCGTATCGCCATCGCCCGTGCGCTTCTGCATGATTCGCCGGTATTCGTATTCGACGAGGCCACCAGCAGTGTGGATGTGGAATCCGAGGAACTGATTCTCGCGACCATCCGCGAACTGGTGCAATCCCGCAGCAAGACGGTGATCATGATCACCCATCGCATGGCCAACGCCGAGCACGCCGACCAAGTGGTGGTGCTCGAACACGGCAAGTCGGTGGAAACCGGCACGCATGCCGAACTCATGGCGGCCGGCGGCGTGTACGCCAAGTTGTTCACTACTCAGGCGGATATCGAGAACTTTGGGGCTGACCACCCTCAGCCAGCTTCGCTGACAGCTTCCGCCAGCGGGAGCGGGGCGGCTGTGGGCGCAGCTCCGGCTGCAGCTCCGGCCGAGATGAGCACGTTCCAGGTCATCAAGCGACTACTCGGGGAGGCCAAGCCACTGGCCGGGCTTATGGTCGCGGCTTCCACGGCCGGCACCATCGGTCACCTTGCCGCAACCTTCCTGCCGGTGTTCGGCATCATCGCCGGATTCGCGCTCGCCGGCAACCCCGTGTGGGGCATGAGTGCGGCCGGTGCAATCACCGCCATGATTGTTTGCGCGGTGTTGCGCGGCCTGACGCGCTACGTTGAGCAATATCTGAACCACAACGTGGCCTTCCACCTGCTCGCGCTCTTCCGCTCCAAGGCTTTCGCCGCCCTTCGCCGCCTCGCTCCGGCCAAGCTCGCCGGCAAGGGCAAGGGCGACCTCATCGCCATGCTCACCACCGACGTGGAACTGCTCGAAATCTTCTTCGCGCATACCATCAGCCCCGTGGCCATAGCCGTGACCACCACCATCGTCTACGCCATCGTGGCGGCCACGCTGAGCCCCTGGATGGCGTTGGCGCTGATCGTCTCCCATCTGATCATCGGCATCATTGTGCCGCGCTTCTTCGCCACCGGCGTGCGCAATCTGGGCCCCGCCATCCGTGGCGCGGCCGGCGAACTCGACAACGTGATGCTCGACGACATGCGCGGTCTCGACGAGATCATCCGATTCGGTCGGGGTGAAGATCGTGCGCAGGCCATCGAAGACCGCACGCGCGCGCTATGGCGTGACCATGCCAAACTCAGCCGTGTCAACGGCCGGTTCGCCGGTGTCGGCGGATTGCTGGTTGCATTGCTTACCTCGGCGGCTGCCGGCATCGCCATCAATCTTGCCGGCGTGAACCTCTACGATATCCCGGCGCTGGTCGCCGCCTTCGCGCTGCTCGCCAGCTCGTTCGGGCCGACGCTGGCGCTCGCCGCCCTGCCCGCGAACCTCACCCAGACCTTCGCCTCCGCCCGTCGTCTGTTCGGCCTGATGGACGAAGCGCCGGCCGTGGTGGAAACTGGCACTGCGAACTCGGATTATGAGGGCATGCGCCTTGACCGCGTCACCTTCGCGTACCCGGGGGAGGGGAGCGAGGCGATTCTCGCCGACTTCTCGCTCGATGTGCCGCAGCACGGCATCCTCGGTATCCAAGGCCCGTCCGGCCGGGGCAAGTCCACTATGCTGAAGCTGCTGATGCGCTATTGGGATCCGCAGCGCGGCCAAGTGACGCTGTCCGGCACGCCGCTACCGCAAATCGATGTGCATGCCCGCCGCCGTATTCAGACCATGATGAGTCAGGAGACCCACCTGTTCGACGGCACGATTCGAGAGAATCTGCTTATCGCCTTGCCTGAATCGGAGATTCGCAATGGGGGAGCGGCCGGTGTTCTTGACGCCCGACTCCGCGAAGCCCTCGCCAAGGCATCCGTGCTCGACCTGATCGATTCCCTGCCGGATGGGCTCGACACCCAGGTGGGCGAGCTGGGCGACCGACTGTCTGAAGGCGAACGCCAGCGCATCGGCTTGGCCCGTGTATTCCTGCGCAATGCCGACTTGGTGCTCTTCGACGAGCCGACCAGTCGTCTGGATGCCTTGAATGAAGCCATCATTCTGCGTTCCATTCATGAGCTGTCCAAGAGCGAGCAGAATGCGGATAAGGGGCAAGACGTGGCTGTGGTGCTGGTCTCTCACCGTGAATCCGCCATGCGCGTTGCCGATGCGGTGCTGAATCTGTAAAGTCGCACAGTCACAGGCCGCAATACTCTGCAATACAGGATTTCCTTATATATCAGCCTCTGATAAGGGCATCCAGAGAGTCGAGGGCCGCGTCGATGGCCTGAGCCTCGCGGTCGTCATCCGTCTCGGCGAAGGAATGCTCGCTGTAGGAATCCTCGTCGGCACTGGGCAACAACACTCCGCGAGGCGTATCGGCACTGTGCGCGCGCCCAATAGAGGCCATATGTGCCGGCTGCACGGCATTTGTCTGCTTGCGGTTTCGATTCGCGTCATTCGCGGAATCAACGGCATCTGCGGCATCAACGCTATCTGTATCATCCGCACCACTGCGCGTAGTCGGCCGATTCGCCAGCGTGAATGGATCGTCGGGCAGTGAATCGGCCAAGGCCGCGACTGCTGCGCTGGCCGCTGCCTCGGCCGCCGCGCCGTCCAGCATCGCACCATCCGCAGAGTCGGTCACGGAGCCATCCACAGAGCCATCCGCAGGGCCGTTCGCAGAGCCGTCCGTATACTCACCGTCGTGCCGTCTACTGGATGACTTACCAACCAGAACAGCGCCCCTCGTACGCCGCATAAGCGACGGCACGTTCTCATCCGTCGTAACTTCCGAGACGGTCGCTGCCGTGTCTTCTTCTGCAGCCATATTCGCCGCTGCCTTGGCGGCTTCCTCGGCAGCGCGCTGCGCCTCCAGCCGTTCGGCGGTCTCTATGGCGAAAATCTTCTGCTGTGCCGCAGCGCGAGCCCGCTCAGCCGCATCCATAATGCCCAATGCCTGCTGACGTTCGTTTTCAATACGACGCAGCGTGGCTTCCGCGTGGCGGATATTCGCATCAGCCGTGCTCAGCGCGTATTTTGCGTAGGCCAAATCGGTTTTCGGCTGCCATAGATGCTCGATTTCCTCCAGCGTGCGTCCCATTGTCTCCGGCACCAACGCCACGATGCCGAACAGGCAAATCAGATCCAGAACCGCGAAAATCGCGAACGATATGCCGCCGCCCAATCCATCGATCATCATCGGCGTGAATTGTGCGATGATCCAGTTGGCGAACAGCAGACACATCACACACAATCCGGTGGCGCGACCGCGCAGATACGTGGGGAAGAGCTCGGGAATCACAATCCAGGGAATCGGTCCCATCGAAAAGGCGAACGATATGGTGAACGCCATGACGAATATAAGCGTCAGCAGCGAATTGCCCATGAAATACGAGCCCGAAATGCATAGCGCGAACACGCACATCATGCCGGTGCCTATTTCCATAAGACGTTTACGGCCGAACGTGTCGATCAGGTACATGCCTACCACGGTGGCCACCAGCTCCACGCCGCCTACGCTGGCGGCCGCGAGGAACTGAGTATCCCCGGCGAACCCGAGATCCGAGAACATCACCGGCCCATAGTAGGAAATGGCGTTCATGCCGATGAACTGGTTGAACACGGCGAGAAAGATGCCGATGACGAGTGCCCGTCGCAGGCCTGGACGGAACAAATCATGGAATTCGTGCGACATCTCGGTTTCCAGTTTGACCGAGGCTTGGATGTCATCGGTGCGCAGGCGTGCGCGTTCGGTGCCGAGGATGTGCTCGAGCACCGCGAAACCTTCATCGGTTCTGCCTACCTGAATGAGGAATCGTGGGCTTTCCGGTGCCCTCCGCATAGCCAGCAGGAAGGCGGCGGCCGGAATCGCGCCTAATCCCAGCATCCAGCGCCATCCAATGGCGATATCCCAGTCGTTTGATCCGTGGGAGGCGATGATGTAGTTGATGACGTTGGTCAGGAAGATGCCGCAAACCGCAAGCAGCTGATAAGAGAAGGCGAGCAGACCACGGATGCTGGCCGGAGCTGATTCGGTGATGTATGTGACGGCCAGCGCGGCGGTCAGACCGATGCCGTAGCCGCCAGCCACGCGCGCCACGATAAGCGCTATGGGGCCTATCGCCAGCGCACTCCATACAGCCGCAACGAGGAAGAACGCGCCGCCGATAATAAGGATACGTTTTCTGCCGAATCGGTCGGAAAGGAATCCGGCGGTGGCCGCTCCGATGACGGCACCGAGCATGATGGAGGAGATGACGAGGCCCTCCATGAGAGTACTGAGCCCGTATCTGGCGTGCAGGAATTCGATGGCACCGGAGATGGAGACGGTGTCGTAGCCGTACAGCAATCCGGCAAGACCCGCACTCAAAGTCAGTCCGAATATATATTTACCTGATCCGCGGGTGCGTATGGCTGTCCCTAAAGGATTGGGCTGCTTGGAAGCAGTCCGAAACAGTCCCGCCATGTGCTCTTCCTCTCAATACAGCTATGGGGGTGCCTGTTCATACTAGCCGAATTGGCTCCGTCTGGCGCTGGACATCCACGAATGTGAACGCTCTCGGAATTGTGGATGTCGGAAGCTGAAGATTCTTCTGTGTGCCCGAGGTGGCGAGTTTTGGCGGAAAATCAGGCGTGTCGCTTGATTTTGACAAATTGGTACACGGGTGTATCATCATAGATATTGGTACACGGGTGTACCAAAGAAAACACCCCAAAAAAGACCGTCAGCGGAGCATATCGCAGGCGAGGAACCCAGGCCCAAGGTAAGTCCAAAGTCCCGAAGCCACGACCAATCCCAACGGCTCAGGAGGAGATAACATGCGCAACACCAAGAAGGTCATCGCAGCAACGGCCGCCGCCAGCAACATAGCATCGGCCATGAGCCGGTACAATAAAGGACTTGATTGATATGACTACTCGTAGAACGTTCAGGTGGCCGTCCCTGCTGACTGAATCCGGTCGTGGCATCGCGTTCGGCGGCGACTACAATCCGGACCAGTGGCCCGAGGAGACACTGGACGAGGACATTCGCCTGATGGTCCAAGCCGGCGTCAACACCGTGGCCCTCGCCATCTTCAGCTGGGACAAGATCGAACCGCGCGAGGGCGAGTTCACGTTCGAGTGGCTTGACCACGTGATCGACAAGCTCGGCGCGGCGAGCATCGCCGTGGACCTGGCATCGGCCACTGCCACGGCCCCGTTGTGGCTGTACGAGCGTCATCCTGAGGTGCTGCCAATCGATCGGTACGGCCATGTGGTCAATGCGGGCTCACGCCAGTCGTGGCAGCCCACAAGCCCGGTGCTCAAGGAATACGCGCTGCGCCTGTGCCGCAAACTTGCCGAACACTACAAGGACAATCCATACGTGACGGCCTGGCACATGGGCAACGAATACGGCTGGAACAACCGCTACGACTACTCCGACAACGCCTTGGCCGCGTTCCGCACGTGGTGCGAGGCCAAATACGGGACCGTCGACGCGTTGAACGAAGCGTGGGGCACGGCCTTCTGGTCCCAGCACGTGAACAGCTTCGACGAGGTGTTGCTGCCTCGCCACATGGGCGGCGACAGCATGGTCAACCCGCCCCAGCAGTTGGATTACGAGCGGTTCGGCAACGACATGCTGCTCGACTTCTACAAGGCCGAACGCGACGCCATCGAAGAAATCTGCCCCGGCAAGCCGTTCACCACGAACTTCATGGTCTCCACCGACCAATGCACCATGGACTACGCGCAATGGGCAAACGAAGTGGACTTCGTGTCCAACGATCACTACTTCCATGAGGGCGAATCCCATCTGGACGAACTCGCCTGCTCGGACGCGCTCATGGACTCGCTCGCGCTCGGCAAGCCGTGGTACGTGATGGAGCACTCCACCTCCGCCGTCCAATGGAAGCCGCTTAACACGCGCAAGCGCGCCGGCGAGCTCATGCGCGACTCCTTGGCCCACGTGGCCATGGGTGCCGACGCCATCAACTTCTTCCAATGGAGGCAATCCGCATCGGGTGCCGAGGCGTTCCACTCCGCGATGGTGCCCCACGCGGGCTCCGATACGAAACTGTTTCGAGGAGTGTGCGAACTCGGCGCCGCGCTGAAGACGCTGTCCGACGCGGGTGTGCAAGACACGGAACTGAAGCGCGCGGACACGGCGATTCTGTTTAGTGCGGAATCCGAATGGGCCACTCGCTCCGAGACCCTGCCCAGCATGAAACTCAATCACTGGCATGACGTACGCGACTGGTATCGCGGATATCTCGATGCCGGAGCGCGCGCGGACGTGGTCCCGCTCGCCTACGATTGGAGCGGCTACCAGACTATCGTGCTGCCCACCGTGATCGCCCTGTCCGACGAGGATACCCGTCGCATCGCGGACTTCGCCGAAAACGGCGGTACGGTCATCGTCGGCTATGCCACCGGCCTGATCGACGAACACTTCCACATCGGTCTCGGCGGATACCCCGGCGCCGGCAACGGACTTCTGCGCGACATGCTCGGCATCCGCTCCGAAGAATTCAACATCCTCGGAGAAGAAGCCGAAGACGAACCGGCCGAAATCGGTTTGTCGAATGGACTCACGACACGTCTGTGGCAGAATGACGTGACCTCGGTCGCTCCAGACACTCGCGTGCTTGCCACGTACGTGGGTACAGCCGCTGCTGACTGGGAGCTCGACGGCGTCCCCGCCATCACCAGTCACCCCCACGGCCAAGGCGCCGCCATCTACGTGGGCTGCGATCTTGGCCGCCACGACATTGCCCGCCTGCTTAAGGAGTTCGGTTCCTGCTGGCGGGAGCTGTCGGCGCAGCCGACTGAGGGTGGTCAAACTCCAACCTATCCCACCACAGATCCCCGCATCCTGCACACCATCCGCCGATCCGCAGATGGCTCCACTCGCTTCGATTTCTACCTCAACCGCTCAAACCAGCCCGTTGCCGTCAACGGCATTGAGGGAGAACCAATCATCGCCTACCGTTGCGAGGCCGACACCACCGGCTATACGCTGAATCGCAATGCCATTCTTATTGCTAAAGCGTCCTGCTAGACCGCGCTAGAATGGCAATGTTGTCCAGATAGAGGAGTGCGGCATGAGCGACGAGAAAACAGCCAAGCGTCGAGTGACGCTACGCGATGTCGCTCAGGCCGCCGGTGTATCGCTCAAAACTGCGTCGAACGTGATCAATGGCTCTGGGCGTATGACCGATGAGACCCGTGCCAAGGTCGAGTCGGTCATTAAGGACCTCGACTACCGAGTCAACGTGGCCGCCCGCAACCTGAATCGCGATCACACCGGTTTCATCACCCTTGCCGTGCCTTCGCTGATTCCGCCATATCTGGCCGAGTTGGCCAATCGCACCATTGACGCCGCCCGTCAGCGCGACTACTCCGTATACGTCACCACGTATGCAGAAGGCTCGGCCAAAGGAGCGCGCGACCTGCTCAAGAACTTCAACTCCACCGTGTCAGACGGCATGATTCTCTCCATGAGCGAGGTGGAGGATATTTCGCCCGAAGACCTGAAGGTCGATTTCCCGCTGGTTATTGTCGGTGCCCGAACCACATGGGGTGTTGCCGACCACGTGACTCCGGACGATGTTGCCGCCGCAGCAACAGCGGCAGGCTACCTATACGATCGAGGTTCTTCTCGCCTCGCTGTAGTGGGTGCACGAGACGACTATGACGCGGCCGCTTTGTTGCAGGCTGTGGAAGGCAACGCACAACTGCGTTTGCGTGGTGTCATTGAAGAAACGCGCCGCCGTGGGCTCTCCTTGGATCCGCAGCTGATTGGCAACACCGGTCAGGATTGGACCATCGGAGCCGGTGCCCGTGTGATCCAGCGGCTCATTGATTCCGGCGTGCCATTCGACGGTGTGATCGCCCTGAACGATCAGTTGGCCATCGGCGCATTGACCGCTCTGCGCACCGCTGGTTATGAGGTGCCCGCGCAGGTGCAGGTCATCGGCTTCGACAACAACGAGGAAGCCCCCTACCTGCAGATTCCGCTGACCACCATGGATTCCCGCCTTGACTGGACAGCTCCCACGGCAGTGAATCGCATCCTCGGACGCATCGACGGCAGCATCACCAAACCCGAACTGCTCACCACCGAATCCCAAGTCATCGCCCGCGCCTCCACACGCTGACGCTAATCTGGCTCCCCTCCCTGAGGGGAGCTGTCGCCGAAGGTGACTGAGGGGAGTCTTGCGGAACATTGTCATCTCCCGTCGTAACTCGTAATTGTCACTCGTTTGAGTGGCCCCATGTGTCATCGGAGGTAGCCGTTCACTCCGTTCCGAGTTCGTGCATCTCCCCCCCACGATAAGAGACGCCGTTCAATCGTTTAGTGACTTTTTGTTAATTTCTGTGCTTAAGTAGCAACTTTATGTGTGTTTTCTCTACGGTCTGGTGTACATTATTTTTGGTTTACCGGTGTATCGCACGCACGATGTGTGAATTGCCGCAACATCGCTGATATGCGTACATGGAATCTGGAAGAATGTATCTGATGACGGCATCAACTGAATCGTCTACGCAATCCCATCATGATGAGAAAGAGGCCATTGCTCCCGCGCGACTTGTGGCCTACGCGCTCGGCAACTTCGGCCAGTCGGCGTTCTACAACGCGCTAAGCACCTACTTCGTGGTCTATGTGACCAACTCGCTGTTCTCCGGAGTGGACAAGGCCGTGGCGGGCAAGCTCATCGGCATCATCACCTCGCTGATCGTGATCATTCGTATCGCGGAAATCTTCGTGGACCCGCTGCTGGGCAACCTGGTGGATAACACCACCACCAAACTCGGGCGATTCCGCCCTTGGCAGCTCATCGGCGGTCTGGTGTCCGCCGTGCTGATCGTCATGGTCTACACTGGCCTGTTCGGCTTGGTCAACGTCAACACCACGCTGTTCATCGTCCTGTTCGTGGTGGTGTTCGTGGTGCTCGATGTGTTCTACTCCCTGCGCGATATCTCCTACTGGGGAATGATCCCCTCCATCTCTTCCGACTCCCATCAGCGCGGCATCTACACCGCAGCCGGCACCTTCACCGGATCGCTCGGGTACAACGGTCTGACTATCGCCGTGATGCCCATCGTCACCTTCTTCAGCTTCGATGCCGGCCAGCAGGACCAGAATGGTTGGACCGCGTTCATCATCATCGTGGCCCTGCTCGGCGCTCTCACGGCTCTGAGTGTAGTGTTCGGTGTCAAGGAAAAACAGAGCACGCTGCGCACCAAGGCCCAGGAGAACGGTAACCCGATTGAAGCGTTCCGCGCCCTGATTCACAACGACCAGCTCATGTGGACCGCTTTGTCTTATGTGTTCTACGCCGTCGCCAACGTGGCCACCGGTGGCGTGATGGTCTACCTGTTCAAATACGTGATTGGTCGCATGGACCTTTTCCCGGTCACCGGCGTCATCCCTATTGTGTGCGGTCTGATTATGTCGGTACTGTTCCCGGTCCTCACTAGGTGGGTGCCCCGCCGTTATCTGTTCCTCATCGGCATGTCCGTGATGGTCGTGGCCTACCTGCTGCTGATTGTCGCCTCCACGAATATACCGCTGCTGCTGGTGGCACTAGTGCTGTTCTACCTGCCGCAGACCCAGATTCAGATGACCGTGATCGTGTGCCTTGAGGACTCCATTGAATACGGCCAGCTGAAAACAGGCAAACGCAACGAAGCCGTGACGCTGTCCGTGCGTCCGATGCTCGACAAGATCGCCGGCGCATTCTCCAACGGCTTCGTCGGCTTCGTGGCCGTGGCCGCCGGCATGATCGGTTCCGCCACCGCCGCCGACATGACGGCCAAGGACATCACCATCTTCAAGACCTTCGCCTTCATGATTCCGCTGGTGTGCATTGTGCTTGGCCTGATTGTGTTCGCGATTTTCGTGAAGATCGACGAAAAGGCCCATGCGCGTCTGGTCGCCAAGCTCACTGAGAATCTTGCGACGGCTGGCGATGGTGGTGGTAACGACGATGGTGTTGGTGTTGGTGTTGGTGTTGGT
>ERZ1673703.1365-NODE-1365-length-20403-cov-16.257961_pt1 | contig 20403 bp, 10 predicted proteins | sample MGYA00580233_ERZ1673703 | MGnify/ENA primary metagenome ERZ1673703 (study PRJEB41218, sample SAMN15661748) | gut metagenome | host: Homo sapiens | place: Canada: London | collected 2015-08-20/2019-03-30 | study: EMG produced TPA metagenomics assembly of... | reverse complement strand
AAAATCCCGCTGTGTTTGTAGAAATAGACTAAATTTTCGACTTTTCAGATACACCTTAGTCCTATCTGAAACGTCAAAAAGCTCGTCTGTTTCAGGGCAATACCGCATAATTCTAAGTGCCGCAGCTGCCGGAGCGGTGCTTAAGCCGCAAGGCGGGAATTGTGCGGTGTTGCCTCAGTAAACGCAGCCGGATTTTGTGCTTGCGAAAGATCCGCTATTTTCGTTGCTCTCAGAGGCACCTCAGGAGCTGGCGCAAATAGAAATCGGCAATGGGGAACCGGGAATCAGGGGCAGGGCAGGGGGGACAAAAAAGCGAATGGCATATCTGCAGCAAACCCGCACCCCGTTGTAAAGGGAGAACGGCGTCCCGTTGGCGGGCGTGCAATCCACCAAACCCGCACCCGCCGCCGCAAACACCGCAAACCGTTTGCAGGGGCGCGGTGTACCCATCGCGCCGCAAAAAAACGGGAACCGTGCGCCGCAAACCTGCCATCCCTCCCACAAGGCGCCCACCCAGCAGCCATGCCCCGCCGCAAACAGGCGCATGCGAAACAAATAATTGCGCAAAAACAGGAAAATGCAACAAAAAAGGCGAATTTTGCCGCAAAGTTGCGCTCTGTGTGCGCAGAGGATCATAAACGCGCGGTCAAAGTATATAAAAGGGACCGCTGCCAAAAAGAAAATCAGCAATAAATTATACAAAGGCTTTGAACACATTATATAATTGGAGGAAAGCGCAATCAGTAAAAGTGCTGAAAACAGGAATTTGCGTGGATTGTATTGTCTTTCTGGTGTAAAGGTGCTATATTAAGAAAATAAAAAGTAAATGCGCAATGAGAAGACTCGATGCGGTTTTTTTTTGAAAACAACATGGCAACGGTTGCGCAAGTAAAAGAAGCTGGCTTCTTTTACTGTTCCACAGGGGATCCCCTGTGGAACAATGTGCTTCCATCAAGCCAGCGCGAAAGACGGGTGAGCAGATTGAATAGAACAGGAAAAAACACAACAGGTTGGGCGCGCCGGCTGACAGCGCTGCTTGTCACCGCTTGCCTGGTTATGGCAATGGCCCTGCCTGTATACGCCGAGGTGGATCTTCTGCCCGACGCACCTGACGAAGTAGAGCTGCTGGAGGATGGGCAGGGAACGGCCTCCGGGGAGGATACCGTTCCGCCGGAGCAGAACGCCGCCACCCCGGAACCGGAACAAAGCGCCGAGCCGGAGCAGCCCGCCCCGACCGAAACGCCGGAGCCCACGGCAGAACCCACCCCGACCCCGGAACCGGCAGCCACCGCAACGGCCACCCCTGTGCCGACCGTGACCCCCACCGCCACCCCGGAACCGACCGAACAGCCGCAGAAGATGTACGCCGCAACAAGCGTGGATGACGTGCAGGTAGTTAGTGAGCCGGAAGTGCCGGCTACTTACAAGCTCTATTTTGCAGTGCCTAGTGGCTGGAGTGATTGTACACGCGTTATAATTTATGCAGTAGCTACAAATGACACTACCAAGGATCCGTATACGCTTGAAATGCAGGAAGACGGCAAAACGGGAGACGGAAGAAAAATTTATTCTGCGGACCTGAATAAGGACAAACACTATCCATATGGAGGATTGAATGGACTAGAATTTCACGGATATAAAGGGGATACGCCTGTAGATGAAGTGGTAATTGCTGATGTAAATGCAAATCCACGTACGTGGTGGAAGACGTTCGATCCAAATGATAAAGAGCATTATATCGGCGGCAACTACTATGATGCTAATGCAGAGGGCGAGAAGTGGTCTACCTATACGGTTACGGTTCGCCATGATGATTTCGCTGGCAAAGAGATGGTCTTTGAAAATAAAACCAGTGATGAAACACTAACGAGCGTCCATGCCTGGTTTTATGAACCGGATGGTAATGGAGGGCTTAACCAGGTCGGTGCCCCAATAGCCTTAAATAGTATTGCTCCTAATTCCACAGCAAAATTTAACATTCCCAGCGTTCTTTGCTCTTATGTTCAGTTTACATGGGATGAGGGCGGTCAAAGCAAATCCAGCAAATTCTATAACTTCTATGGTGAAGATGTTATTGATGATCAAGAATCCTTTACATACAGTGATACAAGTAACTGCTTTATCTATACTGGCGCAGCCAACGAAAGATGGGGTATAGAAAAGTCTGTCCGTATCTATTACGATGCTACTTTCTCAAAGCTGCCAACAACAGGTACTTATGATACTGACGGCAACTATTCAATCCCCAGAGCCGATGAAAGTACGGAAGGTACGGTTTACTACCGCTTAAGAGGAGAAAATGGCGAAAAACGCATAGCCGGCACAATGAGGCGGATTGAGGGCACAGATTACTATGCAGCAGATGTGCCGGATGGCTATACCGAAATTGTATTCTCTTCGTATCAGTTGAGTAGCGATGAAAACCTTACAGACTGCGGCAACAATACAGATTGGGAAAAAATCCCTTTAGGTTATAAGGATACGGAACAGTGCTTCTATGCGGATACGAATGACGATACAGCATATCACAAGGGCAAACGCGGCGGCTACTGGGCTCCAAAAGGTACCCCGCGTGATGCCGAAAAGTGGAAAAAGACTAAAGTAGTAGATATTGATGACACCGCTGAATTTACGGAAGATCCAAACACAAAGTATGTTACCAGTACGCTGTATGACTATTATACAGATTATGAACTGAACGGCAAGAACCGTGATAATTACAAAGATAATGATAATAAAGCTAGTCACCGCAACTGGGTAACCTTCCGTGAATTTGATCAGGCGCTGAGCGATTACTACAGCAACAGTGGTACTACTGTTCCTTATCCTATGTACACAGGCCAGTTCCAGCCTGATGCAGTGGGTGCGGACGGCAACGAATGGGGAATTCGCTTTAGTGAGATTGCCGATAAGCTGAATTTGTACGGCTACACAGATAAAAAACTGTTTATGGCCGTCAACAACTCGACAAGCGATAGAAACGGCAAGGGTTTAGGGCAAAATGATGAAAAGCTGTACGACGAAACCTTCCAAGGCTTGGCTGGCCCTGAATTAAAAAACGGCAAGCCTATAATGAACGGCACCACCGATCTTGCTATGCCGTTCTTCAACGAAGAATTCCTGCAAGGAGAAAACTCCAAAAAGGCAAAACTTGGCAATGTCTACAAAGAGGTTTCTTTCCCCTTTACACAAGATGAAGTCTTTAAAGATACCGATGACAACGAAAAAGGCGTCAAGTACTGGTACTTCGATAGTGACAAAACGACACTGTATCTGAAAAACGATCCAGATAATGGGGGTTACTTCCTACAGAAGCAAGATGCACAGAAATCCCAGTCCAAAAACCTGAAGTCTGACTCTACGCCTGTACAGGTAAAAAAGAAGATTAACGGGGAAGAAAAGATGGTTGATACCTACGGCTTCTTCCCCTTCAACAGCGGGGCGAGTGAAAACCAGGCTTCTACTTATAACTATGGCTTTGGTGCTAAGCTGCAATTCCAGTTTACCCTGACAAGCGATGGTACAGTAAAAGATGATAATGGCAACAACATCCCCATCAAGTTCTTCTTCTCCGGCGATGATGACGTCTGGGTCTACATTGACGGTAAGCTTGCACTGGATGTTGGCGGTGACCACGGTAAAGCTTCTGGCCTGCTGGAGTTTGGCGCGGACACCAACGGAAACAACAACTACACCTCGTATGTCAGCGACATCAAGGAAAGCAACAACACGGTTTATGGTTCTGGCGCAGAAAAAACCGTAACGTATCTGGGTAACAAAATCACCTTTAAGTACAAGAGCAAGGAAACAACAACGTTGAAGCCCGGCACCCACACCCTTACCATGTACTACATGGAACGCGGTATGTGGGAGTCCAACATGGCGGTGGCGTTCAACTTCCCGGATAATAACGAGCTGCAGGTTCAAAAAGAGGTCGATCTGAGCAAGGTTGATACGGACTTCCAAGACTGCTTTAAAAACCAGAAAATCTTCAACTTCACCATCCAGAACCAGGCAACCCATTATGGAGAAAAAGAGGCCGTTGGCCCGGATGCAAGCGGAACTCCGTCCAAAGAGGTGGATTTGACTAAGGATGTCAGCAGCATTGCCCCCGCAACCCTAGGAAACGAAAATGACTACATTTTCAGGAAGGATGCAAACCCCGGACCAGATTCCGTGACGGATACCAAACAGGTCCTTCACTGGTACGCACGCTATATGGATACGGAACCCGTCAGTAAATGGCGTAAGAACCGTTATGGCATCCTGACGCTGAAAGAACCCATCAATATCGAAAACGAGCGCTTCCTTACGTTCGAGGTTTACGTTAAGCACGATGATGGTGGTGAACTTTCCCTCAACAACCTGTATCTGGAACTGCTGGATGAACAAACACCTATCCACGGCCAAAAAGGCAGCCTTGGCACATCAGGCATTAACGGCGCAACGTATGGCTCGGTCGAACTGAAGACAGACCAATGGGTCACCGTAAAGCTGGACCTGCACAAGATGAAAGAGCAGGGCGGTACGGACGGCAAATTTAGCGGCAAAGTTACAACCATCCGCGTGGGCGATAACTATAGCCGCAACATCTATTTCAGGAACTTTACCTTCATTCCCAAAGCGAAGCCACGTACGATGTCCGGCTTTACAACCAAGCAGGAGGACATCCCGGATTACGGCTCCGTCAAAAGCGGTCATCTGCAAAACGCCGAAAACGCACAGTACACCTCCAACATGGACAACGACACCCAGTTGGTGGAAGGCGACGGACGCTTTGTTCTGGAAGATGGAGAAATCGTTACCTTCAGCGACCAGTTCCGCCGCGGCAGCTACATTTCGCTCAAAGAGGAATTGAACGAAAAACTGTACGACACCACATGGACGGTGTACGAGAACAGGCAGGCGGTTACTTCGATGGGCGGAGGTGAAAGCGTAAGTCTTTCTGATCCAACACCTTTGTTAAGCGGGCAGAAGGGAAGCGGCCCCGATGATGGCCGAACGGAAAAAATGGGAAAAGGAGAAGAGCAGCCGAAGGAGAATCAGTATGCCGGAACCAAACCCGCCGACACCATCGTCTTCCGCTCCTATAAGAAACCGGACGAAACAAACTCCACGCTGACAAAGCTAAAGGTAAAATACGTCAACACCGTCAAAACCGGCGGGCTGAAAATCCAAAAGCAGGCCGCAGACGGTGAGGATGGTACCATTAAAGGCACCTACAGGTTCAAAGTTACCTTTAATAATGTTGGCGGTGAGGGTCTGGAAGGAGAAAAGCCCATCGAAAAATATGTTGATATCAACATGAGCGACAACAGCGACCACACCGGAACCATCACCGGCATCCCCGTTGGCACCCGCTATACCATCGAGGAAGTCGGGGAAGTCAAGAGCGCCGATGGTAGCGCCGATGGTGCCAAACTGCAAAGCGTAACCGTTCCGAAGGATTGCAAATCCGCCCAGGTGATCAACAACAACACCATGGTGGAAGGCGTGATTGTGAAGAGCGAAGATCCGACCAATCCGGAAATTACCGCAATCTTTACCAACACCAAGCGCACACTGATCAACATTGAGTTCGACAAGCTCTGGAAAGATGCAGAGAATAAGGAACTTAAGAACAAGCCGAGCACGATTTACATCCAGCTCCAGCGCCGCCTGGCAAACAGTGCTGAGGATGCCCCGTGGGATGTTGTTGACTACCCGACCGCAGGCAGCAAATATGTTATGGTTCCCCACACAGATGGCGGCTGGAAGCGTACCTTTAGCGGTTTGGATCAGTACAAGATCAATGATGACAAAACTCACACCGATTATGAATACCGCATTGTGGAAGGTACAGTGACAGGTACCGGGGGAAATAGCAAATTTACCCAGGCAAACGGAACCATTACGATTAAAGGCAATACGTATGTTGTAACGGCTAAAGCGGAAGCAAAAATCAGCGAGGGAAATAGCACAAAGGTCACCAATGCCACAGTCAATGGTGGAACCATCACCGGCGACAGCGGCACGATTGTGCTGACCAACACGCTGCAGAACCCGAAGTTTGTACTGGATATCATCAAGAAGGACGCGGAAAGAGACAAAAATAACAATGACGTGTTCTTGAAAGATGTTGAGTTCAAGCTGGAAAAGCTGGTCGAAACAACAACCGGAGGAGAACCGCAGTATACGGTTGATACTGACTACAAATTCAGTAGCAACGAAAACAAAAATTATTTGACCGGTATAACCGGGGCGGACGGCAAAATCACCAATATGTTCACAGATCTGGAACCCGGTACATACCGCCTGACGGAAACCAAGGCACATCCGGGGTACAACCTGTTGGCACAGCCAATTGAGATCAAATTTACCCAAGGCGGCGAGTGTTTTATTGATGGGGAGAAAATTACGGACACAAAAACGTTTACGCAGTCCGGCAACACCTACACCATGACCCTTACCGTTCTGAACCGTAAAACGCCTGAGCTGCCCCACACGGGTGCAGACGCGCCAAGCCTGTGGCTGCTGATCGGCATGCCGCTGGCGGTGGCAGGGCTGTTGATATTCACATTCCGCTACAACAGGAAAGGGGGCCGGCGACATTAACCATCCCCCGGAAACCCAGCAACCCCCAGGATGCAGGGCCTGCCCGCCAGTGCGCGCCCGTTTACGGCAGGGCGCAGCCTTAAGCCAAGTAGGCAAGCGGCCCAGTTTTTCCTCCTTTTTTCTTCACGGCACAGTGCGGGCGGCGCGGCAGCGTTTCCCCGCTGCAGCGCCCCGCACTGCACGCCGTGCTGATGCAGAACCCTTAAGCCGGGCGGCCCCGCCGCCCATCCGATGATGATTTTTTTTAAGAGAAGAGGTACTGAAATGAAAAAAGCAAAACGTTTTCTCACAGGCCTGTTGAGCGCCGCTCTGGCCCTCAGCCTGTGCGCTATGCCAGCAATGGCAGCGGACAACGGTGAAACACCGGCGACAACACCACCACAGGATGTTTGGACGCAGGATACCGGTTCCATTACGATTCATAAGTATGAGTACAATGGCCAGGTAAAGCCGGACAGCACTGGTGAAGAGAACGATGTAAATAACCTCCCCGATGGTGCTACACCATTGGAAGGTGCAACGTTCAGCATTTATAAGGTTATGGACCGTGCCGCGCTCCGGAATTACTATGACGGTACGGATGGCCAAACAAAGGTTACAGTCGATACATACCTGAACGACACCAAGGATGCGATTAAATCTAATGAGAGCTATTCCACTGCGGTCGCTACAGCAACGACTGGCGAGGACGGCATTGCCGAGTTTCCCAATCTCCAGCTTGGTTTGTATGTAGTTGTTGAAACTGGTACCCCGGATAAGGTTACAAGCCCGGTGAAGCCGTTCCTGGTATCGGTTCCTATGACAAGAGTAAACAACCCCAATGAGTGGTTGTACGATATCCATGTTTATCCGAAAAATGGAACAACTTATGGCGAAGTGAAGATTGTTAAATACGGACGTGTTGGCTCTGATACGGACGGCACACTCAGTGGTGTAACCTTTACGCTGGAAAAGTGGGATGAGACTGCCAAGGAGTGGAAATCTGTAACAGTCAGTGATAAGGATGGCACTGCGTTCAATCTGAAAACCGATAAAAACGGTGAAATTTCCGTAAGCGGCCTGTCTCAGGGCAAGTACCGCTTTATCGAGCAGTCGATTGAAGGAAATAACACCTACATTATTGACCAGACCCCCATTGAATTCGAAGTAACCAAAGAAGGCAAAATCCAGTACAAAGGCGGAGAACCCGAGGCAGCGGTTACTTTTAATGTTACCAATGACAGGCCGGATGTTGAAAAGAAAGTAATTGATAAAAACGATTCTCCCAAGACCGAAGCAGACTACAGCGTTGGCGACAAGGTTCCTTACCAGATCACGGTAACGGTTCCGGAGAACATTACCAAGCTGACGACCTTTACCGTAAGCGATACGCCCAATAATTTGAAGTATAATAATGATGCGGAATTGACATGCAAGGGTGCTGCTGTGGATTCGAGCGTATATACCATCGCTACCGAGGGCAATGGATTTAAAATTACATTTAAGCCTGCCAAAATGGGACTATATGCCGGCCAAAAGATTATTATCAACTACAGTGCAACTTTGCTGAACACTGCTGACCAGACGGGTGCAGGCAACCGGAATGACGTTTCTCTCGTTTATAGCAATAAAATTGGTGTAGACAGCGAAGGCAACCCGACGGAAGGTGAAAAGAAAGAAATCCATGATAGTACCTTTGTTTACACTTTCAAAGTAAAAGTGCATAAAATTGCAGACGATACCCAAAAGGGACTTGAGAACGTAGAGTTTGACCTGTACAAAAAAGATGAGAACGGCACTGTAACTGGCGCTGCTGCAAAAGCCTTGGGCCTGGATCCCAATGAAAAGTGGACCAAGGTCAATGAAGCGCCGCTGAAAACTAATAAGGATGGCTATGTGGAACAGGGCGGCCTGGCAAACGGTGAGTATTACCTGGTTGAAACCAAGACTGCCTCTGGTTATAACCTGCTGAAAGCTCCTGTCAAAGTTACCTTGAGCATTCAGGCAAAGACGGAATGGAATGATACGTACATTTATGATGAGAACGGCAACATGCTGAAGCATACGGTTGATAAGAAAAACACTACTTTTAGCGGTGGCGATGAAGGTGGTAAAACGGAGTATACAGTTACCGTTGTCAACCGCAAGGGCTTTGACCTGCCCACCACCGGTGGTTTCGGCACCCTGCTGTTCAGCGGCATTGGTGTGCTGCTGGTTGTGGCCGGTGTTGGCGTGCTGCTGAGCCTGAAAAAGAAGAACCGCGCCTGATGCGCCCGCCGCAAGGCAAAACAATGTTACAATTCACCAATAGGGTATAGAGGGATAATCCATCATACACAGGGGGAGGGCCGGGTTTGGCCCTCCCCCTATGGTGGGTTATTGGGGAATAAATTTTTTTGGGTGTACATGGCCGTTGTTCGGTTGATTTTTAGGTTCTGCGTGGGGAACCACCCTACGGGTTGGGGTTGTGGCGGGGAACCACCCCACGGCCGTTAGGTTTGTGGCGAGGAACCACCCCTCAGTCTGCGTTGCAGACAGCTCCCCTCAAAGGGGAGCCACCGCAAACATAAGGTGAGATATTAGCGCCCCTTGAGGGGTGACTCCCCGCGGGGCGGGGAGATGTCGCGAAGCGACAGAGGGGACGGGGCGCTGTTTGCGCTGTCACCGAAGGTGACTGAGGGGTGGTTCCCCGTGCAGAGCCTAAAAATAAATAGGGCAAGGCCCGTCAAACGGGGCGTCGGGGACGCCGCCCCCTACATGCAGGGCGAGGTTTATTACAATTTTGTGGTGTGCAACGCCGTAAGGCCCTACAGATTATTTTATTGTTATTCACTACCCTAAAAACCACCCCCAACCCAATATCTCCTGAGCGGCGCAATGCGCCGCGGTCCACCACAATTATTCTTTATTCTTTATTATTTATTCTTTTGCCTACTTCCAATTCCTAATTTCTAATTTCTAATTGCATCAGTTCCCAACTTCAACCCTCTCACGGAAAGGTTCGCGGTGACGCTATGGATACCACAACAAAACTAAAAGTCGGCTTTGCGGCCTTGATGATCCTGTCCGGCATTGGGGTGGCATCGTACCCGGTTATCAGCAACGCGGTGGCGCAGCGCCACGCCAGCGAAGCGATCCAAAATTACGATGATACCGTAAAAAGCATGGATACCGAAAAACTGGACGCCGCCAAGGAGGCCGCCCGCCGCTATAACCAGCAGCTGGACAGCGCCGTGGAGCGCGATGCCGCAGGCGAAGCGGAGGATACCGGCACCAGCTATGTGGACCTTGTGGATGTGGGCGAAAGCCTGGGGTATATCACCATCCCGAAAATTGACGTCAACCTGCCGATTTACGAAGGCACCAGCGATGATGTGCTGCAAAGGGGCGTTGGCCATCTGGAAGGCTCCAGCTACCCCCTTGGCGGCGAAAGCACCCACAGCGTGCTGACCGGCCACCGCGGCCTGCCCGAAGCCGTGCTGTTCACCGACCTGGACAAGCTGGAAGAGGGCGACTGTTTCTACCTGCATATTCTGGATGAAACGCTGGCGTACCAGGTGGATCAAATCAAAGTGGTGGAACCGGAGCACACCGAGGATCTGGACATCACCGCGGGGCAGGATTACTGCACCCTTGTTACCTGCACGCCGTATGCCATCAACACCCACCGCATGCTTGTGCGCGGCACCCGCATCCCTTATAATGGAGAGGAAGAAACCAACACCCCGCAGGCCGTGCAGTATCAGGCGCTGCGCACCGGAACGGTGGTCAAGCGCGTGGTGGATGCCTGGCCGTGGATCGCGGTAACGGGCAGCATTGTGATCGGCGGCGAAGCGCTGCTGCTGCTTTTGCTGCTGCACCGCTGCAAAAAGCGCGAGGAGGATGACTAAATGGGACGGCTGATTGCTAAAATTCTGGCCTGGCTGGCCATTTTGCTGGGGCTGGCGCTGTTGATACAGCCCACCGCTGCCCAGTGGTGGACCAGCACCCGCAACGCCAAAACTGCTGCGCAGTTTGCGGCCCGCGCCGAAGCCCAGCCCACCGCCCCCGCGGCGGAGGAAACCACAGCCGAACCCCCGGAGCCGGAACGCGCCTACCCTGAACTGTACGCCGCGATGCAGGACTATAACGCGGAAATTTACGCCGGGGGCCAAAGCGGCCTGACCGACCCGTTCGCCTATGAGGAAGCTCCGCTGGACCTTGCTGCCTATGGCTATGACGATGATGTGCTGGCTGTGCTGTGGATCCCGCGCCTGAACCTGGAGCTGCCCGTTTACCTGGGCGCCAGCCGCGAAAACCTGGCCAAAGGCGCGGCGCTGCTGGGCCAGACCTCGATGCCGCTGGGCGGCGAAAACACCAACACCGTGATTGCCGCCCACCGCGGCTATTATGGCGCGGAAATGCTGCGCAACGTGCAGCAGATCCAGGTGGGGGACAAGATCCAGCTGACCACCCCGTGGGAAACGCTGATTTACCGCGTGAGCGAGCTGAAAATTATTGACCCCAGCGATATCAACGCCGTGCTGATCCAGCCGGGGCGGGACCTGCTGACCCTTTCCACCTGCCACCCCTACACCCGCAACAGCCAGCGCTACCTGGTAATTGCGGAGCACGACACCGCCGCTGCGGACACCACCAAAGAGGAGGATTTGCAGGAAAGCGCCGCTACCTGGGACGAAACGCCGCGCCAGGTGACCGTGGAGGATGCCGGCGGCAGCTCCATTGCCGAAGTGGCCCCCCAGGCCCTGACCCCATTGCCGGGGGAGGGCAGCGCGGAATCCGAGGGGAGCGCGATCTCCAATACCATGATCTGGCTGGAAAACAACGCACTGTGGGCCGGGCTGGTGGTTATTGCCGCCGCCGTTGGCATTATGGTGATATGGAAAAAACACCGGGAGGATTAACCATGCAGTACACACAGCAGGCCGCCGCCGTTACGGCCGAAGTAAACAAGGCCGTGCAGGGCAAACAGCAAACGGTAAACACCATCTGGATGGCCATGCTGGCGGGCGGCCATGTGCTGATTGAGGATATTCCCGGCGTGGGCAAAACCACGCTGGCGCTGGCCTTTGCCCGCGCGCTGGACCTGAAAGAAAGCCGCGTGCAGTTTACGCCGGATGTTCTGCCGTCCGATTTGGTGGGATTTTCGGTTTACCAGAAAGAGACCGGCAAGTTTGTGTACCACGCCGGTGCGGTGATGTGCAACCTGTTTTTGGGAGATGAGATCAACCGTACCTCCTCCCGCACGCAGTCGGCTTTGTTGGAAGTGATGGAAGAAGGCACGGTGACGGTGGACGGCGTCACCCGCCCGGTGCCCGCACCCTTTACCGTAATTGCAACCCAGAACCCCATCGGCGCCGCCGGCACGCAGATGCTGCCGCAGTCTCAGCTGGACCGTTTCATGGTCTGCGCCGTAATGGGCTACCCCGATGAGGAAGCGGAGCTGGCAATTTTGGCCGGGCAGAGCAAAGGCCGCCTGCTGGACCGTGTGCGCCCCGTTGCCGGTCAGGCGGATCTGCTTGCCATGCAGCAGGAGGTCAGCACGGTATTTGTGCATGAGCTGATGTACCGTTACATTGTGGCGCTGGCCCAGGCCAGCCGCAAGGACCCGCGCCTGGCCGTGGGGTTAAGCCCCCGTGCCACCCTGGCGCTGACCAGCATGACGCGCGCGGCGGCGTACCTGGCGGGGCGGGATTTTGTTGCCCCGCAGGATGTGACCGCTGTGTTTGATGCGGTTGCCCGCCACCGCCTGGTGCTGAATGACCAGGCCCGCGCAGGCGGCGAAACGGTGGACAGCGTAATGCAGGACCTGCTGCGCACCGTGCCGCGCCCCCGCCCCGAAAAGGCTGACCGCCATGGCAGGTAAGCTGGGCCGGGCGCTGGTGCTTTTGGTGCTGCTGGCCGCGGCGCTCATCACCCAGGCACCGCTGGCGGTGTTCCTGTTAGCGTTTGCGCTGGTGCTTCTGGTGCTGCTGCGGCTGGACGCCGCCTATCTGCGCAGGCAGGTAACGGCAGAGCTGCTGGTGCCGGACAAACCCGTGATACAGGGCGAAGATTTTACCCTGACGGTTCGGCTGCGCAACCGCAGCCGGTTGCCCATCCCTGCGCTTTTGGTGCTGCTGAACGCCGCCGATGAATGGGGCGGGGGGCAGATCACCCTGCGCTGCGCCGCCATGCTGGGCGGCAGAGAGAGCGCCGAACAGCGCATTACCCTAAACGCAGGCAAAAGCGGCGTGTGGAGCATTGCGGTGCGGGGCATCACCCTGCGGGATCACCTGGGGGTGTTCACCGCAGCGTGCCCGGCTGCCGCGCAAAGCCGGAGCATCTGTGTGCTGCCCGCTGCCGCGGCTGGCAAAGCCAAAGCGGAAACCGCCCCCGATGAGGACGGCGACGAAGCCGACACCCGCGCCGCCCTGGGCGGCAGCTATGAGCTGCGGGAGTACCGGGACGGGGATACCATCAAGCAGGTACACTGGAAGCTGAGCGCCAAGCTGGACCGCCTGATGGTGCGCGAACCGCTGACCGCCCTGCGCGCTGCCCTGACCCCCGGTGGGGACCTGGACGGAGCGGAGGAATGGGGGGATTTTCCCCAACAGGCGGCGAAGCACCGCAAAAACCCGCCCAAGCGCAAAAAAGAACGTACTGCCCTGAGCCGGCGCGGCGCTGCCGACCCCGGCAGTGGGCTGAAGTTTGTGGACCGTGTGCTGGTGAGCACCCAGCGCCCCGCAGCGCACCCCGCATTGTGGCTGGCGGCAGATGCCGCGCTGCTGCTGGCGCTCACCTTTGGTTTGCTGCTGGTGCTTTCCACCGGGTTCGGCATTGCGGTGCCGTTGTGGGTGTGGCCCGCGGCAGCCGCTTTCTGCGCCGGGTGGGCGCTGTTCCTGCGTGCGCCGCAAGCCCTGCGCCGCTGGGGGCTGCTGGCGGGGGTGATTGTGTATCTTGTGGTGTTGTTCATTTGCCAGCGGAACTTTTTGGCCGGGGCGCAGCAGTGCGCCGGGAACATTGCCCAAAGCCTGAACGCCCGCCTTGGCAGCGCGCTGCCGGTGGCCCAGGGCGGCAGTGCGGCGCAGCTGGGGCTGTTTTTGCTGCTGGCCGCCTTGCCCGTTACCGGGGCGCTGGCCGCTGCGGCCCTGCGCCGTGCGGATGCCCTGCTGCTGGATCTAATGCTGCTGCCCGTTGTTGTGCTGCTGGCGCTGGCCGGGGCCGCGCCTGCTGTGCCTGCCTGCCTACTGCTGTTGGCCGGTTGGATGGGGGCGTGGGCGGCTTCCTGCTCGGTGCAGCGGCGGGCCTTGTGGGGCAGGCGCAATACCGAAAACTACCGCCAGAACCTTTGCCGCCATTATAACATCCAAAAGTTTGCCGCGCTGGCGGCGGGCGGGCTTTGCCTTGCGCTGGCGCTGCCTTGTTGGTGGCTGCTGCGCCCGGCGCTGGGGGTTCCCCTTGGCTGGCTGCAGCCCGCGGCCCAGCGGGTGGAATCCGCCGCGCTGAGCACCGCCATTACCTGGCTGCCGCGGGTCAGCGGCGGCAGGCTGAACATTCAGGTAGAAGCCGCTGCCGGTGGTGTGGCGGATGGCGCCTTGAGCCAGGGCGGGGGTATCCAGGTCAGCGGAGTGACGGATCTGGCCCTGACCGCCAGCGACAAACCCAAAGAAACCGTATACCTGCGGGGATTTATCGGCGGCAGTTATGACGGCACCACCTGGCAGGCCCCTGATGCCGATGCCTTTGACAGCGCCGCTATGAACTGGAAAACCGAGGATAACGCCCGGTTGACCATTGCCAGCCTGCCGTTTTTGCGCACCGCCTATGACGGCACCGCCCAGCCCCAGACGCTGACGGTGGAGCGCATCCACGCCGATACCCAGTACACCTATGCACCGTACAACGCCTACTGGGGTGATTATTACACCATCCAGGGCGATGGCGCCGCCGCGGGCCAGACCGCGCAGGACGATGTGTTCCTGTATTACCCGCGGGATACCGCCCAAACCCAGCTGGAAGCCCGCGCCGATGCCGACCACAGCGTGCTGGACCGGATGGAAGCATCCTATGCCGCTTACGCCGCCAGCCGCTACACCGCCGTGCCGGACGGCTATGACGAGCTGCAAACCCTGTGCGATGAAGCCAAAAAGGACCAGAAGCTGACCGAAGCTGCGGACATTGGCGATTACATCCGCGCCTACCTAAACACCAACTACCAGTATAACGCCAGCGCTCCCCAGCCGCCGGAGGGGGCCGACCCCATCCGTTACTTTTTAACGGAATCCAAACAGGGGTACAGTGTGCAGTTTGCTTCGGCGGCGGTGGTTATGTTCCGCATGTTCGGGCTGCCTGCGCGCTATGTGGTGGGCTATGCTGCGCCGCAAAGCCTGTTTACCCAACAGGAGGACGGCAGCTGGCACGCCATTTTGCAGGACGATAACGCCCACGCCTGGGCGGAGGTGTACATTTCCGGCCAGGGCTGGACCCCCATGGAGATGACCCCCGGCGTGCTGGTCAGCGCCCAACAGGCCGACCTGCGCACCGACCCGCTGCCCGAAACTCAAGGTCAAGACACCGCCCCCGCAGCAGGGGAGAGCAGCGCAAACGAACCCGCAGCCACCATCGTGCCCCGCAGCAGGCTGGTTTTGGCGGCGTTGCTGGGGGGGTGCCTGTTGGCTGCTGCGGTGCTGCTGGTGCTGGCTCGCCGCCATGCCATGGGGTATGGCCGGGGCAGCTGCAACGCGCGGGTGCTGGCCGTGTTTGGCAGCATCTACCGCCTTTTGGTGCGTCGCGGCCTGCCGCCGGATACACCATCCGATGCGCCGGAGTTTGCCGCATTTTTGCAAAGTTGTGTCCCCGCCCTTGAACCCCAGGATGCCGAAGCTCTGCTGGCATTGGCCCAAGCCGCCCAATTTGGCGCAGGTACGATGACTGAGCAGGATACGGACAAAATGAGAAAACTTTACCAGGTTATAAAACACACTGGAAAACGGAAACAGAGCCAGAAATCGGTTGAAAAACAGAGCCAGGAATGATATAATGACCCCGTATGGGGGTAGCGTGTTCTTTGCTTTCTTTGCACAGAGGGCTACCATGATCCAGAAAAATGTGGTATAATATGTTAAGTCCATTAACCAAGTAGGGAATGGCCGGGGTGGGGGGACTGGTTTCTGGAACGGTACCCTGGGAACTGCCCGTGGGGCGGAAAACCGGCAAGGACAGAAAGAAGATCTTATAGAAGCAAACGTTAACAGGAGTAAACCCATGCCGCGTCGTAAACAGACAGAAGGAGAAAAAAAAATTGACATCAGCCAGATGGCTGAAGACCTTGGCGTGTCCAAGACCACGGTATCCCGTGCCCTTTCGGGCAATGGCCGTGTCAGCGAAGCGACCCGCGCCCGCGTGGTCCAGTACGCCAAAGAGAAAAACTATGTGCCCAATATGCTGGCACGCGGGTTGGTAACCCAGCAGTCTTATAATATCTCACTGGTGTTCTCGCGCCAGTTCGGCAACCTTGCCGCACCATTTTTGCGCAAAACCGTCAGCGCCGTGTACGATATTGCCACCCGCAATGATTATGATGTGCTGATGACGATGGTGGGCGAGCAGGAAACAAGCCCGATGCAGCGTCTACTGGTCAACCGCAAGATTGATGGCGTGATTCTGGCCCGCACGCTGGAGCGTGATCCGCTGATCCCCATGCTGCAAAAAAGCGGCATCCCCTTTGTTGCCATTGGCCGCCCGGCTGACCAGGATGTCATCTCGGTGGACCATGATCAGGTGGGCGGCTGCCGCGAGCTGGTCAGCCTGCTGCTGATGAAGGGCCTGCACCGCATTGCTTTGCTGGGCGGATCCATGCTGTACACCGTCAACCAGTCCCGCCTGGAAGGCTATAAGCAGGCGCATGACCGCGCCTGCTGCAAGATTGATGAGAGCCTGCTGTTTTTGGAGCTGGAAAGCGACGATCTACGCACCAGCGCTGTGGAGCTCGCGGTACAGCGTGGGGCGGACTGCATCCTGTGCATGGATGACCAGGTTGCCCAGCTGGCTTTGAACACCCTGAGACAGCTGAACCTGCGCGTGCCGCAGGATATCCGTCTTGCCTCCCTGTATGACGACGAAGCGCTGCAGGGGTGTACGCCACAGATCACGGCGGTCTCTTTTGATGCCGAACAGCTGGGCCGCCGTACCGCACAGCAGCTGCTTTCCCTCATCCGCCATCAGCCGGTGGAAACCCGCACCCTGCTGGGGTACCAGGTGGGGTTGCGTTTATCGACCCAGACCTGAGAGAAAAGTAGAAAATTATAAATCAACTGCCCGTACACGGTATGATAAGCCGTTGTGCGGGCAGTTTTTTTCGATAAGGGGTTTTGAAAAAATATAGCGGTCACATAGTATCCCAGCGCCGCAGCGTCAAGCACAACAGGGCAGGGACATAGAAAAACAGGAGGCAACAAGTATGAAGTGCATGGATAAACATGAATTTGAGCAGCAGAATGTTTTTGGAACCGGTGCCGCAAACACTGCTTACGCCAAGTTTTTCATTGGCCAGTCGTTCCTGAACCCGCTGACCGACCCTAAAACCGGTCTGTTTTTGGCAACGTTACCTTTGAGCCCGGCTGCCGCAACAACTGGCACATCCACCACGCCGCCAAGGGCGGCGGCCAGCTGCTGGTTTGTACCGCAGGCGAAGGCTGGTACCAGGAAGAGGGCAAACCTGCCGTCAGCCTGACCCCCGGCACCGTGATCACCATCCCGGCCAACGTCAAGCACTGGCACGGTGCCAAGGCCGACAGCTGGTTCAGCCACATTGCTGTGGAAGTTCCCGGCGAAGATTGCAGCAACGAATGGTGTGAGCCCGTTACCGATGAAGAGTACGCCAAACTGAACGGATGAGCAGCCGCTAATAAAAAATAAAATCCAACCGGCACGACCCGACAAAGAGCAGTGGGTAGTGCCGGGTTTACTTTTGGATGCTTTTTTGTCTACAGGTTCTTGCGCCGGGGCGGGCAATCTGCTACACTGAAAAAAATGTTATGTACAGGAGGCTGCAATCATGTATTATCTGGGTGTGGACCTTGGGGGAACCAATATCAAAGCTGCGCTTGTGGATGCAGACGGTGCTATTATAAAGGAAGCGAGCACCCCCACCAAACTGCCGCGCCCGGCCGAGGCCGTGTGCGATGATATTGCAGCCCTCTGCAAACAGCTGGCACAGGGCCAGCAGGTAGCGGGCATTGGCGTTGGCTGCCCCGGCACGGTGGATGGCGGCCTCGTGCGCTACTCCAACAATCTGGACTGGCATGGTTTTGCCATGGGGGATTATCTGCGCGCCAAAACCGGCCTGCCGGTTGCTCTTGCAAACGATGCCAACGCCGCCGCTTTGGGCGAAGCACTGGCGGGCTGCGCCAAAGGGGCCGAAAGCGCGGTGATCATTACGCTGGGTACCGGCGTGGGCGGCGGTGTGGTGCTGGGCGGCAAACTGCTGACCGGTTACACCGGCGCAGCGGCGGAGCCGGGGCACATGGTCATTCTGGACACCCCGGATGCCCCGCGTTGTACCTGTGGCCGCCCCGGCTGCCTGGAAAGCCTGGCCAGTGCCACCGCCCTGATCCGCATGACCAAAGAAGCCATGGCAGCCCACCCCGAAAGCGCCCTGCATGGCATAGCCGCTCAAAGCGGCGGGGTAAATGGCCGCACCGCCTTTGATGCTGCCGCCCAGGGCGATGCCGCAGGCAAAGCCGTGGTGGAACAGTACATCCATTACCTTGCGGTGGGTGTTGCCAACATGATTAACATCTTCTTCCCGGAAGTGATCGGTCTGTCCGGCGGGGTGGCCAACCAGGGGGAGAACCTGCTGGCTCCCCTGCGCGCCGCGGTGGGACCAATGGTTTTTGGCAATGCTTACGCCCAAAAGCACACCCGCATTACCACCTGCACCCTCGGCTACCGCGCCGGGGTGATTGGAGCAGCGCTGCTGGCCAAAAACCAGGGATGATGCCTTTAGCGAGATAAAAAAGAGAAGATAAAACAAAAAACAGGAAGGAAACACCTTGAGTTTGAACCATACAAAACAAAAGAGCTGGCCCCAGCGCCTGCTGGCTTTGCTGGCGGCGGTGGTGCTGTGTGCCGCGCTGCCTGCCGCCGCGCTGGCAGAGGAAAATATGGCCAGCATCCAGACGCAGGTGAGCGAAACGGATGAGGATATCCCCTGGGCGGATCCGCCGCAGAGCACCCCCGAAACCGGCCGGCCTGACCCTGCCGTGCCAACTCCGCCGCCGCAGGACCCCGCCACCCCGGAAACCGCCCAGACCGGTGAGCATCTGGAAGGCTACAGCCTGAGCCTGGGGGAGACAGTCACAATTTATTTTTACGTTACCCTGCCGGAAGATACCCCGCAGGATGCCGCCATGCAGTTTACCCTGCCGGATTCCACCGTAACACAGGTGGCAGTGACAGATGCAAAGCAGGTGGAAGTAAACGGCAAAAGCTGCACCGCTTTCCCTTGCCAGGTGGCCGCCAAACAGCTGACGGATGATATTGAAGCCCGGATGGTGGTAAACGGTAAATATGGCCCGGTTTATACTTACACCGTAAAGGATTACCTGAACTACCTGCTGGAACACGATTATCCCCAACAGGCAAAGGAGCTGGCCGGCACCCTGCTGGTGTATGGCGGCAAAGCGCAGCTGTACTTTGGCTACCGGACCGATGCGTTAGCCGGCACCGCGGAGCCAAACTCCACGGCCAACTGGGGCAGCTACCAGTTTGAAAGCAGCGGCACCCAGACCGATGATTATTACGGCAGCAGCCTGCTGCTGGAGCCCGTTATCCAGATCCGCCACTATTTTATGGTGCCGGACGGCGCGGAATGCACTTTTACTTTTGCCTGGAACGCGGGTGAGCCCGAAACCGAATTGCAACCCGTGGATACCAACACCCGCTTTGACGGCAAAAAGGTATATTATGTCGTTACACCGGCCATTGCGTTCCGCCGCGCGGATGCCATGCCGGTGGTTGCCATGCGGCAAAACGGGGCGGACCTGTGCATCCTGCGCTATGGGGTGTTCAGCTATGGCGATATGGTCCGCGCGCTGGCAGCGGTGGATGAAAGCCAGCTGCCGCTGCTGAACCTGCTCCGCGCGCTGGATGACCTGACCACCGCCGCACAGCGTTACAGCGTGGCAGGCTGATGCCGCAACGCCCCCAAATATAAAAAGGAAAACAGCAATGAAGAAAAAAATAGTCCTGGCCGTTGTGGTGGCTGCCGTGGTGCTTGCCGCTGCCTTTGCACTGCACCGGCCGCAGGCAGGTACCCAGCCAACCCCGGAGCCGACCCGGCAGGCGGAAACGAATGATGCCGTCCCGGCAGAGCCCACGCCGCAGCCCGCCGCGACGGCTGAACCGCAGCCCACGGCAACTACTGTCCCGCAGCAGACAACTGCCCCCAAGCCGACCCAGAAGCCCGCAACGAAAAAAACACCGGTGCTGAACGCCGCCGGTCAGCCCACCGCCAGTGCCGCGCCCGCAGAAAATGGTGACGGCAAACCGGCGGACAACACGAAGGAACCGACAGAAACCCCGCCCCCCAGCGCAACCCAAACCCCGCCTGTGGACGAGGAAAACATTGAATTGCCGTTTGTTCCGGCAGAATCATGAAGAGTGGCGGTAAGGACGATGCAAATGGAAACGTATATGCTGAATCTGTAAAACGGCGGAATGATTTTCCATGGTATAAAAACTCAGGCTGCCCCCAACAGGGAACAGCCTGAGCTTTTTGATACAGGATTATAATTTTAGGCAACACCGCACAATTCCCGCCTTGCGGCTTAAGCACCGCTCCGGCAG
>ERZ1673703.1354-NODE-1354-length-20670-cov-6.638370_pt1 | contig 20670 bp, 16 predicted proteins | sample MGYA00580233_ERZ1673703 | MGnify/ENA primary metagenome ERZ1673703 (study PRJEB41218, sample SAMN15661748) | gut metagenome | host: Homo sapiens | place: Canada: London | collected 2015-08-20/2019-03-30 | study: EMG produced TPA metagenomics assembly of... | reverse complement strand
ATCCCCGCCGTCACCGCAGCGGATGCCGCACGCATGCTTGGTGTTAGCTCAGCACGGGTATCGCAACTGATAAATGCAGGACTGTTGGATTCATGGAAGGATGGCACCAAGCGCATGGTGTCCAAAGCTTCCATCGAGGCACGACTCGCCGACGCTCCAAAGGCAGGGCGCCCCAAAGAGGTCCCCGTTGCCGTGTAAAGAAACGCCAGGGCATATCGTTTTGACATATCGGCCATTGAGTTCTCTCGATTCGCGACGCACTGCGTCGCGAATCGAGAGAAACTGTCTCAACCCCAATGATTCGGTTAGGTCGTCACACGCTTGCGCAATGAACAAGCAAAGCATGTTTGCCGCCGGGCTCCCCCAATTCGGATCGCACTGCGTTCCGAATTGATCCTGACACGCTGCCGCAGGTTATCACGAATTCCCGACAGAGCATAAAAGGAGCTTTCCATGACAGACAGACCGAAAACAACGCTGCGCGACTGCATCTATGGGCTTGCCGTCGGCGACGCGTTGGGCGTTCCCTACGAGTTCAGGTCTCGTGGCACGTTCGAATGCACCGACATGATCGGCTACGGCACGCATGGACAGCCCGCCGGCACCTGGAGCGACGACACATCTATGACGCTTGCTACCTGTGACTCGATTTGGGAGCTCGGGCATATCGACACCGCAGACATGCGCGACAAGTTCGTAAGCTGGATTGCCCGTGGCGAGTATACGATCGACGGCGTTTTCGATTACGGCGGTACGACCGCCCGTGCCTTGCACACCGGCAAAGGAGGCTCCGGCGAGCGCGACAACGGCAACGGTTCGCTCATGCGCATCGCCCCCCCTGGCGTTCACCGATGCGACAGACGAAGAGGCCAGCGAGGTCTCCGCGATTACGCACGCCCACAGAACGTCAACCGAGTCATGCATCATATTTGTCGAACTGATGAAGGATGTGATGAACGACGCACTCCCCTCGTGGGCACTTCATCTGAAAGGCGTTCCAGAGCAGGAAATCAGGTCAGGTGGCTTCGTCCGCGACACGCTTAAGGCAGCCACCTTGTGCTTCGTCAACACCAGCAGCTACGAAGACTGCGTGCTTACCGCCGTCAATCTGGGAGACGACACCGACACCACCGCAGCAGTCGCCGGCGCCCTCGCCGGCACGGCATACGGTCTCAAAGCCATCCCGCAGGAGTGGGTCAATACCCTACGCGGTAAAGAGCTGATAGAGCAGTGTTTGATTTAGGGCGCACTCACGATAGAAACTGGCCAGGAGACACCATGGAAAGAGAGATCGCAAATATAGACGAGTTCCAAGTGGACGAAAACGGGATTCCGCTATTTCCAGCAGGACTGAAGAAAGAAGCCAACCTCTATGTCCTCCCCGACGGGCGTTACCTCCCCTGCGGGGTCTACAGGACCGCGGACGGCGGTTCGCTCATTTATGAGCCATCCGAACTAAGCTTCTTCGGGCAGATGCTTGCTCAATTCAAAGAGAGCTAGAGGCTTGATTGCCCGTTAGATCGACACCACTCCAAAAAGGGGTCGGACATCCCCCACCGCGACCTGTGAGGTAAAATCTTGACTGCCGCGGAATCCGCCTGCGGGCAACGCTCCGATCTCCGATTGGGGTGAAGCCTATGAACTTGTTTCTTGAAATCCTGCGCCTCTCGATGTATGTGACCGGCATTGCCCGGAACCTCTACGCGATCTGGCGGGAATATAAGCAGTAACGGATAGCGAAGGGAGTCATGAAAAGGGCCGGTTGCAGCCGGCCCTAGACGATAATACCTGCGTTACCCGCGCTTCCAAAGTTGACCGACTGAGGAGCGGGTTCCGCGGCACAACTTGATTTTACCCAGTGAGGAGGCTCTTTTGCAGCCGCTCCACTGTTTATTTACATCTGGCACCCTCAAACAATCAGACGGCAGCCCGCACTCCTGAGAGCTGCCCCGCACCCCCGGCCATCACCTTACGGCAACAACCGGTGCTACTCCCCTACTTCCCAAATAGCGCACCCAGCAGACCGCGGCGTTTGGGCTTCTCCTCTCGGTAGGAACCCTCGACGGCGGCTGCAACCTGGCGCGGTTGCTCGCCGCCTCCACGGCGCACGATCTGGTACAGGAAGGGCGACTTAACGTATTTGACCTCGATGGGCGTGGCGTGCACGGTGCTTTCGCTCGACAGCACCACACTCGGATTGAGCGACGCCACCACATGCGTCTCACGCTTGTCGCTAAACACTACCGCAGCCGCGCGGCCCGTCTGGCCGTTTACGGCAATGCGCACCTGCTCGCCATCGCGGCTGTCCGTCGCCGGACGATCGACAAAGTAGACTGGCACCATCACCAGGCCATCCTTGTGCTTGCGGGCCTTACGCGCCCAGGTGCGGATGCTCTTTTTATTGAGCCCCAGCACCGCCTCGGCGTCGTTGCCGGCAACGTCGAGCGCCAGCTTATCAATGACCACCTGGTCCTTGGTAGACGCATCGACGGAGACAACGCGGAAGTCACCTTCCTGCATGGCGGGATCGAACGGGCCGACCTTGGCAAAGTCCCATGGCTCCAAAATGCCCATGAGACGAACGTCCAGGTAGTTTGCCCTGGGATATGCCCAGTCGAGCACCTCGTAGTACACCAGGGTCTCCTTGCTCAGGCCCTTGCCCGGGAAGGACGCCATCATGCGCAAATCCGCGAGCGCCATGGGGAAATAGAAGAGCATCATGTCGTTTTTGATCGCGTCTTCCACGTCATGCCCGGCAAAGGCATCGGGGTACTGGCGCACCAGCTGCAGCGCGTTGGCGCGTGCCTGCTGCGGCGATATCTCACAGGGGACGCCCTGTTCGGGAACGTATTCGGCACCAACGCCCAAGGTCAGATGCTTGCTAAACGTCCCTGGCTTGAGCAGGTCCGCAATGCCGATTTTATTGCCGCAGGACGGGCACTCAAACACACGCTGGGTCGACTCGCCCTCAAAGGACGCTCCGCAGAAGGGGCAAGGAATGCTCACATGCGCGGCCTCTTGGAACTCCTGCGCCGTGCCGCGATCCTCCCACAGCAGATGTTCCAGGACCGACTGATTGCGCCAGTGCGAATTGAAGAAATACCAGTCCGGGTCCTCCGGGCGCTCGAGTTGCGACACATGCGTGAGCTTGAGCAGTCCATCCACCACCGTCAACGGCGTATGGCGAATGCCCAGGGCGCTCTTGGGCTCCCCCGCATCAGCCTGCCACGGAACGACCGTGCCGCAATAGGCGCACTCAAAGCTGCGCTTAGCCTGGTGCGAGTACATAGGGCCGCCGCAGTTTTGACATTTAATGGCAAACATCTCGTCCATGGAAACGTCCTCCTTTGCACAGGGGCTGTCGACATTAAGTATGTCGAGCAAGCAGGCACATGCCCATACCCATGTGGCCCAAAATGGACCACCCAGGCAGACGAGAAGGCTCGCTCGTTAGCACCGGCAGACTATTGCTGCATTTTCTGAGCATCGGTGCACGGCGCCCCCGCGCAAGCTACACTATCCCCTTAAACATGATTGTGAGGACGACCGCTATGCTATTTGTAAATCGGCTGGTACATACGCTTGTTCCCGGCAGCGAGAGCGAGCCGGTCGATGCATCTTGCCGCACCAACGCGGGCTTTTCCGCAGGCCTCGTCTGCATTGGCCTCAACATCACCCTGTGCCTGGCCAAGGGCATCGCGGGCCTGCTCGCCGGCTCCGTCTCCCTCATCGCCGACGCTTTCAACAACTTCTCCGATGCCTCGAGCAACATCGTGAGCCTGCTCGGGTTCCGCCTTGCCAGCCGCCCGGCAGACGAAGGCCACCCCTATGGCCACGGTCGCTATGAGTACCTCGCCGGCCTGTTCGTCGCCGTCCTGGTTTGCGCCGTCGGCATCAATCTGATCCTCGAGTCGGTCACTAAGATCATCAAGCCTTCCCCCACTGCATATTCGGTGCTCTCCTTAGCCGCCCTCGTCTTGTCCATGCTCGTTAAGCTCTGGATGGCAGCGTTCAACCGCACGCTGGGCGATCGCATCGACTCGGAGACGCTCATCGCCACGGCACAGGACTCCAAAAACGACGTCATCACCTCGGGCTCGGTCTTGGTGGCGGCGCTTATTTCGCAGACGACCGGCTTTGACCTCGATGGCTGGGCAGGCCTGGGTGTGGGCATCTTCATCTGCATCAGCGGCATGGGCCTAGTGCGCGACGCCATCAGCCCGTTGCTGGGGCAAGCGCCCGACCCCAAGCTCGTCCAGGCAATCCGCGACAAGATCATGTCCTATCCACAGGTCTTGGGCACACACGACCTGATGGTGCACGACTACGGCCCCGGTCGTCAGTTTGCCAGCGCCCACGTGGAGATGCCTGGCGAGGGCGACGCATTTGAGCACCACGAGATTCTGGACACCATCGAGCACGACATCAAGCGCCAGATGGGCATCGATATCACGCTGCACTGCGACCCCATCGCCACCACCGGCGACGACCTGCGCGGCTGGGTCAAGCGCGGCGTCATGCAGATCGATCCCGCGCTCTCCATCCACGACCTGCACGAGCACGACGGGCTCGTTTCGTTTGACCTTGTGCGTCCCGACGGCTTTGACATATCCGACGAGGAGCTGCTGGAGCTCGTCACGCGCATCGTGCACGAGCGCCGGCCCGACGTCTCATGCGTCGTCACGTTTGATTCGGGCTTTAGCTCGCCCGACCGTCCAGCAGAGCAGCTGTAGCCCCGCTCCGCTCGTCCGCTAGTTTCCCTGCGCGCCCGAGATGCCGTTTTGCAGGGCGTTCCAGGCATCCGTCGCCAAGCCGCCCAAGTTCTGCGCGGTATCGCCCAGGTTTTGTGCCGTGTCGCCCAGCTCTTGCGCCTTGTCTCCCAACTCCTGCGCCTTGTTGCTCAAGTCCTCCAGCGTATTGGAACTCGAGCTGTCCGCGCCGCCCTGGTCGCCGGACGCGTTGCCCGACGAGCCGTCCTTGCGCGTGAGCTGAATCTCGAGGTTACCGTTGTCGTTATAGTTGGCAGACGTCACGACCCAGTTGGCATCGATGACGGGCGTTGAGCCATCATCAGTCAGGACCACGGCATTCGAAAGATCGGCGCCGCGCGACTTGAGGATCTTCTTGGCGTTGGACCAGTACTGCCCCGGGATATCGCTCAGATCGACGGTGCTAGACGAGGCGAACTCGGTTTGTTCGGCAGTGGTATCGGCCGTTGAACTCCCTCGCTTGTTGAGCATGCCCGACACGATGGCAAACACAACCGACAGCGCAAAGAAAATCGCCAGCACGATGAGGATCTTCTTGATCACGCTCGACGAACGCGACGGCTTCCTCTCCTCGTCCTCGCCATATTGCGGAATCGACTTGGGGTACTCGCGATACGGCTCGCGCGACTCGTAGCGAGGCTGCGCCGTGCGAGGCATATACGTCGTCTGCTGAGGCTGCGGAATGGGATTTTGCGGCAGGTCATCATAGGGATTCGGCGTCGAGGCAGCATAAGAATCCTGCGGCGCGCAATCAAACGGATCCGGAGCTGCGCTGCTATAGGGGCCTTGCGAAGATGCAGCGTAAGAATCCTGCGCCGTGTCGCCATAGCCCATAACCCGGGTGGGCTCGGCAGAAGGCTGCGTCGCGGCGGGGTCGGTATAACCGGGGTTGGGAACAACGCGAGTCGCATCGGCACTATCGCCAGCCTGCGCGGAACCGTAGCCGCCCATCACGGTTGTCTTGTCCTGATCCATGCAACGATTCCTTTCCGTCGCGCGTGAGCCTCAAGTTATCCATGCATTCTACCCGCGCAAAAGCCTATGATGGGCAGAGTCCGTCGGTATCTACAAGACGTGCGCGGGTCTAAGGATCAAAAAGGCCCCGCCGGGCCTTGGTAGGCGCGACGGGGCGGGCAAGCGGCTATGAGCAGCGAGCTTAGAACAGGCCGGTGATGTTGCCGTCGTTGTCGACGTCGATGTTCTCGGCCGCAGGGACCTTGGGCAGGCCCGGCATGGTCAGAACACTGCCAGTCAGTGCGACCACAAAGTGGGCGCCGGCGGAAACCTTGAGCTCACGCACCGTGATGCGGAAGTTCTCGGGAGCGCCCAGGGCCTTGGCGTTGTCGCTAAAGCTGTACTGCGTCTTGGCGACGCACACCGGCAGGTTGCCAAAGCCATTCTCGCGCAGCTCGGCGAGCTGGCGCTTGGCGGCCGGCGTAAAGTCAACGCCGTCGGCGCGGTAGACCTTGGTGGCAACGGCCTCGAGGGCATCAGCGACATCAGCGCCGTCCTCATAGGCAAACTTGAGCTCGCCCGGCTGCTCAATCAGACGCATGACCTCATCGGCAAGCTCGAGCGCGCCCTCGCCGCCCTTGGCCCAGACCTCGGAAAGCTTAACGTTGACGCCGAGCTTCTGGCACTCGGACTCAATGAGCGCAAGCTCGGCCTCGGTGTCCGTCGGGAAGCGGTTGATGGCGACCACGCAGGGCAGACCATATACGTTCTGGATGTTGTCGACGTGACGCAGCAGGTTGGGCATGCCAGCCTTGAGTGCCTCGAGGTTCTCCTCGTTGAGATCGGCCTTGGCGACGCCACCGTTGTACTTCAGCGCGCGGGCAGTGGCGACGACCACGACGGCGCTGGGGCGAACGCCCGTCATGCGGCACTTGATGTCGAGGAACTTCTCGGCACCCAGATCGGCACCAAAGCCGGCCTCGGTAATGGCAACATCGCCAAAGCGCATCGCCATACGCGTGGCCATGATAGAGTTACAGCCGTGGGCAATGTTGGCGAAGGGACCGCCGTGGACAAACGCGGGCGTGCCCTCGAGCGTTTGCACCAGGTTGGGCTTGAGCGCGTCCTTAAGCAACGCGGCCATGGCACCCTGGGCCTTGAGGTCGCGGGCACGGACGGGCTCGCCGGCATAGCTGTAGCCGACAACGATCTCGCCCAAGCGCTCCTTAAGATCGTTGATGCTCGTGGACAGGCACAGGATTGCCATGACCTCGGAGGCAACGGTGATATCGAAGCCGTCCTCGCGCGGCACGCCCTGGGCCTTACCGCCAATGCCGTCGATGACGTGGCGCAGCTGACGGTCGTTCATATCGACGACGCGCTTCCAAGTGATGCGCTTAACGTCAATACCGAGCTGATTGCCCTGCTGGATGTGGTTATCAAGCATGGCGGCCAGCAGGTTATTGGCGGCACCGATAGCGTGGAAGTCGCCGGTAAAGTGCAGGTTGATATCCTCCATGGGGATGACCTGAGCCCAGCCGCCGCCGGCAGCACCGCCCTTAACGCCAAAGACGGGGCCGAGCGAAGGCTCGCGCAGGGCCACGGCACTCTTGACGCCGCGACGACGCAGGCCATCGGCCAGACCGATGGTCGTGGTGGTCTTGCCCTCGCCCGCAGGCGTGGGGTTGATGGCGGTCACGAGGACAAGCTTGGCCTGGTGATCAGTCGGCTCGTTGAGCAGTGAATAGTCGACCTTAGCCTTGTCGAAGCCGTACGGAATCAGGTGCTTAACGTCGACGCCGGCGTTCTTGGCCACCTCGGTAATAGGCAGTGGCGTGACAGAACGTGCGATTTCGATGTCAGTAGGCATGGGCGGTCCTTTCGTTACCGAATGAGAAAAAGACCAATTCAGCATAGCACGGGCGCGCAATAGTAAAACGCCCATAACCGATGAACGGCGATATGTTTACCCGATGCCCAGCGATAGTCCAACAGCCCGCCAAAACAAAGCGCCCTAAACGGTAGGTTCAATGCCCAGGTGCTCAAAGGTGCGAAGGGTTGCCTGACGGCCCTGCGGCGTACGAATCATCAACCCGCACTGCAGCAAATAGGGCTCATAGACATCCTCGAGCGTGCCCGGATCCTCGCCCACCGCGCTGGCAAGGGTCGTAAGTCCCACGGCACGACCGGAGAACGTCTTGGCGAGCGTCTCCAAAATGCGAATATCCATCCAGTCCAGACCGAGCTCATCGATCTCGAAGAACTCGAGCGCCTGGCGGCAGATATCGAGCTCGATGGGGCCGTTGCCGCGCACCTGTGCGTAATCGCGCACGCGCTTGAGCAGGCGGTTGGCAAGACGCGGCGTGCCGCGCGAACGCGAGCCGATCTCGAGCGCGCTGGGATGGTCGATCGTCACGCCCAGGATGGTTGCCGAACGCGTCACAATCTGGGCGAGCTCCTCGACCGTGTAGTAATCCAGGCGATATGAAATGCCAAAGCGGTCGCGCAACGGGCCGGTCAACATGCCTGAGCGAGTCGTTGCCGCCACCAGCGTAAACTTGGGAATATCCAGGCGAATCGAGCGCGCCGCCGGACCCTTACCGATCACGATATCGAGCGCAAAGTCCTCCATCGCGGGGTACAGGACCTCCTCGACCGAACGGTTGAGGCGGTGGATCTCGTCGATAAACAGCACGTCACCCGGCTGCAAGTTAGTAAGGATGGCCGCCAGGTCGCCCGTGCGCGCGATGGCGGGGCCACTCGTGGTCTTGATCTGAGCGCCCAGCTCGTTGGCGATAACGGTGGCCAGCGTGGTCTTGCCCAGGCCCGGAGGACCCGAGAAAATCACGTGGTCGAGCGTCTCGCCACGGTTCTGCGCCGCTTCGATCAACACGCGCAGGCTCTGCTTGATGTGCTCCTGGCCGCAGTAGTCGTCCAGGCGCTGGGGGCGCAAAGTGCGGTCGACATCGAGGTCCTCGGCCGTCAGCTCCGAGCCCACCATGCGCTCGCCGTGCGCCATGGATGCCGCCGGCGAGTTACCGGGCGTCGCCCACAGGTCCTGAGAGTCATCGGCTTCCCACATCACGCATCCATTCCGAGTCGCTTAAGCGCCGCGCCGAGCAGATCCTCGACACGCATATTCTGCCCATCATACCCGCTCAGGGCAACATCGGTCTCCTGCGGGCTAAAGCCCATGGAAAGGAGCGCCGCACGGGCATCATCGATAGCCGAGGGAGCAGCAGCGGGCACGGGCATCGCAACCTGGCCGGGAATCACGTCGACCGGCACAAAGCCCTTATCCTTGGCAAAGGTGCTCTTGAGTTCCAGGATCAGACGCTGAGCTGTCTTTTTGCCCACACCGGGTACCTTGGCCATGCCCTTGTCGTCCTCGGCCATCACCAGCGAATACAGCTGCCCCACGGTATAGGTTGAAAGCACGGCGAGCGCCAAGCGCGGGCCAACGCCCGAAACGGACACGAGCCGATCGAACATCGTGCGCTCATCCTTAGAGGAAAAACCGAAAAGTGTCATGGCGTCCTCGCGCACCTGCATACGCGTGTAGAGGCGGACCTCGCCACCGGGCGTCGGCAACGTGGCCGCAGTGCTGCCCGAGATGCCGAGTTCAAAGCCAACGCCCGACACATCGACGACAGCAGAGCTCATCGTGGACTCGACAAGCGTTCCGTGGAGCTGGGAAATCATCAGTATCCGGTTCCTCTCTGTTGATAGAACTCGCCACCGGTGAGGGCGCGGGTGCGGCTGAGGTTTACGTGGCAGATGGCGCAGGCCAGGGCATCGGCGGCATGGTCGGGATGCGGGTCGTGGTCGAGCTGTGTTAGCGTGCGTACCATATAGGCGACCTGCCGCTTGTCCGCGGCGCCGGTGCCCACCACAGCCTGTTTGATCTGCATGGGCGTGTACTCGCCAATCTCGAGCGCGCATTCCGAAAGCGCTACGAGTGCAGCACCGCGGGCATGCGCCGTGGGGATGGCCGAACGAACGTTGGCGCCAAAGTAGATGCTCTCGACAGCAGCTGTGTCGGGTCGATAACGCTCGACGACATCCTTAAGGTCACGGGCGATATGCGACAGGCGCACCGCAAGCGGGCTGCCCGCGCTGGTCTCGATGCAACCGTAGGCACGGCAGCGAACCTCGCCACGCCGCTCCTCGATAATCCCCCAACCCGTATGAGCCAAACCGGGGTCAATGCCCAAGATAACCAAGCCGACCTCCCCTCGCCACAAGCACAGCGCAAGACAGGGCCCCGCGCATCATTCACGAACGTCTGTTCTAGAATAACACAACGGGGCCAAGATGCTTAGTTGAAGTATCGGGGTTGGAAGCGAATCCTATCCCATAGTTAGTTCTGCGAGAAAAAGGGGAACTGCCTCGGATCTACTGGCGGGTGCGGCATCGGGCCACCCTGGGGACTACCTTGCGAGCCGCCCTGACCGCCCATCATCTTATCGATGGCGTCCTGAACCTCGCCCTCGAACTTTTTCATTCCCTCGTGTAAACGACGCTGACCGTCCTCAGAGCGCAGCTCCTCCATCTGCTCGGGCGAAATGCCCAACAGGTCACCCAATATGCCCATCATCTCGCCACGCATGCGCTCGCTTGTATCCTCGTCGGCAAAGCGGTTCACCTCGGCGCGCGCCAGCGCATCGACCGTCATGCGTTCCTTGCCGCTCAGCCCCAGGTCGGACCACGCGAGCATGTACGGCCAGGCGCGCTCAACAAACGAACGGGCCGAGACGATCGGCGCCGTCGGCAGCATGCGGCGGGCGGCCTCGCCCTGACGCACGAGCATCAGCAGCAGCGAGCAAGCCTCGGGCTTGCCGGCGGCCATCGGGATGTCGTCGAAAGCTCGATTGCGGTCCACGTGCGCCTCGAGCGCGCCATCGACCTCACCCGGCTCAAGCCCGCCGAGCAGCTGTGCCGCGCGGTCGAGCATATCGACCGGACCGTCGAGCGTCGAGAGCGCCTGCGCCAGCACTCGCTCCATACAATCTTCCACCGCGTTGAGCGTCACGAGCTCTTGGGGCACCACGGCAGACGTGCGGTTGCGCACACGCGCCACAAACTCAAGCGTCGACAGGTACACATCGCCAAAGGGCGCAAAGTCGCCCTGGTAGCCGCCGCAAAGCGCCGGCGCCGCCAGCGCGTACTCGGTTTTGGACAGCGGGCTCAGCGCCATCGCACCCAGCTCGAGCGCCGTGTCCTCCAGCATGAGGCCCAGCGTGCGCAAGCGCAGACGCTCGGCATCGCCCGCCGACACGTCGCGATCGAGCACACGCGCCGCATCCGGTGCATCGCGCTCGACAGTGCGAATGTGCAAACGCTCGGCGATGGCACGGACGGCGGCACAGCGGGCAGCCTCGGCCTCCTCCTGCGCCGGCGTAAAGATACGGTTGCGCCCCAGCACCAGGCCAATTACGTTACGCGGACCCAGAGCGTCAACGGCCAGCGCCGCCAGCAGGGATGACGGCAGGTCACCCTCGAGTGCCACCACGGCACGCGACGCACCGTGGGCCCGAGCGTTGTCGCGCACGGCGAGCACCAGCGCCTGCCACAACCACTCCTCGGAACGGAACTCGGGCAGTTCGTGATCTTCCAGGGCATCGAGCATCACGCCGCGCTGAATCTCCTGAACCAGCAGGCTCTCCTCAAAACACGGCGCCTGGGCCACCACGCGACCGCAGTCGTCGAGCACAAACGAACCGCCGGTATACACCGACTCGTCATAGGCACCGACCGGCGCCATGCAGGCAAACCACACGCTGCGCTTGGATGCGATCTTGCGGTAGGCGCCGCTGCGAACGGCGGCAATGGCGGCAGTCTCGCGGTCGGTCATGTCAAACGCGTTGAATTGGAAATACGCGATGAGGTCGACGCCGGTCGGCAACATCTCGAGCTCGCGGTCCAAGTCAAAAATCACGGCGATGCGCACGCCGTCCACGTCGAACACCGGCGGCGCCCAACGCGTGTCGTTGTTCTCGCCACGCTGCAGGGCAATGCTCGAACGCGCCGGCACCACATGACCGTCCTTGAGCATCATGTAGTCGAGCAGCGGCTGGCCCTCAAACGAAACCGCCGCGGGCACGATGCAGATCATGTCAAGCTCCTGGATACGCTCGGCGACACCAGTCAAACCGGCAAGCACGTCGTGCTCAAAGTCGGCAGCGCCCACCAGGCCACCGGGCATGGCGCCCATAAAGAGCGGAGCCGGAACGCACAGCACGCGCGCCCCGCGCTCGTGGGCCAGACGAGCCTGGTCCTCGATGCGGCCGCAAATGCCCTCAATATCCCCAAGGCGCATATCGATCTGCGCAAGCGCGAGCTTCATGGCTCAGCCCTTTCCGTCGTAAACCATCGAAATCGTAGTAAAAGCGCCGGCCGCATAATGCAGTCGGCGCTTGCATGTGCATATGCTAGCTATGATACCCCGAGCGGGGGCGCGCTCCTAGAATGTCGCGGACCACAGCCCGTGCAGGTTGCAGTAGGCATAGACGGTACCGGTCTTGGAGCCGCCCGCGAAAAACGTCGCGGGTTTCATGCCGGGCTCAAGGTAATGGACCTCTAAGCGGCCCTCGGCCTCAAGCGCGATCCACTCAATGTAGTGCTCGGGCAGGCTGGGGTGCTCGACCGAGCCAACGCGTGCGCGAATCACGTGACCGTCGCGCTCGGTCTCGACAACAGGCACGTGTTTCTCGTGCGCCGCGTCCTCAGTGTTTGCAGTCAGTTCCGTGCAACCGGCAGGGGTCGCAACGCCGTCGCCAAGGGCAGCGATGAGCTTGCCGTCAGGGTCCTTAAAGAATTTCGCCATGATGTTCTCCTTTGCTGATGTGCCAATGTTCTTGATGGTTCTTATGCCCAAAGGCAGACAAACCATCCACGGCATTGCAAATGAACACATAACGGATCAGGCAAGCGGTCGGGCCAAAATGCGTCGACCGTCCTGCCCATTCCAGCAGTCCCACCCCGCGCGCGGCTAGCGCCCGTCGCCGCCGAGCAGCGCCAGAACATCCTCGCGGGTAAACAGCGCCGACGAGATGCCGTCGCCGCCGAGCACGCTGTTGACCAGGTCGCGCTTGGACTCCTGCATCTGCATAATGCGTTCCTCAATCGTGTCCTTGGCGATGAGCTTGTACACGGTCACGGTATGTTGCTGGCCAATACGATGCGCACGGTCGGTCGCTTGGTCCTGCGCCGCCACGTTCCACCACGGGTCGTAGTGGATGACCACGTCGGCCGCCGTCAGGTTAAGGCCCACGCCGCCCGCCTTGAGCGAAATCAAAAAGACTGGAACCTCGCCCGCTTGGAACTGCGCGACCATCTTGGCGCGGCTCTCCTTAGACGAAGCGCCCGTGAGCTTAAGGAAGGCGATGTCCTCCTTGGCCAAGCGCTTGCCGATGATATCGAGCATACCCGTAAACTGGCTGAACAACAGGATGCGATGTCCGCCGTCGAGTGCGCCGTGCACGAGCTCCATGCACGTATCGAGTTTGGCGCTCCCCGCCTTGTAATCCTCGTAGTGTAGACGCGGGTCGCAGCAGATCTGGCGCAGCTTGGTGAGCTCAGCGAGCACCTTGAGCTTGTCTTTCTTAAACTCGGATGACTCGCGGTGCTGCACCTGCTGGGCGATGCGGTCCTGGTTGGCCAGGTAGAGCTTGCGCTGCTCGCCGGTGAGCTGCGCCATGACCGTATCCTCGATCTTCTCGGGCAGGTCGGCCACCACGTCCTCCTTGACACGGCGCAGCACAAACGGCGACACGAGCGCCTGCAGGCGAGCGGCACTGTCGCCCTCGGCATGCTCGACCGGGCTTTCGAAGTGCTTGGCAAACGACTCGCGCGTGCCGAGCAGGCCCGGCATTAAAAAGTCGAAGATGCTCCAGAGCTCGGATAGGCGGTTTTCGATGGGCGTGCCCGTCAGGGCAAAGCGCACGCCGGCAGGCAGGCGCTTTGCGGCGCGCGCCACCTGGGTGAGCGGGTTTTTAATGTACTGGGCCTCATCGAGCACCACACGGGCAAAGTCCTGCTCGACGTACTCGTCGATATCGCGCCGCATAAGGTCATACGACGTCACGACCACGTTATGCTCGGCCACGCCGGCGATTTGCACGCGACGCTGCGCCTTGGCGCCCACGATGGCGCACACATCTAGCGACGGGGCAAAGCGCTCCAGCTCGGCAGTCCAGTTGTACACAAGCGAGGCCGGGCATACCACGAGCGTGGGCTTAATGTCCCCCGCTTCCACACACGCCAGGATATGTGCGATCATCTGCAGCGTTTTGCCCAGGCCCATGTCGTCGGCCAAGATGCCGCCAAGGCCCAGGTGTTCGAGCGAGCCGAGCCACTGGTATCCGTCGACCTGGTAGCCGCGCATCGTTGCCTTGAGCGATGCCGGCACCGTAAAGTCCATCTTGCCGAGCGTGTCCAGGCGCTCGACGGTACGGCGGAACGCAGCGTCGCGATCGGCCTCGAGCGCGGGCGTGCGCGCGAGCATGCTATCGACGAACAGGGTGCTCGATGCGGGAAGCGACACGCCGTCGAGCAGGTCGACGGCATCGACACCCAAGTCCTCGGCGAGGCCAAACGCGGCTCGGGCGCCCTCGTCCAGGCGAATGATGTCGCCGGACGTAAGGCGCGCAAACGTCTGGTGGCGCTTGTACGAGTCCAGATAGATGGCAAGGTCGGCCGCCGAAAGACCGCTCGCGCCCAGTTCGACGTCGAGCAGATTGCTCTTGACGGCCGCACGAACCGAGAGCTTGGGCGCGGGGCGCACCGAAATCTGGCGCAGACGGTCGCTGAGCATGACCTCACCCAGCTCGGACAGGGCGGACAGGCCCTCGGTCAGCAGGCAGAACAGGCGGGCGTCATCGCGCTCCTCAAACGCCAGACCGCCCTCGTAGAAATCGAAGTACAGGGCCGCCGTGTCCATAACGCGAAACTCCGCCACCTCGTCGCGGGGCGGCACGCCCGGGCGCTGCTCTTCGAAGGAGCTGCCCGGAGCGCCCAGACTAAAGAGGTCTGCCGACCAGTCGCCGTAGGTAACCGTAATTTTGCAGGTCACGAGCCCATCGTCGACGCCGATTGCCATAGCAAAGCTCGGCTCGGGCGCCACGGTATCGAGCGCAGCGGGCGCGGTAAGGTCGGTATAGTCGCGCAAAATGGGCAGAGCCATACGACAGAACTCCCCCACCTGGTCGGCAGCGATATGGACTGGCGTGCGACAGGGCAGCAAGCGCGATAGGAACGGCGCCGCATGCTGGGCAAACGCTACATCGGTGCGGCGCGCACGGCGGGTGTCGACCAGATAAGCTACGTCGCCCGAAGCAAAGCAGTATGCATCGGCCGGCAGGCGCAGATCGTAGCTACCACCAGCCGCCGGCGCGATTTTGGCGGCAAGGAGCGGTGGGCGCTTAGACAGACCCTCGTCCTCCCCTTCCGGAGGCATCTCAACCGCCACGTCATAGGTGCGATGCGTCGTCGTCCCCCGCGACCAGGCGGGCTCAAAAGAGATGGTCTGGCCGCGCAGCAGGTCCAGCACATATACGATGCTATGCTCGGACAGCGGCAACTGACGCTCGGCGACAAAACCGCTGCGGGCAAAGTCGTACGACGCCGAACGCGAGCTTGTGATGTCATCGAGATAGGCAACTGTCGTCACAACAAGGTTGAGCAGCTTTGTCGACACATCTTCGAAGGCTTCGGGCGTATGGACAAACGTGAGCTTCTTGCCGTACGAGAAGGTGCCGCCGCGCACGTAGGCATCGGCCATGCCGTCGATATCCTTGACCACGTAGGACACCGAACCGCAGCGAATGCGGAACTCGAGCGCCCAGCTAAAGCGGTCGGCGAACAGCGGATTGTAGTACGGCACCAACGAGGGCTCCAACGCCGCTTTGGGGGCGTCGGGACCAACGGCACCGGCAAGCTTGCGGCGCATGCTCGCCAGCTCATCCATGCGCGCGTTCGAAAGATCGGAGAGCGCCGCCATGAGGCTGGGACTCGTGGGGACGGGCGCCGGAAAGGGAAAGTTGGGATTGACGGCCGGCGCTTTGGGCGCGGTGCGCGCGGGCTGTTTCGGCTGCGCCGTAAACGTGCGGACCGGCGTGCGCAAACCTTCGACGGGCTCGGCGCCGCTGGCATCCAAATACGCCAGAGCCGTAGCAATAGCGTGTTTGCACATACCGGGGTAACGATAGGCGGCGGGGCAATCGCAGTCGTAGTCGATCACCTCGTGCTCGTCCATGTCGAGCGCCACGTGCGTCTTGTACAGGTCGCCGCGCGAACCACGCACCGAGCCCTCAACCGTCACGTTTTTGGAGAAGCGCGAGCCGCTGTCCTCAATCGACAGCACAGCGCCGTTGAGCATGAGCGAACGCCCCTTCATAAAGGTGCCGCTCAGCGCCGCCTCTTTCCGGAGCGCCTGCACAAACGTCCCCTGCGCCATCACTTCCTCCAATCTCACCCGGGGTAGCTTAGATAACCGTCACGCGGCCTTGGTTGCCGACGATGGCCTTTGCCTCTGCCAGCAGCGGAATCGAGCGTGCATTGACCTTGGCCGGCACCTCAGCGCGCAGCACGCGCCCGTCGACTTGCTCAATAAAGATCTCCACGCGGTCGCCGCCCGGGTTGGTGGTGAGCACCGTGGCCAGGCGCGCCATATTGCCCTGGCTAAAGCGGCTGTTGGGCACCATGACCTCAAAGACCTTGGGCTTGTTTTTCTCCTCGCTAAGCTCCAGCGGCACAATCTCCTGCGCGATGATCTGGTCGCCGCGGTCCGAGCGCTCGAGCTTGCCCTTAATGCGCACAAACGCGTCGGACAGCTGCGCGCCGGTCTCGGGATCGACCTCGCCGTACAGATACCCCTCGGCCTCCTTGTAGGTCTTGGGGAACACCACGACCGTGGCCTCGCCTTCCATGTCCTCGAGCTGCACGATGCCCATGGGGTCGCCGTTTTTGGTCACGCGCTTGGACACGCTCGAGACCATGCCGGCCCACCACAGCGCCTTGCCCTCGGGAATCTCCTGGTTGATGGTACCGCCCGTGGGGTTTTGCACCTCATAGCCGGTGTCGATCTGCGAGAACGAGAAGTCGCGCGCTTTGCTAAGTGCATACTCAAACGGGCGCAGCGGGTGGTCCGAGACATAGATGCCCAGAACCTCTTTCTCCTGGCTCAGCTTAAGGTGGCGGTCCCACTCCTGGCCATCCGGATCGGGCACGCTCACCTCAAAGCCCGAGCCCTCAACGTCGCCAAACATATCGAAGAACGACGTCTGGCCGCTCGCACGATCTTTCTGGCGCTTTACCGCGGCATCGATGATGTTCTCGGGGTTGTTCTTGTCCACAAAGTGCATCATCTGGCGGCGCGGATACCCCGTGGAGTCAAAGGCGCCTGCCTTGATGAGCGATTCGATCACGCGACGGTTGGCCTGGCTCGAGTCCACACGCTCGACAAAGTCGTGCAGCGTCTTAAACGGACCGCCCGCCTCGCGCTCGGCGATAATCGCCTGCGCCACGCCGGTACCCACGCCGCGGATACCGGCCAGACCAAAGCGCACGCCTTCCTTGGTAGCCGTGAACTCGGTACCGGACTCGTTGACATCTGGCGACAGCACGGGGATGCCGTCGTGACGGCATGCCGAGACGTAGTGCACGATCTTGTCGGTCTTGCCCGTGTAGGACGTCAGAACGGCCGCCATGTACTCGTGCGGATAATGCGCCTTGAGCCACGCCGTCTGCATAACCAGGATGGCGTAGCCGGCGGAGTGCGACTTGTTGAAGGCGTAGGACGCGAACTCGAGAACATCGTCCCAAATCTTCTGGGCGACCTCGCGCGTGTAGTTGTTCTTGATAGCGCCATTCATCCAGTGGTCGTAAGTGGTCTCGTCCGAGCCATCCTCCCAGTGGAGCACCGTCGACGTGAGCAGCTTAATCTTTTTCTTGGCCACGGGCTTACGGATACGCGAGTCCGATTCGCCCTTGGAGAAGCCGCACATCTCGACGGAGATGAGCATAACCTGCTCCTGGTAGACCATGGTGCCGTAGGTTTCGCCCAGGATGTCGTCCAGACGGTCGTCGTAGGAGACGGCCGGCTCTTTGCCGTTCATACGGTTGATGTAGGACGAGACCATGCCGGCGCCCAGCGGGCCCGGGCGGTACAGGGCGATCAATGCCACGACGTGTTTGTACTCGGTGGGCTTCATGTTCTTGATCGTGGCCGTCATGCCGGCGGACTCGACCTGGAAGACGCCGGCGGTGTGGCCGGAGCCCATGAGCTTAAAGATCTCGGGATCGTCAAAGGGGATCTCTTCCTCTTTGATGTCGATGCCGAAGTTCTTTTTGATGTTTGCCTTGGCCTTGGAGATAACCGTCAGCGTGCGCAGGCCCAAGAAGTCCATCTTGAGCAGGCCCATGTCGGCGACGGTATGGCCCTCGTACTGGGTAATCTCGACGCCGCCCTTGGTGTCGAGCTTGGTGGGCACGTGCTCGTTGACGGGGTCGCGGCAGATCAGAACGGCGCACGCGTGCACGCCCTCGCCACGGGTGAGGCCCTCGATCGAGAGCGCCGTGTCGATGATGCGGCGAGCGTCGTCGTCCTTTTTATAGGCCTCGGCAAAATCGGGGTTAAACAGATCCTCTTTGCCGGGTTGTTTGTCGAGCACCTGCTTGAGCTTGACCTTGGGGTCGCTCGAGACCATCTTGGACAGGCGCTGGCCCATGTAGACCGGGTAGTCCAGGACGCGCGCGGCGTCGTTGATGGCCTGCTTGGCCTTGATGGTCGAGTAGGTGATGACGTGGGTGACCTTCTCGGGGCCGTAGAGCTGACGAACGTGCTCCACGACCTCGAGGCGTCGCTCATCGTCGAAGTCCATATCGATATCGGGCATCTCGGTACGTTGCGGGGACAGGAACCTCTCGAACATCAGGCCGTTCTCGAGCGGGTCGAACGCGGTGATGTTCATGGCGTAGGCGACGATAGCGCCGGCGGCCGAGCCACGGCCGGGGCCGACGCCGATGCCGTTGTCCTTAGCCCATTGTACGTACTCGGCAACGATCAAAAAGTAGGCGGCAAAGCCCTTGTCGCAGATGACCTTGTATTCGTACTCAAAGCGCTCTTTGATGTTGACGCCACCGATCTCGCGCGTGGCCCAGTCGTCGCCATAGTGCTGGCGCAGGCCCTTCTCGCACTCGCGGCGGAACTGGCTCTCGTGCGTCTCGCCGGGATCGAGCAACGGAAAGCGCGGCAGGATGATAGAGTCCCAGTCCAGCTCAACGTAGCACTTGTCGGCGATCTCGAGCGTGTTGTCGCAGGCCTCGGGGCAATACGGGAACATCGCCCGCATCTCCTCCTCGGTCTTCATGTAAAACTCCGAGCCGGTCATGCGCATGCGGTTGGGGTCATCGACCTTGGCGTTCATGCCAATACACATGATGACGTCCTGCACGGGCGCATCCTCGCGGCGCAGGTAGTGGAAGTCGTTGGTGGCGATGACCTTGACGCCCACCTGCTTGGCGATGTCGATGAGCGTGCGGTCCATCTGCTCGTCAGTCAGGCCGTTGTCGGTGGTGATGCCGTGTTCCTGGATCTCGATGTAGAAGTCACCGGGCTCGAAGGTATCACGGAAGGTCTCGGCCCACTTGATGGCGCCTTCCATGTCGCCGCGGTCGATGTATTTGGGGATGATGCCCGCGATACAGGCGCTCGTGCAGATCATGCCCTTGGCATGGCGGCGCAGGTTGTCGAGCGTCACGCGCGGCTTGTAGTAAAAGCCCTGCACGGCGGCCTCGGAGACCGTCTGCATTAGGTTGACGTAGCCCTCCTGATCCTTGGCCAGAAGGATCATGTGGTAGAGCTCGGGCTTGTGGTCGCGGGCAAGGGTCTCGTCCGGCGTAAAGTAGACCTCGCAGCCAAAGATGGGCTTGATGACCAGGGGCGGTTTGAGCTCGTCGATGTTGCCCTTCTCGTCCCACGTGGCCATGTCTTTGACGTACTGGGCATGCTCGCGCGGGTTTGCCTCGGGGTCGGGCTCCACCAGCTCGTCGCGGCGGTCCTTTTCCAAGAAGGCCTTGTCGTGGCTCCAGGTTTTGTACTCGGGCGTGTTGTGATTGACGGCGTCGCAGGCCAGCGCCAGGTCGGGCACGCCATACATGTAGCCGTGGTCGGTAATGGCCACGGCGGGCATGCCAAGTTCAACGGCACGATTGACCATATCCTGGATACGGGTTGCGCCGTCGAGCATGGAGAAAACAGTGTGATTGTGCAGATGGACGAATGCCATGTGATGAGCTCCGATGCGGGTTCGTGTTCTGACTGAACGATTTTACCGCACGGCACGGACAGCACCCGAACCTAGCCAAACCAACACGGGTAGTCTTTTTGGGACCTTTAAAAAGGGGAATGAGGGCATCCAGATATATCGAGTATTACTGGAACCCCGGCGATGCGCGGAATGATTTGTGACGAATAGTCATGTCCATCAAGAAGGCTCGACGCTTCGGATAGCTCGTCAATCGATATATCAATTCTTGGAGACCTGTATTCCTACCATTTTTAATGAAACAACGGCGGTAATTGTTATCGCGATTGCACCAATAATACCGAGCGCTATCTGAATGGGATATAACCCCAACACATGTCCAAATATGGAGAAAAACATTGCGGAAAAGAGAGCCCTTACCAGAGACGCGACGGAAAGGATCGTCGCGCGGAGATCGTCCGCTATCGCGTCTTGGATTAAGTTTTCCGAAGTGATGTACACCACTTCTGGGAGAAAACAAAGCACCATGCTAAGGCCAAACAAACACAGCGGATTTGAAGCGAACCACGGAAGAATCATGAAAAGGCCAGCCTCGATTAGCATCGAGCCGAGCATGGTATTTCTTTGGCTCTGTTAGACCAGGATTGACATTCCGCCCCGTCATCTTCTTGCGATTGCAC
>ERZ1673703.1342-NODE-1342-length-20828-cov-5.459924_pt1 | contig 20828 bp, 9 predicted proteins | sample MGYA00580233_ERZ1673703 | MGnify/ENA primary metagenome ERZ1673703 (study PRJEB41218, sample SAMN15661748) | gut metagenome | host: Homo sapiens | place: Canada: London | collected 2015-08-20/2019-03-30 | study: EMG produced TPA metagenomics assembly of... | reverse complement strand
CGCACTGGCGGCAGTGGGCCACCAGGGGCTCGAAGGTCTCGCTGTCCGGAAAATAGGCCAGCAGGGAGCCCTGCGACATGTCGAAATACCAGGCGTGCAGCGACAGCTTGTGGGCGGCCACCCGTTCCTGGATCCAGGGGTAGGAGAGCAGGTTGTCGATGGAGACCAGGATGGCGGCCTCTTCGCAGTGGCGCTGCCGGTCGGCCGGGCTCTCGTCGCGCACGTCCTCGCGCATCCGTTCCAGGGCGGGCGCGGCCATGGAGACCCAGTTGGCCACGAAGCTCTCGTCATGCAGCGATTCGGGGTTCAGCAGGGCCTGGATGCCGCCGCAGCCGGAGTGCCCCAGCACGATGATGTGTTCCACCTTGAGGTGGTGCACCCCGTATTCCAGCACGGCCAGCACGGCATCGCGACGCAGGGCGTCGTCGGCATGGGGCACCAGGTTGGCCACGTTGCGCACCACGAAGATGTCGCCCGGGTCGCAGCCCATGAGCAGGGCCGGATCGGCACGGGAATCGCTGCAGGCGATGACGATGGCCTTGGGATGCTGCCCCTTGTTCAGGGACGTGTAGTAGTCGTTTTCCGCATCGAAGTAGAAGCGGCGGAAGTTCCTGAAACCGTCGATGAATTTTTCAAAGTCTTTCATTGTTCCCTCAAAAATACCTCCCGCCGTGCGACACCTGGATGCCGCCGGACGGAAGAGACAAAAAGAGCCCCGGAAGGACCGGGGCTCTTGGATAGCATCGAAGACTGGGGCTACTTGGCCTTGGCTTCGGCCGGAGCGGCCTTTTCGGCAGCGGGCTTTTCGGCGGCGGGAGCGGGCTTTTCAGCGGGCTTCTCCGCGGCCTTGGCGTCCTGGGCGGCCTTGGCGGGAGCTTCGGCCGCGGCGGGAGCTTCGGCCGCGGCGGGAGCTTCGGGCTGGGGGTTGCTCACGGACACGAAGTTGACCTTCTGCTTGTTCATTTCGTCCAGCAGGGCATTGGTCACGTCCAGGGCGGGATCATAGGCCACGGCCACGTCCGTGCCCAGCACCACGCTCAGGCCGTTGGCCTTGCGGTAGTTGTTCACCAGACGCTGGGTCAGGTCCAGCAGCTGGCTGACCACGTTCTGCTGTTCGGCGTTGATGCGCTGCTGGCCACCCATGTAGATGGCCTGCAGTTCACGCTGCAGGGCTTCGTTCTCGGGATCTTTGCCCAGACGGGCCTGCACGTCGTCGATCTGCTGCTGGATCTCTTTCTGCATGCCTTCCAGGAAGCGGCTGGCTTCCTTGCCGGGCTCGCTGTCACGCAGCAGGCGGTTCATATCGACCACGCCGACCTTGACGGCGGGTTCCTGGGTCTGCTGGCAGCCGCTGACGGCGAGGCAGAGGACGAGCAGGGAAAGGACGAGGAAACGAATACGCATGGGGAGTTCTCCTTGGATCATCCGCAAGATGTGCGGTTTCAGTCTGAATGGCCTGCTTGTACGATGTTTTGTTCCGGGACTCAACTCTTTTCCGCCGCCCCGCTCCGGCGTACGGCCGGGACGGGACCTCGTGCAAGACGGCACGCGCATTGACAAAGGTTGCGATATTGTTATTCTGAACGTTGTCCTTATTTCATAAGATCTTCAGGGCGGACCTGCCGCCAAGCGAGAATTTTCGTGTCATACCACTCCCTGCGCACCCCGCGCGAAGCCATCACCGAGATCGTCAGACACGCGCCGCCCGAAGTGCGTCCTGCCATCATCGCCCTTATCCGGGCCGCCTACCGCTCCCTGAAGCGCGGCTACCAGCCCGATGTGCGGGCCGTGCCCCTGCGCAGCTGGCGCTCGCTGCTCCAGCTGCTCTCCTCCGTCGCCGCCATGCAGAGCGAGACGGAGACCCTGCTGCGTGTCTCCAACGACCTGCTCTCCATGGCCGACCATATGGCGCCCCCCGGAGAAGTGCTGCGCCAGAGCGCCGAGATCCTGGTCCATGCCCTGCATGCCGACCTCTATGTCTGCCGTCTGCGCAACCCCCAGGGCGAGTGGGTGGTGCAGGCCGCCGCGCGCCGTGACGGCGGCGGCATCCCCATGGTGGTCCCCGCCCTGGAAGAAGGCATCCGCAACCACCCGGTCATGCGCACGGTCAAGGAAGGCTCGGCCCGGCATGTGGTGTCCAACAACCTGCGGGGCATCGAACGCGGCGGCGAGTCCTTCGACTGCGTGGTCTACAAGGCGGGCTACCGTTCCCGTCTGGCCTTCGTGCTGCGCGAACGCAACGACCGGCCGCCCTTCGGCCTGGTGCTGCTCTACACCCAGCGGGAATACGGCTTCGAGATGTACGACGCCCACTTCCTGTCCAAATGCGCCCGCATCGTGTCCCTGACCACGGGCCGCCGCCTGGCCGTGGCCCGCGACACGCTGGAAAAGGCCGCCGGCGCCATGGCCCACTACGGCAACAATGCCCTGAACATCATGCGCAACCAGGCCGAATACTGCGGCGAGCTGGTGGAAGACATCGACAACAACCTTTCCCGTGCCCTGCGCCTTTCCCGCGAACTGCGCGCGGAGTTCCACGAGGATTCACGCGGCCAGCGCCTGGCCCTGGAACTGGAAAAGATCCTGGCCCGCGCCGACCTGACGGAACTGGCCGGGCATCTGGGCGGCGTGCTGGAAGGCACCCGCCGCATGACCCGCATCATCGGCTCCCTGAAAAAATCCGCGGAGCGTCCTTCCCTCATGCGCTACGCACTGGGGCAGGACGTCCTCAAACTGGAAGACGACTCCCACGACTAGGCCGGGGCAGGCCGATCCCCCGTAACGCCGCCGTCCCCTGCCAGGACGGCGGAACCGTACGCCACACGGCGCACGCCGCCGGGATACCCTGCCCCTTTCCTGTCACGATGCCGCCCGCCATGCGGGGACATGCGCCGTTTTTTCCGGCTCCCTGTCCTGCCGGGCGTCGCCCTTCCGGGCCCGTCACCTTCCATACCTCGGAGCGCCGCCATGAATGCCGCCCGCCTCTTCCCCTTCCTGAACGAACTGCGTCACTACAGCCTGCGCGACTTCCGCGCCGACTTCGTCGCCGCGCTCACCGTCACCCCCATGGCCGTCCCCCAGGCCATGGCCTATGCCCTCATCGCCGGGGTGCACCCGCAATACGGCATCTATGCCTGCATGCTGCCGGTCATCGTGGCCGCCCTCTGGGGCTCGGCCCGCTACCTGGCCGCCGGGCCCACCAACGCCATCTCCATGGTGCTGTTCACCACCATGAGCACGGTCAGCATCGGCGGCATCACCGTGGCCAGTCTGCCCGAAGAGGCCCGCATGCCCTACATCTTCGGCATCGCCCTGCTCTGCGGCCTCATCCAGGTGGGCATGGGCCTTGCCCGTCTGGGCGAGCTGGCCAATTTCATCTCCCATTCGGTCATGGTGGCCTTCTCCGCCGGTGCGGCCCTGCTCATCGCGTCGGGCCAGCTCAAGACCGCGCTGGGCCTGCCCTCCTCCCAGGCACAGGGATTCTTCCCCCAGATCGATCACGTCATCCACAACTTCACGCATCTCAACATCTGGTGCCTGCTGGTCTCCGGGGGCACCATCCTGCTGATCCTGCTTTTCAAGCGCATCTCGCGCCGCTTCCCGGCCACCCTGGCGGCCCTGGTCATCATCTCCGCCGTCTCGGCCCTGCTGGGTCTCCACGAGCAGGGCGTGCGCCTGGTGGGCGCCATCCCCAGCGTGGTCCCGCCCCTTTCCCTGCCCCCGGCCTTTGACATGGCCTCCATCCGCGACCTGTTCATGCCCGCGCTGGCCATCGCCCTGCTGGGCGCCGTGGAATCACTGGCCATCGGCAAGCAGCTGGCGGGCATCCGCGGCGACCGCTTCGACGGCAGCCAGGAACTCATCGGCCAGGGCCTCGGCAACATCGCCGCCGGCCTCACCTCCGGCATCCCCGGTTGCGGCTCCTTCACCCGCAGCGCCCTGGTGGTCACCAGCGGCGGGCGCAGCCGCATGGGCACGGTCTTTTCGGGCCTGCTGGCCCTGCCCATGCTCTTCGTCATGGCGCCGCTGGTCAGCTGGCTGCCCATGCCTGCCCTGGCGGGCGTGCTGCTGCTCATCTCGGTGAACATGATCGACATCCCGGCCATCCGCCTTTGCCTGCGGGCCACGCGCATCGACCGCTGGGTGCTGCTCATCACCTTCGCGTCCACCCTGCTCCTCGATCTGGAGCGGGCCGTGTTCATCGGCGTGCTGCTCTCCCTGACCCTCTTCATCTACAAGGCGGCCCATCCCCGGGTACGCCGCCTGCGGGCCACGGACCCGCTCATGCGCTATGCCCCGGACAACATGCCCGAAGGCCTGGTGGTCTACGTCATCGAAGGCACGCTCTTCTTCGGCGCCATCCATGAGCTGGAGCGCCAGCTCTACGAAGAGGACGACACGCCGCCCCGTCTGGTAGTCCTGCACCTGACCCGCGTGTTCTGGCTGGATGCCTCCGGCGCCCATGCCCTTGAGCAGTTCCTCGAACGCTGCTATGCCCGCAGTGTGCCGGTGGTCCTGGTGGTGGGCAGCCGCAACGTGCGCGACATCCTCGGCCGCACGGGCGTCATCGACTGCCTGAGCGACGGCTTTGTGGCCGATACCCTGGGCGACGGCCTGCGCATCGGCGTGGACATGCTGAACAGGCATATCTGCTGCCACACCGGCTGCCCCGAGGAATCCTGCCCCGGTCCCGCCTGCCCCACGGCCGCTGCCCCCCGCAGCGTGGACCAGCTGGCGCAGCAGCGCCTGCAACAGATGCAACCCGAAGACCCTGCGTCCCGCACTACGGAACATTGATGATGCACAAAGCGTTTTTCCTGCCGGAATCCCCGGCCAACCCCGACAGCCTGCCCTTCGACCGGGAGCACCCCTGGCTGGCGCCCTTGGCCGGCTACAGCGACCTGCCCTTCCGCCTGCTCTGCCGCCAGTACGGCGCGGCGGTCTGCGTGACCGAGATGGTCAGCGCCAAGGGCCTTGTCTACCGCAGCCCCGGCACCGGCGAGCTGTTGCAGAGCCTGCCCGAGGACCAGCCGCTGGTGGTCCAGCTTTTCGGCGCCGAGGCCTCCTTCCTGCAACGGGCCGTGGAGATGCTCCGCGACGTGGGCTACGGCTGGTTCGACCTCAACATGGGCTGCTCGGTGGCCAAGGTCCTCAAACAGGGGGCCGGGGCCGCCATGCTGGGCGATGTGCCCAATGCCCTCGAAGTGGCCCGCGCCATGCTCCAGGCCGCCGGTCCCGGACGGGTGGGCTTCAAGATCCGTCTGGGCCTGGACAGCCAAAGGCATGTCTGGCGCGACCTTTCCCTGCGCCTCCAGGATCTGGGCGCGGGCTGGATCACCCTGCACCCGCGTACGGCGCGCCAGGGCTTCGGCGGCGAGGCCGCCCACGAGGTGCTGGCCGAGCTCAAGCAAGCCCTGGACATCCCCCTCATCGCCAGCGGCGACCTGTTCAGCGCCCGGGACGGCCTGCGCGTGCTGGAGCAGACCGGCGTGGATACGGTCATGTACGCCCGGGGCGCCATGCACGGCCCGGCCATTTTCGACGACCACCTCCGCCTTTGCCGGGGCGAGGAGCCCCAGCCCCCCTCACCGGCCGCCCTGCGGGCCATGGTCCTGCGCCACATGGAACTGGCCCAGGAGCTCTGTCCCGGTCGCGCCGCCCTCTGGAAGATGCGCAGCGTGGTGCCCCGCTATGTGCGCAGCCTGCCCGGCGTCAAGGCCCTGCGCCTCGAGCTCTGCCGCTGCACGTCCTGGGAAGGTCTGCACGAGCTGATGGACCGCTTTTTGCCGGAATAAACGGCAAGATCTGTTGAGGGGGAAGGGGACTTTTTCCAGCGGAAAAAAGTCCCCTTCCCCCTCAAACTCCCCCATCCTTCAAAAACCGCTCACGGCGTCCCGTGCTCCGCACAGGACGCTCGACGGGGAGTTCCGGTCTTCTCTCCCCGTGCTTTCCTCTGCCTTCCTGGACAACCTTCTTCATCTCCTCTACAGCTAAGGGGCCATCCTCAGCTGCCGGTACGGGCTTTCCCCTGCCTTCCCCGTCCCCCACAGGCAGGCGTCTTGTATTCCCGTGCAATCACAGACGCACCTGCTCACAGGCTCTGCCCCTTTCCCGTATATCGAGCGTGTCGATAGGACGGTGTGCGCCGAAGGTGCCGTGCCGCCGCACAGGCGGACCCGCCCGGATGCCAGGCAGCATCCGCCCTCCGGCGACGATTCCCGCACAGTGCGAGCGCCCCTTCCCCTTGACAGGGCCTCCCTCTCACGGAACACTGCCGCAAAGAATTTTTTCCGGGAGAGAACTATGGACGTCATCCGCGCCAAGACCGCCGGTTTCTGCATGGGGGTCGGCCTGGCCCTGCAAAAACTGGATACCGCTCTGGAACAGCCCTGCGAAGGCCGCACCTGCACTCTGGGCCCCATCATCCACAACCCGCAGGTCCTGGCCGACTATGAGGCCCTGGGGGTCTTCTGCGCCCAGGATCCTTCCCAGCTCAACGCCACGGACAGGGTCCTCATCCGCGCCCACGGCATCACCCGTCAGGTGGAGGAGGCCGTCCGCGCCACCGGCGCCGACGTGGTGGACGCCACATGTCCCAAGGTCAAGCGCGCCCAGCTGGCCATCGAACGTGCCACCCGCGACGGCGAGGAGCTGCTGCTTTTCGGTGAGGCCGACCATCCCGAAGTGCGCGGCCTTGTCTCCTATGCCCACGGACCGGCCCATGTGTTCGGCAGCCGTGACGAACTGGCCGCCCTGCATGTGGACCCGGAGCGTTCCTATGTACTGGCCTCCCAGACCACCCAGGACCGTTCCGTCTTCGAACAGCTGGAAAAGGAACTGCGCGACCGTCTGCCCCGGCTCAAGGTGCTGGCCACCATTTGTGATGCCACCCGCGAACGCCAGGAAGAGGCCCGCAGCATCGCTGCCCAGGTGGATGCCATGGTGGTGGTGGGCGGCCGCCAGAGCGGCAACACCCGCCGTCTGGCCGATCTGGCGGCCCAGAGCGGCATCAGCACCTATCATATCGAACAGGCCGAAGAACTGCGGGCCGAAGACTTTGCCGGCAAGGGGCGCGTGGGTCTCACCGCCGGGGCTTCCACGCCCCGCAAGCTCATCGACGCCACCCAGCAGTGGCTGGAGCAGTTGCCGGATTAACGGGACTTCCGCGGGGCACCGCTGTGTGCCCCGCAGACCTTGCAGTCTTGTGAACAAAAGGCTTTGCCGTACGGAACGGACGGCAAAAAAACTTTTCTTCCGTCCCCGGCCCTTGCGGAGCTGCCCTTCCTGCCCCCGCCAGGGCCCTTCGGACATTCCCCTTATTTTTTTCTTGTATTTGTTTGCCGGCGGCACTCGTTCTCCGGTAAACAGGGCATAGCCCGGACGCTGTTCATAATGATCTGTATTTGATGATTATTTTTGAACAAAATCGTACCATGGCTCTAATTGTGATTTTTTTCACCAGAGTGCTGGAGGCCTGAAACTTCTCCGGTCGTCCGCCGCAGCCGTTTGCAAAGCCCCGCTCTCTGGCGTACACTGAAAACCAGTTCCGCACACGGGACAGTCCCCGCTCACCGGGCCGCCGCAAGGCGTTTCCGGCGGGGCTCCTGTGTTTTTTCTGGGGGTAGAATGGCTCTGATCCTGGGTACCGCCGGTCACATCGACCACGGCAAGACATCTCTGGTCCGCGCGCTGACGGGCATCGACTGTGACCGTCTGGAAGAAGAGAAGCGGCGCGGCATCACCATCGAACTGGGCTTCGCCTGGGTCCCCATGCCGGGTGGCGAGCGTCTGGGCATCGTGGACGTGCCCGGCCATGAGCGCTTCGTCAAGAACATGGTGGCCGGTGCCGCCGGTGTGGACTTCGTCATGCTGGTCATCGCCGCCGACGAAGGCGTCATGCCCCAGACCCGCGAACATCTGGAGATCTGCTCCCTGCTGGGCATCCGGCACGGTTTCGTGGCCCTGACCAAGGTGGACATGGTGGACGCGGACTGGCTGGAACTGGTCCAGGAAGACGTGCGCACCTTCCTGCAGGGCACTTTTCTGGAAGGCGCCCCCATCTTCCCCGTCTCGTCCAGTACGGGCCAGGGCATCCCGGCCCTGCGCGAACATATCCTGGCCTGCGCCAGCAGCCTGCCGCCCCGGCACGGCTCCGACATCTTCCGCCTGCCGGTGGACCGCGTGTTCACCCTCAAGGGGCACGGCACGGTCATCACGGGCACGGTCATTTCCGGCGCGGTCAGCGAAGGAGACGAACTCTGCTTCATGCCCGGAGCCCTGCCCACCCGCGCCCGCAGCCTGCAGCGCCACGGCAGCAGCGTGGAGATGGTCCGCGCCGGCGAGCGCTGCGCCGTCAACGTGCAGGGCTTGGAAGTGACGGACATCCATCGCGGCAACACCCTCTGCCGTCCCGACACCCTTTTCCCCTCCCGCCGCTGGCTGGTGCGTCTGCAGTGCCTCAAGTCCGCGCCGCGGCCCCTGCGCCAGCGTACCGAGGTCCACTTCCACCACGCCACGCAGGAATGCGCGGCCCGGGTGGTCTTCTTCGACCGTGACCGCCTGGCCCCCGGCGATTCCTGCCTGGCCGAACTGCGCTTCTCCAGCGATATGGTGGGCGTGTTCGGCGACCATTGCGTGCTGCGCGCCTACTCGCCCCTGCGCACCGTGGCCGGCGGCACCATCGTCAGCCCCCTGCCGCCCCTGCTGCGCCGCAAGGACCCGGATTTCCAGAACAAGCTCGACCTGCTGGCCCGTCTGCCCGAACTGGCCGCCCCCGAATACATCACGGCCCACTCCGGCCTCGACCTCACCAGGGCGGCCCTGAGCCTCAGCGGCAGCGCGGGCGCCAGCCACAGCCAGCTGCAGGCCCTTACCGGCCAGAGCGCCGCGGCCCTGCAGAAGCAGCTGGTCCAGCTGTCTTCCCAGGGCGAGGCCATCTGCTGGCACAAGGAAGGCCGCATGTGGATCGCCAGCCTGCATTTCGAGGCCCTGATCCGCGCCTGCCTGGACAGGGCCGCCGCCCTGCACGCCAAGAACCCGCTCAAGCCCTCGCTGCCCAGCGGCGCCCTGTGCGCCGGCTGGAGCGACAAGCTGCCCCAGCGTCTGGTGGCGCGCGTGCTGGAAGCGGCCCAGAAAAAGGGCCTGCTGGTGGCCGAAGGCGACGGCCTGCGCCTGGCCAGCCACAAGGTCACGCTGGCTTCCGACCAGGAGGGCCTGAGCCGCAAGCTGCTGGAGGCCCACACCAGCGCGGGCCTGACCCCGCCCAACCTCAAGGACGTGCTCGAGGAGCTGGGCGTGAGCAGCAAGGAGGCGGCGCCCGTCCTGCGCCTGCTGTGCGAACAGAAGAAGCTGGTGCGCGTCAAGGACGGCCTCTACTACGGCAACGAGGCCATGGAAGAGATCCTGGACAAGGTGCGCCTGTGGTTCAGCGACCATGAGGATCTGGACGTGGGCGGCCTCAAGGAGATCCTGGGCCTTTCGCGCAAGTACCTCATCGCCCTGCTGGAGTTCATGGACAGGGAAAAGATCACCGTCCGGGTGGGAGACGCCCGGCAGTATCGGGGCCGCTAGGGACAGGTATCCTGTCCCCGTCCGGTGACCGCAGGGTCGCCGCCCGAGGCCCGACCAACAACAGCGTCATGCTCCGGCGACCGCGCCCGCGGCCGCCCGTGTCCGGGCGAGAGACCTCGTCCCCGGACGGCACAAAGTTTGAGACGCCCGGCGTTTCAAACGCCAAATGCTCTACAAGGAGAGTCTATCATGGCACAGAAAATCCTGGTTATCGGCGGCGTTGCCCTGGGTCCCAAGGCTGCCTGCCGCTGCAAGCGCCTGATGCCCGACGCCGAGATCACCCTGGTGGATGAAAACCTCTTCATCTCCTACGGCGGCTGCGGCATCCCCTATTATGTGTCCGGCGAGGTCAACAACCTCGACGACCTGCGCGCCACGCCCTACCACACCGTGCGTGACCCCGAATTCTTCCGTACCATGAAAGGCATCACCGTGCGCAACCAGACCCGCGCCATGGCCATCGACCGCGCCGCCAAGACCCTGCTGGTGCGCAACGTGGTCACCGGCGAGGAAGAAAAGCTGCCCTACGACAAGCTGGTGCTGGCCACCGGTGCCACCCCGCGCATGCCTCCGGTGGAAGGTCACGACCTGAAGAACGTCCTGACCCTCACCCGTCTGGAAGCCGCCGACGTCATCCGCAAAGCCTGCGAACACGGCCAGGTCAACGAGGCCGTCATCGTGGGCGGCGGTTTCATCGGTCTGGAAGCTGCCGTGGCCCTGTCCGACATGTGGGGCGTCAAGGTCAGCGTGGTGGAAATGATGGACCAGATGCTGCCCGGCGTGCTCTCCCACAACATGGGCAAGATGGCCGCCCACGACTGCGAGGCCCACGGCCTGTCCGTCTACACCTCTGAAAAGGTCGTCAAGCTGGAAGGCAAGGACGGCGCCGTGTGCAAGGTCATCACCGACAAGCGCGAACTGCCCGCCCAGCTGGTGATCTTTGCCGCCGGTTTCCTGCCCAACGGCCAGCTGGCCAAGGACGCCGGTCTGGAAGTGGCCCCCTTCGGCGCCATCGTGGTCAATGAAAAGATGCAGACCAGCGACCCCGACATCTATGCCGGCGGCGACTGCGTGGCCATCAAGAACCTCATCACCGGCAAGCTGGGCTACCTGCCCCTGGGCAGCATGGCCAACCGCCAGGGCCGCGTCATCGGCACCAACCTGGCCGGCGGCGATGCCAGCTTCCCCGGCTTCGTGGGCACCTGGGCCGTGAAACTGTTCGACATGTCCTTCTGCGGCGCCGGCCTCACTGTGGAACGCGCCCGTAAGGAAGGCTATGACGCCATCTCCGTGGCCGTGGAACAGCTGGACCGCGCCCACTTCTATCCCGAAAAGAACATGATGAGCCTGGAACTGGTGGTGGACAAGAGCGACCGCCGCGTGTTGGGCATCCAGGGCGCCTGCACCGCCGGTGACGCCCTCAAGGCCCGCATCGACGCCGTGGCCGCCGTGCTGCAGTACGGCAAGCCCACCGTGGAAGACATCTCCAACCTGGAGATCTCCTACGCGCCGCCTTTCGCCTCCGCCATGGACGTGGTCAACGTGGTGGCCAACGTGGCCGACAACGTGCTGGCCGGCCGTGTGAAGCCCATCACCTCCGAAGAGTTCATGGCGCTGTGGGAAAAGCGCGCCGAGAACAACATCTTCTTCATCGACGCCCGTCCCGCCAAGGCCGGTCAGGCCGTGCAGGCCGTCCATCCCGAATGGCACTCCATCTCTCTGGAAGAGATGCCCAGCCGGGTCAACGAAGTGCCCAAGGACCGTCCTGTGGCCATCATCTGCAACACCGGTCTGCGCGCCTATGACAGCGTGCTGATCCTGGCCCGCAACGGCATCACCGACGTGGTCAACGCCGCCGGCGGCATGCAGGCCGTGCTCAAGACCGGCGGCAAGATCTAGCTGTTTGTCCTTGTGACCTGTTCAAGGGGCTCTCGTCAGGGGGCCCCTTTTTTCATGGCCTGCCGGCGGGCCCCTGTCCGGCACGGCGGCAGTCGCCCCGGGCACCCGGCCGACCGCCCCTGAAGGCCGGGGAACGGCCTCTTCGCCCGCCTCCCTTCCCTGCGCTTTCCCGGTCAGCAGCCTGCCGCGGCAAGGTGCCATGACCGGCAGGGCCCGCCCCTTCCCAAGCCCTGCCGGGAGGACCTTCAAATCCTTGCGCAGCGCCGTTTTGCGGGTTATGATCACATGACATATTTCATGGTATTTTCCGTTATTGCCTTTTGTCGCCCTTTTTAGTAGGCAGCCTGAAGAGAGACAAAGGCGCCGGCCACGCGTCCTGCGGGGCCGCAGCGGCTCAATATCTTCCTAACTCCTTTGTTTCTCTTGTAAAAATGCTTGCGCATTTTTTTTCACAGCCTGCCCACATTAGACTGTTCAAACAAACAATTTTGTGGTAGGGCTCATCCATTGCGAACAGGCACGGTCCCGGCCGTTTTTTCGGGCTTCTTCCGCCCGGGCCGCTCCGGCCTCATGCCACGGCATGATGCGATGGATCCTCTCTGTTTGCACAAGACCACCGCTTGCCGGTGTGTCCATTCCGGAAAAACATGCGCGCCAAGATAGACGCGCAAGGAGGAACAGATGGCGAAAATGAAAACCATGGACGGCAATAACGCCACCGCGTATATTGCCTACGCTCTGTCGGACACGGCTGCCATTTACCCCATTACCCCTTCGTCCGTCATGGGCGAAGTCATGGACGAAATGGCTGCCAAGGGTTGCAAGAACCTGATGGGCCAGACCGTGACCGTGCGTGAAATGCAGTCCGAAGCCGGTGCCGCCGGTGCCGTGCACGGTATGCTGGCTGCCGGTTCTCTGACCAGCACCTACACCGCTTCCCAGGGCCTGCTGCTCATGATCCCCAACATGTACAAGATCGCCGGCGAACTGCTGCCCGGCGTCTTCCATGTTTCGGCCCGTGCCCTGGCTTCCCACGCCCTGTCCATCTTCGGTGACCATCAGGACGTCATGGCCTGCCGCCAGACCGGTTTTGCCTTCCTCTGCTCCTCTTCGGTGCAGGAATGCATGGACATGGCCCTGGTCGCCCACCTGTCCGCCCTTGACGCCAGCGTGCCCTTCTGCCACTTCTTCGACGGTTTCCGTACCTCTCACGAAGTGCAGAAGATCGAGACCATCGATTACGAAGACATCCGCAAGCTGGTTCCCTGGGACAAGGTCGAAGAGTTCCGCGCCAATGCCATGAACCCGGAACATCCCCATATCCGCGGCACCGCCCAGAACCCCGACATCTTCTTCCAGAACCGCGAAGCCAGCAACCTGTACTATGACGCCGTGCCCGGCATCGTGCTGGAAAACATGAAGAAAGTGGCCGCCATCACCGGCCGCAAGCATCGCCTGTTCGACTACGTGGGCCATCCCGAAGCCGACCGCGTGATCATCAGCATGGGTTCCTCCTGTGAAGTCATCCAGGAAACCGTCAACTACCTGAACGAACGCGGCCAGCGCGTGGGTCTGGTGAAAGTGCATCTGTTCCGTCCCTTCTCGGCCGAACACCTGCTGCAGGCCATCCCCGCCACCGCCACCACCATCACCGTCCTCGACCGCACCAAGGAACCCGGTTCCCTGGGCGAGCCCCTGTACCAGGACGTGTGCACTGCCTTCATGGAAAAGGGCGAAGCTCCCACCATCGTGGGCGGCCGTTACGGTCTGGGCTCCAAGGACTTCACCCCCGGCATGGCCAAGGCCGTGTTCGACAACATGCTGGGCCTGGCTCCCAAGAACCACTTCACCGTGGGCATCCACGACGACGTGACCAACCTGAGCCTCGACGTTGAAGAAGAGATCGACACCGTGCCCGCCGGCACCGTGCAGTGCAAGTTCTTCGGTCTGGGCGCCGACGGTACCGTGGGTGCCAACAAGCAGGCCGTCAAGATCATCGGTGACAACACCGACATGTACGCTCAGGCCTACTTCGCTTACGACTCCAAGAAGTCCGGTGGCTTCACCGTGTCCCACCTGCGCTTCGGCAAGAGCCCCATCCAGTCTTCCTACCTCATCACCCAGGCCGACTACATCGCCTGCCACAAGGCCGCCTATGTCACCCAGTACGACATCCTGGACGGCATCAAGGACGGCGGTACCTTCGTGCTGAACTCCAACTGGTCGCTGGAAGACATGGAAAAGCACCTGCCTGCTTCCATGAAGCGCACCATTGCCCGCAAGCACCTGAAGTTCTTCAACGTTGACGCCGTTGCCGTGGCCCAGGAAGTGGGTCTGGGCGGCCGCATCAACATGATCATGCAGACCGCTTTCTTCAAGCTGGCCAACGTGATCGACTTCGACAAGGCCGTGGCCCTGCTGAAGGAATCCATCAAGAAGACCTACGGCATGAAGGGCGACAAGATCGTCAACATGAACATCGCCGCCGTGGACAAGGGCATGGACGCCCTGGTCGAGATCAAGTACCCCGAATCCTGGGCTGACGCCACCGAAGGTGCCGAAGTCTGCCATTGCGGCGACGACGACTACATCGCCGGTGTGGTGCGTCCCATCCTGGCCCAGCGCGGCGACAAGCTGCCCGTGTCCGCCATGGAACCCGCCGGCATCATGCCCCTGGGCACCGCTGCCTGTGAAAAGCGCGGTGTGGCCATCAACGTGCCCGAATGGGTGGCCGACAACTGCATCCAGTGCTGCCAGTGCTCCTTCGTGTGCCCCCACGCCGCCATCCGCCCCGTGGTCGCCAATGACGAAGAACTGGCCGGCGCTCCCGAAAGCTTCGTGACCGTGCCTGCCAAGGGCAAGGAACTGACCGGCATGAAGTTCCGCATGCAGGTGTACGCCGAAGACTGCCTGGGCTGCGGCTCCTGCGTGGAAGTCTGCCCCACCAAGCCTGAAAAGCGCGCCCTGACCATGAAGCCCCTGGATACCCAGATCGACGCCCAGGTGGCCAACCTGGCCTTCGCCGAAGCCAACGTCTCCATCAAGGACGACCTGATGGCTCGCGACACCGTCAAGGGTTCCCAGCTGCAGCAGCCCCTGCATGAGTTCTCCGGCGCCTGCGCCGGCTGCGGTGAAACCCCCTACGTCAAGGTGCTCACCCAGCTGTTCGGCGAACGCATGCTGATCGCCAACGCCACCGGTTGCTCCTCCATCTGGGGTGCTTCTTCCCCCACCACGCCCTACACCACCAACAAGGACGGCTTCGGTCCCGCCTGGGGCAACAGCCTCTTTGAAGACGCCGCCGAATTCGGCTGCGGTATCGGTCTGGGCTACAAGCAGCGCCGCGGCGCCCTGGCCCTGGCTGTCAAGGAAGCCCTGGCCACCGAAGGCATCGACGACGAACTGAAGGCCTCCCTGCAGGGCTGGCTGGACAACATGGAAGACGCCGAAGGCTCCCGCAAGTTCGGCGAAGAGATCCTGGACAACCTGGACAGCCTGTCCGAAGCCAACCACGCTCTGGCCCACAAGCTGTGGGATATGGGCGACCTCTTCACCAAGAAGAGCGTGTGGATCTTCGGTGGTGACGGCTGGGCCTACGACATCGGTTACGGCGGTCTGGACCACGTCCTGGCTTCCGGCGACGACATCAACGTCCTGGTGATGGATACCGAAGTGTACTCCAACACCGGCGGTCAGGCCTCCAAGTCCACTCCTCTGGGCGCCATCGCTCAGTTCGCCGCTGCCGGCAAGCGCATCGGCAAGAAGGACCTGGGCCGCATGGCCATGAGCTACGGCTATGTGTACGTGGCCTCCATCGCCATGGGCGCCGACAAGCAGCAGGTGCTCAAGGCCTTCCGCGAAGCCGAAGCCTACAAGGGCCCCTCTCTGATCATCGCCTACGCTCCCTGCATCAACCAGGGTATCCGCAAGGGCATGGGCAAGAGCCAGGAAGAAGAAAAGCTGGCCGTGCAGACCGGCTACTGGCCCCTGTACCGCTTCAACCCCGAACTGGCCAAGGAAGGCAAGAATCCCTTCCAGCTGGACTACACCAAGGATCCCAACGGCGAACTGCAGGCCTTCCTGGCCGGCGAAACCCGTTTCGCCGCTCTGGACAAGAAGGATCCCGAAGTGTCCAAGCAGCTCAAGGCTGAACTGGACAAGGCCTACAACGAGCGTCACGCTCTGTACAAGCAGCTGGCCAGCCTGCCTCATCCCGGCAGCGAAAACTAAGCCGGCATACGCTGAATAAATGAAGGGGCGCGGCCGCAACGGCCGCGCCCCCATTATCTGGAGCGTGGGTCGAGCCCCAGCGTCCTCCGGCCCGCCGGCAAGGACGCGCCCATGCCGGGACGGCAGACCCGCATGGCGCAACACCATATTTCCGCCCGCAAGGGCAGCGGCCCTCGGGCCGCGGCGCGCAGCGCGCCACCAGCCAACCCGCGCTTGGGAAGTTTCCGGCTCGCGAAACTTCAAACATAACGGCATCGATTCACCGGGGCCAGCGCCCCGTCCTGGAGGAAACCATGCATCGCGCCCTATACCTTACCGCCACGGGCCCGCGCACCGGCAAGCGCGCCATCGCCCTGGGCACCATGTCCATCCTGAGCCGCAACATGCAGGATGTGGCCATTTTCCGCCCCATCATCAATGAACCCCAGCTGGATGACCGCGCCCCGGACATCAACCTGCTGCTGGAACACTTCAAGCTCAAGCAGGACTACTGCGACACCTTCGCCTACACCTACCAGGAAGTGCGCACCATCATCAATCAGGGCGACCGCAACCTGGTCATCGAGAACATCATCCAGAAGTTCAAGGAACTGCAGAGCCGCCACGATTTCGTGCTCTGCGTGGGCACCGACTTCCTGGGCAAGGACCCGGTCTTCGAATTCGAACTGAACGCCGAGATCGCCTCCAACCTGGGCTGCCCCGTGATGCTCATCACCAGCGGTGAAGGCAAGAACGCCGAAGAAGTGCGCGACTCCCTGCTGGTGACCCGCGACTCCATGGCCCCCTACTCCCTGGACGTCATCGCCACCATCGTCAACCGCTCCAGCCTGACCCGCGCCGAAGCCGACGACCTGAGCGACATCTTTGCCGCTGACGACAAGCCCGGCCTGGTCTACGCCATCCCGGACGAGCCCGCCCTGGGCCGCGCCACCATGCGCGACCTGCAGAAGGGCCTGAACGCCGAAGTGCTCTCCGGCGAAGCCCATCTCGACGCCCTGGTGGGCGACTACCTCATCGCCGCCATGCACGTGGACAACTTCCTGGGCTACCTGGCCAAGGATCAGCTCATCGTGACCCCCGGCGACCGCACCGACATCCTGCTGGCCTCCATCGCCTCCCGCCTGTCCTCCAGCAAGCCCGACATCGCCGGCGTGCTGCTGACCGGCGGCATCCGTCCCAGCGCCGAAGTGAGCAGCCTCATCGAAGGCTGGACCGGTGCCCCCCTGCCCGTGCTGCTGACCGAACAGCACACCTCCAAGGCCTTCATGTCCCTGCAGGAGATCTACGGCCTCATCGAGCCCACCGATACCCGCAAGATCAACACCGTGCTGGGCCTGTATGACCACTACGTCAACGGCAAGGAGATCAGCGCCCGCCTGAACATGACCAAACCCGGCCGCATGACGCCCATGATGTTCGAACTGAACCTCATCGAGCGCGCCAAGGCCAACAAGATGCGCATCGTCCTGGCCGAAGGCGAGGAACCCCGCATCCTGCAGGCCACCGACATCCTGCTGCGCCGCGAAGTGGCCGACATCATCCTGCTGGGCAATGCAGACAAGATCAACAAGCTGGCCCGCGAACTGCACCTCGACATCAGCAAGGCCACCATCATCGATCCCGTCACCTCGCCCAAGTTCGAAGACTACGCCGCCACCTACGCCGAACTGCGCAAGGCCAAGGGCGTGACCATCGAACGCGCCCGCGACGTCATGAGCGACGCCACCTACTACGCCACGATGATGGTCAAGAAGGACGACGCCGACGGCATGGTCTCCGGTGCCGTGAACACCACCGCCCACACCATCCGTCCCGCCTTCGAATTCATCAAGACCAAGCCCGGCTACTCCGTGGTCTCCTCGGTCTTCCTGATGTGCCTCAAGGATCGCGTGCTGGTCTTCGGTGACTGCGCCGTCAACCCCAACCCCACCTCCCAGCAGCTGGCCGAGATCGCCGTGGCCTCCGCCGATACCGCCAAGGTCTTCGGCATCGATCCCCGCGTGGCCATGCTCTCCTACTCCACCGGTACGTCCGGCAAGGGTGCCGACGTGGATGTGGTGGTGGAAGCCACGGCCCTGGCCAAGGAAAAGGCTCCCGAACTCTCCTTGGAAGGCCCCCTGCAGTACGACGCCGCCATCGATCCCACCGTGGCCAAGACCAAGCTGCCCAACAGCAAGGTGGCCGGCAAGGCGACCGTCTTCATCTTCCCCGACCTCAACACCGGCAACAACACCTACAAGGCTGTGCAGCGTGCCGCTGAGGCCGTGGCCATCGGTCCTGTCCTGCAGGGCCTCAACAAGCCCGTCAACGACCTGTCCCGCGGCTGCACCGTGCCCGATATCGTGAATACCGTGGCCATCACCGCCATCCAGGCCGCTGCCGAAAAGCAGAAGTAGTACGGACACGCGCCGGCCTCGCCCGGCATCCTATCCGCAACCACCATATCAGGGACGGAGCCTAGGCTCCGTCCCTCCATTCCCCCCTGACGAGGATCCTCATGAAAGTACTGGTTATCAACGCTGGCTCTTCCTCCTGCAAATATCAGCTGCTGGAAATGGACACCGAGACCGTCCTGGCTTCCGGTCTGGCCGAACGCATCGGCCAGGGCATGGGCAAGCTGACCCACAAGATCGCTCCTGACAGCGACCACGAAGAAAAGATCGTGCGCGAAAGCGCCTTCCCCACCCACGTGGAAGCCATGGAACTGGTCATCTCCCTGCTGACCGACCCTGAAAAGGGCGTCATCAAGGACAAGAGCGAGATCTACGCCATCGGCCACCGCGTGCTGCACGGCGGCGAATCCATCACCGAGACCGTGAAGGTGGACGAAAACGTGAAGCAGATCATCCGTGACTGCTTCCCCCTGGGCCCCCTGCACAACCCCGCCAACCTCATGGGCATCGAAGTGGCCGAAAAGCTCTTCCCCGGCGTGCCCAACGTGGCCGTGTTCGACACCGAATTCGGCATGGCCATGCCGCAGGAAGCCTACATGTACGGCCTGCCCTACGAGATCTACGAAGAGATGCACATCCGCCGCTACGGCTTCCACGGAACCTCTCACAAGTACATCGCCAAAAAGACCGCCGAATACCTGGGCAAGCCCCAGTCCGAGCTGCGCTCCATCACCATGCACCTCGGCAACGGCTCTTCCATGAGCTGTGTGAAAGACGGCAAGTGCTTTGACACCAGCATGGGCCTCACCCCCCTGGAAGGCCTCATCATGGGCACCCGCTGCGGTTCCATCGACCCGGCCATCGTCCCCTTCATCATGGAAAAGAAGGGCCTGACCCCCGAGGAAATGGACACCCTGATGAACAAGAAGTCCGGCCTGCTGGGCCTGTGCGGCTTCACCGACATGCGTGACGTGCACAAGGAGATCGAGAACGGCAACAAGAAGGCCGAACTGGCCCTCAACATGCTGGTCCGCAGCATCAAGAAGACCCTGGGCGCCTACTTCTTCCTGCTGGGCGGCAAGGTCGATGCCCTGGTCTTCACCGCCGGTATCGGTGAAAACGACGACATCGTCCGCGCCAAGGTCTGCGAAGGCCTGGAAGAACTGGGCGTGCGCCTGAACCTGGAAGAAAACGGCACCCGCAAGCCCGGTGCCCGCACCATCTCCACCCCCGACAGCAAGATCAAGGTCCTCATCATCCCCACCAACGAGGAACTGCAGATCGCCCAGGCCACTATGGAAGTGCTGGCCTAAGGCACGAATATGTTGAGGAGGAAGGGCCCCTTTTGCCTGCGGTAACAAGCGGGCCTCTCCTCAAACTCCCCTCCCCAGACGCTCTTGGAAAGGCGCCTACGCACCTTCCTCAGTTCAAAGCAGAGCAGCATGGGACGGGGCGCGGCAACAAAGGCCGCATTCGGAGCTGTGCCCGCCGCACCGGTGCCTCGCTTCCCGGCGTCAACGACAGCTCCCACGATACGAAACGGGCCGTCTCTTCAGGAGACGGCCCGTTTTTGTTTCATTGATGATCTGCCGGGCTGGCTGGCTTGAGGGGGAGGGCCCCTTTTTCCTGCGGTAAAAAGCGGGCCCTCCCCCTCAAACTCCGCTCATGGGAAGGCGCGCTCCACGCGCCTTCCTTCGTTCAGGACAAAAAACGCAAGGCGGGGAAGCGACAACAGAAATGTCGCCCGAAGGGTGTCCGCCATACCGGCCCCGCCAGCAGCCTGCCGGCGGGAACAGCGCGCCAGACCATGCTGTGCACCCCGGAGACCGGCAGCCGCCACAGGTCCCGCTCGATGCTCCGGGACAACGATTTTTAAAGAGAGGAAGAGAACCTGGGAGGAGGGATTTGGAGTGCGGGGAAAAACCTCCGCCTGCCCGGCAGGCCTGTGCTTCCTTTTCCCCTCCCGGCAGAGGCAGGCCCTGATAAAGTTTTTTGGCGTGGAGGGGGAGCGCGAGGGGGAGGCCGCACCTTTTGTCCACAAAAGGGGGGCCTCCCCCTCGCATCATCTTTTTATGGTCAGCTAGTCTTCGGGCTGCGGATCCACAGGGGTGTAGTTCATGGTGCGCTGCACGGGGGTGAAGCCGGCGGCACGGATGATCTTGTGGATCTCGTGACGGGTCAGGTGGTAGGACACGCCGGCGGCGGCCACCACGTTCTCCTCGATCATGAGCGAGCCGAAGTCGTTGGCACCGTAGAAGAGGGCCAGCTGGGCCACTTCGGGCCCCATGGTCACCCAGGAGGACTGGATGTTGGGGATATTGTCCAGCACCAGGCGCGACACGGCCAGCAGGCGCAGATAGGCGGGCGCGGGCAGGGGGGCCGTCACGTTGATGCGGGTATGGGCGGGCTGGAAGGTCCAGGGGATGAAGGCGGTGAAGCCGTGGGTCCTGTCCTGTACCTCGCGCACGGCGAAAAGGTGGTCCAGACGGTGGCGGGGCTCTTCCTCATGGCCGAACATCATGGTGGCGGTGGTGCGCATGCCCAGGTTGTGGGCGCGTTCCATGACGTAGAGCCACTGGTCGGCGCTGCACTTGTTGGGCGAGACCTGGGCGCGGACATCGTTCTGGAGAATCTCGGCGCCGCCGCCGGGGATGGAGTCCAGACCGGCGGCCTTGAGGCGGGAGATGACCTCGTCCACGCTCAGACCGAACTTCTGCGACCAGAAGAAGATCTCCG